>Ga0307983_1000088_pt1 | contig 49352 bp, 36 predicted proteins | sample OrgLakmetagen991_FD_201845 | JGI IMG/M metagenome (GOLD analysis project Ga0307983, IMG submission 201845) | Saline water microbial communities from Organic Lake, Antarctica - #991 | ecosystem: Environmental > Aquatic > Non-marine Saline and Alkaline > Saline | place: Antarctica: Organic Lake...
AAAAAGTAGTATTTTTTTCATGTGTCCCATTTTTACTCCTTCACAAATTTTTCCGTGTACTGTAACCCTTCTTGCTCAAATTGAATAAAATAAATTCCTTTGGGCAAGGCAATAACTTCTATTTGAGTATTGCTCTCGGTAAGTTGACCGCTTTTGGCTAACGCTCCCAAACTGTTGTAAATACTGTAATTTAAAAGGCCGTTTAAGTATTTTACTTGTAAGCTTTCCCGCACAGGGTTGGGCAACAATTGTAACTTCTCCAATTTGTTTTCTGCTAAGCTAACAGGGATTACTTTTTTGCATTTGTAAACCAAACCACAAGTGCAGCCAGAGCCACAACCTGGTTCAGCCCTGTAAGCATATAAGCTATCGGTAAGAGGAAAAAATTTACCAATCATATTACAAAAAGTTCCACTTCTAAATTCATCTGAGTTCTGTGTCATAAAACATGATAAACTTCCACTAAAAGCATTCTGACAACTATCCATAAAAATAAATTTAGTGCTATCCGAAGTGTCTTTCGTAATAATTAATTTAAAACTACTTGCACAAGCATAGCGTATCTCACACAAATACTCTCCTTCCATTTGCAAGGGAAAGGTTTGCTGGGCGGAAACATTCACGATAAATAGAAATAAAAGAATCTTAATTAAAAATTTTCCCATGGATTTTCGTATTTAATTGGTTTACTAGAATTGCTAACTGAAGAAACAGGAACAAATGATTTTTGCCCATTCTTATTCTCACTATCAAACACCCCACCTGCTTCCATGCAGTCAGAAATTAAAAGTGTTAACTCACTTCCTGCTTGAGCTTCATAACCAGATTGTAAGGTAATTTCTTCACTTGCTCTCAAAATCAAATTTTCACCTATATTTAGTGTTCCACCACTATTTCCCAATTCAATTTTTTGTTTTACCGAGTAGTCGTAGTTAGTAGGGTCTATGTCTGGTGTAATCAAAACAGAATCGCAGGCATTTTTTAGCAACCACACCTTAATGTGGTCAATGTTGTAATCGTAAGGCATGCTGGTGCTAGAATCGTGGGACACACAAAATTGCCTACCAGGCACAAAATTGTCTACAATAATGTGCATCGGATAAAAATTACTTGAATGATTGAATTTGTAATTTGTAATGTATGTATTTTGTGCAGTGTCCGGTAAGGTTAGGTCTTGAACTCTTATTCTCGGGAATAATGACGATGTATGCAACAAAGAATCTTCATAGTAATATTCCAAAGAATTTTCAGACCAATAAGAAGCAAAGGTTCGAAAGCGATCAAATTTTACGTTAAAATAATCTGCTTGAAATCCTCCGTGTAAGAAACTATCTGTCGGACAATTGGGCAGAGTATCGCACTTGTAGTGGAAGTTATGGGTGAACTTATTATTGGGTTCCCCGTCAAAATCATTCGGGTCATGAGATAAAATTTCGAAAATATCTATTTCGCTATATCTAGAGCCACTGCCACTCCACAACCAAAAGTTAGGTCCTAAGCCTTTGTATTTATCCAAATCATTTGCAGGTGCTTCGGGTAGTTTACACTTAATTTCATAATAGCCGTACTTGTACAAACTGTCAGAGAACAATAAGCCTGTGGTGTAATTAAACCATACTGAATCAGTTCTAAATGGATCATACCTCCAAACCTCTCCTTTGTATTGTTCTCTTCGGGTTCGTAAAGTTCCTATACCGCTGTCTATGCTAAAATTTTTAAACTCTTTGGTGGTGGCAGCATAAATATCAAAATTGGTAGCAACTGCAGAATCGCAAATAGGAACAGTATCCGTTGGACCCCAGGGCACTCTAGAGTTCCAAATGCCTTTATTTAAAGTAGAATCAAAAGTTTCATTTATCACATAATACCAATGAGGGTCTTCGTTGGGGTGCAAAAATATTTTTTCTTGGGCCTGTGTTGTATAAGCCATTAACAAAACACAAGCTAGTTGTATTAGCTTTCTCATTTTGTTAAAATCATTCTTTTAGTGTCTACTTCTTCGCCATTAATGTATAAGCTGTATAAATACATTCCTGCACTTAGCGTATTGCCTTCAATAATTTGAGCACCTGCGCCTGTTGTGCTAATGCTATGTGTTTGCAGCAGCACACCATTCAAATTTAAAATGTATAACTCAGCATTGTTAAAGTTTGCTTCAGGTATATAAAAACTAATTGTTGTACTCTCTTTAAAAGGGTTAGGTACGTTTTGCTTTAATACTGCATCAACAACAGCTGTGGAGCTTCCCATCTCGGGGTTTTTTATGCGGTTACTTTTGGTATTTCCACCCCCATTATCCATTGTGCAACAGCGGTTTAATTGGTTTGCCAAATTATCAATTTCAGTCTGCTGTTCTTTCACCGCTTCAATAAGTAAGGGAATAATGGCAATGTAATTAACCGACTTTTCTCCTTTACTATTCGTATTTACCAAATGTGGGTAAATCAACTCAATTTCTTGAGCAATTAGCCCAAAGTGCTCAACATTTCCGAGTGTATCTTTTTTATATTCAAACGATTTCGCATCCAATTGATAAACTTTGTCCGCTTCAGTTTTTGATAACTTTTTAATATTTTTCTTGTGATTTCTGTCTGAAAGTTGATAGGCTTCCCCAAAATAAAGATCGTTGTAACTTTCTTCTTCGTGGTTGTAAAACTTTACTTGTCCCGTTCCGCTATTAATTATTCCCGCATCCAAGTTAGGGTCAAATAGCACATCAAAATATTGGCTTACAGCGCTTGGCAATCTGTCACCTCTTTTTATTCTCCAAGTACCCTTGTTCGTACTAGTATGCCATTGTACATTTAGCCCACTATTCCAGCTCCAATCCATACAAAGGGCATCGTTTCCATCAATACTAAAACAAATCTCGTTGTGCTGCGGGTGGTACATTCCTGTGTTGTCATTATTGTACCAAGAATAATCGGGAGCGGTTGCAGTCGAATAAGAGTGTTTACTTCGAATAAAAGCAGCTGAGCTCCCTCCGCTTCCAGATGTTAATTGCGACATATTATCTGTAAACAAGTTCCCAGTTGACGTCATAATTAACCTAGAAGTTCCACCAACTGTAAACCCCAACTGACTAATGGCAGGATGGTACAAACCAGTTTGGTCGTCGTTATAATACGTATAATCAGGGTTTGTTTTGGTACTGAGAGCATGCCTACTTCTAATCATTGCAGCAAAGCCACCTGAAGTAACTGCTGAAAAATCATCGGTAAAAACATTTCCATTAGCATTTAGTAGTATGCGAGAAATTCCGTTTACCGAAAATCCAAGATTATTTTGCGTTGGGTGATAAATTCCGGTGTTGTCATCATTGAAAAAAGTATAACCCGGAAGAGTGTTTGTTGAATAATTATTATTTCCCTTAATTAAAGGAGAAGAAATTATGGTTCCAAAGGAATTTGCAAATAAGACCTCTCCTCTAAATTCTACATCTTTTTTAGCACTGTCGATTGATCCAATAGCAATGGTTCCGTTTTGGTGTAATTTAATTTGTGAAAAAGATAAAAGGCTCACTAGAGTAAGGAGCACAAGGCTAAATGTTTTCATAGTTTAGTAGTTTAATTTATTAATAATTACGTTGAAGGTAGGAAAAAAAATGCAACTACCAAAAAATGAGCACAAAAAATTGCTGCAAGCAACAGGTGATTTCAATAATTCGATAAAATAAATTTGCGTCAACTAAGGTTGTATAAAAAGAACATTTACTCCATTCTTGATACATTTATTACTTGATACATTATTAAATGTCCTATCTTAGACATCTAGCAGTTCACCGAAGTTTTACATTTGTCCTACCAACATAAACTATGAAACACATTGCCATTATTGGAAACGGAATTTCAGGTGTAACCGCTGCTCGACACATTCGTAAACTTTCTGATCACAAAATCACTTTAATTTCTGCTGAAACGGAGCACTTTTTCTCAAGAACAGCATTGATGTATGTGTATATGGGACACATGAAACAGGAGCATGTGAAGCCTTACGAAGATCATTTTTGGAGTAAAAACAGAATCGACTTAAAGTTTGGGTATGTTTCAAAAGTTGATGCCAATAACAAAAAATTAGTTTTTGACAATCAAGAAGAATTACCCTTTGACGATTTAATAATTGCTTGTGGGTCTAAGCCAAATAAATTTGGCTGGAAAGGTCAAGATTTAGATGGTGTTCAAGGTCTATATTCTTGGCAAGATTTGGAATTGATGGAGAAAAACTCTGCTTCTACCGAACGAGCAGTAATTGTTGGTGGAGGATTAATTGGAGTTGAAATGGCAGAAATGTTGCTTTCCAGAGGCATAAAAGTTACTTTCTTAGTTCGTGAAAAACGATTTTGGGGAAGTGTTTTGCCAAAAGAAGAAGGTGAATTGGTTTCCAGACACATTCTGTCTCACCATGTCGATTTACGTTTTGAAACAGAGTTAGAAGAAATTATACCTGATGAGAACGGCAGAGCAAAGGCCATTCGCACCAAAGGTGGTGAAGAAATTGTTTGTCAGTTTGTTGGATTAACGACCGGTGTTGGTCCAAATGTGGAATTTTTAAAAGGTGGTTCGATAGATTTAAACAGAGGTGTTTTAGTCAATGAATTTTTAGAAACCAACATTCCAAGTATTTACTCCATCGGCGATTGTGCCGAGTTTCACCAACACCCAACCGGACGAAGAAACATGGAGCAAGTTTGGTACACCGGCAAAATGATGGGCGAAACCGTAGCTCAAACTATTTGCGGTACAAAAACGGCTTATAAACCAGGAATATGGTTTAATTCAGCTAAGTTTTTCGATATTGAATACCAAACTTATGGTTGGGTTTGGGCGCAACCAAAAGAAAACGAAGCGGCATTGTATTGGGAACATGCAGATGGCAAAAAGTGCCTCAAATTAATTTACGACAATAACGATGGCTCTTTTCTAGCAGCCAATGTATTTGGAATTCGACTACGGCACAAGGTGTTGGATTACTGGATTAAGAACGAAACAAAGATTGAAGAAGTGCTTAAAAACCTTGAAGATGCTAATTTTGAACCTGAGTTTTATGAAAATAGTTTCCCAGAAATAAAGCAACTATTTCTTTCACAACTTCCTAAAACCGTTTAAGCTATGACTAAAATAGACAAAGACATTGCATTGGTTTCAGGACCACCAAAAGACATTAACAGCCTCCAAAAGTTTGCCACATTAATTGGAATGTCGGGCCTGTTTATTTTGGTTTTAGCGGCTTTTAATGTCCATTTCCCGCACAAAGGTATTTGGTTAACCATTGCCTTAGGTTCCATTGCCGGAGGAATTATTTTATATTCTAAAGGTGCTTACGGTAAAAAGCAGGAAGGTATCAAAAACGACGGAGTTTGGTTTAAATCCATTAGCAGTCGTGGATTTTGGGGCTGGATTGCAGGAATCGCCATGACTGGATTTTACATAGTACTCTACTTTTTCCCTGCCCTTTTAGGGTTAAATTCTGGTGGAGAAAACACAGGTGTTATCTCCCTTTTCGACCCATTGAGTAGAATGTTAAGTGGCAATGCGGCCAGTCAATGGTTTGTTTACGGCACGATGTATACGGTCGCCATTATTGCCTTCGGAATTAAATTCATGTGGAAATACCGCAACAACAAGTACGAACGATTAAGAACCTTTTCGGTGATGTTTTTTCAAACTGGATTTGCTTTTATTATTCCGGAGCTCATGGCTAGATTAAACTCGGACTCTTTTAGCTTGCCCTATTACGACTTAAAAAATGTGTGGCCTTTAAACTATTACAATTTTGAGCAATACCGAGTTGATGAAATGATTAGCGCAGGAAACGTCGGGTTGGGTTTGCTCATCTTCGGTGTTGCTTCAATTCTAATAATTACTCCGATAATGACCTACAAATATGGCAAACGTTGGTATTGCTCTTGGGTTTGTGGTTGTGGTGGCTTAGCGGAAACAGCAGGAGATCCATTCCGTCAACTTTCTGATAAAAGCACCTGGGCATGGAAAATGGAACGTTGGATGGTCCACTCTGTAGTTGTTTTTGTAGTAATTATGACTACAGCGGTTGTTTCCACTTATTTGGGTTACGACTCAGAAAAATATTGGCTGACTAAAGGCACATTCCTAATTGGAGTAGTCGCCATTTTAACCATCTTGATTGGTCTACTTTTCGCTTTCAGAAGAGATGAGTTAAAGAAAGACGCCAAAATCGGAGCCATTGGTTATTTTGCAATCATCTTAGCCATGATCGGCATACATTATTCTACCGGCAATAACATCTTCATGTTTGAAGCTGAAAAACTTCGAACTGCTTATGGTTTTCTAATAGGCTCAGTATTTAGCGGGGTTATTGGTACGGGTTTCTATCCAATTCTAGGAAACAGAGCTTGGTGCCGATTTGGTTGCCCAATGGCCGCCATTATGGGAATGCAACAACGCTTCTTCTCTAAGTTCAGAATTACAACGAACGGAGGTCAATGTATTTCTTGTGGAAACTGCTCCACCTATTGCGAAATGGGAATTGATGTAAAAGCGTATGCTCAAAAAGGACAAAACATTGTGCGTTCCTCTTGTGTAGGTTGTGGTGTTTGTTCTGCCGTTTGCCCTAGAGGAGTTTTGAAGCTAGAAAATGGAGAAGACTCGGGTGATTCACGTTACGATTCTGATCCAATTACGTTTGGAAATGACGGGGTGAAGTTGAATTTGTAAGAAGTTAGACCGCTAACGCTGCTAGAGACTAGATCGCTTCGCTGCTAGACTAAAAAGAATTATGAATCTTTAAAAATGAAAAAGTGCCTTTCGATAAAATTTTCTAGTACCCTGAGTGGTCAAAGCACAGCTTTGATTGTATCGAAGGGCACTAGAAAATCACTCAAGGTGCTTTTTTTGAATTCGATACTACATTAGAACTATGAACATAGTAGTCGTCATTCCCGCCTTTAACGAAGAAAACGCCGTAGGCAAAGTAGTTGCTGAAATACCAAAGCAATTGGTTAGTGAAGTAATTGTGGTCAATAATAATTCTACAGATCAAACCTCAGAAGCAGCTTTAGCACAAGGAGCAACTGTGCTTTTTGAACCTACTAAGGGGTATGGAATGGCTTGTTTGAAAGGCATGGATTACCTTGCAAATGCAAGAAAGGAGCCGACGGATATTATCGTCTTTTTAGACGCTGATTATTCCGATTATCCCAAACAGATGATAGGAATGGTGAAACCAATTCAAGACGATAAAGCAGATTTAGTCATTGGTTCTCGTGCTTTGGGCAAGCGCGAAGGAGGCTCTATGACAATACCGCAAGTATTTGGAAATTGGCTAGCAACTAGCTTAATGCATTGGTTTTACGGTCATAAATTTACGGACTTGGGGCCTTTTAGAGCCATTCGCTATTCGAGTCTCATCGAATTAGACATGCAAGACACCACCTATGGTTGGACCGTTGAAATGCAAGTAAAGGCACTGAAACAAAAATTACGTTGCCAAGAAATGCCGGTGGATTACAGAAATCGCATTGGCTTTTCAAAAATTAGCGGCACCGTAAAAGGCACCTTTTTAGCAGGCTATAAAATCATAACCACGATATTTAAATACCTTTGACTACTCTTAACTCAAAATGGAACTAATCCCCATCATCGTTTACGGAATAGCACTGCTATTTATATTTTTCTACAGCCTGATTCAAATTCAGTTGGTGGTAAAATACAACCGTTACAAAAGGCAGCAAAAAAAGCGTTTGGCGAAGCATCCTTCAGTAAATTTTGAACCAAAAGTTACCGTTCAGTTGCCACTCTTCAATGAAAAGTATGTTACTGAACGATTAATTGATTGCGTTGCAGCGTTGGATTACCCAAAAGAAAAATTAGAAATTCAAGTTTTAGATGATTCTACAGACGAAACGCAGGAAATTACAAAAGCCAAAGTTGAAGAAATTCGAAAAGCGGGAATTGACATCGTTTACCTTCACCGAACAGATCGTACAGGATACAAAGCTGGAGCTTTAGCAGAGGGAACAAAAGTGGCAAAAGGTGAATTTATTGCCATTTTCGATGCTGACTTTTTGCCTGAGAAAGACTTTGTTAAACGGATGGTTCAACCCTTTACCAACGAAAAGGTAGGTATGGTTCAAAGCAGATGGGAGCACATTAACGAACGCTATTCCATGCTCACCAAATTACAGGCGTTTGGGTTGGATGCGCACTTTTCAGTGGAGCAAGGTGGCAGAAACGCAGGCCATCACTTCATCAATTTTAATGGAACAGCAGGTATTTGGCGCAAAACGGCCATTACAGATGCAGGTGGTTGGCAATCCGATACCTTAACAGAAGATTTAGACCTCAGCTACCGAGCTCAACTAAAAGGTTGGGAGTTTGTCTTTCTAGAAGAAGTTGGTGCTCCAGCAGAATTACCCGCCGTTATGAATGCACTAAAGACGCAGCAATTCAGGTGGAATAAAGGAGCAGCGGAATGTGTACGAAAGAACCTAGGTACCGTTTTACGTTCCAAAGACATCAACTTTGGCACAAAAATGAATGCCATATTTCACCTCATGAATTCAGCAGTATTCATCTGTATTGTCATTCTTGCTTTGTTAAGCATTCCTATGTTAAGCATTAAAAACACCTTTGAAGAATACCAAGTCTTATTTCTTTTGGCGAGTGCTTTTCTTGTAACCCTACCCATTTTGGCTCTTTTTTATTGGACTTCTATGTCGCAAAGCTATGCCTCAAAAAGCAAAGCATTTTTTCACTTTGTATTTCTTTTCCCCATGTTTTTAGCGGTTTCTATGGGCTTGTCATTACACAATGCCATGGCTGTTTTAGAAGGGTATATTGGGAAAAAATCGGCATTCATTCGAACCCCAAAATTCAACCTCAACAACGATAAAACTAAAACCTGGGGCACCAACGTTTACTTGAAAAGAAAAATAAACCCAATTACTATTTTAGAAATAGCACTCACCATTTATTTTATTGGTGGAATTTTACTGGGATTTCATTACGGAGACTTTGGATTAATGCCGTTTCATGTTATGCTGGTTGTGGGGTTTGGATATGTTTCCTTTTACTCCATTAGTCATTCGTTTAGAACGGAATAACTTTTCAATGCATTTGAACAGCAGCCATTTTAGTAAATCGTTATTCTTTCAAAGCGCTGCGGTTGCTTGTTATTTTTATATCGGCTATGATTTTAATCGAGAGAACTTCTTAGGTCTCTTTGGTTGCTTTAGTATTCTATTTGCGACTTACTTTTTCCTTGTAAAAGGTGCAAAAAAGGAAACATTCAATCAGCTATTGGGGGTTTCAATACTTTACCGATTATTTTTTTTGCTCTCTATACCAACCCTTTCTGACGATTATTTTCGATTCATTTGGGACGGGCAATTAGTGCTCAACGGCATCAATCCATTTGATTTCTTGCCCTCAGAAGTGAGCATAGATTTTCCCAACAAGGCGGAATTATTGGCCGGAATGAATAGCCCCAACTATTACACAGTTTACCCACCAATAGCACAGGTTGTCTACTTCCTTTCTGCCTGGCTTTCGCCAAACTCCATTTTAGGAAGTATTATCGTCATGCGGAGTATCATTATAGCTGCCGAAATAGGAATTATTATTCTACTGCCAAAACTCTTGCGACTGTTAAATATGAACCCCTTAACTAGTTTATGGTACATTCTGAATCCATTAGTGATTATTGAGCTTACCGGAAACCTGCACTTTGAGGGAATCGTTTTGTTCTTCTTTCTATTGGCAGTTTACTTAATAGCCCTAAACAAAGAAAAATTAGGCGCCATTGCTTGGGCTTTTGCAGCGGCAACAAAGTTGATTCCCATCTTTTTCTTACCCATTGTACTCCGGAAGCTCAGCGTTAAAAAGTCAATGTTTTTTTATTCTGTTTTCGGAATTACGTTCATTGCGCTTTGGATTCCATTTTACAATTCCGCCCTGTTGCCACATTTCCTAGAAAGCGTTTCACTTTACTCCAAAACCTTCGAATTTAATGCAAGCGTCTATTACATTATTCGAGCCATTGGTTTTGAAGTTACCGGTTGGAATATTATTGCAACGGCAGGTCCTTGGTTGGCGAACATTGCTTATTTAGGCATATTAATCATCCTTCTTAAAAAGAAAATCATTTCTTGGAATGGCTTTTTTATTGCGCTGCTTTTCGCCTTGAGCCTTTATTATTTGCTAGCACTAATCGTTCACCCTTGGTACAGTATTACCTTAGTTTTTTTAGCCGTTTTTACCCGATTCCGTTTCCCTATGTTGTGGTCGTTTTTAGCCGTTTTATCTTATTGGGCATATTCCAATCCTGCTTTTCAAGAAAATTTATGGTTGGTTGGGGTTGAGTACGTTCTGGTGATTGGGTTTGTGGTTTGGGAAGGGTGGAAGAATTTTGGGATAACCAGAAATAAAAAATCCTCTGCGCTAGAAGCAAGTATAGAAAAAGGCAACTAAGCTGACGTTTATTTGCAAAATCATCTAGAAAAGATATTTCATTTTACACTCTTTTCTTTTTATGTTTTTAAGCCATCTGCTTTCAATAAACAACAACATTCTAAAAAGTTTAGATCGCTGATTGACAAGAAGTACTTATAATATTTTGTATTTTTAGTGGTTTGAGAGAATTATCTCGCAAGATTTTACAAAATAAGATGAAGTGAACACTTTCAATGACATAAAAGAATTGGTTTCTACTCTAAAAAGGGAAGAAAAGCTAATTGCTGAAATGTTTAGTAAGAGAAAGTCTATCGATTATAAGTACAGTGATGCTATTGAATTAGTAGACCACGATGAAAATCGGATTGATTTTCTGATTGCAAGGTCAGTTATTAGAGAAAATGGTGGTTACCTAGAACTTGATGATCAATTCTTAGAATTTTTTGAACAGATTTTAGATGTAAATGAAGAGATTAACCTTTCTTACATTGATGAAAATATCAAAACGCTCAAAGAAAATATCGGTTATTTCCTCAATGAAAATAATGAAGCGAGAAAACATAATTATCTAAAACTTATAAAGAAGTTCTTTAGACGAATTGGAATTATTACACTGAGAAGCGCAGTAGATATAAGGCGGAATATTGAGAATACATTCAAAAATGAGGCAAATTATAAAAACAAGCAACTAAAACTTGAAAGTTTAGATCAAAAAAGGAATCTGGTTGAAAAACTAATCAACCAGACCTTAACACTTATAGATCAAGAAGAGCATACCTTTTTCAATAGAGCTTTGGATGAAGAATTGAAAAGAGTAATTGTTGATTTAAAGTTTCAATTAAGAGAGTGTTCGCACAATTTGATCGAAATAGAGAAGCAGATTATTGATTACTTGAATCAAATTAAACATCAAGGTAAGTTCATAGAAAAGTTAAGAAAGTTAAAGTACTTAAAAGATCACTTTACGGTTGAAGCTGAAACAGATATCAAACAAATTATTGCTAGTAAAAATCAAGTCATTTTTGATAAGAGAATGCTTGAGCCGTTGAATTTATCAATAGATTTAATCAGAGAAAACGAAAAGGTATTTGAGGCCATTAAACGAATTGCTAAAAACTACAAAGACAGAGAGCAGTTTAAACAGGAAATAGCTGAACGAATTTCTTCTGACCTTTTAGAGGGAACTATTGAGGAGGAAGTAATGATTAATTTGGATGAAGTGAGAAACCAATTCTTAGCAACGAGCGATCATCTTTTTAATTTTATAATGAATTACGACTTTTTAAAGACGGTCGACTTTGATGAACGAGTGACCATTTTTTGTCAAATTACATCTCAATTTGAAAGAGAATTAATTGTAGAAGAGAATTTTCAAGTAACTAATGGTGTTGAATTTGCCCTAGTTTATCCTAAATAAAAATTATGATCACAAAATATACTTCAGACATTTTTGATGTACTCCGCCGAGGACAGTTTATTTGTTCAAATAGTCCAGATGAAGAAATTCAAACACTCTATAGGATTTTAGAAGATGATAAAACCTTTGAAGATTTGTATGCCTATTTTTATGAGATTAATTATATACTCGAGCAAGGCAACGAATATTTTTATTTTAGTAGGACGGAAAAAAGCATTGATTTAGAACGGAAGCTCGAAAAAGCATTTACTTGGATCGACATCTTGGATTTCTTCAAAACGTTTGATTCGTCTTTTGATGTGGGCTATAGGTTTACACCTTCTGACATTATCAATCAACTAAAAAATAATGCTGACTTATCTTCTAAACTAGATAATCTCAAAAAAATAAGCGGCGACAAAAAAAGTCATTCAGACAAAATCAAAAAGATTATTGAACGATTAGAAAGAGATCATTTTATCACATTACAAGATGAGGTATCTGAAACGTACAAAGTGCTTACTTCTTTCCACTACCTAAAAGACATTATTACAGCTATTAATATTCCTGAAGAAGTAGAAAATGAGATACCTGAATAAAATAGTATTTATCAATTGTGCCTCAGTGAAGTATGCTGAAATTGAATTGGATGGAAATGTTCATTTGATCGGAACCCAAGGCGTTGGAAAAAGTACGCTACTTCGTGCTATTCTGTTCTTTTACAATGCGAATAAATCTAAATTAGGCATCCCTAGAGAGAAGAAGGGATTTGATGATTACTACTTTCAATACCAAAACTCATACATCATTTATGAAGTAGAAAAAGATGGAGTTCCTTTTTGTGTATTGGCTTATAAGGTCAATGGAAAGGTAGCTTTTCGGTTTTTTAATTCAGCTTATAAAAGAGATTTATTCATTGATGAGAGTAATAGAGCGGTAGAAAGTTGGGATAAAATCAGGAATCGATTCGGGAAAAATATTCATTATAGCGCCATTGTGTCGAGCTATGAAGAGTTTAGAAGGATAATTTACGGTGACAATAAGGGATTAAAACCTGATTTCCGAAAATACGCATTGATAGAAAGTAAACAATATCAGAATATTCCCAGAACGATTCAAAACGTTCTTTTAAATTCGAATTTAGAGGCAAAATTCATAAAGGATACCATTATCAATTCTTTGAGCGAAGATGAATTTACCATAGACATTGAAAACTATTCTAAAGGCCATCTTAGAAAATTTGAAAGTGAAATTAACGATATCAGAATTTGGTTTAAACCGAATAAAAAAGGCCAAATAATAGTTCGAGTTCAAGCAGATAGAGTAATTGAAAAATATCGTATAAATAACTATTTGAATAGAGAGAAAAAACAATTAGCTCATAGTTTGGGATATAGGATAGACTATATCGAAAAAGAAAGACCCTTGCTAATTTCTAATTTCACGAAAGAAAATAATGGCTTGCATGAGCTGTATAAAAAGAAAGCAAATCTACAGGAGCTTCATTTAAAAAGAGAGCAAAATTTAGTTTCTGAAATTAACTATTTGAAGAAAGAACTTGAAAAAGCTTCAAATAAACAAACCGAATACAGCAATAAAAACATTGATGAACTAATTAAAAAAGTTGGCGAAAAAGAAACTTTGGAAAGAGAACTTAAATCTTTGGAAGAGGAAAAGAATTTATTAAAGTCGGCATTTGGTCAAATCAATCAAAAATATGAGGCTTTAATTTCTAAAGTACAAAACAATCAACAGGAGCTCGTTAATCATAAAAATGCTGAAATTAATTTGATTAAAAGTGATGATGGAGATGAAAAAGTGGCACTTTTTGAAACCTATGAAAAACTAACTGCTCAAATAAAGGCTGATAATCAATTAGAAAAAGAGACAGCCATTAATGTGTTAAACGCCGTTATTGCTAACGAAAATGGGTTAAACAGAAAGAAATCGGAGCTGAAACACCAAGTTTTTTACACTGCTAAAATTGAAAAGTCCAAAGAAAACAAGAAAGCTATTGAAGGTGAAGTTTCCAATTCAGAAAGCATTATTGTAAACTCAAAAAATGAAATAAGCACACTGAGAAAGGAATGGGAACTTGAAGAAACAGAAGTTGAGAGGTCGATGGCATTAAAAATCGATGCTGTTATTAGTAAAAAACAGAAGTATGCAGATCAAATTCAGTCGATAGAAAATAAAATTACACAGTGCCAGTCGTCACTTTACGGTTGGTTAAATGAACACCTGCCGAACTGGGAAGAGACTATTGGTAAGGTAATTGACGAAGAAAGTGTACTTTTTAATTCAGAATTGAGTCCTCAATTGATCAAAGATAACTCCGATACATTCTTTGGCGTTGAATTGAATTTAAGCGGATTAACAAGTCGGATTAAAACAGTTACCGAATACAATAATGAAATTGAAGAGTTTAAATCAACCCTCGCTAATTTAGATAAAGATTTTCGTCAATTGAATGAGGAAAAAGATGACTCCTTGCAAAAGCTTAAAGTTAAGTTTAAGAAAAGATTAAAGACTTTAAAAGACGCTGTTGCAGAGCAGGAATACATTATATCACAAGCCGAGCAAAAGTCAAAGAAAAATGATGTTGAACTAAGTGAATGGATCGAGAAATCTAAATCAGAGAAACAAACTATTTCAGCTGAAATCGAAAATAGTTTGAATCAAGTTACGGCTGAGAAATTAAAAGCACAGGAAAATATAGATCGAATTAAGAATGCAATAAAACGCAGAATAACATTAAAAGAAAATGAAAGAGATGCAGAGCTTTTAAGGTTACAAAGCTTGAGTAAAATTAAAATAGAGGAAATACAACATTCGATAATAAGCAGTTCACAAGTGTCTCAACAAAGAGTTGCCGAGTTGAAAAAGGAAGAAACTTTAGAACTGAATAATAAAGGTGCTGACACCAATCGAATTTCCGTTTTAGAAGACAAATTAACCAACATCAAAAAAGAAATCGACTACATTAAAAATAATGAAGCGCTGGTAATTGAATATAAAAAAGACAAGAGGGAACTTTTTGATCGTATTCCGGAAATTAAAGCAAAGAGAGTTACCTTAGAAAAGAAACAAGGTTCTATTCTTGAAGCGCACAAGTTTGAAATTGTTACTCTGGACAATAAATACCAAAATCAAAAAATAATAGTTGATGGTATTCAATCGAAAATAAACGAGTTTGAGACAGATGAAGAAGTGTTCGCTGACTTTAAAAAGACTGATACTTTTCTTAGTATTCAATCGTATGTTTCCGAATTATTTGCAGAAGACAAAGAACTAAAAACTGCAAAGTTTATTATTTCAGAAATAAACGAGAAGTATTACAAAGGAATAGATAATTTTAAGCAATTACAGCAAACTGTCAATGCATTTAATGGCAATTTCACGAATGAAAACACATTCTACTTTAAAACTGATTTGAATAGTGATGAAGATTTTCTAGACTTTGCATCGGAGCTCAAAGAATTTATAGAAGAAGATAAAATCAATGAATTTGAGAAAAGAGTGAATGAACGTTTTGCGCATATTATTCAATTAATAGGTCGAGAAACAACAGAGTTAAACTCAAGGAAAGGTGATATTGAGAAAATTATTAAAAAAATAAATGACGATTTCAGCAGTAAAAACTTTGTGGAAGCCATAAAAGAAATGGAAATTAGAACACTTGCCAGTTCTAATCCGATCGTTAGGTTATTGATTAAAATTCAAGAATTCAATGATGAGAATAGTCTACTTTTAGGTGAGGCTAGTCTTTTCACCTCTGACAGCAGTGACTCGAAAAATCAAAAGGCGGTAGAACTTTTGAAGGAACTGGTTAAGGCAATTGAGAAATATAAAAACACAACATTAACACTTTCAGAATCATTTGATCTACAATTCAAAATTGTTGAGAATGACAACGATTCTGGTTGGGTAGAAAAACTTTCTAATGTTGGTAGCGAAGGAACTGATGTGTTGGTCAAGGCTATGATAAACATTCTGTTATTGAATGTTTTTAAAGATAGTGCATCAAAAAAATTCAAGGACTTCAAGTTACATTGTATGATGGATGAAATCGGAAGACTTCATCCTAATAATGTTAAGGGTATTCTAAGATTTGCTAACGAAAGGAATATTTTGCTAATTAATGGATCTCCAACTAGCCAAAATGCTACTGACTATAAATACACCTACAAATTAGCAAAAGAACAATCTCAAGTAGATTCTAAGAAATATATGACCCGAATTAATAGATTAGTAAAAGTTAATCCTAAAGTGCTTAATTAATGCAACTCACATTAAAAATTGCGAAAATTCTAGTACGGCTAGTTAATGGAGAAACTATTCCTGCCAGTTCGGGCAAGAGTATATTAATTGACGAACTGGTGATGGAAAATATCATCTTAAGAAAAGGAAAACATCGAAAATCTTTACAGCTATTAAATGAGGAAAGCTTATATAATTACCTAGTCAACCAATTGCAAATAAATAATTTAGAAAATTACATTACTGCATTAGAAAGCAAAGATTCAAGTCGAGCAGATTTTGTGAAGATTACTAGTGATTCAAAAAACTCAAAAGAAAGAGCATTCAAAGGCTTTTTGGTGAACTGTTATCATCCAATTAAAGCTCATCTAAACAATAAACATTTTACTGTAAATCCTTTACCGGGAAGCTTTACTTTTATTTATGATTATGAATCTTTTAAAATTCCGCTTGATGTCACAATTGTAGGAGTTGAAAATTCTAGAAACTTTAGACATATTGAAGACCAAAAACACTTATTTGAAGACATAAATCCTTTATTTATATCACGTTATCCGCAAAGTCAGAATCAAGATTTTATAAGGTGGATAAAATCTATACCCAACAATTATCTACATTATGGTGATTTTGATATAGCAGGTATTGGTATTTACTTAAATGAATATAAGAATCACCTGCTTGAAAGAGCAACTTTTTTCATACCCAAAAACATTAAAAAAGTTCTTACTGAAAATGGAAATAGAGAGAGATATAATCTACAAAAACCAAATTTTAATACGACAGAGTTAACTGAATTAGAGCTTATAGCTTTAGTTAATCTCATTAATAAAACCAAGAAAGGGTTAGATCAAGAGTTTTTTATTCTTTAGAAAGCCTTTTAGCGTTATTTCATTCAACGACTTTAATCCCCAAACCGCTCCCGCTGCCATCTCAACCCCTCCAACGAAGGATAATTCTCTGATGCAGCAGGAAGGTTAATCTCTGTTCCTTCGAATTGCTTTAAATTATAAGGTGAATCAAAGTTTTCTACAAAATTACTCGCTAGTAATACTTTATAATCGTCTGAAATTGAAATTAATCCACGATCAAAGGCCCTGTGTAAATTGGGGCAAAGTGCAATTCCGTTTGAAATAGAATCATCGTAAGCTTCAGAAAAAGGCACTATGTGGCAAGCATCTACCATAGAAATGTTTGCTGTAGCATCAATTCTTAAACCTGAAATAGCACAGGTGTTGTTGTAAAGCTTCGGAATTTCACGTTTAAAAATTCCACTTCGAACAAATACCTCTTCCTGAAATGCGTTGTCATCTAGGAGGTCTTTCAAGGCTAAAATTTTCTGTTTATACTCGGCTGAACTTTCGTGCAAAATTATTCCTGAAGGCAAATCGCCATCAACACCGGTCAAACCATTATCGGCAGCAGGAAAATACCTTTCTAATACTGCAATTTTTAAGATATCCCTACTATCGGGTTCCAATAATAGTTGAGCTAACTCTTTGTCAATAATTGCATAGTCAATGGCGGTTTTCAAATTAGAAAAGCTCCGCATAGATCCTTTTGCCTGAATCCATTTTTCGCAACCAAGGTTTGGCAAAAGCTTCCAGAAAGGCTCTGAACTCATGTGGTAAAACGGTAATGCAAAAATTTGATTGTGATTCGTTTCAACTAATTTACTCCAATGACTTTTGAAAGAAGAAACTAACTCTGGTAAAATGTGTATTTCCGAATTAAAATAAACTCCCTGCTCAAACAATCCGATTACGCTCAACAGTAATATTGGCTTATGCGGGGCACCTCCGTTTTTAGAATCTCTTCTTAAATGGGTAAGACATTTGATATAATAAGAAAGCTTGTCGTTCATTTTGTGCTGCCAAATGTATTTAATTTTTAGTTGAATGGTCTTTGGTAAAAGCCATTACAGTGTTATAAAAGTCAAAAGTCGACAAAGCAATACCCCATGTCAAAAAAAAACCAACTCCAAAGTAATTACAACTCCTACTACTTTAATTTACCAAAGGTAGATGGTAATTTAGCAGTTGTTTTTTACGCTACAACTTATGCCAATTAAATACACTCGTTTTACAAACTCTGTCGCCGATTATCTTCCAAATCACGCACTCAAAGAAATTATCGCAAGAGGTAAACAGTACTTTAAGTCAGGAATGGTTTTGGGTAATTCTTTTCAGCAAGTAAAAGATGAAGTGACGTTAAAAGTGGATGGAACAAGCAGGTATACTACTAAGCTATTTCTGAGTAAAACCAACCCTTTTGAAATTTCTAAAACCACTTGTACCTGCCCGTATAATATGGGCGGAATATGTAAACACAGGGTTGCGGTGCTTATTTGGTGCGAAAAAAATGAATTAGAAATAGACTTTAAATTTAAAGGTAAAAAACAAATCGCAAAAAAAAGAGACTCCTCAACTCCCTTTGTAATTAAAAATTTTGCCGATTTAACTTCTTCCAATTTTTTACAAAAGTACCACAACCGATACATTGGTCAATCTGAATACGAACTTCACGGATTCACCATAAACGAACCCAAAACAAATCAGTTTAGTATTCCTGTTTCTTTTGAGCACAGCTACTACTCTAATGATAGCCAGAATGAAACATTATTGATCGAAGTAACCAAATCTGATTTAGAAATAAGCTGCTCTTGCAAAACTCGGGTGCAAAACTTATGCTTTCATGCCTATGAGTTTATAGACGAAATGCTAGAGGAGGATGCTTTAAAGAATTTTACAGCTCCCTCAAAAGCCGAATTACAGAGGACAGGGGAACAACTCATGAATGACTTTGGGTTTGATACCGCTAAAAATTGGGAAGATTTTTTCATGGTTCAATTTAGTGGTAAAAACAGAATTTTACTTCCTAAGCCTGCTTTTAAGTCTGTAATAAGTCCTGCCATATTTGATACTTTAGAGGTAGATAAAATTCACAAAACAGATGCAGAAGTAGAACTTAAAGAGTTAAGTGAAATTCAGCCCAACTATTTATTTAATCTTGGTTTTTCCTTAGGCTTTAACAAAGAAACTGACCAAACTTTACTTACTCCTTTCATTGGAAAAACCAACGCTAAAGGAGAAAAAATGAGCATTGGTTTTAAAGAATACAATCACTACAATAAACGAGATGTTTTAATTTCCCTTTTAGATTACCCAATTTTAAATGCACAGGAACCTATTTCATATGCTAGAAACGATGCTACAATTATCCAAAAATTCACCGAAATAAGTAGCAGTCTCGAACAGCACCCATATTTGTTTATTAACACCAACAGGCAACTTAACTCCATTTATAAGGGAGGTTTAAAGCCAATAAAATATCGCGGTACTGCCCCAGAAACTTGTTATGAGTTAATTGAAAAAAATGGTTTCATTACCATGAATATTTTCGTTGTTCACAATCAAACGAAAATATCTACCACCAGCAATTTGTTCGAAATATTGAACTCTCACTTTGTAAAAGTTGATGATACCATTTACTTTATTTCCGCCTACCAAGAGGCTGCTCACCTCAACTTATCAGAGCATTTGGACGGAAAACAATTTGCGGTATCAAAATTTCCAGATACCTTCGAAAAGTACCTAAGAAGTGCATTTACAAAATACAAAGTTGATACGACACAACTAAAATCATACCTGCGCAATACGGTTCAATTAGTAGGCACAGAAAAACAAATGTATCTTTCTGAAGTTGATGGGTTTGTGCTACTTCGCCCGTTTTTAATACACGAATCAGGCGAATTGTTAAATGTTTTAGCAGAATACTCTAACTGGGATTTAAACAATAACAAACTAATTGAAAGGCGAATAGACGAAAATATAGCACAAGAGTACAAGGAAATTTTACAGGAGTTACACCCAGATTTTAAGCGGCAGCTCGAATTGGATTACCTTCACATATCGTACGAAAAATTGACTTCCAACAATCACTTTTCTTCACTTTTCAGACAACTTCAAGAAAACAACGTTAAAGTTTTTGGGCTAAAAAACCTAACCGGACTCAAAGTAAACCCGTTTCCCGGAAAGGTATCCTACACCGTAAAATCGAACACAGATTGGTTCGATGTAGAAGCTAGCATTACTTTCGGCGACTCAACCATTAACACAGAAGATCTTAAAAAACGCTTTTCCCCCGGAAGTGAATACATAGAATTATCGGACGGCACAAAAGGAGTTATTCCAGAAGAGTGGTTGGCTAAACTAGAAAAACTGTTTCGCCACGGAGAAGTTAAGGATGGAAAACTAACCGTTTCTAAAAAAATGTTTAGCCTGGTTGATGAGCTTTTCGAACAGCTGGAAGATGAAGAAACCATCGCTTTTATTGAAGAGAAAAAAGAGAAACTGCTCAATTTTAATGGACTCAAAAGCTATTCTTTACCAAGAGGGGTTAAAGCAAAATTGAGACATTACCAAGAAGACGGCTTTCAATGGTTGTGTTTTTTAGATGAATTTAATTGGGGTGGAATTTTAGCAGACGATATGGGTTTAGGGAAAACCTTGCAAATCCTAACCTTTTTAAAGCACTTAAAAACCAAAAATAAAACAACCAATTTGGTGGTTGTGCCTACCTCTTTACTGTTCAATTGGCAAAACGAAATTGAAAAATTCACCCCTTCGTTGAAAGCGCATTTCTATTACGGGCCTCAAAGAGAAAAAGATACAGCTATTTTTGACAAATACGACTTAGTAATTACAACCTATGGCCACATGCTTTCAGACATTGTAATTCTAAAAGATTATGCTTTCAACTATGCAATTTTAGATGAATCGCAAGCCATTAAAAACCCAACCAGCAAACGCTTCAAAGCGGCTCGATTACTACAAGCAAACAACCGCATTGCCATGACTGGCACACCGATAGAAAACAACACTTTCGATTTATTTGCGCAATTGTCATTCTTAAATCCGGGGTTTTTAGGTTCGGCAGCAGGCTTCAAAAAAGATTTTGCAAAGGCAATTGACAGCGAAAGAAATCAGGAAAAAGCAGCAGATCTTCAGCGGTTAATTAAACCTTTTGTTTTACGACGCACAAAAGAACAAGTAGCAACAGAATTGCCCGATAAAACAGAGGAAATTTTGTATTGCGAAATGGACAAACCTCAGCGAAAAATTTACGACGCTTACCGAAACAAATACAGAAGCCAACTCACCGAAAAAATAGAGGCAGATGGATTGAACAAATCTAGATTTACCGTTTTGGAAGGACTAACTAAATTGAGGCAAATTTGCGACAGTCCACATATTTTACCGGGCGATGAAAAATACAATGGCGAATCTGTTAAAATTGACCTGTTAGTAGAACACATTAAGGAGAAAACAGGAAACCACAAAATCTTAATCTTCTCGCAATTTGTAAAAATGTTAAAGCAAATTGAAAGTAAGATAAGCGCAGAAGGTATTTCTTATGAATATTTAGATGGAAAATCTAACAGTAAACAAAGAAAAGCAAGCGTAGAAAATTTTCAGACCAACGAAGATTGCAGAGTATTTTTAATTAGCCTAAAAGCCGGCGGTACTGGTTTAAATTTAATGGCAGCAGACTACGTTTATATTGTTGATCCGTGGTGGAACCCTGCTGTAGAAAACCAAGCCATTGACCGTTGTTACAGAATTGGACAAAAAAAGAATGTAATTGCTTATAGATTAATTTGTAAAAATACCATCGAAGAAAAAATAGTAGAGCTGCAACAAAAGAAAAAATCTGTTGCCGGCGACATTGTAACTACCGACGAAAATGTGCTTAAAAAATTAGACAAAGACGATTTAATCGGTCTCTTTTCGTAAACGACTTAATTTGTTTTATCTTTAACCCATGACCATCGGCAAACTACTTTACACCTTAGGAATCGTCCTAATTATTTTTGGGTTCATCAGCGGAATTAACTTTTACATGAAATTCAATGAATTTGGAACGGATTCTAATTTTTCCTACTCGCTCAATACAGGGAAAATAATTGTTGGAGCTATCTTGGTTTTGTTTGGCAATAAGCTAAAAAAGAAGGAAGGTTAATTGAAACAACAAAACATAATAATTTTGGATCAAATTCCAATAAAAACATAATAATTTTGGATTACATTCCAATAAAAACATAATAATATTGGATTTTAGCCTATATTTGTAGAAATGTAAAGCCCATGTTCAAACGACTACAAATCGCTGAAGCAAAAGACTATTTGTTCAAAAGGAAGGCTCTAATTGTATTTGGAGCAAGACAAGTTGGCAAAACTACCTTTGCAGAGCAGTTGCTAGAAAACGTTACAGAAGAGATTCTTTATTTGAATGGAGACAATTTTGATACTCGAGAAAACCTTTCTAAACCAAACGTTGCGCTTCTCACCAACATTATTGGCGACAATAAAATTATTTTCTTAGACGAAGCACAGCGCATTCCGAACATTGGAATTTTGATTAAAATAATTGTAGATCAGATTAAAGGAGTTCAAGTAATTGCTACCGGCTCTTCAGCCTTTGACCTTGCCAACCAATTAAACGAGCCGTTAACCGGAAGGAAGTACGAAATTCAGTTACATCCTTTTTCCTACCAAGAATTGGTGAATAAATTGGGCTTTTTAGAGGAACAAAGAAACTTAGAGCAACGGTTAATTTATGGCAGTTATCCTGAAATTGTTACCGACTCAAAAAATGCTAAAAAACACCTTAACCTTATTGCCGACAGCTATTTATACAAAGACTTATTTGAGTTAGAACAACTCAAAAAAACGACAACGCTACAAAAATTAGTGAAGGCTTTAGCGTTGCAAGTTGGAAGCGAAATTAACGCCAATGAGTTAAGTCAATTGGTTGGGGCTAGCAATAAAACAGTTGAAAAATACTTGCTGCTGCTCGAAAATGCTTTTGTGATTTTCACCTTAGCTTCTTTCAGTAAAAACGTTAGAAATGAGTTGAAGAAAAGCCGGAAAGTTTACTTCTATGACAATGGAATCATTAATGCCGTTACCGGAAACTTTAACCCGTTACAAAATAGAAACAACGTAGGTGCGCTTTGGGAAAACTACTTAATTAGCGAAAGACAAAAATGGTTGGCCATCAACCAAAAACAAGTAGAATGTTATTTTTGGCGCACCACTCAACAACAAGAAATTGATTACGTAGAAGTAGATACAGACTCCATGAATGCCTTTGAGTTCAAATGGAATTCAAAATCTAAAGCTCGTTTTCCGAAAACATTTACCAATGCCTACGACAACATAACAACAGCCGTTATAACAACAGAAAATTATCATGATTTCCTAGCCTAACACCTGACAAATATATTCCAAAGTCGTTTTCAAAATGAATGCAGCACTATGAAAATAGAAACATTTACGAGATGTTTTCTGTTCTCAGTTTAATCCAAGAAAAACCCAACTATGATTCAGCTCTCAAATTGTCCAACTTGTAATTCATCAACCTTTGATTCCTTTATTGAAACTACTGCGCAAATGCATACCAGCAAAGAGCCGTTTAATTTTGATCAATGCCATGACTGTCAGTTGGTATTTTTAAACCCAAGAGTTCCTTTAGATAAATTAAAAAACTACTACACTTCTCATTACTTGCCTTACAGAGGTTCGGAAGCTTGGGGAAAGTACGAGCACTTTGTGAAAGACAGTCAGCAAAAACTAGATTTGAAACGTGTAGAAAGGGTAAAAGAGTGGCACGAAACAACTCCCGATTCTCTTTTGCTTGATGTAGGTTGCGGAAAACCAAGCTTTCTACAGGCTTGTAAGGCAGAGCTAAAGTGTAACACTTTGGGCATCGATTTTAGTGATGAAGGGTGGGACAATACAGCTGAAGATTACGCAGAGTTAAACTTACAAGTAGCTGAAATAATTGACTTATCGTCAGATTTGAAACCAGACGTAATTACCATGTGGCATTACTTGGAACACGATTACACCCCATTGGAGAATTTAAAACACCTTAAAGAAATTTCAAAACCTTCCACTACCTTGGTGATTGAAATTCCAAATTTTGATAGTGAAAGCCGCAAACAATTTGGTGAAAATTGGGCCGGTTGGCATACACCTCGTCACACTTCGTTATTCTCTCCAAGCAATGTCGAATTGCTGCTTAACAATAGCGGATGGGAGGTTACTAAAATATTGACTTACGGAACCATGGATCCGTATTTACTGTATTGGATGAGTAAAATGGAGCAAAAAGGAATGGCTTGGGACAAAAGTATGGAAGATGAATTTTGGGCATTTACTAGAGGAATGATCCGCTTTTTGCCAAAAAAATGGAATCAAAAAAATACCTCCTTAGGCATTATGACGGTTATTGCAACGCCGAAGAAATAAAAGCTAGAGAGCCAATAAGTCCTTCCCCTCCCAGGTTCCTATAACTTTGTACGGATGAAATCGAGCAAATAGCTCTTCAGAATACCACTCATTTTTACGAGTTCTTTTAATGGCTTCTTGATGTTCTTTACTGTTGTAGGCAAACTTTTTTACGGACTCAAAGTCTTTCCAAAGGCTAAATGTTGCCATCTGAATAATGGGAACCTCTCCAACTCCTTTGGTATAAATTAATCCATCATTTCCTTCTAAGCCTTTTTGGGATGTCGGTACATATTTCCAAAATCGAAGTAGCCAATTCCACTTTATTGTTGCTCTGGTAATGACCGCTATTGGTTGATGAGGATCTAACTCAGCGCCTTTTTCAAATGGAACCTTTCCTATCCAAGTTCCTCCTGCAGAAATATTTCTCATGAATATCGTGCATTTCTCTGCACTGTTGGTTTCGTATTGCTGCATCAACTCTGAGTTAGAAAAAAACTCCTTTGCTGCATCTTCAGAGTCCCAAACTTGCAATAAGCTATATACGGACCAGTCTGGTAGCGGGTTAAATCCTAAACCTTTACCACTTCCTAAAAGTCGATAAAAGGATTGCCCCTTCACGTTGGACAAGCCTTTGTGGGCAAATTGCATCATTTTAAATCCCCAAACCTTGGTTTTGAAAGTATTGTATTTAAAAAAAGATAAGGTGGTAATTTGCGTACTCATTCTAATTGATGCGGTTTTCAGAAAGCTTAAAATAGAACTCTAAGGTAAGCTTTATGAGTAAACCACTCTAGCAATAAGTTGTTGATGTTAATGAATAAAATACTTCTTCAAGCGCAAACTAACTCAACAATAAATTACTCCTGTTATTTACAGTCAGTGTAACATTCTAATCCGTTAAGCTCAATTTTACCCTTTTATTGTCAACATCTGCAATGTAAATGCCTTTTGAAAGGGAAGTTAAATTGAGTTCACCATTATTTGCTCTTCCCCGAAAAACAACTTTCCCGTCTAAACTGTGCACTCGAATAATGGAATTGGTGCTAGCATTTCTAATTTTAATAATCCCAGAAGATGGATTTGGGTAAACCATTAGCCTATCTTCTTCGAACTTTTCCAACCCAACTGTTTGACAATTCAAACTATCTCCAATAAAATTCCATCCATCTGCAATTAGTAAAGTTCGAGCGCTATTTCCTGCACAATACTGAAGGTTGTTTGCACCCAAGTTCACATTCAATTGATGCGGCCCTTGTTGCCAACCTATTAATGTGCTGTCATAATTAGAAGCAGACATTCCTTGTGGCGTTGTTGGGTTTGAATTTCGAACGTTCAACATATTGCTCATATCGCTTACAGACGAGATATCCCAATTGCTTAAACTTTGGTTAAAAGAAGACGCCCAAAGAAACATGGCGCTCATTGAACTGACGGAAGAAACGTCCCAGCTCGAAAGGTCTTGATTAAATGTGTTTGTACCCGAAAACATCCGACTCATGGTGGTAACGGAACTTACATCCCAATAGGATACATTTCCATTGAACGCAGAAGCATTTTCAAAAGTTCCCCGCATAAATTGTACGTTGCTAACATCCCATTTATCAAGCGAATCACCGGTAAAAGAGAATGCTAAAATAAAGGTCTCTTCTAAACTTGTAACACCACTAACATCCCAATTTCCCAAATTCTGATTAAAACTAATCGCATTTCTAAACATCCCTTCTAAACTTGTGGCATTCGAAACATCTCATGAACTAATATCTCCGTTGAAAGAGATTGCTAGATCAAACATAAATCGAAAGTCGTTCACTTCACTGACATCCCAGTTAGAAAGATCTCCATTCATACTCGAAGCCATGTAAAACATTCCGTACATGGGTGTATTATTGCTCAGTATGGGCTTATCTGTAGCATTATAGGTCATGTTTGAACAACCCGCAAATGCATAAACCAAGTAATTCCAGGTTCCAATACCCCACTGGTCAATGGATATTAGTTTTTCTTTATCTCGTGCGTTATTAAAGTAAATGGAAGGAAAGGTTCCTTTTATTCGAATACTCTTAACCCCGGCAGTTGCATAAGTGTGTATGATATCCCCGGTAACTCCTACAGTATCATAAACACCATCGTTATTCCAATCAACATCATAATTATATGAGCCAGAGGCAAAAAATGTAGTTGGTATTTGAAAGCTTAAACTATCTGTAATTCCAGGCAATCTTGTATCTACGGTTATCCCAAAATATGTCGTATCCACTTGCCCAAACGAAATGTTTACTAGTATGAAAAGGCAGTAACTAATGACTATTTTTTTTACCATGTTTTCTATTTTGTTTTATAAATGATGAAACTGTAATTATATCTTTTTACCTAAGACAACACATCTGAACAAAATGTCCACTTTACCCTAAAATCCTTTCTTTTATAGCTTCTTTGAACTTACCTTTGCAAAAACTTTTTTACATGGAATTAAGCAAGTCAAAAACCCTTTTCGAGAGAGCAATAAAATCTATGGTGGGAGGGGTGAATAGCCCTGTTCGAGCGTTTAATTCTGTGGGTGGGAATCCACTTTTTATTGAACGTGGTGAAGGAATTCACATTTTCGACGTAGATGGAAACGAATACATTGATCTTATCGGTTCTTATGGACCACTTATTTTAGGGCATGCACACCCAAAAGTTACGGCAGCTGTTAAAGCTGCAGTTGATAAAAGTTTCACCTACGGTGCCACAACTCTTGGTGAAATAGAAATGGCAGAAATGGTAAAAGAGGCTTACCCGCAATTGGACAAAGTTCGCTTTGTCAATTCTGGAACAGAAGCTGTTTTAAGTGCCATTCGAGTAGCACGAGCCTATACCGGAAAAAACAAGATTGTAAAATTTGCAGGTTGTTATCATGGCCATACCGATGCGCTCCTAGTTGCTGCAGGGTCAGGTTTAATGACCATGGGAATTCCTTCTAGTGCAGGTGTTCCTGAAAAAGCAGTAAACGATACCCTAATTGCACAATACAATAACATCGAGAGTGTTAAGGAAATAATTGCTAACAACAAAAACGAAATTGCAGCTATTTTTATTGAACCTGTTGCCGGAAATATGGGTGTTGTTGTTCCGGAAATGGACTTTATGAAAGAGCTTCGGAAAGTGACAGAAGAGAACGGTATATTGCTGGTAATTGATGAAGTAATGACCGGTTTTAGAAAGAAGTTTGGAGGCGCTCAAGATCACTTTGGAATTCAAGCGGACATTACCTGCATGGGAAAAGTAATTGGCGGAGGAATGCCAGTTGGAGCCTATGGAGCAAAAGCTGCCATTATGGACCGGATTGCGCCGTTAGGGGATGTTTACCAAGCGGGAACATTATCTGGTAGCCCAATTGCAATGGCGTGCGGTTTAGCTACGTTAAAAGAATTAAAAAATTACGATTACGAAAGAGCAGATGCATTAGGAAAAAGAGTAAAAGCTTGTTTGTTGGCCGCTGCTGAAGCAAACAGGATTACGATTCAGGTGAATCAATTTGGGTTGATGGTGAACCCTTTCTTTACTTCGGTAGCAGTTAAAGACTTTGAAACGGCTTCTACTTGCGACACCAAATTATTTGGAAAATTCTTTTGGGCCATGGCAGAAGCGGGTTTGTACATTCCACCATCGCAATTTGAAACTTGGTTTTTACCCATTACCATTACCGATGCAGAAATGGATGTACTAGAAGAACGAATTCATAAGGCGTTTCAATCAATTAATTAGATTGTCAGACTGAGCAGAGTCGAAGGCTAGATAATCTTCAACTATTTCTCAGAGTGATACAATATATAAAAAGAATATTTTTTGTCTTCATTTCGACTCCGCTCCATGTGACAAAAAACAACATTAGGAAACATGACAACATTCAACGATAGATTTTTAAAAGCTTGCAGACGAGAGGAAACAGATCGACCACCAGTTTGGTTTATGCGTCAAGCCGGAAGATACCAAGCAGATTATAGAGAAATCCGTAAAACGCATACTCTGGTTGACATTTGTAAAATACCTGAGCTCTGCGCCAAGGTTACGCTATCTCCCATTCAGCAATTTGGTTTTGATGCTGCTATTGTGTTTTCTGATATCATGATTCCGTTAGAGCCCATGGGAATCGATTTTCATTACAAGGAAGGTGTAGGTCCGGTAATTTCAAACCCCTTGACTTCGAAAAGAGATGTTGAAAATTTGAAGCCCTTGGATTTTGGAAAAGACCTACAATACACAGGAGCTTCTTTGGGAATTTTGAGAAGAGAGCTAAACGTACCTTGTTTAGGTTTTGTTGGAGCACCTTTTACTTTGGCAAGTTATATGATTGAGGGCGGTCCTTCTAAGAGCTACATCAAGTTAAAAAACTTCATGTACGGTCAAACGGAAGCATGGCATTTGTTAATGGATAAGTTAGCCACCAACATGGCTGACTATTTATTGTATCAAGTCGAAAGTGGAGCCATGGCGGTACAAATTTTTGACAGTTGGGTTGGTATTTTAAGCCAGGCCGATTTTAAAGAATTCATTTTTCCACACATGCAAAAAATGGTGCAGTACATTAAGAGCAAAACAGATGTACCGGTTATCATTTTTGGAACTAACTCGTCTCACTTACTTTTAGACCTAAAAGCTACCACCGCCGATGTTGTTGGTATTGATTGGAAAACAGATGTTGCCGAGGCTTGGAAAAGCATGAATTACGAAGTAGCAGTTCAAGGAAACTTAGACCCTACCTTACTTTTCGGCGATTGGAGTCTGATTGAAAAAAGAGCCACCACGCTATTGGATTCTATCCCTAATAAACCTGGCTACATTTTTAATTTAGGTCATGGTATTTTGCCCAAAACACCAGAAGAGAACGTGAGGCAATTGGTAAATTTGGTGCAAGGACGGTAATTAATTATTTTTAAAGTTTATGAAAGTGTTATCTTCTCCCAAATCAAATCGGTCCGTTTGGAAAATACTAATTACCTTTTTTCTTCTTTTATTCTTGAGCCTAGAATTTACCTTTGGCCAAGAAACTTCCGGAATTGCAAGGATTTACACTCAGCCTGCAGGAGCAGTAATAAAACTCGATGGTGAATTTGTCCTCTATGGAAAAGAACTGGAGTTAGACACAGGAATTCACATTGTAGAAACGTGGATAGAAGGATATGCGTTTACTCGGAAGGAATTTCGGTTAACGAAAGATGAATTCAAAACGGTTAGAGTAAAACTATTACCATCGGAAGAGTTTGTTAAGTATAGAAAGAAACTCATGCTATATAAAACTCAGAAAAATATGTTAAAATTCGCACCCATTATAGCTTACGCCGGATATGCAGTAGTTAATATCAGTAAATTGCAAAACCTAAACAACGAGTCTAGTGACAATTTAGAGTTAGCGACAGAAGCAAAATCTAATTACAATAACGGGTTTTGGTTGAACGACTTAGAAGAGAACAAAGAGCTATACTTCGAAAGCAAGAAAGATTACGAGAAAAACATAGAAGACTTAAATAAAAAAAGAACTGAATTTGCCGTGGTAACTGGCAGCGCTGCTATCATTGGCTTCATAACGTGGAAAGTAGCATCAAAACTAAAAAAACCAATTTTTGAAACGGAGTCACAAATGCATCGATTTACATTTACTCCGATCTTATTGCCGAGAAATAATGGCATTCACCTTACATATCAATTCTAGCTATGAAGAAAGTCATTTTAATTTTGTCTGTCGTTGCCCTAATCGTTTCTTCATGTGAAAAAGAGAATGAATTGGAAGACTCTACCCTAGGTTACAATCCTTATGAAAATCCTGTTTTGCCTTTTGTGACCGTTGAAAAAAGTACTACATTAAGAACTGACTCAACTATAGCAATATTTGACTTAATCGTTCATTTAGATAGAATTCCGGATAACACAGATATGCGCTTCGTGCAACAAGGAATAATCGACCCATTTGGAGATACCGTTGTAACAGCAAAAGTAAAAGGCATCTATTTGAATAAAAAAAAACGTGAGCCAACTACTTATAAGATAGGTTTGTTCGATGCAAAAAATAAGAGAATTAGTGCATTAACAGAATACACTCACCAATAAAGAACTAGCATTTATTTAATAATTGTTTTGCACCATTACGGGCTGCAAAAAGACTCATAGGCAGTTAGTTAATTTTAAACCTTAACTCTCATTGCCGCGCAAACGATAAAATCATAAAATCTAACTTATTAATTTAGTGTAATGAAAAAAATACACTTGTTTGCTTTATTTATTGGTCTAGTAATTTTTCATTCTTGTAAAAAAGAAGAAGACCCAGCTCCAATTTATCCAACAACAAATGAGGCTGTATTTAGTAATTCGGGAAAGAGTTACTTTTCTGCAACCATATTTGATACCCCTATAAGCATAACGGATGACAGTACCAACCTAAGTAGCACTAATCAATGGTACGGTAGCCCTAACAATAATTTTTCATTGGTTCAATATGGCAACTATTTTGAATTTAACAACGTTCAAGAAGATTTATTGCTAATCTATTTTGGTCATTCATATCATGACAGTTCGCTTATACTTAATGATCGTCCGACTAACTACAGGCCTTATTCTTTTAAAAATCCATTTAAAAACTCAATGGACTTTCATAATATTTTCAATTTAAACGGAGAGCAACCTTTTTTTTACAACGACACAACTTCAACACAGCAAATCCCTAATGATTCTTACTCGGGCTTAATCATTGAATATAGGTTTAACGGCACTTGGTATAGGTCATACAATAATTATGTGACGAACCCAAAAAATTACTTTGAAACGCTGAAGTATGAAGTTCTGCAGCAGAATGCCATATTAAAATCAGATGGGAGTTACTCTCAACCCCATGGCAAAGTAAAGATTCGATTTGACTGTTATTTAGAAAATGAAGCGGGAACAGCAACAATTCAATTAAAAAATGGAGAGTTTCAGGGAATAATTAATCGTTTGTAAAGACCGTCCTACTTTATTTACCGTCATTTGGCAAAACTTTAAGATCTGATTTAATCTCCTTTCAACGACTTCTAGGCAACCCTTTCTTAAATCACTAGGTTCTATATTTGAAAACCGAATCTTTAGAAAAGTGATTTTGAACGAAGAGAAATTAATTGAGGAATGCAAAGGCGGCAATCGTCTCGCTCAAGAAATTTATTTTAAGAATGCTACTCCACATACTTCCCCTCGTACTTTTTCCAAAGTTCCTTTTGCGAGTTGGTTAATTCAATTTGTCTGCCCTGAATAAAGGCCAAAGAAACTTGGTTGCTACGCATGTCTAAAGCATCGCCTTCTGAAATAAATAAGGTGGCGTATTTACCTTCTTCAATGCTTCCAACCATGGCATCAATTCCTAAAATTTTGGCTGTATTCAGCGTAATCATGGCCAACGCAGCTTCTTTGTCCATCCCGTAAGCAGCTGCTGTACCTGCATAAAATGGCAAATTCCGAGTTCCCATTGCTTCCATGCTGCCGGAGTTTTCTAAGCATACTAAGATGCCTTTATCCGCTAACACCTTCGGCATTTTATACGGCAAATCAACATCGTCATCTTCGTTCATTGGCAAGTCGTGAACCCTTCTTAACATCACCGGAATAGATCGATCTTTGAGTACGTCTGCCAGCAGCCAAGCGTCATAACCTCCTACCAAAACCAACTCCATGTCGTAAGCATCAAAAAAGTAAACGGCGTCTGTAATTTCTTGAACTCTATCGGCGTGTATAAATACCTTTTTCTTTTTTGCAAAAACTCCCTCCATCGCTTCCAAGCGAATGTTTTTTTCTAAATGGTATTCCTCTTTGGTATATGCCTCAGCCTCCTTAAAAAACTGTTTTATTTCTTCTAGCTTTTCCGAGTATTCTTCCGCCCACTTGGTATCTTTCTTTTTATCCGAACCCATACTGCTGCGAATGCTCGGCCAATCTAAGTGAATTCCGTTGTCTTGTTTTAGAACTGCATCTTCCCAATTCCATCCGTCTAAATTAAAAATAGATGATGTACCCGTGATTATTCCACCTACAGGAGCCACTTCTGCCATTAAAACACCGTTTGTTCGAACGGTTGTGGTTATTTTAGATTCAGTATTGTAAGCAATTAAACTTCTAACATGAGGCTTAAATTGACCCACCTCTTGTTGATCTCTGCTGGCTCTTACAGCTCCTATTTCCACCAATCCAAGTCTGCTGTTTGGTGCAATAAACCCAGGGTAAATATGTTTCCCTTCGCAATGCACAATTTTTTCGTACTTAGTAGAATCCATTCGAATGTCAATGGCTGACAACACCATGTCTATTTTACCGTCTCTAAAACCGATAGCAGCGTTCGGAATTACTTTACCATTGCCCAAGTGTGCTTTGGCGCCTAACAATAAAATAGACTTTGCTTGAGGTTTTGCAGGCGTTTGAGCTTGCGCAGAAAAGCTGAGTAAACAAACTACTATAACAATTAAATTCTTCATCTTATTCTTCCTCCAAGGTATCACATTCATACAGTATTTTCTCTTCTTTTTTGATGGGTTGTGTAGGTTTGCCTGCTTTTTTCACACGCATCATTTTAACCACTAAGCGCTCTCTTTCTGCTTGCACTTTTTTGCGCAACTCCTTATCTCGTTCAGCATCGTAATAGGCAATCCCATCAATGTAAGTGGTAACCACTTTTGCATATATGGAAAGTGGATTGTCCGTCCAAAGCACCAAGTCAGCGTCTTTACCTTCTTTAATGCTTCCAATGCGATCATCCAAGTGTAACATTTTTGCAGGATTCAAAGTCACAAATTTCCACGCCTCTACTTCTGAAACACCACCATATTTCACCGCCTTCGCAGCTTCTTGGTTCAACCTTCTTCCCATTTCAGCATCGTCGGAATTAAAGCCGGTTAAAACACCTTGTTGATGCATGATGGCGCCATTGTATGGAATTGCATCGTTGACCTCAAACTTATACGCCCACCAATCGGAGAAAGTAGAACCAGCCGCTCCGTGTTCTCTTAACTTATCCGCTACTTTATATCCCTCTAAAATGTGAGTGAAAGTATTTATTCGAAACTTCATGGAGTCCGCAACATGCATTAACATGTTAATTTCAGACTGAATGTAAGAGTGGCAGGTAACAAATCGTTGGGTATCTAATATTTGTGACAACACATCTAATTCCAAATCAAAACGAGGAGCAAAACTCTTGGTTTTTTCCCTTTTGCCTTTTGCGTTGTATAATGTCCATTCCGCTTGGTATTCTTTCGCTCGTAAAAACGCATCGTAATAAACTTGCTCCACTCCCATTCGGGTTTGTGGAAAGCGCACCGTGTTGAAGTCTCCCCAGTTCGACTGTTTTACATTTTCTCCCAAAGCAAACTTGATAAAACCGTCTGCTCCTTCTACTTTCATTTTTTCTGGCGACTGCCCCCAGCGTAATTTTATAATGGCCGACTGACCACCAATAGGATTGGCAGAACCATGTAGTAATTGAGAAGTTGTTACTCCTCCTGAAAGTTGACGGTAAATGTTGATGTCGTCTGAATTCACTACATCTGCAATACTAACTTCTGCGGTTACCGCTTGTCCCGATTCGTTCACCCCTCGTTGAATGGCAATGTGAGAATGTTCGTCAATAATCCCTGAGGTTAAGTGTAAATCAGTGGCGTCAATCTCTTGGAAGTTGCTCCCCATTTTAGGAAACATGACTTCCATGTTAATTTTATATCCCACCATTTCAATCTTTCCATCTACTACAAAAACATCATGGTTTTTTAAAATACCTTGTTCTTCATTGGTCCAAACGGTGGCGTTTCTAAAAAGTAGATTTTCCGTTTGAGTAGGTAAGCTATCTTCCCAACCAAACGCCATGTTTGGGTAAAACACCTGTCCTTTTTCGGTTGGACTCTCCATATCGGTAGAATCTGTTTTCGCCGTGTCCTTTTCTTCTGCAGAAGTATTCTTTTTGATGGCCGCCCAATCTTTCCAAACACCATCGAGTAAAAATTTACCACTCCAAATTCTACTTTTCGAATCGCTCACACTCCCGCTCAAACGAAAGAGTTTTTCATCCATGGTAAAACTGATGTTGATTCGATAGTTTTCCACCTCCACCTTAGCATCTACTTTTTCCTTGGTATTCTTCTTTGCAATTTTGCCCTTCATTGCATTTCCTTCCCCTTTCAGCGTCAAGTCAAATTGATCTGTTTTATTGATGTTTAAACTGTACTCACCTGCATATTCAAAAAATGTCAATGGCTCGTAATGATGCGGTATTCCACTGACCCAAGTAGAATGCAGCTTTGTTTTTTCTTGAAATACAGTGTCGGAGAAAATAACAAAGTTGGCCAATTTGCCTTTTTCTAAGGTTCCAATTCTTTCAGAAGCTCCAATCAATTTTGCCGGAGTTTCGGTTAAAGCCTGAATTGCGGCTTCTCTGGCTAAACCTTCTTCAATGGCTTTCTGCATGTTCTCAAAAAACTCTTTTTCCTTCTTCAAGCCGTCTGAAGTAATGGCAAATTCTATTTCTGCTTCACTCAAGTAACTTAAATTCTGAGGAGCTAACTCCCACGCCTTCATGGAAGAAAGTTGCAATTTTAATGTTTCGTAAGGATCTGTAACATCGTAGGCATCGGGAAACTTAATTGGGACAATTAATGCAGCCTTGGTGGCTTTTAGGTCTAGAACTCTCTCGTATTCCGTTCCATTTCCCATTAAAATGAACTGAAACCCAAATTCATCTCCAATTTTATCTGCTCTCAGCTGCGAAAGTGTTCCGTAGGTTTCGATTATTTTAGGCAAGTTTTGAGTCTCCTCAATGGCTGCCAAACTTCGGTTATAAGTCGTTGTTTCTTTATTCTCTGCATACCATTTAGCATCAAAATGCACTTGCCGAATCAAAGCAATCATGCCCATTAAGGAAGAAGGATAGGTTTGTTTTGAACTACCCTTATTAAAAGAATATTGAGTTGCGCTCTCTGCTTGAAGCAATTTAAAATCATCTTCGTCATTTAATGTCGCTAGGGCGGAAGTTCCTCTTAATATGCCGTCGTGTTGATGCGTTAGAACCGTTCCAAAACCCATTTTGCGATACTTGTCTGCAGCCTCCTTGTTGGGAACGATAGCATCAGCAGCTTTTACTTCTGGTTTTACTGCCTCGTTCCAATAAAATATGGATTCTTTGTTCGATTCTAGTTGTGGTTTCTTTGATCTGCTCTGTCCCTCGCTTTTTACTGGGTCTATTCCATACTCGGAGTGTAAATCGATGAAAGACGGATAAACGAATTTTCCTTTTGCATCTATAACTATGGTATTCTCTGGTAGGTCAACTTGCTGCCCGACAGCAACAATTTTATCTTTTTTGATCAGTAAGGTGGCGTTTTGAAGCACCTGCCCACTTTTAACATGTATGGTGGCATTGGTAAAAGCGGTATAGTAATTTTTGGCATCTTGGGTTCCGTTAACTGGCTTCCAACTTTGAGAGAAAACTGCGAACGAAAACAGCAAGGCAAGAGAAAAAAGTAATTTTTGCATAAAATTTGGGCGAAAACTCAAAAATAAAGAAAACAACCCGCCTTAATAAAGGTTTGGTTTGATACATTTACAAAAAATATACCCATGGAAACAGGATTAACACATCTGCACAATTTACTGCGATACGCTATCATCATCTTTTTAGTAATCAACGTAGTAAAATCATTTTTAGGCTGGTTTGGCAAGAAAGAATATACTGCGGGCGATAACAAGTTAAGTCTGTTCTTATTCATTTCGGCGCACCTTCAGTTGGTTATTGGGTTAATACTCTACTTTATTAGCGATATAGTAGCGGCTTACAAAGAACTTCCTATGGCGGACATTATGAAAGATGCTGTAGCTCGTTTTTGGGTGGTAGAGCATTTAACCTCCATGATTTTGGGAATTGTTATTATTACTCTTGGCAGAATAATGGCCAAGAAAGCGTCAACGGATAGCGGTAAATTCAGAAGACAAGCCATTTATTTCACACTTGCCATGGTCATTATTTTTGCTGCAATACCTTGGCCAGAACCATTCAAGGTTGCAGGTATTGCACGTCCTTGGTTTTAAATTTATAGGAAAAACGTTATATGCATCAAACTTTAGATCAGGAAATTGAAAAGGCAGTTCTTGTCGGAGTAATTACCCAAGAACAGAGAGAAGATCAAGTTGAAGAGTATTTAGATGAATTGGCATTTTTAGCTGAAACGGCTGGTGCAGAGTCGGTAAAACGGTTTACCCAGAAACTTGCTAAACCCCATCCCAAAACCTTTGTTGGAACAGGGAAGTTACAAGAAATTGTCAATTACGTCAATCAACATAAAATTGGCATGGTCATTTTTGACGATGAACTTTCGCCTTCCCAAACAAGAAACATTGAAAATGCCTTTAATGAAATTAAGGTACTGGATAGAAGTAAATTAATCTTAGATATTTTTGCAAAAAGAGCTAGAACAGCTGCTGCAAAAACACAAGTGGAGTTAGCTCAATATGAATACCTTTTACCTCGATTAACCCGCATGTGGACGCATCTTTCTCGACAAAAAGGTGGAATTGGAATGAGAGGTCCTGGAGAAACAGAAATTGAAACGGATCGAAGAATTATTCGCGATAAGATTGCTCTGCTAAAAACAAAGTTGGTTAAAATTGACAAGCAAAAAGCCACGCAGCGAAGTGGCAGAGAGCAAATGATTCGAGCCGCATTGGTAGGATATACCAACGTGGGTAAATCCACCTTAATGAACCTTCTTTCTAAGTCAGATGTATTTGCAGAAAACAAGCTCTTTGCGACCTTAGACACTACCGTTCGAAAAATTGTGGTCGGTAACCTACCCTTCCTTTTAACAGATACTGTTGGATTCATTCGCAAGCTACCTCACCACTTAGTGGATTCTTTCAAATCTACCCTAGATGAAGTTAGAGAGGCAGACGTTCTGTTGCACGTGGTAGATATTTCACACGCTCAGTTCGAAGATCAAATTGAGACGGTAAACCAAACGTTGCAAGATTTGGGAGCAAATGACAAGCCCACAATCATGATTTTTAACAAGGTTGATGCCTTTACGTACGTGAAAAAAGACGAAGACGACTTAACTCCGGAAACGAAAGAAAACATGAGCTTGGAAGACCTGAAAAGGACTTTTATGGCGAAGGAAAATTATCCAGCTATCTTTATTTCTGCCCAAAAAAGAATTAACTACGAAGAACTTCGAGAGATGTTGTACGAGCAAATTCATGCACTGCACTTAAAAATTTATCCGCATAAGTTTTTGTATTAACAGAATGAAACGACTTTATCATTCACTACTTCCTTTTATCCTCTTACTAACTCTATGCAGTCCAGTATTTTCTCAATACAATGTAATTGGAATAGATTTCCCTCACGGAATTACGGGTAAATTCAAACCTTCATTCGAACGATCCATTGGGAAACATTTTTCAGCATTAATTAACTATGAGTCTGGAATTTACGCAACTGGAACGACAGGGAATTTAAGCAGTCAAACTGAGGTGTATAGATTGACGGGTAAAGGCTGGATGCCAGGCGTCAGATATTATCCGTTTGTAAAGAAAAAGACCGCACCGTTGGGGTTTTCTTTAGGCTTGTACTATAGAAGAATGAATTTCGAAGAAAGCTATACTGGAGAAATTCGTTCCAACAATCCATTCACTCCTCCTAACACTCAAACTGTAAATATTAATTCCAAAGCAAAATCTTCGAATTACGGTTTTACAATGGCATATAAATTTAATGCCGGACCAGTTATTATTGAACCTCTAGTTGGCTTTGGGTCCATTAATTAAAATTGGAGTAACCCTGAGGAGAGGAAGCAGATTGATGGCTTTTATCGAAGCAATCTGGATGACTTCGTTTTTTCAGGAAGAATAGAACTAAAAATAGGATTCTATTTTCCTCGTATGGCAAGCTATGAGGAAAAACGAGAGAATATCCCTTATCAAAATACGATACAATCTGAACTAGCCAAGGAGTATAATTTAAACTCGGATAACATCAAGCTATTTGTTTACAGGCCTCGAAAGCTTTCGGGCTTTGCCATAGAATACAATGTAAATGTCAGCGACTCTCTATCTGCTAGAATGTATAACGGCAATTATGAACTAATCGAGTTGGATAAATCTGGAGAATATAAAATTTCTGCAAAAACAGAAGACAATAAAGTGATCATTGTTACTCTTGAAAAAGGGAAAACGTATTATTTAAGGTGCACAGTAGGTGTAGGTTTGTTCATTGGAAGACCAAAGTTTGATTTCGTTGAGCCTTATGTTGGAGAGGGCGATATATACGATCTGCGCAACAGGGAACAGAAGAAAAAGAACAAATAAGTTACACCCTATCTTTCGTTACTCTTGTTTGAATAATATCTAAATCACTGGATTTTTAATTGCCGTATTGATAGTTTGTCCGCGCTTCAATACAATTTCCTTGCAGAAAATCACTCAGCCTGACAAACTATTCGATACAATTTCCTTGCAGAAAATCATACTTCAACAAGTTCAGTAACCGCTCAGCTCGACAAACTAAAAAAACACAATCAATTCAAAACACCCGAATTTTAGTTAAAACTACTTTGTCACACTGAGTGCCACGCCTTTTGCGTGGTGTATAGTTTATGCTGAGCGACGTCGAAGTGAAGTGTAGACAACGTTTCGGTTGAATACGGTTAGTAAGTCCAATTATTTCGTCTGTATTGCTCTCGGGTAGCTTTGTAGATGGACTGAATGTCCTCCGGAATCTCAGAACGAATTAACCAATTCACATCAAAACCATTATTAATAGCAGACTTCATTAGGTTAGGGTTTTTTCCAAAGTAGTCTCCTAACTCTTTCAACCCTTCTTCAAATTCGAAGTGAAAGTCTTCGTCTAATTTTCGAATTAATAACACAATTTTAAAGGCTCTAGCCACAAGGGAATCCGCAAATTTTTCAACGGCTGACCAGGATGCTTTCTCAATACTCTTATTAAAATTTTTCAACACCTTGTTCAGCAGAAGTAAGTTCAGACTCGCATTACCATATTTGTCTTTGGTAATTTGAACGTGCTCATTAATTTCTCCACTAGCAAAACGAACATCTGCATGCAGGTAACCAATGGAATAATATTGGGCATTCATCTTGTCTACAAGTTGCCCGATTCGCTTTTCTAAAGCTTCTCGAAAATCTTCTACACTGTCCGTATTTACCAACCTAAAGTGAAGCTCATTCGCAAGATTAGGGTCTTTCCGTAGCAAACGAAGAATTAATTTGTCCTTCTCTTTGTCCGGCAAGTGAGCAATCGCTTCTTTAAATTCAGCGTCAAATTTCATGGGTGTATTTATTGTGGTATCAAAGGTAATTACAACAAGGTAAAGTCATTTGCAGTTCACTATTATTCTCTTTAAAAGTAAAGTTAGGCTGCACTTCGATAAAATGCACAAAAGCAGCAGCCATTGAAGTTTTCATAAGAAGATCAACTAACATACTATTTTAACATTTTTTTCGTTTTGGCGTTCTACTTTTGATGCTTCACTATCCAATTTTCATGAAAAATTACTTTTTTGCAGTTCTGCTATTATTTTCTATTTCAAGTAACGGGCAAAACTTTGAATGGGTAGAGACTTTTCCTTATAACATTCAAACTTTTGCAGAAAACCTAGTTGTGGACAAAACCGGCGACGTATATACCTGTGGCAATTTTACAGACAGTATTTTAATAGACTCGTTGCTTTTAATAAATCAATTAAACGGATCTAGCACTAGCTATATTGTAAAGCATGATTCATCCGGAAATTTAATTTGGGCAAAAGCATTTAGCACTCAATATTTTTGCCTCATTCGATCGATGGATGCCGACTCCTCCGGAAATATTTATGCAACAGGAGATTTTGGCGGACAGGTAGATTTTGACCCTGACACTGCGAACGAATTTCTTTTGGGAGACACGGTTAATACTTTCAACAAGATTGAAACATTTATCTGCAAATTAGATAAAAATGGAACGTTCGTTTGGGCCAAATCATTTGAACAACAAAGTGTTCCAACGGGGAGTCTAGAAGTAAACCGAGGTTTACACCTAACAATAAGCCCACAACAAGATGTAATTGTATCTGGGATATTTCAAGATACCGTAGATTTTAACCCTAGCGATAGCTCCAAGTTACTCGTTTCACTAAATAACTTCCAAAACACCTCAATTTACGATTCTTACATTGCAAAATTATCAAATAATGGAACCTTTAAGTGGGTAAAAAAATTCCGACCAACCCCTTCTGTTTTCTCTTTTAAAAATTTTTTAGCGGTTGATATTGTGGGTAATATTTATTTTATTGAGGATTTTTATAACTCATATGTCTTTGACTCAGACACAGGACATGTTCGTTTAGACGCTACTTTTAAATCCATTTTCCGAAAATCTACCTTCTTATGTAAGTTAGACTCATCAGGAACATTTGTTTGGGCAAGTACGATAGAATCAGTAAGCGATGACATTAGCTTTGGTTTAACACTAGATGACTCAAGCAACATTTATTGTATGAGTAGAATTTTAGCTGACCCCTATTACAATTCAACCAAGATGAACGTTGAAGGAAATAGAAAAGGCAGCACACTTCTTTGTAAAATAGACCCAAACGGAACATTACAAAGCGCTCGTTATATAATCGGGCCAGCCAACTTAGGAGTTAATTCATTTCACCTAGACATTAACAATAATAAAATCTATGCCACGGGTAATCTCCCTCCCGGGGAAACAGACTTTTACTTTGACAGCACTTCGACTTTTAGAATAATAAACCGCCCCGGCAATATCAGTTCATTCACTTATTGTACAGATTTAAACTACGACAGCAGCTGGGTTCGTTTTTATGAAACAACGGGCAGAGTATTTTCGAGAGCTATCGAAAGTGATAATTTTGGAAATGTTTACACTACGGGAATTTTTACAGATTCAGTTGATTTTAATACAGGTAGAGGAGTTAACATAAAAGTTTCAGATAGTGCAGCAACTTCCTATTTACACAAACTAAGTCCGTGCACCTTAAAAAAATCAACCAAACAAGATACTATTTGTGGCGCCGATAGCCTTGTAATCAACAACATTGTTTACACCGAAACAGGCAACTACATTACTTCTTATTTTTCCGCTGACGGTTGTGATAGTTTAGTAACCACTCAACTGTTTGTTAAACCGTTGGCAACCGATACGTTAACCTATTCACTTTGTAAAGGAGACAGTATTGTGTTGAACAACATTACCTATACTACTCAAGGGTTCTTCCATTTTAGAATACCGTTAGCAAATGGTTGCGATAGTATTTATGTTATTCAAATTGACGTTGATCCTATCGATACCTCCTTCCAACAATACAAAATCTGCCAAGGAGATAGTATAAGCGTTGCTAACAAAACTTATTTTACGACAGGAAACTACTTAGATACACTGCAAACAGCAAATGGCTGCGATAGCATTCTTTCTATTTTAATTGAGGTTGATTCTATTGCTTCTTCAAATAATGTATTTACGATTTGCGCGGGAGACAGCGTCGCAGTTGCAAATAGCTTCTATTCACAGTCGGGAAGTTACATAGACACTCTGCAAGCAATTAATGGCTGCGACAGTATTGTAAACACCAACTTAATCGTTCTTCCAAAGCTACAACTGAATCAATCCGTAGAAATTTGTGAAGGAGATAGCTTACAAGTGGGCTTGAATTTTTACACAACAATAGGAAGTTTTAGCGATACGCTAATCAGCAATTTGGGCTGCGACAGCATTGTGAACACAACTCTTACAATAAGTTTGAGACAAAGAACAACTCAAAATATAGACTTGTGTTTTGGTGAAACCCTCGATGTTGGAACTAATACTTATACTGTTGCCGGAATTTATACAGATACTTTAATGGACAACAATGGCTGCGATAGCATCGTAACGACCAACTTGTCATTCAAAAGCCAAATAATAACCAACCAATCCATCGCTTTATGCTTGCCTGATCGTTTTGTAATTGGAGCGAACACTTACAACAATTCAGGAATTTATGTTGACACTCTGCTTTCTGCATTCGGCTGCGACAGCATTATAACCACGACCATTCAAAAAGTAGACTTAAACGTGGATACAAATTTGTTCAACGCTTTGGTATCAACTGACCAACTTGCAACTTATCAGTGGCTCAATTGCAACAACGATTTCGCAAGAATTGACGGTGCAACGAATCCGCTATTTAGATATAATTCGAGTGGAGCATTTGCATTGGAACTTACATTTAACAATTGCATCGATACAACAGACTGTTTTACTCGAAGACTTGAGGGATTTGATTCTGACGTTTTCGTTGTTTATCCTAACCCAACTAAAGGTGACTTTAAGGTTCGAGTTACCAATTCAGGAGAATTGTTTTTTTATGATTCAAGAGGCAGATTGACAACAAAGAAAAACTGCGTACCCGGAATAAATGAGTTTTCCGGTTTTAACTTATCTAATGGAATATATTTCTTGCGATTTGTATCCTCTAGTAGCACAAAAACAGAGAAACTCATTATTACCAAATAATCCAATCATTGAAGCCAAGAGGTAACTCAAATTTGTATTATAGTTACTCCATTTAGAAAAACGCCCTCACCGTCATTCCGCCGGTATGAATAATATTTAAATCTCCAGATTTTCTTCCCCCGTAATTTAAATTCAGCTGTAGGTTATTGGCCAAATTTCGCTGCCATCGCACATCCCACGTAACGTTATTTCCCTTGGTTAAACCGTCTAACATTTCAAATGCAAGCGAATTGTTTTCAGCAGCATTAAACCGTATGTTGATGTAACTTGCAGTGACTGAAAATGTTCCTTTTCCCGCTTGATTTAATTGCAGTTCGGTGGAGAAACTGGAGTTAATGGACTCCTCCAAGTTTCCACGATTTAACTCGGTTTCAAAGTCATTTTTCTTTTCCGCATAAATCCCAGAAACGGTAATTCGAAATTTTACTGAAGGTTGAAAGCTAATTTTAGGTTCAATTTGCCTAGTGTTGATGTTATAGTTTCGATTGGCAAAATTTTCAGCTCGGTTAAGTCGTTTAGACTCCGTTAATTTCAACTCTACAGAATAACTGCTGTTCACATTGTACCGCAATCGAAGTTCATTTTCAAAGAGTGACCGACTCTGAAATCCATTGGTAAGCAAACTTTTATTTCGGTTATTTAGGTAGAAAAACTCTGCTCCAAACTTTGGATTAATGCGATTGAAATAAAAAGTATTAGCAAAAGAGGAGTTTACTGAAACAAGATTAGAGTCCTCCGTGTCAATGCCGAAAGGATTATAAACAGCTTCTTGCGTTCCTGTTTTTCGTTCTGCTCGATATGCGGCTTTGTTTGAAAATTTGCCTAGCATTTTACGCCAGCCCTCTTTCCCGTTTAAAATTGCATTTGGCTTTAAAAATAGCACCTGATTAAACTGGTTCGAGTAAATCGATACCCTTTCGTTCGTTGGTGTAAAAACTCGAATATAGTTCGATTCAAATTGGTTGTTCGGACCTGCTACCTCAAATTCATTAAATTCCTTTACCCCATTATCGTTGTAATCGTTCCACAGATGCGTTCCCTGCCCGTCGTTAACTTGTAAAAAGGAAAACTCTCGTTTGAACTCTAACCCACTACCCAACTGGTAAAAGGTCGACGAACTTACAAAGCCTTTTAACGCTTTTAAATCATATTGCAAGCGCCCCAGAAGAGTATTCTCCTCCTCTCGGCTGCTCAACTCATCATTTTCAATTAAAAACCTACGGTAAGTCGCTCGTCCACTCAATTGACTCTTACGATTTTCAGTTAGTGCAAAATCGAACTCAAAGTTTTCACTCTTTTGGGCGCGTTTTAATCGCACTACATCCGGCAGTAAATCATATGTTTCTCCATAACTAATTTTTGCAGTTTTTCCAGCAGAACTGTCCCCTATTTGAGCAAATGCCTTCCAAATTCTCCGGTCTAAACTTGCCGCTTGTAGTGTATCACTTTCACCACGGTAAAACTCTAGTTGCTCTTGCTCTAAATATCCTCCAACAGTAATTTTTCCAACTTTTTGAGTGGCTGTGGTATAATGTCTTAGAAAACTTGTATTGTCATTCGCCTTTGTTTCTAGAACACTCCCGTGCGATTGCAGTTGAAATCCCTTTACTTGGTAATTAGTAGAATAGCCGTTCTTCACCCCATTATAATCTTCTCCTTTTAGAAAGGAACCAAACTCATAATTTAAAAAATTTCGTCCTTTTTGAATCCCCGTTTTTGCTCGCACAAGTGATTCGTTGCCGGTAAGAATTAACGTTTGAACATTCCAATCTCTTTCAAACTCCACGTCTCGATACCGTTCCACAAATTGAAAATTACGGTCTCTCTGTTCTACAAAAACCTCTGAATTCCAAAAGGTATTATTTAATGAGTCTTTGTTCGCTAAAGGCTGACGATGCCGAAAATCTAAACTAAATGCGTATGAGCGGTCGTCTGCGGAATCTTTGGTAGAAAACGTATTAACATCGTTTTTTGTGTACGCTCCTTCTATCGCCAAATGAGTGTTTTTAGAAAACGCATAAGCACCGCCAAGGGTAAACATTTGCCGCTGCTTTGGAGTAACCAATTGAATCGTGGGGTCATGGTCTCCCTGCCGAACACCTTGAGCGTTTGGGGCAACAAATTGATATACTCTCCCATTTGCGTCGCTCGTAGCTTGCACGTAATCTCCGTTGCCGGAACCCACAAACCGAAAACGAGCAGCGTATATGGCACTATCGGGATTTTTCGAATACACTAAAATTTCTCGACCCAAGGAGTCCACAATTTTGTACCTCACTTGTGTATCGTCAAACCCAGCCGAATCAATTCCTGGTGAAATAGCAGCATTTATGTCATCCCCAGCATTTAATAGAATTCGTTTTTGAGCATCGGTTAAGTCCTGCTGTAAAGGTTGATTTTTGTTGTCTTGTTCCGAATAGATGTTGAAATCAATGGTCAACTTTTCTTTTTTATATTGGTTCTCCAAAAAAACTACGGACCGAGAGTAATTCTGATCCGAGTATTGAAATTCCACAACTATTCTTAAATCTTTATTGATGATTTGATTTGGAGTAAATGTTAACTCAGCCGTGTTGTAATCAATAACATAATCTCGGTCTTGCCCTCTTGTCATCAATCTGCCGTTTACATACACTCTCTCGGTTCCTGAAAGCACAATAATAAAACGCTCGTTTTCGGAACCTTGTAGTTTATATGGACCTTGGTTTCCTTCCTCTCCCTCAATCACATTTCGCGAAAATTTCCCTCTAGAGATGGCTGCATTCAAGGAGGTTTTAAAAATTCCATTTTCGCTTTCCATCAACTCTTCTTTCGCCACTAATTCGGTTGAAAAACCCAAACCCTGCACCTTTTTGTTGAAATTCATAAAGTAACTATTCGGTCGGCTAATTCTAAAATCTCCTGCAATTAAGCTGCTTTTCTCGTCGTATACCCGAATAAAAACCCGGTCGAATTCTTGTAATTGCTGCGTGTTCCCTTCTGCCTGAATAGGAATGGTGTTGTCACTGATGGCTGCCTGAATAGAGATGTCTTCCGTTATTTTTCCCGAAAGTTGCAAGTCTAGGTTAGAGTTGACGGAAAGGTCTTGGTTGTTTCCAAAATTAACTCCTCGAGAGATACTTCCATTTTTATTCAATCCGCTCACTGAGAAGAGGTCTCGTTGGTTCGGATTTTCTTTGATGGTGAAGTAGTCGTATTGCCCGGGATCCGATTGCTCGATTTGATCCAATGATTTGTGGGAGTATTTTTTTTCGAAATTATAGGGGAAAACACGGTAACCAATAGTTAACTCTTGCCCTACCCATCTTGAATCTACAATAAGCTTCGACTTTGCGAATAGAATTTTATAGTCCGAAGCGCTTAAATAATTCCCATCTGCTTGTTTGATAAACTGAGAATTTGGAATGATACTAAGCGAGTCTAAATCTGTGGTATCTTTTTCCACCACCACAACTTGCTCTCGCCAATTAGAGCCTCCCTGACCGAACGCTACATAGCAAGAAAGAGTTAAAAGAAATAGAAATAGCGCTCTCAAAAAACTAAAATTAAACTTTGTTGGTTAAAGCTAACGTAAAAAGGAGATGTTTAGTAGGTTTTTAGCCAATCTTTATAGTTGAAAATTTTTCGGAATTTCACAACCTGATGAGTATTCCTAATTAAAACCTATAACTCTCTAAAAATTATAATATTAAAAAATAATTCCTTCATGAAACGAATAATTTCTTACAACGTTAATGGTATTCGAGCAGCACTCAAAAAAGATTTTATGACTTGGCTTGGCGCAGCAAAACCCGATGTTTTGTGTTTGCAAGAAATTAAAGCCATGCCTGAGCAATTGGATGCAGACTTTTTAGAGAGATTGGAGTACCACCACTATTGGTTTCCTGCAGAAAAAAAGGGCTATAGTGGAACAGCAATTTGGTCCAAAGAGAAGCCAAAACACGTAGAATATGGCTGTGGGATAGAGAAATACGATGCTGAAGGGAGAGTTATTCGTGCAGATTTTGAAACCTTTTCTGTGATGTCGGTGTACATGCCTTCTGGCTCTAATGAGTTGCGACAAGGATTTAAAATGCAGTGGCTGGAAGACTTTCAGAATTACATCAACGAATTAAAAAAGCAAATTCCCAACCTAATCATTAGCGGAGATTACAACATTTGTCACCTAGATATTGACATTCACAACCCGACTAAACAGCAGAAGACTTCCGGGTTTTTACCAGAAGAACGAGAATGGGTGAGCCAGTTTATCAATTCCGGATTTGTAGATACCTTTCGATATTTTAACATGGAGCCAGACAATTACAGCTGGTGGAGTTACAGAGCTGGCGCTAGGGGAAAAAACTTGGGTTGGAGAATAGATTACCACATGGCCAGTGAACCGCTTCGAGAACGATTGACAAGAGCTACCATTCTGCCGGAAGCCAAGCATTCGGATCACTGCCCCATAGTGTTAGAGATTGAGGAGTGAGATTTTGAGACTCTGAGATCGTGAGATATTAAGACCGTTAGACTTTGAGACGGTTAGACTTTAAGATCTTGAGACGAAGAAACTATGAGATAACGAAATTTTAAGACATTGTGACTATTGAAGTGTCAGAGTTTATGACATCGGCATTCCTCATTTCACATTCTTAACCGTGCCTGCCGCAGGCACGGTTTTGCATTGCTAATTCCAAAAGCAACAATAATATCACAAATCGAGTGTTTAAAAGTACCAAGATGCCTTTGTTTTCGGGCATTAAATCTGCTTACTATTGTATTAAACTTAAGCCATTATGAATCGAAAAATTGCAATTGCATTAATTTGCCTGTCTATGTTCGCATCCTGCGTACCTGCAAAAAAAGTAGAAGACATTAAACGTAAAAAAGAGATTTGTGAAGAGCAAAGAGCTGCTTTAGAAGAAGCTAACCGAAAATTAGACGAAAACTTTACAGAGGTAAATGAAAAATACCAAGATCTCCTAAAGAACCATAAGTCACTAATGACCGACACAACTGTTCAAGGTAGATCTCTTCGTTTAATGACGAAAAACTACGATCAATTAAACCAGACGTATGAGTTATTACTCTCAAAAAACAAAGAATTATTGCAAGGCAGAGAGGCTGAGAGTGCATCAATGTTCAAAAACCTCACGCAATCGCAAGAGAATTTGAGAGAGCGCACCATGGCTTTAGAAGAAGCAAAAATTAATTTAGAAGCGAAAGAAAGAAACTTAGCACAATTAAAAACGGAGTTAGAAAGAAGAGAAGAAAGAGTCAACGAGTTAGAAGCTGTTTTGGCCCGAAAAGATTCTGCCGTAATTGCTTTAAAATCAAAAGTGCAAGATGCTTTACTTGGCTTTGAAAACAATGGGTTAACCATTGAGCAAAAGAACGGAAAGGTTTATGTTTCGTTAGATGAGAGTCTATTGTTCGCTTCAGGAAAGTATGATATTGAGAAAAAAGGAAAAGAAGCACTATCTAATTTAGCAGAAGTTCTCGAGAAAAACTCAGACGTTAATGTTTTGGTTGAAGGACATACGGACAACGTGCCCTTGAGCGGAAGCGGTGTAATCAAGGATAATTGGGACTTAAGTGTGAAAAGAGCTACTTCTGTTGTAAAAATTATTTTGGGAAAAAATGACATTGACGCACAGCGATTAACCGCAGCCGGTAGAGCTGACTATGTGCCAATTGCAACCAACGACACCAAAGAAGGAAGAGCAAAGAACAGGAGAACAGAAATTATTTTAACGCCAAAGTTAGACGAGCTATTGAAGCTTTTAGAAAGTAACTAAACGCAAGATTTCACTGCAGTGTCTTTCTTTCCATATTTCAGTTGTATGAAGTTGCAGAATTGATCAACTTAGACGTTTTGCAGTATTTGTAACAGTAGCATAACTGAAATATCAAAACATAAAAAAGCCCCAACTTCATGTAAGTTGAGGGCTTTTTTTTAACGAAAATATTGACCATTACTTTGGTAAACAACATATTTTCAATTAATCCTCGGACATTAGACTGCACTTGCATGAAATACAAGCCGCAGTGCGCCTAGCAATAGCTATCGACATATCAACTAGCATAAGAAACCACTGCGTTATATTTTAATCCATTAGAACAGCCTCATCCAGGATATAGCCTTCTTATACCAATTCAGCTTTTAATTGCCGCATAAAGAAAAATGCAGAAATTTTTAAAGCTAGAATTGCGATGTACTGAGCTAGTCGAAGTGGTAAATGCCCGCCCGGCCGAGCCGTTCGGACGGGCCGAGCCTGCCTTGCCGCAGGCAGGCGATTAGAAAACGAGTTCACGAGTCCGATAGTTATCGGACGAAGTGCGCGACATTTTATAACGCAATCGATATTAAACCACCAAGTGAACGAAAGTAGACTTGGTATGTAGAAATGGCTTGTTCTGCCCCAAAGCCAAAACAGATAATT
>Ga0307983_1000090_pt1 | contig 49012 bp, 35 predicted proteins | sample OrgLakmetagen991_FD_201845 | JGI IMG/M metagenome (GOLD analysis project Ga0307983, IMG submission 201845) | Saline water microbial communities from Organic Lake, Antarctica - #991 | ecosystem: Environmental > Aquatic > Non-marine Saline and Alkaline > Saline | place: Antarctica: Organic Lake...
TTGTAAATTCTCTTTTAAAGAGGACTGACCACACCTTGGCAATGTTCGTAAAGTTATCCTCTGGGCCGCCATACTGCTTATTACGGTCTCCCGAAATAATTTTAGCCGCTTCACGAAGTGCTTCCACTCTTAGTGGCTGCTCCGTTGAGTCTTTGCTAGTCTCTTCCATGTTTTATCCTTGCCGTAACTTCCGCTGTGTAGTTGCTATCGTTTGACATATCTTGATTTTCGCTTACAACCATTTCATAGTTTACGCTGTAGCTAGTCAGATATTCTTCATCTTCGAAATCAGGCTCATCTTCATCTCTAAGAAAGTTAGCTATTAGAGAATCTGCTTTGATTTTAAGCTCGTCATACGAATCTCCCGATACTTCGAATTTAAAGGTAGTGCTAGTCAATTCTAACTACCAACTTTTCAAGCATCTGAGGAGGATAGTGAGCTCCTTCTAGGAGGGGGGCTTTATCATCGGTACTGTTAACAATGATGTCTCCATAGCGAACCCCAACAACTACGCCTCTGCGCCCGTTGTGTATTGTGCCAGTATCACCTGAGAAAGCGTCTGAACGTACACGAACTTGGTCTGTGACTTTGATGTCTCCAGAACGCGCTTGAGCCCACAGTTCATTCTTTTTGTCTTTAGTGAAAACGTGCCCCAAGGCTAACTTAGAGAACATTTCAACAGTTTTTTCTCTGTGCTCATCGGGCAGCTCGATTGAGTCTAAAACCTCAATTAGCTTCATTGTGGCATCTCCAACTGGTTTACGAACTTTAGCTGCTTGCAGTTGAGTTTTAATCCAATTTATGTCTAGTCCCATTTTGGGACTCCTTTCGTCTATAGGTTGATAGGTAATTACTTACTAGTCAAACTTATCTCGGATGCCATCGCTTGAATGGCTTCAGAGAGTTTTGTTTGGCCACTAGATGATGTTGCATCGAGGTACACACTCCTCTGGGAATTAGCAAGCTCTGCCCTCTCTAGGACAGACATCTCTTCAACAGTGCTCGCTAGATGGCTCCAGTGAGCGCCTAATTCAGAGCTGAAACGCCAGTCAGTTACTACAGGCTTACCAAGTGCCAACGACTCTGCTAGGAAGGGGGTCCACCAAGGCTCTGAGGAGCGGTAGGTGGAGACTAAAGTGCCAATGGACCCAGACATGCGGTCCGCAATTTCGTCCCTGTTCTCCCACTTGCTGTGCCTCACAGGGGTCATTGGGTGGCGAAGAGTCTTCTCTATAGACGTTGCCCATTTGGTTTTAGGGGCGTCGCAAGTCCAGAAAGTCTGCTCAGGGTGTGTGACTACAGATAGAGGAGCTTCTTGCAGGATTTGATAGTCCAAATTTATCCCGAAGAGTTTAGAGGAGTTAATGTTGGGAAGAGCCGACGTTAGAGAGGCTATGTCTGACCAAGGTAGAGCTGAAAAAATTGTTGTAGGCCACTCTTGCGTGTACAAGTACTCAATAAAGCTGTAGACATCCGCTGAGAACTCTGAATCGGCCAACAACTCGTCATAGTTATTGCGACGGCTGTAGAAATCTTTTTTCAAGTCCGAAACATTTAAGTAGCAAGACTTGATTGAGGCCTGTAGTTTGTACGGCTCAGGTGCGTCAATAAAAATTATTAAGTTGCCAAGCTCTCTGGCTTTATTTGCAATGGCAAACGCTGGATAGATTTTGTTCGCAGAGAGGCTTGTCGGAGGAGCAATACCTACCAAAACAGCGTCGTAAGAAGATAGCTCTTCTTTACCCATTCGCGATGAGGGCTCGATAAAGTCCACAGAAGCGCCAGAGTCCGTAAGGGACTTATACATTAGCGCTGCAAAAGTGGTGAACCTTGCCGCAGTTTTAAAAGAACTCTGCTGAGCAGTGGAGCCTGTGATTAGAACTTTCATTGTGTTACTTCCCTAAAGTTTTCTGATTGGCCCAGAAAGCCGCCCAAGGTACTGAGCGGCAATCTGGATTATCCAAGTTAGTTCTTAGAACGGTGCTGATGGTGCAGAAACAGCGGCAGCTGGCGCAGGGGCAGCAGCTGGCGCTGGGGCTGGAGCTGGTGCAGCAGCAGCTGGCGCTGGAGATGCTTGCGCAGGAGCAGCCGAAGCGCCTGAGGAGACGTAATAGTTCTTTATCTCATTGCGCTTCTGGCCATTGTAGACACGTGAACCAATCTGTCCACGGAAGCCGCGGCCAATCATTGCCTGCTCAATTTGAGAGGCGCTTGGCTCACGGTCAAAGAAGCCTTCCTTGTCTAGACCAAGTGCAGACATCTTGCGGAAAAAGATTCCTAGAGCTGTCGCGTTCTCAGGCGAGATTACCAAGTTGTCCCATACGAGACGGTTGGCGTTTGCTCCACCCTGAACCTGGCACTTGATTGCGAACATAGTTTTTCCAGACTGGGATGTCTTTGCCTCAGACTCGATTACCTTTAGCTCGTAGTCGCCATCTGGCAGTGCTTCTATGTTTGATGCTCCTGAGTCAGCAGCATCCTTGATTAGTTCTCCCCAATTAAGTGAACTCATGTTTATACCTCTTCCTTATTTTTCTTATTGTTATTTGTCTTTTCGGCCTGTTTAGGTCCGAAGATTGTATCAAGCATCATTTCGATGCTTAGGTTTTGCTGCTCAACGATTGTGCCCAATCGACCCTGAACACGCTCACCTGCTTCGTAGTCCTTTGTTCGTTCGACGTAAAGCCTACGAACTTTATGCGGAGCACCCATCGGGTCTTGATTAGGTAGCTCCTCAATAGCCAAGGCACCGAGGATGTCGTAAAAGTACGGTGCCATGATTTTTAGCTGTCCCTGCAGATACGGACGGTGACGTCCATCCTGCGTAACCTGAGACATAGCCGTTAGCACGACTGCCTCAAGAGGGTTTGTAGCGTGCATTGTCAAGTCACGAAGGTCACGAAGAAGCCCGCCCATGTGGCGAAGTAGTTCGCCCCACTGTTGCATCTTCATTTGCTCGCTACCTGCAATGTTGTCAATGCACTTGACCTGAAGCTCCGAGATGGAGTCGATAATCAAGGACTTGAACTGGTGCTTGCCGCTCTGAAGCCATTGGAATGCCTTCATCACAACATCGTAGTCACGGACTGTGACAACAACTGTGTCCCAAGTTCCATCAGCTACTGGCGGTTCTTCCCTCATTGGGTCCCAGTACTTGGTGACAATAGGCAAGAATCTGTGCCCACCCTCAACGTCAAGCATGAGACGTGGATAAGGAGCAGTTACGGCGAAGGAGGATTTACCCACCTTTGATTCACCGTAGACCATTACGGTCAAAGACCGTTGTACTTCACTCATACGTCACTCACTTCCTTTTTTGTCTGTTTCTCCATAGTATGCATATGGGTCTGCTACTTCGTACATTGCTTCAATCGCCTGTTCGGCGGCAGAACCGTCGTCCATAAGCGTGCATACAGTGAAGAATTGGCACTTCCACTTGCAATCCCTAGAAGGGCTTGGGTAAGCGTGGAAGGCGTGGCTTTGTCCGTCGTCTAGAGCAGTGCGAACACGCATCATGTCTGCAACAGTTCCGTGGATACGGTCCCAAAAAGACCTGAGGGTAAACACGTTGTGACGTACTTCTATTTGGTCATAGAACGGAGGGCGGGCAGCAGCAGTGCGACGAACCTTCTTTAGAAGTGTAAAGATTCCTCCCTCTGAGCGGTCGTCTCCCTTGTTCTGGTGTTGCTCAAGCAGCATGTACGTCATAATCTGTTCATTCATTGGGGCCAAGTTTGCGAAGTCGCTGAGAGAGCCACCTACAGTTTTGAAATCTCTGAACATCCGAACACCGTCTATTTTGCGACGAACACGCATGTCCAGCTTGCCCTGCAGTTCAACTTCTCCGTTGAACATTGGCATCGTAATCTTTTCTTCTGTAGAAATCATCTCAAGCTCGGAGTCAATTCCATTCTCCTCAACCCACTGGAGGTAGCCCTCAAGCATAATGTGCCCTAGCTCGGCTTCTTTCTCAAGCTCAGTGACATCACGGAAGTCCGTTAAGAGAGTCTCTTTCTCCATCTCGACCAACTTAGTGTGAGCCTGAATAAGAGGAGCCCCCGTTGAGTAGTACTGGTCTAGTGCCTCGTGGAGACGAGAGCCTAATGCTAATGCACCTGTCATCTTCTTTTCAGTTGGCTGTAGACGGCGGTAGTACGTAAACCACCAGCGTCTTTTGCAATCTTTGAACGTCTGAATTTCGGAGTTGCTGATTCGCATAATCGTCATTTTTTGGCCTTGTCTTCCTTGAGCATCGAGAGCAGTTGGTCTTTATCTTTCACTATCTGCTCGAAGTTGTCTGCTTTTTTCTCTAGTACTTGGATAACTCGCTCTTCAATACTGTCTTCTGTGACGTAGTCAGTAATAATAATTGAGTCGTGTATTTCAGAACCGATTCTGTGTACGCGGTCCATCGCCTGCTTGTGGTCAACCAAGGACCACGGACGTTGGAGCATGATGAGCCTGCGAGCTGCTGTCAAGGTAATTCCAACACCACCAGCTTGCGCAGTGAAAAGAATCCACTTAATACGCCCACTCTGGAAGTCGTCTACCGCCTGCTGGCGCTCGTCTTCGTTCTGCAGTCCAGTAATAAGTCCGTGCTTAATCCCAGCCTTTGTCATGGCAGCACTTAGCAAGTAGATAAGCTGACGAGACACCGCGCAGACTGCTACGGAGTCCTCACCAAAGTCTTTAGCCTTTATGTCTGACATCACAGCATCGACTTTACAAGAGGGCTCTGACAAAGTAGCTTTTATCTCTCCTGTTGACTCGTCCACTGTTAGCTCAGCGTAAGCGTTAGCAAACTGGTTGAGCCTAGTGGTCTGGGTCAAGATACTTGGGGCGGTTAGAGCCTGTCCATCGTCCAGTTCAGCAATCATAGTGTCGCGCATCTGAGCGTAAGCCTTTTTCTGCTTAGTAGACATTTCTACATCTCGGCGCTCGTTCATAACTTCTGGAAGCCAAGGAAGAACCTTCTGCTTCAACATGCGACGCATGTGCGGGTTGAGAGTTTTGTAGAACTCTTCTTGCATGTGAGGCTTTACGCCCAAAACCAACATACCTCCAAAGGCGTTGAGCATAGTATCAATCATTCGCTCAATCCACTTGGTCTTGCTTGGCCACTCACGAGCGTCTAGCCAGTGCAGGATAGGCCAAAGGTCCACAACGTCATTAGCAATAGGGGTACCAGTCATTGCAAAGCGTATATCCGCTTCTCCCGTAGCTGACCACAGTGCTCTAGTCTGTTTTGACTTGGGGTCTTTAGAACGGTGAATCTCGTCGGCAACTACTGCCTTAAACTCGATGTTGTTTAGTTCACGAATGTGCACTTCGCAACGGGTTTCACTAATACTTTCGTCGTGGCCCCCACACGCTGAGCAACGAGTCAACGCAACGGAGCCATAAGGTGCAAGTCTGCTGTGAGACCGTAGGGACTCCCAGTTAATAATGAAGACATCGATGTTGCTCTCAACAGAAACGTCAAATTGCTTCTTACGCTGGGCAGCTGAGCCCTTGATAACCTGAGTAGTGACTTCAGGCCACCATCTCTGAAATTCGCGTTGCCAGTTCTTCTTCAAAGTGTTGGGGCAGACAATCATGGCGGGAAAAACATCCTCGCCTTGCTCTCTAAGAAGCTTTAAGGCACGAATAGCCTGAGCGGTCTTACCTAAGCCTGGTTCGTCGGCCAAGAGAGCCCTTCTAGCGGTCGCTAGATACGCTACACCAGCTCTTTGGTGCGGGAACAGGTCTTCATCCCCGTCGTGCTCTTCAAGCTCTCTAAGAGCCATAGAGGGCTCTATACGGGTAGTTATTGTGTGCTGGGCCCAAGCCGAAAGGCCTTCGCCAATCTCTAAGTTGTCATTAAATGTTGAACGTAGGGCTAAACAGCTTGACCAGCTAAGCGGTATGCGCCAAACTTGCTCTTTTGTGTTCCAAGAGGAGCCTGGAATGCTTTTACACAGCTCTTTGTACCGCCAATCAGCGTTTATAAGAATGTGAGTCCCGTTTGGGTCCAATTCTGCCGATACAGCCACTGCTACCTCTTTCGTCGTTATGTATAGATACTAACACAGAATAAGACCCCGTGGGGCAAATCGTGTTAGTTACTTTTCATTATTTAATAATGCCCTAGGAATCCAACTTTGTCTAGCTAAAGCCAGTAGAGCGTGTCGGATTGCGTCAAGCGCGTGACCTTCGCCACCTTTGTGCCATGTCTCAAGCTTTTTTAGTGCAGGGTTGGGGAACATGTTCTTAGCATCAACTGGGGCTTGAACTTTCACTTTTTCTAGGTCATATCCAGCTTCTCGACATAACTGCTTAAGAACTCCGATTTGTTCCAAAGAGTAGGGAGCCTGAGAATTACGCACAGTCTGTTGATTTATAGTAAATCTTTCGTAGACAACTAAAAAGACGTCAAAACCCTCGGCTCCCTGCTTTAAGCCATCTCTAACTCGTTCGGCGTAATCATCTGCGTCAACCTCATCGGACCACTCAAGAACAGGATTGACGTCGTGGTCCCCGTTCCAAGTGATAAAAGCGATTCCACTGGCTTTTCCAGGGTCTACTGACAAAATACCAATCTTCATCAGTACTTCGACCCCCAGTTTTCTAAGGGGCCATCCACGTCTGCTGTTAGTGGCACTGACCAGCCTTCTGTTGTAGTCATACATTCCTTAACTATTCTTTTAATCTCCTCTGCGTTCTCGCGGGGAGCCTGAAGCACTATTTCATCGTGTACAGGAACAATCAGGTAATCAGTCAAGTCTGCGGCATCCAACTTTACGAGGTTGGATTTGAATACCTCGGCTGCCCCGCCTTGCACAAGGTAATTAACAAGTGTATAAGTGCGGTCATCATCGCAAGGTAGGCGTCTGCCAGTCCAAGTGTGAACGTAGCCCTCTCCTTCGTTGCGGTATCTCTGCTGGCCTACGTCGTTAACCTGCTTTTGGAACATAGCCATACCTGGATAGTTAGCATCGAATGAGTCAGAGACAGCTTGCATATTTTCTTTTGGCACGCCAGCAGTCAAAGCTTGCTTAGCCACTCCTGCTCCGTACAGGCGCCCGTAGACTGTATTTCCCGTCAAAACTGGGATTTTCTCATCCTGACGCATGGTCCAAGTTCCTAACTCTGTTGTAACGCACCAAACGTAGTCATTGGTGACATACTCTAGCGACGCTCTTTGGTTAGTCATTGTCTCTTTTTGATGCTGGACAACAGTAATGGGGTTTTTCTGCCAATTAGTCGAACCTTCTACAGGTAGGTATGTATCTTGTTTGGAATACTTCCCCGTTAAGTAGCCCAGCGCCACAACAAGCTCTGTTACAGGGCTATCTGATGCCTGAACAATGGAAACATCAATTTTTGTTCTGGTTCTTCTTGCTGTCTTATTCTTGCCATCAGCTTCATCTAGCCCTCGAATCATTTTTTGGCGTGCTGTGAGCGTGAGACCAGAAGCAAGGTCCCAGGGAGTAAAGTTCTTCTTGTCGTGAATACCCGCCCTAGACAAAAGCTCTCTAGCGTAATCTGGGCAGATATTCCAAACATTTTGTTTAGTTTTCTTATTTATCCACCGTGTATGCGGAACATTGATAAGCACATTTTTAATTAAAGCAATACCAGTTTTTTTTGTTTGAAAAATCTTAACTTGACACCCGACACGGCCACCAAAAGACTGCGAGGGACCACCAACATCCTGAGACCGCTTTATTGAGCCGTCTCCAAGAATCCATCCAAGAAGGTACGCCTCTTTATCGCTAATATCCAAAGAACCGTCCTCTGCTGGAGCAGAGAGAATAATTCTATTCTCACCCGTAAGGAACTCATTTGCGTAGATTATTTTTGGCTCAGCGGCTCTGCTGCCTCCACGTCCGTTGTCAGCAACCCAGCGGTGGTCCTCTGTGCATAGAAAACTTTTATGTGCGTTCGAAAGTCTGTAAATGTCTGCATCTTCGTAGACGTGGACATCGAGAATTTTTGTCCACTTATTTCTGCCAGTGGCAAAGTCGTAGCCGATTGTTTCATCGCTGTCTATAATCTCATTGTGATTTAGCCATCCACGTTTAGTTAAAACTTGAGAAGATAACGGGACGCATCCCTTAATCAAGTTACGCCGTTTATCGGACTTAATCATTGTTGGGTCTTGATAAACCTGCCGACCAATTTCAGTAAAAGGGTCAGAGCCTTCCGCGTCTGCGCGGTTGAACAGCTCAATAAGGTTTGGGTCACCAGACATAGAGGCGAACATACGGAACTCGACTTGGTCAAGGTCCGAGGTAATGATTACGTGATTTTCGTCTTTGGGTATAAATGCACGTCGCACAACGTCGTCGCCTTTAGGTAAAGTCTGTAGCGCGGGCTCAGTAATAGACATGCGCGAAGTCCTAGCAGCCAAAGTGTTGATAGACGGGTGCAGGAATCCGTTAGAGTTTTTCTCCATAAAGTTGCTGAAGTAGGTGCTGGCAAGCTTGTCTGCTTTACGTTGCTTGAGCACGACCTCTGCAAGGTTTTTTACCTCTGCGTTGCCCTCGATTGCGAGGCGTTTAATTTCATCTTTGCTCGCGGACTTCTGGCCCGACGGGGTAAATGCAGTGAGCTCAGCGCCTAGACCCTCAAAAGTTCGGACCAACTGTTGATTGCTGGTCATTGAAGAGTTGTAGGTGTTGTAGAACCACAGCTTTGTGCGTTCTGTGTAGTCAACCAGTTCTTCATACTTATCTTTAGAGTACTCAAGGTCAATACGTGCACCATTGACTTCCATACGAGTGGCAATTTTTCTAACAGCCATCTCAAGTTCATAAGCTTTGTAGTAAGGACCTTCTGGCCCACACTGCTGGTAGAACATTTCCCAAAGTCTGGTTGTTAGGACCGTGTCTAGAGCGCCGTAGGCCCAGTACGGCTCGTATGTGACTGGAACAGTCCCCCAAGTCCAGCCATTCTTAATCATCCCTATGTCTAAGCCTTCTTGCAACTGAGCAGAGTGACGGTCAATGAACTGCGCAGACAACGGCTTAAGCCCAGCAGCACCGAGAGGGTTGATAATGCGAGCCATAATCATTGTGTCGTGGGCACGGTCCCAAGGCATCTCCCACTCAGACTTGACGGCAAACCACTTGGCTTCAAAAGCTATGTTGTGACAAATTACAGGGCCAGAGAACTGCTTCATAGCCTGATAAAATACTCCAGCCCAGCTCTCCCAAGGAATCGCCCAGCCCTGCATGCCATCGCCAACCTGAACAAGACGGATTCGACCGTGCCAAGGAGAGAAAGCGTCCTTCTTTGGATTACCTGGAAGTTCGCCTGTCTCAATGTCAACAGAAATAGCGTTGTGGGGGCGGCGCTCGCTCATCCAACGTAGAAATTCTTCAGCTTTTTCGACGCTGTCTACTAAATGAAGCTGCACCTGAGATAAGTCAGTTATCTTGTCTGTCATTTTGTCCCTGTCATTTTGTGTTGCTATTGTATCTTATTTAAGGAATCATTTCTACCCTGTATATACGCTCAATTTCTGAGTCCGCATTTGAAGCCTGTTCCAGTAGCCTTTGAGCAACTTTTGTCAGGTAACGAGCGCCACCGTCGGGGTCAAATTTATACAAAGCATCCAGTACTGGACCTGGCTCGTCGCTAACCTGAGCCCAAGTTCGGTCTTGTTCTGGGAACAATAAAGGCATGTTTCTGTCAGGTCTGCACTCTACGCACGGGATTGCGTCATCTGAAAGCTGTTCTGACTTTAGCTCACTAAGGCCGTACCTTTTGACTAGAGAGCAAGTTGCTGCATGGAATACAAGCGAGATGCCTATTCTAGAAAGTATGTAAGAGCCGTTCTCGGTACGGTAGAGCTTAAACTCAATCCATCTAAAGGAGTCGTATCTTTTGGAAGAGGACTCTCCTAAAAGTTGGCCGCTAAATTGTAAGGTTCTAGACCCGTCTTTTACTTCAAACATTACTCTGGCCCCTCTTCGTCTTTATAGTAAACCGATTCCCACCAGCGTAAAACTTCATCTTTTGCCCACTCTATTTCTCCCCAGCCGCCCTTAAGATGCCAACCGTCTAAAGGGCTGTCTTCATTGAGTGCGATGGGGGATAGCCCTCGAGAAGCATCTTTTATGTAAGACACGAGATTTTCTAGATGTACATAGACCTCTTCGTCTGTCAAAGACTCCAGTTCTGCTGTGTTACTAAAGTTTAGAATTACTCTCTGCTCTACACCGTCAGAGTCTGTGATTGTCTTTACCCAGCGTGGTCTATCAACTGTCGAGGCACCGCCCGCAGGTATTGCCCCATCATATTCAAAAAGGTAGGTCATTTTTTGTCCTTAAGTCTTGTAACTTCTTCTTTAAGAGAGTCTATCTCAGTCTGTTGAACCTTTACTAGCTCTAGCACAAGCAGTGACATGAGTCCGTAGTCAAGTTTGTCTGCATCGCCATCCTTGTCGTAGCCCACTGGCTCAGAGAATCCAAGGTCTACAAGGTCTTCTACCATGTATCCGTGCATCCACTCTTTGTTGAGCTCCTTGTGGTACCCCCTCTTAGACCTTTTGTACTTAAACTTTTTTGGCTCTAAATTTAGTAATTTCTTGATGTCAGAAGGTTCATAAGTTTCTATGTCTTTTTTGACTTTCCGCGTTGAAGCACTGGTTGTCCTACTCTGAGAGGTTAAGCCAGTTAAACCGTTTCCTTCGGAATCATACCTGTAGTACACGTCAGACACGGTATGTCGGTGATTACCGCGTGCCACATCTTGGGAGCCAGTTCCTCTGCTGACTCCTAAGAACACGCTGCTGCCTGTCCTTGACATGTACAAAGGAGCAAAAGCTCTCACACTACTGACGAATGACCCGTCTGTCTGGCTAACGCCTACAGCTCCGTTAGCAATTTTTGCACTAGTGACAGCGCCGTTTTGAATCTTGGCGTTAGTAACAGCTTGGTTAGTTATTTTATTAGTTGTAACAGCGCCATTTCTAATGTTTGCGTTAAAAACTGCTCCGCCAGCCAGTTCACTGTTGCCAACTGAGCCATTAACAATGTTGGCTGCGTTTACGGAGTTTGGGGCTATGGCATTATTAGTTACAGCGTTTGAATCAATCTTCGACGAGGTAACTGCACCGCTGGCAAGTTCGCTGGTTCCAACTTCCCCGTCGGCTATTTTATCGCGAGTAACTGAGTTGCTGGCAAGTTTAGAATTTTCAACGGCTCCGTCTTTAATTTTCTGGGAAGTAACTGACCCATCCTCTAGCTGGCCAGTGTCCACTGAACCGTCAATTATCTGTTCTTTACCTACAGAGTCGGTTTGCATCTCTACTTGACCTACGGAATCACTTTGTAGATTTCTTTGCGCAATGGCGTCGTCAGCAACTGCTCTATTTTCTACAGCTGCGTCTGCGAGCTTTAAAGGGGCAATAGCAAAGTCGTTGATTTTCCCAGTGGCCACCGAGCTGTCAATAAGTTCAGAAGTTCCAACCGAATCGTTTTGCATATTTTCTTGCCTAATTGCGTCGGCTTGAACTTGGTCATTAACAATAGAATTTAGCGCAATTTGGTCTGTAGACACAGCACGAGGTTGAATAGTGGTTCTGGTGACGACTTGATTGGCAAGCCTAGTCGGGTTGCCTCGGGCCTGCAGATACTTAACTCTTCTCTGCAGGTCAGTAATGTTTCCCGTAAGTGAGCTTCTGCTTGCTCTTCTTCTAGTTGCCACGTTGGTCTACCTTCCAATCTGTTACTAATCTAAGTTGAACTTCTTCAGGAATCGGGACGCCATCGGGTATAACTACCGAGTACGAGTCAATCTTGCGAATAAGAATGTCACTTCGAGGCTCTTGGTCGCTTGCTAATCGCTGCCGTACAAACTCATCGTCGACAATAATTGAGCACCACTGGCCTGGAAAAAATGTCCCAACCTGTGGATAAAGCGAGCCATTAACAACTACGTTGTACACCCCAACAGGAGGACGAGACTCAAACAAGTAGTCCCGAGCGTAAGCGTGAAGAGATAGCTCATCTTCAATTTCATCTAACTGTTCTGCTAAGTCAATCAAAGGCCAGCTTCTCCCGTTGGGGTTAGCTAACATAGTGCGGTCCGCGGCTCCTGCATAGGGTTGGCTAGCGTCATCGCTTAGGTCCTCGATACTTCCAACTACAAAGAACCTAGTAGCGGCGTCCTCTGCTGACTCAGAAACACTGAAACTGAGAATGTTTCCAGGATACTCGAACACCAGTCTTTCAGCACCGAAAGCAGTGACTGGGTAAATTTCCCCCTCTGGCGGGGCCTCAGCAAGGCTGATAGGAAATAGCCTGAATGTTCTACTAAAAGTTGCGGTATCGAAATTATAGTCGCAGTCAATGCGATACTCGAACCCACCCTCAACTGTGTTGGAGTACTGCTCGAGTATTTCTCCAACAGTCTTCTGCTCAAAGCCTCTCAAGATTTGAGTGTCTTGGTAATAGCCGCTTTTGTCTAAGTTTTCAAAGTCAATCCCGATATCGGCATTAGCTGTGTAGCTTCCATAGTCCCCGTAAATTACTTTGGACCCAAATAGAGCAATGCCACCTGCAACACCTTCGGGGCCAACATTTAAGATGCCTCCCGAGCTAAAGCTAAAACTGTTTGGGCTAGGGACATCTATAATTGTGAAACGTCCGTTAAATGTTGTATCTAGTCTCCCAGTGAAGAAGGCGTCCACGCCTGTAACAATTACTGTCTGCCCAACTGTTGCATTGTGCGCATCGTCAAGGGTGAGGGTTGCTACGTTATCTAAAAGCTGCTTGCTTTCCACGTTTTGCGTGCGGATACCAGGCACAGACGAAAGAGGAATCGCTGGCCCGTCAAGTAAAAATCTAATAGTTCGATTATTTGGCACCTCTGAGATTATGTGGAACCCGTCTAACTCTGAATCAATTTGAACTAGTTCTATCTCTTGACCCGCAATTATGCTGTGGTCCTCACCTGTTTGTAGGGTAACTACACCAGCTGACCGTACCTTAGATATAACTTCTGCTTGAAGCTCTTTGGCTGGTTTAATTACTTCGTTAGCAAAATTAAAGCCGCTTAGGTCTTTGGAGGTTTGAAAGATAAGGTCTCTAGCAAAATCGTAGGTGTCAACTAGGCTACGTACCGCTCCGCTTGTACTGGACCCGCTGCCATCTCCAGAAGTTGTTTCAAAGCTAAAGCTAGTTGTTGAATTAATCTCCGTAATTGTTTGGACACCATCAACAATAGGACTTGTGAAAGACACAGCTATTTTTTGTCCAACGGCAAATCCCTGAGGAAACTCGGTAACTATAGTCCCTACGCCTGATGCCACGGAAAACGTGGAGACCCCGATAAAGTCAGAACCATACTGAATTGTCTGCCAAATGTTTCTGTGATAAAAGTAGCTCATAAACTCAGCGCCGTTGACGCTTAGAGTCTGGCTGACCGCGTCGTACGACCGAGACCAAATCATCCCGCCCCAAACACAGACGTCGTTTCGCATAATGTATATCCCTGTTCGACCAGGCATAGTTGATTCGTAAAGGTTTAGTCCTTTAGTGGACTCAATAAATGGGATGCTTCCACTAAAAGCTCCAGCTCTGCGGTTTGCTCTTTCGTAGGAAACGCCTTTAAACGGGACCTCAGAAATTACATCATTGCTGAGTAGGTCAGTTAGGAAGTAACGGTATTCAACCTGTGTCTCGATAGTCATTTAATGTCCTTAAAGTATTGTGTTAGCCAAGCCATCCAGAGCGGTAATAGACTCGGAGAGATGTCTCACCCTCTGGGTTACCTGAGTCAATAAATTCTAACTCATTATCTCCAGGAGCTAGTTTTATGAAATCAGCCAATACATCGACCCTGCCTCTTGCTCCCTCAACTTCTCCGTTGAAAGCTACCTCGCGGTTTTGGGTATCAATCTCAAGAATGTCTGCTGAAACAATTGCGGTTGCTCCCGATAGTCCAGGAGTGAACTGAACGTTCTGGGTTTTAATAATGTTTCCGCCAGTGAATGTCTCTGGGATTGTGCCCGAGACAGTCGCTGTGCCGCCCGTAGCAGTCAAAGGAAGACTTCCACCTACCTCTGCTTGCCCGTTAGGCGTCACATTCACCAAGGAAATTGTTCCTGAGAGCTCAACAAAGACATCGGCGGTTGCGCCTGTTTCTTCGTCTACTGGGTACGAAATGAGAGCAACGTTGGCCGCTGTCTTTTGGCACTCCAAAACATTTAGAAAAGGAATAGCGGAGATAGTGTAGGTTCCGTCAAAAGGAGCACCTACCCCCGTAATTGTAATTTGTTCGCCAAAAATCGCACCGTGGCTATCTCTGGTAGTTATGGTTATAACGTTTCCAGCTAAAAGAATAGAAGCAATCTTTCGGCTTCCAGCTCTAGCTGTACCGCCAGTGGGTATGGTCGTTGATACTTGGTTAGACCCGCTGTTGGCATAAGTAAAAGTAGTCGAACTGGGGAGGCTGGTAATTGTGTGAGTTCCGTTGAAGTCTCCAGTACCACCACCACCAGCACCTTCTACAACAACCTTCTCTCCAACCACAAAACCGTGCGACTGAGACGCAGTTAAGGTTGCAACGTTGTTAGACCTTGCTTTGGTCACAATTGTTTTTTGAGTAGTTCTGACTCTGCGGTAGCTAAAATCCGTGGGGATGGGGGTATCGCCAATTCTGTAGCCGCCATTTAGTGACAAGTCCACGCCTGTCACGTTTACGTTCTCGCCAGCAACAAACCCGTGCGGAGCTGAAGTTGTCAAAAAGACAGTGTCTTGTACCATTTGTTTTTTGATAATAGTTCGAGCGTTAGTTCTAGTAGAAGCGTAGCTAAAGGAAGTAGGGGACGGAATTGCAGTAACTTCGAATGTTCCGTTGTAGTTAGTCCCAACGCCAGTTATTGTGACGGTTTCTCCAAGAATGAACTGATGAACGTCAGAAGTGTTAATTGTTGCAATGTTGGAAATTAACGATGCCGAGATAACGCTCCTCGGAGGAATACGAGTTTTGGAGAACTGCAAAGAATTAGCAGCAGGAGTAGATGTGATTGTGTGCACGCCGTCAAACACTGAATCCACGCCGTTCACAACTATGGAACTACCTGTGACTAGTCCGTGAGGTTCGGTCGTTTTTATAGTAGCAAAACCCGCTGACAAAGACTTGAAAGCTACAGGGATGATAGAAGCAGCGTCTGCTTCGTAATTGAAAGTTGTGTCAGTAGGCACAGCTGTGATGAGGTTGTCCCCGTCAAAGGGTGCGTCGATTCCTGAGACATAAACGCTATCTCCTACAGAGAATCCATGAGCTTCAGTGGTGGTAAGTGTGGCAATGTCTTTTAGCGTAGCTAGGTTGAAAGTGAGCTGCTTGTTAACTACGGTGCGAGAGATTGGGCCTTTCAGCCCCTGAGTCAAAATGATGAGCTCTTCAGTTGCTCTGTTGAAAATAGTTCCTGGACCAGCAAACGGACCTGACACCTCTAGGAAGCAAGGCACCGAGTAGTTTCCAATATTGGTAATCGTTCCTAGCCCACTAACCCCCGTTGCGGAGTTTCTAACTGGAACCTCAGCAAAAGCGTAGCCATCTGGGCTTGCGTCGTTCCACGCATACTTAATAGGGTCGGCAGCACGAAGCCCAATTTCAAAGTTGGTTCTGCCTCTAAGGTTTTCAGTCTCAATTGAGATGTCGCCATTTAGCGTTACATACGCTGCTCTGATTGGGTCGCTGCCTGTTTTAAACCAAACACCAGTTCTTGCTAGGTTGGCAGTAGCTGCAATAAGCCTGTCACGAGCAGCCTCAACGAGAGAAGGTTTTGGGACTAAGAAAGAGCCTCGAATAGAAAAGCTCCGTGAGTTGTAACGCCCTCGTACTTCGTACGAACCATCACCAAAGCCTCTAGCTATGTCTGGAACATCTGCTCTGGGAGCCTCCCACCATCCTGGAATGTCAGTAACTACCCAAACAACTCCTTCAGAGTCTAGGGTGTTGAGGATAAAGTCCCCAAGGACAATGTTTGCGTCAAGCTTTAGGCGGCCAATGTCTGGGCTAAAGAGCTCTTGTAGCCCTCTGTCTACTGAAAAGTTTTCTTGTCCTTGTGTGTAAACCATTAGACTGCGCCTCTCCTAAGCTCGAAAGCTAACCTGCGAGAGACAAGCTCGGCAAGCTCGCGCTCGTCCATCCCTGCGGATGGGTAAACGTTGATTGTAGCGGCACCGCCACTTTGACCAGACAAAAGCCTAATCATTGCTTTGTCACGGGTAGACAGCCCGTCTTTATCAAGAGGCTCTACTCGCTCTGAACGGCCACCTTCTCCGATGACTGCCATCATCCCGCCTCGCGAAGCAGGAACTATGCCACCAGCAGCCAAACGGGGGATATTAGGAGTGTCAATCGTAAACCCTTTGCCAGCAATCTTTAGAGCTGTGGTTATAAAGTTCGTCGGAATTCGGACATCTAGCTTAAAGTTATTCCATTTGTCGATTATAAAGTTAAGAGCATTTTTAAAACTATCCTTGAGCCAATCCCAAAGCCCTGCTGCAGCTGCTCCTATTTTAGCTGGTAGGTCTTTAAAAAACGGGATGAGAGTGTCATTAAAGTAGTTTTTTACCCCGTTAAAGGCGTCTTTAAACAAGTCACTAAAGAACGCAAAAATGTTTCCAGCCGCGTTTGAGATTAGCTTGCCTAAGCCTTTAAACCAGTTGGGGATAGTGGTAGTAAAGAAGCTTAAGAACCCCTGCCAAGCGTCCTTAAAGAAGTTTAAGAACCAATCAAAAGCTGCTTTAGCAGCGTCGCCTATTGTTTTACCTAGATTAGTAAAGAACGGAATTACAGTTCCAGTCCACCAATCAACCGTGCGGCCCCAAGACTCTTGGAAGATAGTAATAATCGATTCCCAAAGTTTGGAGAACGTCTCCCCAATATAAGTAAATATCCCCGCAAAAAACTCAACAATTTTGTCCCAGTTTTTAATAATCAACGGAACAGCCGTAATAAGAATGCTAATTATTAGCCCAATTGGCCCTAGGAATCGTATAACAAAGCCAATAACACGAGTTAAGCCAGCAGCAATTTTGCCTATAAACCCAAGGATTCCTTGCTTGCCAAAGTATTTAAATGCAAGCCCGCCAAAGAACTTCATTGCGCTGGCAAGCCCGTTTTTAATCAATAAAACGAAACCTGCTGCTGCTTTGAATAAAAACTTAAAAACAGCAACAATTCTACCTACTGCTAAAAGAACGCCAAGTAGCGGACCTACAGCTTGTAGAATGGCCTGAGCAAACTCGCTTCCAACAATGGTATTAACAATCTTTAGAGTAATAATTAAAGTGTCAAAAAATGCCTTGATAGAGCCGACATCGGTTAAGTTAGCTGTCAAAATAGCGAATTGCTCAATTAGCTCGCCAAGCTGTGCAACTGGACCGTCCTTTCCACTGAGCTGTATACCGAGCTCATTGAAAACTGTTACAGCATTATCCAAACTCTTAATAAATTGCCCCACGCCAGCTTCGGCTCCAAGAGCCAAAATACCGCCACCTAGGTTGGCCAAAAGACTTAAGAGTGCTGTGAAGTTGTTCGTAGAGTCTACGAAGAATTTGTTTAGACTTCCGTCTTTTGCCCCTTCCGTAACAAAAGTAAGGAAGCTTGCAGAGGCTTCTTCAAAGTAACTGAGCAGAACATCTCCAGCGCCGCCTGGCTGATTGATAACATCAAAGATTCCACCAAAGGCAGTCTTGTAGTTGCCAAAAATACCTGTAATTCTTTCAATTTTAGTTTGTAGTGTCTCAAACTCTGTGGCTAGCTCACCGTTTTTTTCTTTGAAAATCTGAGTCTGTTTCCAAGCTTCGCTAGTGTTTACCGCCCAATCTCCAAAGACCTTAACTAGAGGCTCTGCAGCATTTAGAAGGATTAAAAACCCTTCTAGCAAATTTATTGCTGTTTGACCAAGTTTCCCCAGCAGTTCATTGTTAGTAGACCAAACAGCTTTTAGCTTTTCAAAGTTTTCGCCTTGGAAGAATGTCTCAGCAAAAGTAACAGCCAAATCCCCAAGAATGCCGCCTGTTTCTTCGAAGAGAGGCTCTAATTCTTTAAACTTCCCAATGATTATTGTTAGAGACTCTTCAAGCTTCGGGAACAGCGCTCGTCCAGCAGCGTCACGGAGAGAGTCAAACGCTTCTTGTTGCTCAATCAAAAACTTAACGAAGCTCTGAGCCTCTGGTGAAAGCTTTTCTAGTGCGTTTCGATACTCGTCAATTCCGCCTGAAGCGGCTTTCGCTGCGGCTTTCTGAGCAAGCTCAACTTGCTCTCTAGCAGTGGCAATTCTTCTGTTTAAGTCACGTTCTACGGTTCCACCAGCGCTAGCGTCAGCTGCTGCCTTAGCAGCTTCCTCTGTAGCTCTGCTTGCATCTCTGACTGCTCTAGCGGCAGCGATTCCAGAGTCAAGTTCTGCCTGCTGGGCTTGTGCGATGTTTTCTTTAGCCTCAACGACTTGTTTAGAGCCCTCAACACCAGCTCTGGTAGAGGCTTCTGATTCTTTTTTGAGGTCTGAGTTGTTGTCAATAGCCTTGCGGAGGTTTAGCTCGGCTTCTGCAAAAGCAAGCTCTGCTTCTTGACGTGCTCTGGAGTTCGGTGGAAGGTCCTGAACTCTCTGCAAGGAGTCGCGAGACTTTTCAAAGGCAAGGCGGGCCTTTTTCTCTGAGATAGCGCCACCCTCAACCTCAAAACGAAGTTGCTGTATCTTCTCTCTGGCGTCATCACGAGCCTCGTTGAGGTCCTCGAGGGCATTGAGAGAGTTCTTTTGTGCTTGATTATAAGTTCTAGTGGCTCTTTCGGTCCCGAGCAATGCGTCAGCAGCCGCTTCTTCGGCTCTGACAGCCCTCTCACGTGCTGCTGCAAGGGCTTCAGGCTTTTCTTCTTCTAGTAGTCTCTTAAGAGATAATCTGGCGTCACGGAGGCGCCTAGCGGCTGCCGCTTGTGCATCACTGTTGTCTGCCGCTGCTTCTTGCGCCTTCAAGCCAGCTGAAAGGGCATCGCTTACGCCTCTAAAGGCCACTTTAGCTACAATTGCGCCCTGAACTAGACCGCCCAGAGCAGACGCAAACACAATTGAGCCTCTGGCAGCATTGCCCAAAACTCCAACAAGAACTACAAGACCGCTACCTAGAGCTCCTATTGAGCCCAAGAGAGCAGGGATACCTGCTACAAGAAAATTCTGAGCTACGCTTAGGTTACGAAATTTGACCCGAGCACGCTCTGCCTCAGCTTCAAACTGAGGGGTTGAGATTTTTAGTCCGCCGCCCCTTCTAGAGCCGCGGTTAAGGCCCTCGCTCAGCTCTTTCCCAGCTTTGTCTCCAACACTGCCAATACCGTTTAGGTCGCGTTCGACTTGCTTTTTGAATCCAGAAGTGAGAGCGCGGACTACGACATATGCGTCACCTACTACTGCCATACGCTCTCACCCCCTTCTTCTAACGACTTTCAGGCTGGTCTAGGACCCGCCCAAATGGAAGCGGACTATCCGCATCAAAGTCTGTTGTCGGTGTATACGCCCTTGTGGGACGCTTTTGCTGCATTGGGTCGGGAATCACTTCGTCGGTGCTCCCCATCAACCCATCCGAAGGAAGGGTGTCGTTACTGATATTATAGCTTTGTCCTGTATTGTTGTCTCCGTACTTATACGTAGTCCCATACAGGTCCCTATACATAACGGAACGTATTTGTGTTTTGGCTTCGGCTTCTTCAGAGGAGCTGACCACTAAATCTTCTTCGAAGAAGTAGTGAATAACATCTAACATGTCTGACAGTTCCATTTCTTTAAGGTTTATGCCTTGCACAAGGGCTTTTCCGTTTATATAAGGCCAGAGGTCAATTGCCCACTCTACAAGTCCTCTGGCCCCGCCGTAGGGCGGCTTGAATACTCCTCTACGAGCCATGAGGTGATTTCACCAAGCGTCTCAACTGAGACAATGCGGGTAGGGTCCCTCAATAGGATGTCGAAACGGGCATAGCTCTCCTCTACGAGGACAGCCTTGAAAAACGAGTCAATAGTTTTGGCTATTGCAGCTCCGTCGTTTTCGTCTGAGTTAGCCACTAAGTCGAGGAGCATCTTACCCTGCAAAGCTGGGTAACACTCGAAATCTTCTCCGTGGAGCTTAAACGAAACAGGCGTATCTGTGACAGCTGAGCCAGCACCGAAGTCCTTAAATCTATTCGTCATACTTCTTCCTTGTCTATGTCATTTACGCACAACTAATGCAGTGCGTCCTTACTACTATCTATCTTATCAACTTTAGATTGTCTGATAAATAGCGATTTGGCTTTGTTCCAGGATGCCTTACTAGAGGGGCAAAAACAATTACTCCCTTACTAAAGAATCTCAAGTGGGTATTCGGCCCTTTGGGGAGGATTAAATGGGGCTTAGTGCCCTCGTGATGCATGTAGGCATACTTTACAGAAGAGCCAATTTTTAGATACTGACCTCGGGAATCTCGCATGTGGCGCATGTGAATTGATGAACGCAACTGCCCCGTTTTTACCCCCACTTGGGCCCTAGCAGCAGTCGTAACCTTAGTTCCTTGCTTTTTAAGGTATCGTCCAACTTGTCCACCTGGAGAATTTAAGTACTTATCAAGTACTGGATTTCTCCAAACTATGTTTACGTTTCCCATTATGGAACAGCCATTGTGATGGTCAAACGGGTCGTCTGGAATCCGCCTTCGGGGGAATCAACGTCTACAGTTGCGATTACGCCGAGGCCTAACCCACTGGGCAAGCCGCTCCAGCTTGAGTCAAAATCTCTAACGCTTTCCATAAGAATCCAAGCGTCTAAAGCTGAAACTTCAGTAGCGTCTTGGATGTTTACAGAGTTTGGCGGGTTCCCGTTAGCCTGAGCTACAGGCACTGCTCGAGATACAGAGACAAGAAGAGTCACACTTCGTGGGTCGTTACAGCGCCTAGGCTCGTTGGCTTCGTCGCCAGGAGTTCCAATGTACATCTGGATAAGAGACACAACTAGCTGCTCACAGTCAACCGCGGGGGCTCCAAAAGTGTAGTACTTGCGGGTCGGGACAGGCATGTTGTAGGAGTCGTACACAGTCACAACTTTGGAGAGAACTTCTCCAAGAAAGGTTGCTAAGTTCCTAGCGTCGTCATTTACGCCACTGATGTCTGCTATTGCCATGTCATTTCTTTCTTATGTATTATGCAATTGCTATTGGTGTTGTGCGGCCACCTAGCTGATAGATAATGTTACCCGTTACTAGGTTGATTATCTCGTTGACCTCAGGGTTTCCTAAACTTGGTCGGCTTGCATATATATCAATTAGTCCAGGATTACGAGGACCTAATATCCCAAGCAACGCTGGGTAGCCCAGAGCGATTCTAATGGTACCGTCTACTCTATCTAACTGGGCTTCGTTTGAGAAGTCAGTAGTCGCAGAGTTGTTGTAATTAGATATAGTCGCGTACACGTTCCATGCACTGTCATCAGTGAGGAACTCTCCACCGAACTCGTTTATGTAGTACACCTGCGTACCACCCTGAGAGTTAAAGTACAAGTCATACGAACTGAGCTCAAAAGCAGGGGACTTGCCAATAATTCGACGAGCGCGAGGCTGGTCTGGGGAAAACACACGAGAACGGGCACGGGCCTTGTCTGGGTTAACAGAGCGCAGGAAAAGGTCAACTGCGTAGATACCAGTCTTGAGCTCGTCAATAAAGTCTTGATTGTCAAGTACTGTGTACGAGACTCCCTGACGAGCGACAGAAGTCACACGTTGAGGAAGGGCGCAGGTGTCGTCTCCTGAATAAAGCTTTACTAATTCTGTGGCTAAAAGTCTCGCAGCGGCTCGCCCTGAGGGGGGAGGAGGAGTTCCGTATGTGTAAGTCACTTCAACGTTTGTCGCGGTCCACGAAGCATTTGGTGTTCCGTAAATTACTGAGTGGTCTGCTAAGTAGTAAGTGTCTGGGTCAATGAGTTCACCCTGCATATCTCGCATGTTGTGAATCTCAACAACTTTGCGTCCTCGCAGTCTTACGCGGGTAAGAGCGTTGGTGCCGTCTCCAAGAAAGTCATGGTTTGAATAACGACCGTTTCCGCCATTGACAACGTTCTCTACTTTTCCATTAATTAGCTGAGGAGCATGGGACATGCTAGAAGTCCCAGTGCGAAGATATGGGTCATAGGCAGAAACGTACCGCTCAGTGACGGTGGTGCTACCAGAAAATTTACGCCCTGACATACTCCAGAGCAAGTGAGAAGCGGTCTTAATTGCATCATATGCGTAATCAGAGTCTGCGTATTCGCCAAGCTCTTCTACATCTACCCACAAGTTACTCATCAAGGCTCCTTAGATTAGAAAAAGCGGGCAGTTGACGACAGTGTCGTCGTTAACTACCCGCCTCATAACTAAATTATACTGTTGGGTCCTCAGTTGACGCAATGATGAAGTCAATTGGGAGGTCAGGGTTGTAGTACTCGCCGCCAGGTACGTTGTACGTGGTGGTTGAGCCTTGGCTATCAAAGTCTTGGACTGTGATGTAGCCACGCTGACGGATAGCTGTTCCAGCAGGTGACACTGGAGTCGAAGCAACATCCGCTGATGTCTTAGCAAAGCGGAAGGTTGTTGCTGTAGGAACAGCTGTGATTAGGTGCGTACCGTTAAACTCTGAGCCAGACTCAGCCACAACTACTGTCTGACCAATTCCGAAACCGTGAGCTGTTCCAGTAGTCAAAGTAGCAACGTTAGAGGTCAAGCTCTTGTTGCTAATAGTGTTTGTGGACTCGTTGTGCCAAGTGTAGAAGCCACGAAGACCTTCAGGTGCCCAGTCGCCACGTGCGTAGCTGTATGGGCGCTCTGTAGCAACTGGGAACTCCCAGCGGCCGTCAAGACCACTACCGAATGCAACGTTTCCAAGGCCGTAGCCCTCGAAGGTGTTGGCAAGTAGGCCGTTCTCAATTACGCGGTCACCAGACTGGCGAAGCTTTGCGTATGGGAAGACCCAGTAGAAGTAAGGAAGAGTTGATGCACGCTTGCCGTCCTTAACAGCGAAGGACCAAACCTCGATAGTAACACCGTTACCAGCAGGGTCGTCTCCAACGCCAGGTGCCGACCAACCAATGCTCTGGTTGCTAGGCGAGGCGAAGGTGCCAAAGTTCTTGCGAAGAAGAAGACCACCAGACATAAGAGCAGTAAGCTCTGGGTCTGGCTCGCAGATAGCGATTTCCATGGTGATTCTCTTCAGTGTGTCAGGAGCCTTGTAGGAGACACAGATTGTGCCGTCTGCAGACTTCTCTGTTATTTCATCGCCCTCTTCGTACTCAGGAGTAAACGATGCACGCAAAAATGCGGTAGTCGTGTAGCTGTCTCCTGCTCCGTTGAGCATGTTTCCAGCGCCGTCCAGTCGAGTGACTCGGAGCGCCACGCCTTGGACGCTAGCCGCGTAGTCCTGTGTAGCCATTCTAGTTCTCCTTATAAGTTGTTGGTTTTGGCTTAGTCATTAGGTAGTAGGGATTGTCACTCGCATTGCAAAATGCATTGAGGGGTCAGAGTAAGCCGCCGCAGGGCGATATGCTTTGATTCTCATGTTATTTATTGTAGCATCTACGCCCTGACCCAAGTCTTCGTTTACAACCTCAACCTTGCCAAGGTGGACGTCAACAACACCAGTTGCGTACATCCATTTGTTAGTGACAGAAGCAGCAGCCCCTGTCGCACCTATTGGGCCATTACCTGAGTAACCAGAGCCAATAACTACTTGTGTTCCAAGACGTGTCATAGCACTTCCTGGATGCTCGTCATCACCTTTTCTGTAGATGAGACGAGAGCCTAAGTTTGAGGCGATGTCGCGTGTCATGTGGATAACACCGTTTTCGCCTACTGGTGATTCTGAGATTGCTTGCTCAAGATACATGAGGGCAATGTGTGGAGCAAATGCTCCTGCAACTGGAACTGTAGAGTCTCCAGTCTTACTCAGGTACATGTTGCCTGAGCCAACTTCTTCTACGTCTGGGCCAGTGCTGACTAACGCACGAGCTGCTGGGCCATCCCAGAACTCGAGCTCTACGGCCTTCTGAGTAACAGCATCAAGCTCTTGCTTTACGCGGTCAAACCTGTCTTGGCCTAAAATGCCAAAGGTCGAAGCAAAATCTTCTACATCAATAAAGAACGGAACATAGTTTAAGTAGCGGGCTTCAGACTGATTGTCTGTGAGCTCGCCACCTGGTACTACAGCGTCGTTTACGGTTAGAAGACGCACGTATGACGGCATGGTGTTGAATTCTTTGTCGAAGCCACGAATCCAACGCTCGTCATACTCACGCCCAGTGTGGGACGTGGTGTTTGCAACGCTCAGAAGCCCGCAGGGAGCGGGAATTAACTTTGTAGCGGGGAAGACCCCTCTAAATATAGCCATTTTTCCTTATTCTCCTCTGCGGGTTCTGAACATTGCTTTTACTTATTACTTATTGCGTGAATCGGGCTTATAGCTCAATTGTGGATGATGCTACTCCACCAAGAGTGTCGCGAAGTGCAGCAGCTGCACCGTTGACGTTGATGGTTGAAGTAACAGCAAGAGCTTCGACGCCAACCATAGCAATACCTTCGAAGGTCTCAACGAACATCTTGTAATCGTTGGTTCCAACTAGGGTGCTGTCACGGATGATTCCGAGGTCCAGGGTGCCTCCGTCTAGGAACAAGAATGTTCCTTCGGCGAATAGGTACCAAGTGAACGAGTCAGCAAACTCAACAAGTGCAGTTGCACCCTGAGCACCGAATACGTTCTGGTCCAATGAGTAGCTCACGATTACGCCGCGGCTTGCGATGTAGGCATCAATCTCAGCGTAAGCGTTGAGAGTGTTGTCTCCAGGCATGGCCAAAGCAAGGTCAGCAGCCATGGCGTCTTTTACCCAGGTTGGGATAATAATACGCAATGGAGCGTCAGCCTCTAGGCGGTTACGTGAACGGTAAGCAGACGCGGCGCGTCCAATCTGGACCAAGAAGTCGCGACCAAAACCGATTAGGTTTGTGGTGGTAACTGCGGTCGAGGCGGAAGCAATCTTGGCTAGCAAGTTCTGCTCTGCTTCACGTGAGTGCTGAATTAGACCAAGCTCGTTGTGACGAGAAATCAACTCAGGGTAAGCGCGTGTTGCAAGGTTACCAAACTGTAGCTGTAGGGTTACAGCGTCAGTTGCTACAGTGTTCTCTGCAGCAGCTTCAACAGTTAAGCTCAGCTTGGAAGATGGGCTTGGGGTCTCAGCTGCATCGTTAGCAGCAGTCCAAACACCAACAGCGTCAGCATAGCTTGATAGCTTAGGTGGGGTAACATAACGGATACCACCACGGTCAGCCTGGAAGCGAGGAAGAGCGTCACGCACTGGGCGAGCGGTCGAACCGTTTCCAAAAACGTCGTAGCGGGCTTCGAAAGGAGCAACGTGTCCACCAGCCGCAACGATAGCCTCAGGTGATACAAGATTACTAATCTTGAGCCTGTTGCTTTCAGCGTCTGAGGTCAAGGTGCGGCTCTCAGGGTAGGACTGAGTGACTGATGCAACAATGTGCTGCTCACCGTCCCCACCGTTCACGCGACGAAGCGCGTGTAGGCGTTTTGCCATTGCCTCAGCAACGGTACTCATGTCATCTAGCGTACTGCCAGCTGTATATCCAGGGATATCTGCACCTGCCGTGATTGCCACGGGAGAAGCGGTCTCCTTGGATGCCAAACGGCGGTCCGCTGGTACCTCTAGGTCGAGGTTGTCTGCATTTTCGGCAGAAGCGGTCACAGGTGCCTCCATAGTTTCTTGAGCTGATAGTTCAGCTGCGTTTGATGTGGTTTCTTCGTTTGTTGCGGCTTCGGCTGAAACTTCTACTTCAGTTGCAGCTTCTACTTCGGAGTCAACGGAAGCTTCTGCTTCTGCACCCTCTTTAATGGAAGCAACCTCTTCAGTTGACACTTCTACTTCGGCGGTCTCTACTGCAGCTTCAGCTTCAACAACTGTCTCCACAGAAGCCTCTTCGGCCTCTACTTCAACAACTGTCTCTTCTTCGGCAGCAGCAGTGATTGTCTCTTCGGCGGATGCCTCTGAAACAGTTTCGTTTTCAATTGAGAGTTCGGTAGTCTCACTCAGTTCAGTTGATGCTTCAGACATTGTCTTCTTCTTTTCCATTTCGTCCTCTTCCATTTCGGAATCGGATTCGGTTGGAGTTTCAGATTCGGCTACTGGAGCCTCGTCTTTCATCTCCTCGGATGCTGGCATTGCAGGAACGTCAGGCTCGGGAACTACCTTCTCTTTTTCAGAGTCCATAGCGGCCTCTGAGTCAGATGAGGTCATCTCCTCGTCTTTCATTTCTTCTTTGCCTTTAGAAGCAGTCATATCTTCTTTAGCGTCATCGCCATATACGCGGCTAGCTGCCTCAGCAGCCCGCTGGGCGAGCTCCTGAACTGCGGCCTCGCGCTGCTTGACCTCGCCGCGAACGGCCTCAAGCATGTCGGCAAGCGACGTCATCGCGTCAACTGTCTGTGAGGAAGGTTCCTCGTTCTCAACCGCTTCGAATTCGGCGACAATCTGCTCTTGTAGTTCGGTAACCTGGTCGGCACCTAACTCAGCGAGCTGATTCATCATCTCTTTAATACGGTCCACTGTCCCTCCTTAGGGCAGTTACATAGGACGGATGTCCTACTTGCTTATAGTCGAGGCCAAGGGACTCCGATACGCACAGGGCGTGGAGGCACTCCACCTACATATAATGTTACATAGGTTGAAAAGTAGTGATTGTACGAATAGTCGATTAGATGTGGTTATTAGGTAAGTAGCCTCAAGAGCTTTGCCATCTCGGAAGAAATCTCACTTTGGTTGAAATAGTCCCCGCCAGACATAAATCTCTTTAGGTCAGCAGTAGCTATGTCCGCGTCTTCGTCGCCAATTTTGGCTTCAACGCGGTCAATCATCTCTTCCATAAGCTGCTGCAGAGGGGCGGGCACATCGCTGTACCTAATCTTTTGGGCCTCTTCGCCGAACTCAAAGGGGAGGTTAGCAATTACCTCGCCTAGCTTCCCAGAACTCTCACGAACGTTCTCTAAAGCTTCAGGATTAAGTGCTTTTGCGTCCAATCGGTCAACAATCCCGATTAATTTCTGGGCAGACTCGGTTGCTTGGTCGGCATCCCCCGCCTCATCGAAGTTCTCAATCTCTTCAGCTTTCTCAGCTGCGTCATTAAGACCAGCAATGCCTAGGTCTGTTTTTAGTCGAGCTAGGACTTTACGAAACTTGCCAGAAGTATCACGAGGTTGAGTGTCAGGAGTGAACTTAGGAGTTGAGTCTTCGTTTGCGCGAGAAGTCTTTGCTACTCTCAAAGCTTCAATCTCTTCAGGCGCTATTCCTTTTAAATCTTCTTCATCTCCTGCTGCTGCAGTAAAACCCTTTTCAGTAAAAAGTGCTTCTAAATTTTCGGAATCAGGACTTTTTTTTAGACTCAGGGCTTCAGAGATGACAAGGGTCCGCTCGTGTAGCGAAAGCTCTTCACCATCTGCGCTGTACTGGGTGCTCCACTTTGGTGGAAGCAGGTCAATGCGGTTTAGGCCGCGGGCGCGAACCATAATGTGCTTACGTACCGCACCTTTAGCTCCAGCTTTTGCTCTTCCGTATGCACGGACTGCATTGCGTAGGTCAGAAATGTTTCTGATTGGGAACGACCCATCGGGCATAGCCTTACCTTCTCTGGCAAGACGGCGACGAACGCGACGAGGAACAACAGCAAGTTCATTCTCTGGGTCATCGTCCATCATTTGAATCATGTACTCAATGGACTCATCGTCTTCTTTTTTAGCTCCCTTAACACGGTCAGACAATTCGGTCATGCGCTTAAGGTTCTCAGAGCGAATTTCTTCACGAGCCTGAGCAAAACGAGTACGCGCATCTACAAGCTGAGGCTCAGACTGAGCAACTGCAAGAGCATCAATCCTTGCGTTTAGCTCAGCAAGTGGGTCGCTCTTTAGTTGAGCAAGCATGCTTGCACCAGCAGCAACCAAAGCCATAACTTGCCCTGAAGCAACTCTTGCTCGGGCGATTGGGAATCCAGGCACGTTTACCTGACAAACAGCAACTAGTTCTAGGCTGCCTTTGATAGGCCTCCAGTCACCAGAAGGTGCTGAAGCACGAGCTGCACGAATCTGTTCTGGAGAAGTTCCAGAGCGTAGTGACCCAGCAACCCAAATACCGTAAGAGTCTTCTCCAGCATGAACGTCAGCAAAAGCTGACCCTGTGTCGTCGTAGTGCTTTGCAGCCTGCTGAGCAGATGCCTCAAGACCAGCGTGACCGCCAGCAAGAGTTAGCTGACCAACTGGTACGTCCGAACCGTCATCGGTGCGAACTACCCCAGTGTGGAAGTACGAATACTTGCTGCGAGAGCGAGGAGGCTTTGTCCCAAAGGCCATTCCGATGTGGTCAACGTGCCATGCAGCAATGTGACCAAACACGCGTCCATCGTCTCCGATAGTTAGTGGAGTGGCTTTTTTAAGCTTTGGGTCGTCGAACCAGCTAATTGGAGGCTCGTTCGGGATTGCGCCAGCGACCATTCCGCAGGCAACTAGCGCAGAAGCGTCTAGAGGGTTCACGTTATCTACGTAAATACCGTCTGGTTGCATTGTCTCCTCCTCGGAGTTGGTACGTTCGTCAACAATCTGTATGAAGCATTCCTGAAAAGCTGGCTTAGGCACAATAGTCACAGCCATTACACGAGCGCTTGTTATATTTATTCTACCTGAGCTGATGTCCTTTGAGTCGTCTCCAGTATCCTCTGGAGCTTCTTCATCAGCTTCAAACTTATCCATGTCGGCAGACACTCCGCGGATGAAACCGTAGCGAACTAGCCTCTCTGCTTCTTGGCCAAATTCTCCAGAATCAAAGACACCTATAGCGTTTCCGATGCCCTCGTCGGTTCGCTCCATGTAAGTTATCTGCCCCACAACTACAGAACCGTCGTGACCGTTGCCCGTTTTAATCTGCCACAAAAGTGGTAACGGAAGGTCTCTCATAGAAATAGAGCCCTTTTGGAAGATACGTCCGTCGCCAGTCTCGGTGCCCTCGGGGATTACTAGAGGAATCGAGAACTTTGCACCGTGCTCTGTAGGGGTAGCGGCAATTCGCCCTGCCATTCTGGACTTAGCCGAGGTTGCACGGGCACGTAAGGTTGCCATCTCAATAATGGCAGCTTCTGTTTTTAGGCCAAGTAGCTCGGTGGTCTGCTTCTCTGCAGAAGCTTTAAGGGCTTTACCCTTTTTCTTCCCAACATTGTTCTTGTCTCCAGGCCATACGCCAGTCATCTCCTTGTGACGAAGAGCACAGTAGCCCTTTGCACGTGGGCCCATGTACTTCTTAAGCTGACGATTACATCGGGTCCAGTCGCCAGGAGTGTTCCAGCGAATCTTAAGTCCGCCTTTTCCTACAGTCCAGTAACGGCGCAGGGCTCCAGCGTTGCCTTTGTTGCGGTCAGCACCGCCAGCAGCCATAAGTGCAGAAATTATTGAATTGTTGGTCAAAGCAAAATGTGACCGTGCGGTTATACTCGCCGTGACTGACTCTCCGTCAATCTGTTCCGTAACAACTGCCAAGTTCTCTGTGTCTAACACAATTACAGGAGGGGGGGTAGGGCTGTTTAAATCGGCAAGAATCTGCGCATCTTTCACCCATTTGCCAGGCTTCCTAATAAAGGTAACTGGAGTTATTGTCTTAGTGGTTGCTGGGATTAGGCAAACTAGGTTCATTACCGCTTGAGGGTCGTCATCGGCGACAATAGCCAAGTACAAAGGCTTAACATCAGTGCTTTCTGGGGTTAGCTCACGGGCTTTGCCGTCTGCAGCTGCGGTGAGTCCTTCGACAGAGAGTCGAGTTGGGTCAAACTTTTTAGCCAAATCACTTCGGTTTTTAGACCCAACTACTTCGTTACGAGACTTTTTATCATCTACGTCTATGCCAGAGTAAGTCTTAGGTGTGTACCAGCTTGAGTAAGTTTGTCCAGAGCCTTTGCCAGACCTATCACCGTAAACGGAATCTAACCAGTCACGAAGAAGTGGCTCGTTGTAGACGTTTTCTGTTGTAGCAGGGCTCCATCCAGGCTTAGCGGTACCATCTGGGTTAAAAGAGCCCTTGTGGTAGCGTCCCAGCGCAGTGTTGATGTCTGGCACAGCTTTAGGAACAAACGGAGGAATTGGGTCACCGCTGTACTCAGGGGCTAACCTTTGGTCTCCAGCCCAAGAATTGTAGTCTCCAACTAATGTACTCACATTAGAAGCAGATAGAGGCGGAAGTGTTCCAGGAAGCTGGGCATTTGGCTGGTCAATAGGGGTTCTTGGCTGACCAAGGATTCCACTAAAATCTAGGCTGCTAGAAGGAAAGTCAGACGTAGCCACTGACTTAAAAGTATCTATCTGTTGAGTCACACCACCAGCAACTGTTACGGACTCCCCATTAGCAAGCTCAACGGTTACAGTCTCGTTTTTTGCGTCTTGCGCAGTTATTACACCTTTATAGTTAGCGTCTCCGCCAATAATTACTGTAGAGCCGTTCTTTGAGAAGCGGCCCAGCATGTCACGAACCTGTGTCTCGGCTCGCTCTGACCTTTCTTCTGGAGTGTCTACTCCTGGACTTGTGTCAATGGAAGGCTGCTCAGCGAACATTGCTACGCCTGAGGCCATAAGACCGTCGTCGAACTCGTCTTCTTCTTCTAGGAAGTCGGGGGTCTCGTCACTAAACTGGTCTAGCAATTCAAAGTCAAGCTCTGGCATTGCTGCTTCGAACATTTCTGTCTCGTCAAAGTTAATCTGCTTTAGAAACACTGGCTCCATAGGAGCGTTATCTAGCATTGCAGAGCAAGCAATAGCAGTGTCTCGGTCAACAGGAATATAGGTTTTTTGGCTTCTGTCGTACGGACCGTCTAGGGCTTTGTCGTAAGTTTCAAAATCGTTCTCAACGTTGCCCATATCTTCCCAAGAGCAGTTGTCCCAAACCTTGCAAGTTCCGTCTTCGTCTACCTTGTATAAGCGGTCAATGCCGCCAGTGGTTAGATTTATGCGAATGTAGAAGTCAGGCTCTACTCCAGTAGCAGCATAGGAGCCGTAGTCAAGCTTTTCTTGGGCATAGTATTCGTCATACCCGCCAGCAGCTAAAGCTCCTTGGGCATTCTCACGCTCAACAATGGCAGAGGCCCAGCGCTGTGCAGCGTCTCCACCCCAAAGAGCCCAAGCAATACGACCGTTAGATGGGTAGTTTTTTTCTCCAGGCTTGTAGCCTTTTGCCTTCTTGTCAACTTCGTGACGAGGGAAATATTTAGCAATGTGCCGTACTTTTTGAATACCAACTTGGCCGCCTGCAAGTAGGGTCCTCGCATTATTCAGACCAACAGGAGTGCCGCCGCGCTTTTCTTCTTTTCTCCAAGCTAGGCCTCTTTTTGCTTCTGAGATAACTGACTTAGGAATTGTGTACATACGGTCATTAGCAGATAAAACTTTAATGTCTAGTTCGGTGATAGCGGCTCTAGCTAGCTCTGCTGAGGGGCCTTCGGGCTCGGCAACTGAGGCATCCCACTGCGCTGAGGCAATAAGAGTCTCGGACTCGTCAATGGAAACAACCGTGTTGGATAAGGTGTCAACAATGACAGCTCGTTCGTTGTCTGTGTACAGGAGTCGGGTTTCGTGCTTGCCGTGGAATTCCATGTGTTATTCGCTTCTCTCGTAGTCAGCCAAGTCTTTGGAGGTAATTAGCTCGTTGTCATCAAAACGTGCTACAAGTTCCACAGATTTGTCATAGTCAAGTTCTGTAATCTCAGTGTCATCAAACTCGGCAGCAATCTCGGGGGTGCCCAGTCTCCACCTGCCATCAATTCTGAAAAAGGTTCCCAGGTTCTCAACATCGTAGACAATAGTGACTACCTGGTCTATGCTGGTATCGACCAAAGCCTCCACAGACTGCATTATCTCAGTGCCCTGAGTTTCTGCCATTAGGCTTCCTCACTGTCTTCTAATTCTGGATTAAGATTTCGTAAGTCATCTGCTTCTGACACCTTACGAATAACGTATTGAGCATCGAAAGCTTCAAAAGTAATTATACCGTCTGAATCAATATTGACATCCTCGCTATCAACCAAGAAGTCGTATCCGTAGTCGCTCATGTCTACAGTAATATAGTCGTCTGGGCTGCCTGTTGAAGAGGTAAGAGTGGCCCCAAAAATGTACCGTTTGAAGACCCCCTCGCTAGAAGTTTTCTCAAGAATACCTTCGCCTTTAAAAATTGGTCTAACGTCTATCATTACTTAACTCCAAACATTTCTTCTACGGGTTTTCCAGAAATCTCGGTGATTCCTTCTGCTGTTAGCCGCTCTAATAAAAACTTCCTAGCAGATGAGTCCAAGGCTATCCCAGAAAGGTCTGCCCAGCTGAGATTATCCTTGAACAGTACTTCTGATAGTTCTGTCTTCTTTAGAAGCTCTATATAGTCAGTATCGGCTACTTTTTTACCCCATGCGTCATAACTAGAACCGTAAAACTCGGGGCGGCGAATAAGTTGGACTCCGTCAAAGAAGAACTGTAGCCTTTTGAAGGCAGACTTGTTCAGGTCCATAAAAGAAACTTTTGAAGTAAAAATGTACCCTGCTCCAACTCCCGCAAGGTCGGAGGAGCTTGACTGGCCCTCAGTGTTTATCCCTTCGCTCCAACGAGTAACTGTGGAATACAATCCGCCACCCTTTTTGAATAGCAAATCGTAGACAAAGTCTGCACGTTCTTTGTCATCATCAGGTAAATTTTTGCTAGCAAAGTTGTGCTTAAAGAACTCAACTCCATATGTTGCCGCTAGCTGCTCTGCAACTTGTTCTGGAAGAAGATACTGGATAATACCCTTTTGCTGCTCGTCTACACGGACTTCCATGTTGTCGGCAGTAAAGCTGTAGTTTTTCTCTACTTCATCAAGAATCTGCTTACGAAGCTCTCCCTCGTAGTTTTTTGCTCCGTTGCCTTTTTGACCAAAGAGGCTAATAATTTTGTTTTCCGCTACTCCCTTAAAGTCTGACTTCATAGCGGGGCGTATTTCTTGGATAGCATTCAATTCTTTTAGGGCAGCTGCAATGTCCTCGGGGGTAGCATCTTCTGGTAAGAGAAGCTCTACTCTGTTGTGAAGAGATACCGAGCCATTGTTGGAGCCACCTTTATTGAAGAAATCGGGAGTGTTTGCACTTCGGTTAGCTCTAATAAATTGGAACTTACCTTTGCCATCAGTAAGGTCTCCTCTGTATGTACGGCCCTTATTGTGCGCATCGACTTTATTGGAGTTCCACTCTTCTTCAAAAACAAGAGAACCGTCTGGGTTGACCTTGTAGTTATCTAGCCTGGATTTATCTTGAACATCAGATAACTGCTGCTTAGCTAGTTTTTTGGTGAAAGCGTTACCCGCCCAGTTGGTCAATTTAAAGGAAAGACGGATTTGCTTTGCGCCGTCTTTTTCTACTTTTTGAATACGAACTTTTAAGTCTTCTATGTCCGCGCTGTCAAGCATAATCTGAGCGCCGTTGGTGGCGTCTAGAGGGTCACCAGAGTTTACTTTGTCAAGAGCACTCTTAAGGCTAGGAACTTGCGCAAGCGGAGTCGAGCTCCAGTCTGCGTCGCCCTCTAGAGTTTCTACAGCAAACCCAGGGCCCTCAACTGTGAACTTATCCGCTAAGTCTTGCTTGGCTTTCTCGATTACGGCTTTTTTAGCAGCTTCTTCTTTTTGCTTCTTTTCTTGTGCTGCTTGAGCAACGGCTTGCTTTTTTGCCTCTTCAGCTTTGGCACCCTGAGCCTTTATAGCTTCAGTACGAATTGAGTCGTCTACTTCAATCCCCAGCTCTTTGGACTGCTCGTTAGTTAGAAACTTCTCGCGGCTCCATACGTTTTTTTGTTCTAGCTTTTGGGTAGTGCCTTTCATTGGCCCGTCGAAGTACGTAACCTCTACGGCAGGCTCACTTGGGAAAGTCTTTGTTACGACACCGTGGCTTGCAAGTTCTGGGTTTGGCGCGTCTGGGTCTTGGTTAGAAGCAATAATTCCAGGGAGCATATTCTGACCAGTGGATGTTGCGTCTTTTACCAAGTACTTTTTAACAAGGTCTTTGTATTCGCTCTTATTTGAAGCACCAAAGTAAGAAGTATGCATTGCAGAGTTTTTATCTACAGCTACAGATTCAACTTCAGACAGGCTACTTTCTGGGGTAAGACCGCTTGGGGCCACTGCTTCAGCTGGTTGTACCTCTTCTGGCTCGGGTGTAGGTGCTTCAGGCGCTGGTGTCTCGGGAGTAGTTGGTGGGGTTGGTGTTCCGCCGCCGCCGTCTCCTTCTTGTCCAGAGTCTTGGTCAGGTCCGTCCTCAGGGGATTGAGAGCCTTCAGGCATTAAGAAGGTGGAAGCTTTCCAGTTTGCTTTAGCTTCTCCTTCAAACTTTACCTTTGCAACGTCTGTGTAGGTGTAGACCTTGCCGCCAGCTTTAACAACATACTGGTCTTTTAGAGAAGTTACAATACCTTTTTTGCCTGTCTTAGTGTTAATAACAGTCATGCCAACCTTGACAACAGTTTTGCCGTCAGCAGATACATAAGACCCTGATTGCTTAGGAGGCATAGAAGGCTGAAGCGTTGTTACTCCTTCTTTTTTAGACACTGAAGCAATTTTGTTTGGGAAGTTCTGGCTCTTGTAAATCTCATTAGAAATTCGGCTATCTAGTGCCGTGAAAGAGTGCCAACGACCCTTCATTTCTTTAACTCTAGTCTGCCCCGTCTCCTCGTCTGTTACGCGGTGATAGATGCTGAAGGTGTTATCGGAGTTGCGCTTAACAAGCACATCTAGACGTTTGCTACCAAAATTGAGAGAAGACACGACAACGTGGCCGTTATTCAAAACGCTGCCTTCATAATCCTCAATAACCTTTGCCCAAATTAAGTCAGGGTCTGTAGGATTGGCCAATTCTTGGGAAAGCTCGCCGAGGTCAATTTTGGAGACTTCAGCTGCAGGGATGTCTTCGTCACCGTCAATTGGGACGAGAGACTGTTTTATGTCGGCATCAGCTTTTTCTATAGGGGTTTCTATAGGTACAAGCGCAGGCGCAGGGCTATTCAGGTCGTCAAGGATAGACTGAACAAGTTCTGGGTCTTCTACCTCGTTATCTAAAAATCCTTGAAGAATCTGCTTAACTTTTTCGGGGTCTTTTGTGCCGAACAAAGCCTCAGCAATGTTTTCAACTTTTTCAAGAAGTTTTTGCTTTTGGTCTTGAGGCACTTCAGTTGGCTTTTGTGCTTCGACAGGCTCAATCTCCGTGTCAACAGTTATAAGGCTTGGCGTCTCTGGAGTGGCTAGGTCGGGGGCAGTTGCCTCGGAGGGGGTGGCATTCGCCTGTTCCATCTTTGACAGGCTGTATGCGTAGAACTTCCCATTAGGAAGTGTTCCACCAACAGCGACGTTCCCAGCTTTGGAAGTTTTTACTTCTGCTGGGGAAAGGTCTACTGCTTTGCCGTTGTACGTGAAGACAATGTTGATTCCAGTAGCAATTGCATCCTGAATTTGAGCATCAAGGTCGTCAATTAGGTCTTCTGGGTCTGTGTCGTCAAATGAGAGAACTAGCTTCTCTGGGCCACCCTCTGCGGCAGCAGGAGCTTCAATAGGCGCATCGTCAAGTCCATATATTTCAATAAGCTCGTTACGACGACGCTTTAGGTTTTCCTTAAGCTTGTCTGCAATAGATTGGCTGTCAATGCCTTCAACACCGCCGCCAAAGGCTGCGTCTACAAGTTCATCTATTTTGGCTTCGTCAATATTTGCAACGAGCTTTGCTGACTCAGCAATCTCGGCGTCGGTCATGTCTCCGAATACGCTTGCTGCCTGAGAGTTAACATTTGAATCGCGAAGTGAGCTAATCTGCTCTGCGACATTTGTATCCAGCTCTTTGGCCTTGTCAGCTCCCTGAGCACGGAAGAGCAGTGCACCACCAGCGTCAATACGGAAAGGCTTGGCGTTGGCAACAACAATGTTGTCCTTCTCAAGGCCGATGACATCGTAGTTGTTCATCCACGCGTCAACTGCAAAGCCCTTTTTGATTTCGTCAGTAATGTTTTGGTTAGGTGCAATCTGACCGAGAGTTCCGTCGGTTCCATCAATGAAAGGAGAGACTATAAGCATTTTCCCAGCTTTGTTCTTACCAATGTAAGAACGACCAACGTCTAGACCAGCCTCTTCGTACAGCGCGGAGGCAAGAACTTCGTTAGCTGCGTGGGACTCACTCTGTGGGGTTTTAACGTAGTACTGTTGCCCGCTGTCTGGGTCAACATAGAACGCACCTCGGTTTGACCCAGTTTGCCCTGAAACTTTTTTCCAGTTAGAGGTGTCAAAGACTTGACCCAATGAGCCGCTCTGTACCTCAGGGATAACAATTTCATCAGGCTCAGCTGTCGTAGGCTCGTCGAGCGCAAGGCCCAAGAGAACATCTGCGGTGTCTGCAAAGTTGTCCTGAAGAGTGCCTTGAGAGGCCATCTTGCTAATTTGGTCAGCAGTGAACCAGCCAACCTCAGAGCTTTCTCCATCTTTCGGTGACAAGTCGTTTAGCTGGCCTGGTCCCACCTCGAAGACGTGAGTGTTGTATGTCCAACCAGGAGCAACTTCATTAGCAAACTGACCGACTGGGAAAACGGAGTCTGGCCCTAAGTCGCCGCCAACTTCTTCTTCGAATTCGTTGATTGCAGTGATGATGCCGTTATTTTCTTCGGAGTCACTCTTATCCTTGTGGGCACCCCCTGGGTATCCCCACTTTCCGCCGCCCTGCGAAAGTCCAGAGGAGCGCTTTGCTAGGAAGTACTCAAAGACGCCCTCGTTGTTCTTACGGCGAACTAGAGCGCCAGCAGCGCCAAACTTGCCCCAGAAACGCATTCCATTTGTAGCAAAGAAGTAGCCATCACCTTGGTCGGGCTTATTGCCGCCACCTATCGGAGCAAAGAACGGCAACTGAGGGGGAGTCATCACGCCGCTTCGTAGCTTCTGAACATCAGAGCTAGAGATTCCGTCAGCATAGTAAACACCGTCAGCATCTTGCTTAATGTCGTAGCTCTGCCACTTCTCAATGGTAGTTTCCGTGTCGACATTAGGAGCTGCTTCTTCAATAACAGGAGCGTCAACTTCACCGTTGCGGCGTCGAATCTCGTAAGCCTGGAACTTTACCCAAGACTTGTTCATACCGTACTCTTTGCCATTTATAAGCAAACGACGTCTTACAAACACCTTGCCTGAGCTAGCTGGGTCCTCAACAACCTCAAGGACTTCAAACCAGTCACCTGATTTAGCGCGAAAGAAGTCTCCTGCCTGCCACTGCTCAATAGGGACTTTGCCAAGCGATGTAGTGTTCTCGTTGTCATTTACCCAGTTATTTGAGATGGAGTCGCCTAGTACGGATTGAGTTTCTAGGTCGCCGTCCCCTAAATCAACCTTAGCCGCGGCTGTAGCAGAAGTAGCCTCATCAGAAGTTGGACGAACCTTAGGCATTGTCTTTACAATTTCGTCAACTGTAGAGACCTTAGCGTCGCCACCAAAAGTATCTTTAACGATTTTAGAGACAGGAAGGCTTGTGTCAGCGAGGTCTTTTTTAGCCTGGGCTGCTTTGAACTTTACAAGTTCCTCTTCATACTTTTGCATGTTGGCGTCAACGTTAAGAGCTGAGAGTCCTTGCTTTGTCTTAGACATCTCTTCTAAAAGATTTTTTAAGATTGGAGGAAGTACATCACTATCAGTTACCGCGTCGTGCCAGCTGCCGTTAGGTACAATTCCGTAGCGGCTTGCAACGTTTTGAAGCGTGTGCGCTTTGTAGCCTCCGTTAATAACAAGACGAGCTAGGGATAGGGTGTCTATCTCCCCGCCTGGATTGTACTGAAGGTTGAACTTTTGGGCGAAGCGCTTCATAATGCCACCATCAAACGGCACGTTGTGAGCTAGAACAATTGTGTCAGGGCCAATCTTTTCAAGAAGCTTTGTCATCTGCTCTTGGATAGAAGGCTGCTCTGCCAAGAACTCATTAGAGACTGGCTTACCAGAAGGGTCTTTTAGGGTCTCGTCTGGGTCGGCGTTCTTGTAGAAGTCTGAAAGTGGCACTTCTGGGTTCATCCAGTAAGCTCCGACGCCAGTTGATAAACCATCTTTGATTTTGGTCCATGCAACTTGAATAGGTGTCTGGCTGTCAAATGCACCGTCAGCTGCAGTCTCGAAGTCGAGATAGATTATCTCTTCTTTTTCTAGAAGCTCTAGGAACTTTGTAGGGTCGCCAGCTGCTTCAATTTCAATCTGCTTGAGCCTATCCCCAGAGAATGCTGGATAGGCAGGAGGCTTTGGCTTAGAAGGAGTCTTTTTCTTAGGCTTGTCGGTGGCTCCTGTTTGAGCAGTTGAAACGGAGTCTGGGTCGATTGGAGGAGTAAAGCCTTCTGCGGAGAGCTTCTTTGCTTCCTTGAATGCGGCTTTCTTCTCTACTAAATCTGGGTCAGTCTTGTCTGGGCGTGAAAGCGCTGGCTTTTCTCCAGGAGCTGGCAAGTTAGAGGCACCGCGCATTACCGTAATCTCAGTGGTGGCGTTCCACTCTTTTGTTTGCGAAACGTGCCCTGGGTAGTACCCCTGAACAACGGCCTTTCCGTCTACTTCTTCTACGCCTTCAATAATGAAGTACTCGTAAAAATCAGAACCCCACTCTTTTTTGAAAGTGACGTCTCCAGCTTTCACTTCTGTAGCCTTAACCGTGGTTATACCAACGGGTGTTGCTGGGCTAAACGGTAAGGCAACTTCCTCGGTCTGCCACACAGCAAGAGTCTGGATGTCAGGTTTGGTCCATAGCCCCTGAGCTTGCGCTAGGTTTTTGTTGTACTCGTCTAAAGCATCAAGAAATTTGCTACGAGCTTCTGCGTCCTTAGGAACAAAAACCCCTAAGTTCTTGTCCTTAAAAATCTTACCTTCGGGGTCAAATTCTTTTGGCTTTGGCTTAGATAGAACTGGGAGGTCTCCCTTTGCAGGAGCTTCTACATTGCGGTAAACTTTAATCTGAACATTCTTGCCCCAGAGCTTTGTCTTCTGAGTCTGGTGTCCAGGGTAGTATCCCTCAATCCAAACGCTTCCTGGCTTTTGTGCCTCTGAGTCAGCGTCGGAGAATACATTTTCAATTACAAAGTTGTCAGAGAACGTAACATCCCCTGCTTTAAGGTTCTCGGCACTGGCGCTTAGTAGAGCTGGTCCGTCTGGTTCTCCTGTTGAGATTTCTGGCGTAGATGTGGCTGTGTCAGCGGCGGCTACTGGTTCGTCTGCAGCTGGAAGTTCTGCTACTGGGGTTTCTTCGGGGGTAGCTTCGACTTCTTCAACATCCTCGCCGTCAATAGCGTCTTGGATTTGAGCATTAGTAGGCTCGTCAAAGTTTTGCCCTTTTAAGCCCTCTGCGTAGATAGCATCTATAAGTTCATTAGTATCCACGCCTTGTAGCTGAAGTGCGTCACGAATGGCCTCAACTGGGACGTTTAGTTGAAAGACTTCTCCTTCAGGGGTTTCCATTGCCAAGATTCCGTAACCTGGAGTTGAGTTGCCTGGCTCTAGAGCACGGCGAAGTTCTGCAATAAGATTTTCATTGCTGTAGTCATTGGCAATGTCCACTGGGTTGATAGAGAACCCCTCAGGAGCATTCTCTGGGACATCCCCCTCTATCTCATTAAATGGTACTTCTTCAATCTCTGAATAGCCTTCTGGGACTTCGCCCTCTCCGTAGACTTTGTTCTCTGGAAGATAAGGCTTGTAGTCGCCTGACTCTATCAAGGCCTGCTGCTCTTCGTCACTTAAGCCCTCAAGAAGTGGGGGTAATACTCTATCTGTGGGCTCAGCAAGTGCTGGCTCAGGTAGCTCCTCTCCTAGGGCAATTTCTGTAGCCTTAGGTATTTGAGCACCCAAGTTGCCATTACCACTTTTGTAGATGTCGTCGAGAACAGCTTTAGCGTTTACGCCCTTCTCATCGAGAGCCGCATATATGGCCTCAACTGGGACAGCTTCGTCTCCCTCTGAGAACGGTAGGTAGCCAAATCCAGTAGCAGAGTTTTCATCGGAACCAAGAACGCCCTCATTAAGGGCATTAACCAAATCTTTAACTGAAAACTTCTCTGAGAGCTCAGCGGGGTCATCCGTAAAGTCGTCAGACTCTTGTCCATCAACGGCTCCCTGAGGCTGGTAGGGGGCGTCTGTGTTTATTTCGTAGTAATTGGCTGGAGTAGGGGCAACCTCAGGCTCTACAGGTGCCTCAGGGGCTGCGGGAGCTTCTACAGGCTGTGCCTCTTCTGCCTCGACTGGGGCGGGGGTTGCTGCTGGTTCTGCCTCTGGGGCATCTTCTTCTATGAGGTCAGAAGGGTTGTCTTCTTTCCACATTTCAACTTTGCCGTCATTTCCGAAGCGCGGAGGCATGCCACTTTGAATATCCGTGACTCGGTCGCCGTCTTTGTTGAGGGATAGTTCTCCATCAGCATCAACAAGTTCTCCCCAAATCCTGTGGTTTGTAGGCTTTTTAGCTCCCTTTGCTCCCTTTTCAGTAACTAGTCCTTGGCTGTCAAGAAGGTCCTTACGCCAGACACGCCAAAGGTCCCCGTCTTCGTCCCTATAAAAGTCCCCAATGTCGAACTCACGGACTGACTTGCGTCCATTATTGAAGATTCGCTTGCCACCAATGTTAATGGCTTCTTGTTCAAAGGCTTCTTCTGATATGTTGAAATCGTCAGGGTTTGGAGCTTCTCGATTGCTTCGAACAGAGAGTCCAAGCTTTTCTACACGCTTTGTGGCTTCATTAAAAGACAACCCATCGCGCTTCATTATCTGAGCAAGGGTCTCGCCGCTGATTACATTTTTGCCCTGAGCCTGTGCTTCCCTGACAACCCGCTGCATCGCGGTTTCTCGATTACGTATTTCTGAAAGTTTTTTGAAAAGCTTTAGAAGACGCTTTGGCTTTTTTGGTGCTTCCTCTTCTTGCCCGTCAAAAATAAGCTTTGGTTCTTCACGAGGAGGCATCGGCTTAACGCCTCCACCTGGAAATCTAGGTGGTTCTGGCCGAAAGCCGCCATCTCGGTTGGTAGGGAGTTCTGGAAAAACAACATCAATATTTGGACTAGGGGTTGATGGCTGTGCAGGCCGTCGAGGCTGTCTAGGCTGTCTAGGCTGCTCTTCAGCTTGTGGAGCAGGAGTCTCTACTTCTTGGTCGGGGATAATCGCAACTGGTGGCTTTTTCCAAGCGTCTGGGTCTGAGAAGCCCTTGCTATCACGAACAACAATGCCTGTTGCAGAATCTATAATTGTGCCGTCGTCAAGAATGAAGTGCTCGCGGCGTGGGTCTATTGGGAACTCTAGGCCCTGCTCTTTGTAGCGCTCAAGCATCCTGAGGTAAGCGTTAACTTTAAATCTGTTGGCATTAGGTTTGCCCTTGATACGAGCGCCTTTGCCTCTTACATCCTCAGGGTTTACCTTGTTTCCAACTCTTAGCTTACTAAGAATGGCTTTACCAATACTCTTTGGGCGTTTTGGGTTTGGGGCTTCGCTTTTCTTGTAGTTAGGCTCGTCGGCCTCTACTAGCTCTCCAACGTCTCTCCATGATTGAACTGCTGCGAAGTCTTTCTCGTTCTCGTCTTTCCTACGAAGAAGGTAGACAGGAAGGTCTTCGTCGAGAGTTCCATCCTCGCCTTTTCCGAAAGCAACTGCACCCTCGTCTTTGTTTTCTCTTGCCTGAACAGCGTTGAACTTAGCCGTAGCTGCTTCGTTGGGCTCTTTAAACTTCTTAACTTCGTAGTTCCCGCCAGCATTTGCGTAAACGGCACCTAAGTCTTCGTCTTCGTCGTAAAAATCTTTTTCTTCTTGAGGTACCTCGTAGGCAGTATCTAGGTCCCAGCCGTCAGGAGACTCTACAAATTCAAGGTCTTCTTCGTTTACTACTTCATCACTTGCACTTACAGATACAGGGTTTTCGCTGTAGCCGTCAGAGCTCTTATTTGAAGGCAGAATTGCCTTAGCAGGGATAGCATTAGCGGAGGGAATTCTTGCAAGCTTGCCGTCTGGTAGCTCGGAGATTATTGTTGAGTCGTTAGGATTGGTAGACACTATTTGACCAGCGAGGTTATAAACTCCGCCAGTGAGTTTGCGAATGAGGGCCATAATTGCGCCGCCCATAAACGCAAAGCGTCCCTTGATACGAAGCTGCCTGCGCCAGAAGCCATCATTGGCTCCGTCGTTGTAGGCAGCAACCAAAGCAACCAAAGGCACTTGGCTTGGTCCCATAGCGTCGAGGCGAGCAAGAGCGTATAGCTGCTCATCGCTGTTTAGGGTTGAAGTGAAAGCCGTGGCAAGAAGTGGGGCCACTAACGGGTTTGTTACCCGAGGGTCGTCAGCGAACCAACGAGACTGCGCCTTACGAAGCTCTTTCCACTCTACGTTGTGCTCCTTAGTAGAGCTAGGGTGCGAAATGGAAAGCAAGTCTGTGTGTGAGGCCTCTGTTAGGCCTTTGTCACGCTGCACAAGAAGCGCAAACTCCGAAAGCGCTAGTAGTGCTCGGTAACGACGGACCGAGTAAGTCTCGTTGGAGTTGGCTTTGATAGAGCGAAGAACTACTTTTTTCGCTGAGCCAGCTGTGACGCGGCGTGTAATTCCGAAGGAACCATTCAACTCTACAAGGGAGGCAACAGCTTCGCTAGAAATGTTTACGTTCTGCTCTTCATAAGAGACCGAATGTGTTGCTGGCTTAATTGGGTATTCGTTACTCATTTTCAGAGCCCTCTCTTGGGAGTAAATCCGCGTCTAGACTATCGTGTGTCAAAGTTGACAGAAGCTTCGCTCTTACGTAAGGGTCTTCCCCGTTCCGTACTGCACGAAGCCAGCTTGCCTTGATAGCTTCTTCTGCCTCGTAGCCAAAATCTGAAAACTCGGTTAGAGCAAGAATTGCTTCCTGTGCTGTTTTAAAAGTGTTCTCTGCGGGCAGCTCGATTTCGAGTTCAGCTTCTGCGTAAGCAGAGGCCGTTATAAGTTCTAGCTCGGAGTGGTCCTGAGCGTCAGCGGTCAAGGGCTCGGTAGAAGAGTCTTTCTTGGTGGACCTTGGGTGTGAAGCAGGAAGTAGGTCGTTGTCCTGTACGTAAGCAGCCTTAGAGGGCTTACCTGAGGAAAGCAAACGCAGGAACGCGTTAACGCGAGCAAGTGCCCAAGAGTTTCGGTTCTGTCCAGGTCGGTAGCTTGTGGAGAAGGCCCCAGCTCCGCGGCGGTAGACAGCCTTTAGCATCCCAAGAGTTGCGCGGCGTCCCTTAGATGCTTTTTTGTTGTGGGTCTCAACCTTGTTGGAAAGAGCTTTTTCTACGGCCTTTGAGAAGGTAATTTTCTTACTGCCAGAAGCCGAGCCCTTTTTGTTCTTTGAAGAGCCTTTTATTTGGTCTTTCTTGGGAGCAGGAGTCTGTGCAGCAGTGCGCTTCTTTTTAGCTGCAGCTTCTTCGTCGTGCCCAGAGTCCAACATAAGATTTCCGTCTGGCATGTAGTGATAACCTTCGGGAGCTTCTGGTCTTGGGGCATTCTCGTCGTGTGCCGAGTCTGGCATTAGTGCGCCGTCTGGCATGTAGTGGAATCCCTCGGGGGCAGCAGGTCTGTTCTCAGCGGCAAACGTTGCAGCTTCGGCGATAGCTGAAGTAGTGGCAGGAACGCAGTTGGGAACTTGATTACCGTTTTTGCCCTTCTTCATTCCTATTTGGACGTAGCCGTCCCAGCAGGGGCTATTGGAAAGCTCCTCGGATGCAAACTCTTGTCTTATGCTCTTGCGAAGTTCGTGAACTTCATTTTCTAGAGTGGACAGAGTACGGATGAGGCTGTTCTTATCAGAAACGGTAATTGACGAAGTTGGTTGAGGCATAGGCACGTTGCTTTGCCCCTTAGCTGGCTGGTCCCCTTTTTCCATAATTAGTTAGCTTCTTCTTCAGGGGCAGGCTCGCCCGCGGCTGCTCTTTTCAAAACCTCTTCAACTTCAGTTGGCAACGGGGCAACGGACTGGCCTTGCTGTGCTGCACGAACTGCATTCATAATCTCTGGGGAAACAGCGCCAAGCATCGCTTCGGTAAGTTCTGGAGTTAGCGAGCCCTTTTCCTGAAGCATGCGTATTGCAAGCTCTGTAGGAGTGGGGGCATCTTGGTCCGAGAAGCCGTGCGCACGTCTCCATGTGTCGTAGGACACTGCTCCGCGGTCAAAGCCTGCGTCAGCATCGGTTGCCCTGTCGTTACGTGTAGAAACGGCTGAAGGGTCATACCAAACGGTGATGCGAGAAACTTCTGACTCTGAGTAGCCGTTGGCAATTAGGTACGGACGCAAGTAGACAACTGTTAGGGCGTCAACAATAAGGAGCATCAAGGGCTCGATGTGGGCTTTGTAAAGAGCTTCGTCTATCTGGAGCGCATTGGAGTACTTAACGTTGGCAAGCCCCGTAACGACGTCCTTAGGAACATCTAGGCCCTGCAAGATACGCTCTAGTACACGGTCGGAGCGCTCAGCTAGTGATGGGTCGAACGAACGCTCGAACTTGAACTGCTTGATAGCATCGCCAAGCTCAGCGGGTCCACGGATAATCAGGGGCACAACTGCAGATGCGGACTCTTCGTCACGAATCGGCGTGGTCATCGCGTCCATCAACTGCTCTTCAAACTCGTCTTCTGCTTCCTCAGCTGTGAAGCCAGCGCCAATTCCATCTTCAGAATCGTAAGGGTAGTTTGCAGGGTCGCCCTGTGCAGCTACGGAAAGACCGTCTGGCAAGTAGAGAGCGCCAGCGTTTAGGCGTGAGCGAGCGGTTGCACGGAAAGTTCTGTTCAACAAAAGCAATTCTGCGCAAAGGTCTAATAGACCGCGCAGGCTCGAGTCGGACTCGTCTGAGTAGCGAGGGTGTGAGCGCCAGATACGGCCAACGAAAGCATTCTTGCCTAAGTTAACAACTCCTGAGTTCTTTCCGCCACCCTGCCCTGCGCCTTGTTCGCGGCGACCAATAACGTTTAGGTTTCCGCTACCGTCAGCTACAACTTCATCAACGGAACGGATGTCCCAAGACTCGGGCTCTCCAGTTCCTCTACGGGCTGGCATCTGAACTAGGTAGCATTCGCCAGTAACTGAAAGATTGAGGGCAGCATCTTTCAAAAGACCTGGCTGTCCACCATAGGCGGAGTTGAGGCGGGAAAGTGCGCGTTCTGCGGCTGAGGCAAGGTTCTGGTCGATTGAGCTGGACTCGCTCGCTGCAACAGGAGACTGGCTTGGGTCGTCAATTGCAGCCGCAAAGATGCGGATACGTGAGACAACGGATGCAACTAAGTTGAAGGCGTATTTAATTTCGCCAATTGCGTCGTAGTACTCCCAAGCTTCTGACTGCCAAGCGGATGAAGAAGCGGAGCGACGTGCTTTAAACTGCTCGAACTCGGCCTTGTCATTCATTTTTACTTGCGAGGCAGCAGCCGTAAGGGCGCGGGGAGAGTTAAAGGGAACGGGAGTTGGGGCGTTGAAGAAGAAAGATGCACCAGCTGGCTGTGGAAGTCTTGAGCTCCCGAAAGGCTTGCTTTTGCTAGATTTTTTAGCGCTAGCTTTTGGAGCTACTGGCTCCTGTGCTGGCTCTTCTCTTTTAAATACACCCATTGGGCGGTCTCCTCGTCAATTAGTTGCGGAATACAAGTTATTTTTGCTCGTACGCGGTCAACAGGCCTGCTATTGCCGACGCCGCAAAAACGGCGTAGACGTAAACAAGTACTGGGATAATGATAACGGATGGTACAACTAGTGATGCGACCCAAATAGAGGTGCACCAGTCGCAAGTTATTAGATAGCCAAGCTTGCTGCTCTGCGGTGGGTGTTTTTTCCAGAAGCGATTTCTCAGGGGCTCGAAGATAACGTCGGTTGTGATGAGCCTACTGAGTCGGAATACTGCTAGTCCGATGATTACAAATTCAAATAGTGTCATTCGGGGTCCTGACTGGAAGCTATGAAAGCGCCGTACGGGTTCCAACCACGAAGGCGAGTGCCACAGCCGCAGTTGTTATCCTTAGCAACAGCCACTATCTTACCTGACTCGGTCAAAATGTAGTGAATCTTGTCCAGCTTCTCTAATTGCGTGATTTTCTCCTTGAAAACGATTTGGGTGCCCTCTGGAGAATCAACGCCGATGATTAGCGTGTCCTGGATAACCACAGCTCTGGCGGTATCAACTCTTCTGGTCCCCTGTGGAACGTCACCAATGATGTTTAGCTCAGTTATGTTGGAAAGGGAACCTGGAGGAGCCAACCTGATGATTGCTGGGAAAACGTCCATTGTTTTTACTATTGCCATTACTTGGTGTACTCCGATGGGATGTAGAAGTCCTCCCAACCTAAAGCCTCTTTGGCAATAGGAAGCGGAACTATCAACGGTCGGGTGCGCTCGCTAGAGCGGATGAATTCGAATACTTCGTCTCTGGTGCGAATAAGAGTGGCATTCTGCCAATCGCGGTTCTTTATAAGCGTCTTGAGCGGAAAGGCCATGGGAAAACGTGAATTTTCAGCGGTCATGGTCTCAAGAAAGCGGGACTGGGCTGAAGTCTTAGTTTTGGGGTTCATCCAAATAACAACAGCTAGCTCAGCTTCTGTGTAGGTGCCGCTCTGGGTAGTGTAAGTTCTCACTTGCTCAGTCTTCTGGCCATAGCGCGGTATGAAACCCCAGCGGCTGTAGCAATCTTTGCTGTGGGGACGCCCATGCTTCTGAGAGCCACAGCCATTGCGGTGAGGTCTCGGTTGGCTTTAGCAAAGGGAGAGTCTGAAGTCGTGCGGGCGCGGTAACGCTTCGCAAGCTTGGCTAGCTCCTTTAGGCGCGGTTTCATGTCTGGCGGAACGTTGGGGGAAACTGAGCGCAGTCGGGGAGCTTTTTTAGTGGGAGTCGCAGTGGTAAGGCTGCGGGGCGGAGGCGTGGGTATCTCACGGAACTGCTTTATTGCTTCTGCTTTTTTTACCCAAAAATGAATCGTAGTCTTGGGTCGTTTGGGCTCGAGCGACTCTCCAAGAATGGAAAGAGACCAGCCAGCATCCCAGAGAGCTTTAAGACGCGCCTCAGCTTCGGGGCGGGAAAGGGAACTGATGAAGTTCACTTCGTCCTGAGGAAGCAATGTCTTTGGGCTCATTGTTCTATGGTACAGGGTTTTGAGAAAGCGTACAGGGGCGAGAGTCCGAAGAATGTTGAACGGCAGAGTCGAAAGAATGAACCTTATCTTTTTTTGAATTTTAGCTGCGAGTGGGCTGTCGTTATATTTCAAGATTTTTTGAATCGTTTCCTGATTTTTTCCGCAAGGTCGGGCGCTTCCTGGCGCAGGAATCTGAAGAAGCAAAGGGTCATCTTTATTGTCTGTCGCTTCTGCTGCTGTAGCGCCTAGCGGGGGGTTTATTTTTAGCAAGCAAAGAAACATTTATTTACAAACTATTTTTTATAAAGTGTTTGAGCTAGAGCTAGACATCTCACATAGAAATAGTTTTGCTATCTAGGACTAATAGTTGTTTGAATCTACAAACTATTAGTGCTTGACACATCGAGCTAGGAATCTCAAGCTCTGACAAAGCTTATAAACCACCTAGGGAATCTTTGAGAGCTTGCTCTAGGGGCTAAGCCTAGGAATTCCTAGATAAGTGTCTATGCCTTTTTGCAGAGCTATAGGGCCTAGGTTCTGAGAATCTAAGAACCCCTTCACTAAATCAGACAACACGCATAGCTATCTGTGGCGTTGATGTTCTTAATTTTCAATAGGCAACCCCCTACAAAATAAATTTGGCGAACAGCAGGAAGATACACTATTATAAATCTCACGAACGAAAAAGCTCACCGTACCCGCAAGGGGGAAGGACAAAATGAAAACAGCAGGACTACACATAACAACGGCAAACGAAATCAACTCTATGGAACTAGTGACCTATGACAGCTTGGTTCAAGCTGTTGGGGGCTATCTACAAGCTGTGGCACTGAGCGAAGAAATCACACTCTGGGTTCACGAAGAAGGCAAGCTAGAAGGGTTACCGCATAATGAAGTTGGTCAAGTTCTATGGGATGCAACCTATGGCGCAGACACTGATTACATAGTGGGCAACATCGCAATAACGGGTGGCACTGATGAAGAAGGCGAAACTTTGCCACTTACCGCGAGCGCCGTTTCTAAGATTATGCAAATGCTCAACTAATCCCCGTGCCGATAACCCCGTCAGAAATGGCGGGGTTTTCTGTTACCTAACTGTAATAAAAAGATTCCCTAACTGACTTGACAAAGTGCAGGAAGATACCGCATACTGTACTTACGCAACACCAACGAAGGGGTACAAAATGCAAAAAGTAGAAATGGGCGCGGTTTGGAATTCGGCATTAGGGGGTCACAATGCACCTATTATCAAAAAGGCCCGCAAGTCTAGAATCACCGCCAGATACGAGATTTACGTTGACGAACTTGGCGAGCGGGTTTTAGCCTATTCTGGCTATGATTTTGGACACGCTCTTGCAATTCAACGCGAAATGGAGAATGCCAAAATCAAAAATTTATTACGCGAAATACTCTCCTAAGAAAATTGCCGAAAAGCCCCCGTGAGAGCGGGGGTTTTTCGTTACCTATTCGTTATAAGAAATGTCAGATAGATTTGACAAATGTCAGGAAGATACGGCATACTGTACATAGCAACAAAGAAACATTCGAGTAACACCAACGAAGGGGAACAAAATGACAGCACTACTAGCAACCTACGCAGACTTTACAACTACTGAGTGTGAAGTAATAGATTCAGAAGTAGATGCCACCGTAGAGATTCTTATGGAAGCGGGCGCGATTATGGTGAGCGTAGGAAAGAAAGAACTCTAAAGCCAAAACTTAGAAAAGCCCCCCTAGGAATAGGGGGGTTTTTCGTTACCTAACTGTGACAAAAAACTTTGCTCAGATACTTGACAAAGTGCAGGAAGGTCTGCCATACTGTAACTACACAACGACGAAGGGGAAACAAAAT
>Ga0307983_1000095_pt1 | contig 46206 bp, 57 predicted proteins | sample OrgLakmetagen991_FD_201845 | JGI IMG/M metagenome (GOLD analysis project Ga0307983, IMG submission 201845) | Saline water microbial communities from Organic Lake, Antarctica - #991 | ecosystem: Environmental > Aquatic > Non-marine Saline and Alkaline > Saline | place: Antarctica: Organic Lake...
AACTTGACGAAAACGGATGTGGTTGTCAGTTGTCTCTAGACCCCTGTCAGGGCAAAATGTTCGGGTGCGCCTCTGGGTGTAAGTACTGCTACGTTCCTTTTACGAACATTCCAAAAGACCCTTGAACTTATCACTACCTTTGGGCTATAGTCGTAAAACCTATCGCGATACCTGAGGAATTGATGAGTGATAATCCTTTTGAAGATATTGGCCCTGACGTAGCGGACAAGAGGCCGGAAAAGCCCTTCGAGAAGCGCATCAATGAATTCCGAGCTTTCTACAACCAGCCCAAAGTTAAGGACGCGGTGAAGAAAGCGGAGCGCCTTTTCAACGTGGCGAAGGATGTGAAGCCGTCTAATCCATTCTCACTGGCCCATGCGGTGGCTAAGACTGCGGACGTACTGTACGAATTCGATAAGATCACGACACCGCTCGCTCTTCGCAAGTTTCGGGAGTTACAGAAACAGGCGCACGTACTCACACCGGATGAGGTTTCTCACGTATTTTTGAACCTCATAGACTCTTCTGAGGTTGAAGAGGTCCAGACGGGCACCTCTAGTACACTCGGTCGACCCGGCCTTTCTCACGCCTTGAACACCTTTCTACTGGAAGATGACGAAGGGGGTATACCTATCTTCTGGTACCAAGATGGGATGGATGTCTCTGAGATAATCTGTGCACAAGAGTTCGACCCCGACCGGGCGAAGAAGGCTCTGGGCAGACTACTGTGGGCCAAGTACGGCTCTCAGGTAGAGATGAGGTGGAGCCAAAACAGAGAGTTTGAGTTCCACACGAAGGCAGAGCACCCTTGGCATTATGAGGGTGATTTCGGGAACATGCTCATAGACCGATGGAAGTCTGCCTTTGAGAAGGGAATCCGTCGATTCATCATCCTTCACGGTCCGCCCGGCACAGGCAAATCTACCCTCGCCCGCCAGTTAGGTCTCGATATCGGTGCGAATGTTCTCTTTGTGCCTGTAGAGACTATCCTAGACGCTGCGTCGGTCAAATACTTCGTCGATGTCATGCAGGCTATCATGCCCGAAGTGACTATCATTGACGACTTTGACCGCATGAAGAATAACGACCTAGAGCGCCTACTGTCTTCCTTTGAAGAGACTGAGAACAAGGTGCCTTTGCTTCTGGCAACGACGAACCACCTTAACCGGTTACCTGACGCTATCAAAAGGCCGGGCCGCTTCGACGAGATATGGAAGATTGCGTCCCCGCCCCCAGAGGTTTTGGGTAGGGTTATTTCTTATCTGGCCGAACTGGAAGGTATGTCCTTGTCCGATAACGAAGTTACCCTTATCTCTAAGTTAGCAGAGGAGCGGAAATTATCAGGTGCTCATATCCGTGAGATCATCCGGCGCATGGTGCTGGGGGACTTTAAGGAAGGCTGGTCCACGGGTGGGGGCTTGCAGTTTGATGACCGTGACCTCACTTTCTCTACCGATTGGCGACCTTCTGATTACGAACAAGAGGGCGTGAGCGTCGCAATAGGTGAGGACGAGGACGAGGACGCGGACGCGTACGCGTACGACTTTGACGACGGGGAATATCCCCTTGAAGAGGATTACTGATGGCTAAGAAATGTTACTGGTTCACGCAAGGTAAGTGTCAAATAGCGGGATTCGAGTCTTCAATGGTTTACGGTATTCTCGCTAGAGTTCCCGAAGCTAGAGAGACCCTAGTAGACTGTACCTCCACGTGTGACGTGGCGCAGGAGTATTTGGACTTTGCAAGCAATCCAAGGACTCTCGTAGAACCCGCTGATGTGACCAATGCGAGGTTTCAAGGGCAGATCAACACCTACGAGGATAACAGTAGGCTGCGTGCCTCCAACCCTACGACACCGAAATCCCACAAAGAAGAGGACTGACTGTGAAGAAGATTCGCCGTAAAAGCAGCTATGAGAACCCGGTCAACACACAGGTAGCCAAGACCCTCACTGAAATTCAAGGGGTGGCTGAGATTTTAAAGGGTGGTGTGGGCAGCATCCAAGATGCGATGATGGAGTTGCAGCATGACATCTTCGTGGTCCAAGAGGCACTGGAGATGAATTTCTGGGTCAATCTAAGGATGCAGATGATGGGGTACTTTGGTCCTGATTCTGAGTTGAGGGATGACCCCGAAGGCATGATGGAGGTGGCACAAGACCTTCAACAAGAGTACTTAGCCACGATAGCTATCGCGGGATTCTTAGCGTCTCTGGCCCTTGAGGACGACGGGGAACCTTAGAGCTTGTTGACAAAGCTTCTCAGACTCGGGTATTCTAGCCTCGAATCTAGAGGAGCGCCCTATGCAGATTGTCATATTTGAAGAGAAGTACGGCCCTGAAGTTTTTGAGGCCACCACGGAAGAACAATGGGAGAGGGTGTGCCTAAAGGTGTGCCTAGACCGGATTGACGCTGGTTGGTATCGGCCCCCCGGCACTAAGCCCATGCGTCCAACAGGGTTACAAGAAGACTCTCAGGACTGGTTAAGGGCCGCTTGGAAGGATGAAGTTTTGCTCTTCAAAAAAGAAGTACAATGAGTGGGCCTTCGACAGGGACATCTGGCAGGCTGTTGAGGCAGTTAAAGAGACCCGAGACTTTGCTTCCGCCCGAAGAGTCATAGAGATGCGTTGTGATGCCGGGTATCAGTATGAGAAGTACGAGAGGCTTCAGATAGAGCCTGTGGGGGATTCTATCCCGAGGTGGGCACACTCTGCCGTAGAGCAGACAAAGAAATTCATGGAGGTGCTGGCTCTGGTTGAAGAGGGCAGCACGGACGACGAGCTTCTACAAGAGGCTAAGCTACTCTAGTGCCCCAACCACAGAAGCGCATCTCCCCCCGCTTTCTAGGCCGCATTGCGATGGGCAACTTGAATCATTATTTCAGTCGGGGGGAGATAGACCGGGCTAAAGATACGGCGAGCCGGGTGCTGGCACGCATTAAGAACAAGGTCAACCTGTGAGTTCTGATGAAGAATTGGTCCTTTCAGCCCTCAGGGTGAGCGAAGCGCCTCTCTCCCCGACTGAACTGAGGCATATCTGTGTGTCCAAAGGGCTTAGTCCTGAGGTACATATCAACACTCTGGTTTGGCGGCTCGTGGATGAAGGTAAAGCGGAGTTCACCCCAGACTGGCTGTTGCGTCGTAAAGCACCGCCTTGATAATGTATTTGTTTTCCGCTCTCACTGCTAATGCTAAGTGGCATGAAACCTCGGTGAGACGTAAGAAGTGAATGAATTAAAGCGCGGTAAAGTCAAGTTTTTCAACTTCATGAAGGGATACGGGTTCATCTGTCACGAGGACGTGGATTACTTTGTCCACGTCACTGACATCCAAAACGGTGATCTCCTCCTAGAGGATGAAGAGGTGGAGTTCAAAGGCGTTCAAGGTCAGAAGGGTTGGCAGGCCATCGAGGTTAATCGGATTGGCCCTCCCGACATGTTAGAAGAGGCCGGGAAAGTCAAATTCTACAACGAGGAAAGGGGCTACGGCTTTGTGGAGCGTGAAGGTAAGGCCGATGTTTTTGCCCACTTCACTGATATCGTTGAAGAGCAACGTTCCCGTGGCCTTGTTGAAGGTGATATGGTACAATTCCAAGTACGGCGTGGTCGGGATGGACGTGACCGGGCGTACAAGATCCAAATTCTGAGTGAAGAGAGTTAAGGCATGAATTACACACCGCTGTTACATGATGAGCAAGAAGTCTTGCTTCGGATGATTGAGGACCAAGCTGCTTACGTCGAAATCGAAGGTTGGGGCTACCACAGTAACCCTAAGATCACAGCGGGCGATAAACGAGTGCAAGTCCGATTCCCGATGGAATTCAGCAAGCCGGTCGGCATCAGCGTTCCGGTCCACTCATTCAAACTCATTCTGCGACTCCGAGACGGTCGCAAAGTCTTTGAAGACACCAAGTCGGTGGCCTACAACAATAATGCCCTCTGGGTACAGGCCGGGCTATGTATTGACCTCATCTGGGACATCGCGCTGGACAAAATCAGTGACGAGTTCCAGCGCATTTTCTTGCCCGGCACAAAGGGCAAGAAGGTGATGTCTATCAAGAATGGTCAGGTTGTGAGGGAGTCCAATGGCAAAGCGTAAGATGAAACGGTTTCTTCGCCGCCCGCAGAAACAGAAAAACAAGGGCTTGCAGAAGTGGAAAAGGCTTTACGACCTCGCCTTGGAGCGAGCAGAGGCCGTCTCCGACCCCCGAGTCCAAGACCTTCGTCACTATGCCTCAGATCCCGAGAAGGCTCTCAGAAGCCTGTCTATCATATCTGAGACTGATATTGACAGGGAGTTCGTGGCCTAAAGATGTCTCCCGCCCCTTCCCGACGAGTTAAGGACACCATCATGAGGGAGTACCCCGGTGTGTGGGATGTGTCCTTTTCGGGAGATGAGTTAGGAGATGTTGTGACGATAACGGCCCAGCCGTCAGCCACACTGTGCTTGATAGCACTCAGCCGCCTGATAGCCTCGCAGTACATCCCCTCCTACTACACGATTGATGTTCGCTTCGAGTGGAAGCCGGGACGCTTCGAGCTACTGTTTGGCCCAATTACAAAGGGGGTATGATGCGTACATCTGAGTTTATCTATGTCTTGATGGCTTCTGTAGAGAGCCGCCGCATCCCTGTGGCGGTATACGACAACCGGAGCCGTTGCGAGAATGCAATAGAAGAAGAGCTAGAAGAAGAGCTAAAAGCATATGGGCTTCGCCTGCTGGACTGTGATCATTTCACGGTAGAGCAGTGGCAGGTTAACCAGTTCCTTTCTGGGGAATCGGTCAAGACTCTCACATCTTACGACCGGTATGGTGCCTTAGCCAAGAGGCTGGTGCCTTTAGGCCGGGAAGGGCAGACCAACCTAGATGAGCAAGGTAACCGGTTTAAGAAGCTCTTAGACACCTGAGGGTCATCATGAAGAGGGAACCTAGAGAGATTCTGGTCGTTCACAGTGATACCACAAGTAGGGTGGCACGCTACGTTATGGCCTTACTGATGGGCAAGGGTCGGCCTATTTCCCGCCGAAATATCCGTTATTCCTTTGCCGCTAAGATGTACCACATGGTACTTGTGGTAGGGGTCAAAGACGTACCTCTGTCTGCCAATACGCTATTCTTCGATTACACACCTTACCGAGTTTACGATAAGGTGGCCTCCGGTGAAGGTAAGATGTCATTGGCTGAGTACCAGCGCATGGAAGCTCACCGGATTGCTACCGAAATTCGACAAAGCGTCACTTTCTTTTGAGAGCACTCCGCCGCTAGGGTATACACCTTTGAAGACAGCATGAACCCTAGCCGGAGAGAAGACATGAACTCGAAACTACACAACATTCAAAAGGGCGCTCGCCGCGCCGAAGCTGTCCGACAGGGCGCATACGATGGCCGTTTCGGTCATAGGGTCATCACAGATCCGAAAAAGGAAGCTGACCGCCTCCGGTGCCGGGAGCAAGAAATGGGCTTGGAAGAAGTTGCCGAAGCGACCATTGAACCTTCCCCGTGGCGCACCATTTCCGAAAGGACCACCCACATGAATCTCAACAAGCAGAAACAAGATAATGGGCTGTTTAGCGTTACCGTACGGCATGAGGGCCATCAAGACATCGAAGTGCCTAACGTACTTTTCGTCTCTAAGTTCGGCTCGCACTTACACGGTACGACGACTCCCACATCTGACGTTGACCTTAAGGGGGTCTTTATGGCGTCACTATCCGATATTGTCTTGGGGGTGGACAGCAAAACCTTCAACCTCACGACCGGCGCTGACGCTAGTAGGAATGGAGCCGACGACTTTGATGTGGAATTCATCGAGCTTCGGAAGTTCCTCAGGGATGCCATGCGGGGACAGACCTACGCAGTGGAACTTCTCCACGTCAATGGGGAAAACATGGTGTTCTCTACTGGCCTTTGGGACGACGTGTTGACGAATAAGGGGGAGCTTTTGACCTCAAACGTCAAGCCTTTCATCGGGTACTGCGTCGCTCAGGCTAAGAAATATGGGATGAAGGGAACACGCCTGCGCCACACAGAAGAAGCCCTCGACTACTTACGGTCCCTGCCGGATAAGATTACGGTAGAAGAAGCCCTTGAGGGGATGAGCTTCAATGAGCACGTGTATCTAGAAGAAAAGATGCTCAAAGGGCAAGAGGAACCTCGTACGCTACTTGAAGTGAATAGCAAGCAGTTTGACATGGCCCTACCGCTAAAGGACGTGGTACCTGTCTTAGAGAACCTTGTGAGCAAGTATGGAGCGAGGGCGCGCCGTGCCACTGACGGAATAGATTGGAAATCAGTGTCTCACGCCTATCGCTGCATCTACGAAATCAAAGAGTTACTGACGACGGGTCAGATTCAATTCCCTCTAGCAGAGCGTGACTTTCTACGGGCCGTGAAGCTGGGCGAAATTGAATATGACACCATCCAAGATGAATTGCCGCTGCTCATTGAAGAGATAGATGGGTTGGAGAGTGAGTTACCCTCCAACCCGAACCGGAAGTTCTGGGATGAGTGGATGCTTACCACGTACCGGGAAATGGGCAGCTTCTAGCTCGTGCCCGTAGAGCCGAAACCCCCACGGGCGTCTAGGTCAAAGTCTTCAATTGCAGCCTCTAACAGATCAGGGCGTGCGTAGGGGATGAAGAGAATCTGTACGAACCGAGTGCCCGCCTCGAAACAAAGCGTGTCAGAAGGCTTCTCAGAGAACGTGAAAATGTCGTAGGTGTGATCTGCTACCTCGACAATATCCGTCTCGCCCGGTGTCATCGCAATACCAAATCGCTTGTTGGCTTGAGCCAATATCGTGGAGTTCGTCGGACTTGGCTTCCACTCTACCGTTCCGACGTACTCTTTCTTGCGGTCTTCCCGCTCCAACATGACTTTGATAACGTCATCTTGGCCTTGATAGGAAGGGTCGATGATGCCAAGAGTGTTTGCAATCCGAACTGACTTGCCCCGCTTCGTCCCTGTGCTGGAACGGGGGACCATCAATAAGAAGAGCTTGATTGGGGTTTGAACGATGACGCCTGTATCCACCATGCGCCTACTGTTGTAAGGCATGTGAATGTCATGGCCATCTGGGACATACAGGTCATATCCCGCAGAGCCGGGTTCGGCCTGCTTGGGAGTAAGACCAAATTTGCCGTGAACTTTTACCTCGAAACCTTCTAGGTCCATCTCTACCTCTCATTGATTGGGCGAACACTGTAGTATGTCCGAGGCAATCACACAAGACGCTACCCCAAAAGTTTAACCAAGGCTTCAAAGCACTCTTTTGGCATACTTTTAAGGTAGGACTTAAGGACCGCCCTGTCTTGTCCTACGAAAATTGTAGTCAACAGACCTACCTCATTGTCGGAAAGACCGTCTACAAAAGCTCCCACAGGGTTCTCCACCTCGCTGCTGCTATAGGGAAGCTCGTCGACGTAAGACTGAGCCGTTTCTAAAAGCTCTTCCACATCAGACTCCGACACGTCTTCCGCACCAAGCTCCTGCCAGAATTCCAATACCTCACTATCCGGCTTGTCGATTCGGGCCGTCATGTACCCATCCAAAAGATCGCAGGCGTGTGGGTAACTCATTGAGGGAGGAACCGTGACATTCACGATATCGCAAAAAAGGGTTCGACCACCGGAATTGGCAGTCGAACCCTGTGAGTTCATGCGGCTACTTCTTTGTTCCAGACCTCTTCAAGCTTCATCTCACGGATGAACTCTACGAGGAATTCGCGGTCGTAGTTCTTGAGTAAGAACTTCCGGGAGTTTCTGCGTGCCCGGAAGAGGCGGGACATGACAGTACCTACAGGCACATCGAGTATTTCAGCCGCCTCTTTGTACGACTTGTCTTTAAGGTCGCACAGTACGAGCGTATCGAAGAAAGGCTTTGCCAGCGCATCTTCAAGGGCAACCAGTAAGGCTTCAAACACGCTCTGGCTGATTATCGTCTCATCCGTGAACACCTCATCTTGGCTCTGGAGGAAGTGCTTCTCACTTTCCAGAATCTCACTTTTCCGCTTGTTCCTGCGGTAGGTGTTGATGAAGGTGTTGTGCATGATGGTGTACAGCCATGCCCGAAGATTCGTGCCGGGCTTGAACTGGTGCTTATACCTCAATGCACGGACATACGTGTTCTGCAACAGATCAAGGGCGTCTGCTTCGTTCTTGCAGTACTTCAATGCCTTTGTGTACAACCCCTTAGAGTAGACAGTTAGCTCTTTCTCAAATTCCATTTCGACCACCTGTAGGTTCGATGCGACGATGAAAATTCACGACCTGATTGATACGCCTAACCCCGATGCCCGCAGGTTTGTTCTCGACGCAAATGTGGTACCTGTCTTCGCAAACGTTAGTGCTCGTAAAGGTACCACACCAGACCATGCGCTGGCAAAGGACTTACTCGACATCGACGGAGTGGTGGAAATATTCCTCCAAGGCAGTTGGGTGACCATCACCCGTGAACCTAACGTGCCGTGGGACACGCTCTCACGTCGGGTTGCCGTAACCCTTCGTCAGTACCAACCTCAAAATGAGGCTGGATTTGAGCGGGGTACAGACGGCCTCCCTGACGAAGATCCCCGGTCAGACCGGATTCGGCAGGTGATACAACAGGCTGTCGCGCCCTACTTAAACAGTCACGGGGGGTCGCTCCGACTGGTCGCTCTAGAGGGCAGTACCCTGTTCGTGCAATACCAAGGGGCTTGCTCGGGATGCCCAGCTTCAATGACAGGTACCCTAATGGGGGTTGAAAGCCTGTTACAGAAAGAGGTTGACCCGGCGTTAACCGTGACAGCAATCTAATTTTAGGTGGAAACCCGGAGCTTGCGCCTCCGGTGACTTCCACCGGGAGCGTTACTCAAGGTTAGAAGGAAGTCAGCAGAGACGTGTGGCGGAAATGGTCGCCGGTACTGCGAGTTCGATATTTTGGCCTTTTGAGCCGCCGTTCGAGCGAAGGCCACACATATCGAGACCCGAATCCAAAGCATACCCGTACGCAACCACAAACGATGTACTCGTCAGGGGCCAACTGGTATGGTTTTGGGTGTGTCTTAACAAGGGTCCATCTCCGTGTGTCTTCGCACGAGGTTCTAATTGTGAGACAATATAAACGAATCACCGGATAAAACAAGTCCCTTGCTAATTTTCTTGAGGATGTGCTAGTCTTCGGGGCAGAACTACAGTGGAGAATTGCGTGGCTTACGAAGCAGAATCAATCAAGGTGTTGGAGAATCGAGATGCTGTCCGGCAGCGCCCCGGCATGTATATCGGGGGTACAGGCAAAGCGGGATACCACCACTTGATCTGGGAGGTTGTGGACAACTCAGTTGACGAGGCCATGAACGGACACGCTTCTGTTATTGATGTGACGCTAGCCGAGGATGGGAAGACTATCACCGTCACCGATAATGGGCGTGGCATTCCTACGGCGAAGCATCCTGAGAAGAAAGTCAGTACGGTACAGGTGGTTTTTACAGTGCTTCACGCCGGGGGCAAATTCACACCGGGGTCTTATGGGGCTTCGGGAGGGTTGCACGGCGTCGGTGCCAGCGTCGTCAACTTCCTTAGCTCTCGCCTCTATGTCAAAGTATGGAGGGCTGGGGAGGTGCACGAGCAAGAGTACTCACAGGGTACCCCGAATTCTAAGCTCAAAAAAACAGGCTCTTGTTCTAGTAGGAAGACGGGTACCGAAGTGACTTTCACACCGGACCCCGAGATATTTGGGAACCAGTCTTTTGACACCGACATGATCGCGGAGCGGTTGGAGATCAAGACGTACCTCAATAAGGGGCTTCGTATTCGGTTTAAGGATGAACAGGCCGGGACCGAGGTCACCTATCAGCATGAGGGCGGCGTGGCAGAGTTTCTAGGAGATGTGGTCAAGATTGCGAAGGTACCTCCTATCCACCTCGAACCCATCGTTATGGAGCAAGAGTCTAAAGGCGTGCGGCTCGATATTGCTTTCCAGTGGACTGAGGACACCAAAGAGGATACCCGCTCTTTCGTGAACACGATACCTACTAAGAGTGGGGGTACACACGAGAATGGGTTCCGAAGTGGTCTTATGAAAGCCCTACGGACCTATTTCGAGGTGAATGGCTCTATTCCCAAGAGCCTTGACGTTGGTGCGGAGGATATACGGGAAGGCTTAAAGGCGGCAGTATCCATCTTCTTTGAAGGGGACATGGAGATTGAGGGGCAGACTAAGGAGCGGCTGAATAACACTGAGATTCAGCCTATCGTCACAACGGCGGTCAAGAATTTCCTCGAACACTACCTGCTCAACAATAGTTCGGTTGCCGAAGCCATTACAAACCGAATCATTCAAGCTGCTAAGGCACGGGCCGCTAGCCGCTCTGCTTCTCAGCATGTTCGCCGCAAGAAGCCTATCTCCAAGAAGCTCACTCTCCCCGGCAAGCTGGCCGACTGTACGTCCACCGATGCTGCTGAGTGTGAACTGTTTATTGTGGAGGGGGACTCGGCTGGGGGCAATGCTAAACAGGGGCGTGATCGGCGCACGCAAGCTATTCTCCCCTTGCGCGGTAAGGTCTTGAACACCGAGTCTGCACCCCTCAAGAGCGTCCTGAAAAACAAGGAAATCGGGGACATCGTAGAAGCACTTGGCTGTGGGATGGACGATAAGTACGACGGGTCCAAGTTGCGTTACCACAAAATTATCTTGCTGATGGATGCGGACAGTGATGGTCACCACATTACGACCCTGATGCTCACGTTCTTCTATCGCTACATGCCTCAGTTGATTCTCGACGGGCACCTCTACATCGCTCAACCACCATTGTACCGCATAATCTCAGGCTCTGAGGTACATTGGGCTATTGACGACGGGGAGAAAGACGCCGTGCTAGCACAGCTAGGCATGAGAAAAGCTGCGAAGGCGGACATCTCACGGTTCAAGGGCCTCGGGGAGATGATGAAAGACACGTTACGGGACACCACTCTTGATCCTGCTACCCGAGTCTTGTTACCTGTAGAGGTACCGGCATCTTTGGCGGACGAGACGGACGAAACCATTACGTCTCTGTTAGGCCGTAATGCGAGTGCCCGGTACGACTTTATTATCGCAAATCTGGAATCTGTGGAAGAGTTGGACATTTGACTAAAATGCCCACCTTGACTACGCATTCAAGCGTGGTCGTTTAGTCAACGGGAGTGGTCATGTTGCGGAATTTCTGTGATGCGCAAGCCCTATTCTTAGAGGATACTAACCCTCAGGTTTCGGCAACCTATCATGCTCTCGCCAACGCGATGGAAAAAATCGAAGCGGCTTCTCTGCGCTACTTCCTCCAGCCTAATGAGTGAGGGTTGACCTACTTCCTAAAGAGGAGTACGATGGCCCGTGGTCCACAAGAACGGCCCCGAATTAGAACACCTTTACGGCTTGCAAAATAGGACAGTGTATCATACGCTCCCTGTGCGAGTCATTCTACAAAGGCACCTTCAGGATAGTAAAATATGGCAACCAAGGAATACCCGGTTCTCCCCCTTCGGAACACCGTTCTCTTCCCCACGACAGTGGTCCCTATCAACATTGGCAGACCCAAGAGCGTCGCCCTACTGGAAGCTGTGGTCGAAGCGGATAAGATGCCCTTCGTGCTTATCTCCCAGAGGCAACTTGACACCATTGAACCCGGCATTGAAGACCTATACGATGTCGGCACGGTGGCCGAAGTCAAGAAGGTCATGACGCAGGGAGACGCTTATACCGCCATTGTTCAAGGCCAGCAGCGGGTACGAATGCTCTCTATGTCCTTTGATGAGGATAAAGGCTACTTCGTAGGTACCTTTGAGCCAGTTGAAGAGATCCGCTCTCATGACGAGGAAGAGGACGCCCTCATTCAGACCCTCAAAGAAACGGCGATTGAGGTTATCGAGAACAGCAAAGAGATACCCTCTGAGTCTGTTCAGATGGTCCAATCTAAGATGGACCCTTCGGAGATTACAGATTTCATCATCTCTTCTACCGAGTTGGATGTACCCTCCAAGCAAGAGTTCTTGTCGGAGTCGGACATTAATGTCCGACTTGAGAAGTGTATCGCTGTGATGTCTCAGCAAATTCAAGCCTCTAGGGTACAAGCAGAGGTCCAGCAACAGGTACGGGCCGAAGCGGATAAGACGCAGAAAGAATACTATCTGCGCCAGCAACTCAAAGCTATCAAAGAGCAGTTGGGAACCTACGATGATGAGGTTGAAGAGTTGGAGGTCCGCATTGCGGAAGCGGGTATGCCGGTGGAGGCTTACGAAGCTGCAATGAAGCAGTTCAACCGACTGGCAGGTATGCAGCCAAGCTCTTCGGAGTACAGCGTCATCCTCAATTACCTTGAAACACTCATTGACGTGCCGTGGAAGACCCGCTCCGAGGACAACCTGAATCTCGAACGGGCGCAAGAAATCCTTGATGATGACCATTACGGCCTCGATAAGGTCAAGAAACGTATCATCGAATACCTTGCCGTCCGTGGCCTCAAAGATGACATGAAGGGGCCTATCCTGTGTCTTCACGGACCTCCGGGAGTTGGCAAAACCTCACTTGGCCGCTCGATTGCCCGAACACTTGGCCGAAAGTTTCAACGTATCTCTCTGGGTGGCGTCCATGACGAGTCTGAGATTCGCGGTCACCGTCGCACCTATGTCGGTGCCTTGCCGGGTCGCTTGGTCCAAGCCCTGACCAAAGCAGGCACGAACAATCCGGTCATTCTTCTCGATGAGATTGATAAGGTCAGCCGAGACTTTAGAGGCGACCCAAGTGCGGCTCTCCTAGAGGTTCTGGACCCAGAGCAGAATCATGCGTTCAATGACCACTATCTTGAAGTGGACCTTGACTTGTCGAAGGTGCTTTTCATTGCGACGGCGAATCAACTTGACACGGTTTCGCCGCCCCTCCGTGACCGGATGGAAATCATCGACGTGCCGAGCTATACGCTCTACGAGAAGCAGCAAATTGCCCAGAAGTATTTGGTACCTAAGCAAGTCGAAGCACACGGTATTTCGGACAGCAACGTCGAGTTCCCTGTCGAATCAGTCAAGTACGTCATTGACAAGTATACCCGTGAGGCGGGCGTTCGTAACCTAGAGCGCCGGATGGCCGACCTGTGCCGTAACGTAGCGGTAGAGGTTGCCAAGACGGACCCTGAGGATAGAGCCGACATTCACGTGGTGGTTGATGAACCGTTCGTACAAGATGCCCTTGGACCAGAGCGGTACATCTCAGAAATGGCTCAGAGGGTGAATATGGTAGGGGTCGCAACGGGCCTTGCTTGGACTCAGGCCGGGGGAGACATTCTCTTCATTGAGGCGCAACAGATGCCGGGCAAGGGCGAACTCAAGCTGACAGGCCAGCTTGGAGACGTCATGAAAGAGTCTGTCCACGCCGCTCTGTCTTACATCCGTGCACACTCCAAGCAGCTTAAAGTCGATGCTGATTTGGGGGAGCGGAAACAAGACCTCCATATTCATGTCCCAGCGGGCGCTATCCCCAAGGATGGACCTTCGGCAGGCATTACGATGTTCACAGCACTGCTTAGTCGTCTAAGCGACAGGAAGGTCCGTAAGGACGTTGCCATGACCGGGGAAATCACTCTCAGCGGTAATGTCCTCCCTGTAGGAGGCATCAAAGAGAAGGTCATCGCGGCACACCGTGCGGGGATTAAGACCATCATCATGCCTGCCATCTGTGAGAAGGATCTTGTGGACGTTGAATCCGACGTACGCAATGACCTATCCTTCCACTTTGTTGACGATGTAGAGGAACTGTTGCCTCTGGTATTTGAGTCGGAAGCGGAAGAGGAACCGGTTGGTTGAGATGATGGTCATATGCCCCTCATGCTCCGGGGAGAAGGTGGATTTTACGACCTTCGTAACCGACGGGTGTGAGGAATGTGAAGGAACAGGTGAGCTTAATGGAGCCTGCTTGGACTGTGGTGGGGCAGGGTGTGGAACCTGCGCCGGAACAGGCGAACTTCACGGTCTCCCATGTCCTGTATGTGACGGCATGGGAGACATTGAGCATCACCCTAAATGTTTGGAATGCAGAGGCACTGGATGGCGACCAAACCCGCTCTTCGGGAGCTAAAGTTAGGAACAAAACGATGCTCGCAATAGTTTGAACACACATGCACCCGTAGCTCAGTGGACAGAGCAGGAGCCTTCTAAGCTCTTGGCCGCAGGTTCAAATCCTGCCGGGTGTGCTAGACAACTGCGGAGGATAAGTGGACGAAAAACTGAAATGTCCTAAATGCGATGGCGAGTTAACGCGCCCCTACCGTCATCCTTTTTCCAGCTTTTTTGCTGGCGCAGTTTATTGTGCCTCCTGCGAATTCTCCGAAGGTCTCATCCCCTTCTTAGGGAAGAGCCTTTTTCCGGTAGAACCTATACCTGAACCTTATCTCGGATTCGGAGAGGAGTCAGATGAGTGAGTCTAACGCCGTAATGAAGGCAATCAAGGACGCCCTAAGCGATTCCTTGATTGGCCCCTTCTATATGGCCTTAGAGGAACTGTTATCGGAACTCGATGCCCGTGAAGCTGCCTTAGACGCCCGTGAAGCTGCCTTAGACGCCCGCGCCCTAGACTTAGAGCGGGTTAAACAGGATAAGGTGGCCACGGATATCTCTCAGAAGAGGTATACTCCCCCGTCAACTTACGACAAGAACGGAACCTCGTATGTTGAGGTCGAAGCCTTGCCTGACAGGGAGCGCCACGTCTTAGCCACCATACAGGTCTTAGCGTCTAGTGGCGAGCTTTTGATCTCGAATGCTGACTTGCTCCAACACGTTAGGACGGAATTTGATCCCGTATCACTGAGCGGCCTGACGGCTTGCTTGACTCGCCTCACCCATAAAAAACTTATATCTACTAGGAATATGAGTGGTCAGGGGTATCCTCGCATCATTGTGGTGGAGGAAGAGCTAGAAGACCCTGAGTCTTTGACCCATGTGGAGTATTCCAAATGACAGATTTCGGCCAGAGTAGCAGCGGCGACTTCAACACATCATCTTCGGCCCTCAGGGTTCTCTATGAGGGGACGCGCCAGACCTACGGCACCAACCTGACGCCCGATTCGTTCACACAAACCAATCCACCTGTGATCACAACACCGGGTACTATCTAAACGACCTTGGGGCCGGTGCCTGATAGGGGTGTTCTCGGGGCCTCGATTGCCTTTACCCGACCCGATGTTGGGAATGGATTTGTAGGTGGCCCTTCGGCTGTTGACCCTGCTACAGGGAAAATTCGTCCGCTCGGCCTTTACATGAACAGCGCCAACGATTGGGACTATGCTAATAAGCCTGCACAGGCGTCTAACAAAGGTGTCTACATCAACGGTACCCTCGGCTCTCGCCTCTATGAGACGTTTGTTCTCGACGGCGTAAGTGTGGGTGATCCTCTGGACTGGCAGGTAGGTGATTTCCTCTATGCCAGCCGTAATGGGTATCTCACGAACCTTGGGGATGCTGACAACACCCTAGAACTTGCGCTCGGATACTCCGAAGCAACCGTCATGGGTCTTGTCCGAATTGTTGCGGACAACTCTCACCCAGACATCGTGTTTGATCCTCCTGTTTAAAAGGACACTTTGTCACTTTTCATCTCTATGATCCTCCGGTTTAAAGGACACAGTTTTCAGAAATGAAATGAGGCTGTTCGTGGTTCTACCCTTGACGCCACCATAGCTCAGGGGTAGAGTCCTTGCATGGTAAGCAAGTGGTCGTGAGTTCGAATCTCACTGGTGGCTTGAGTCTGGTACCTGAGGCGAAACTGGTTTACGCGCCGCACTGTGACTGCGGTTCTAGTGGGTTCGAGTCCCATCAGGTACCCTAGCTTTGGATTAGCCGATGTACATTACCTTCAGGCAAGAGGTTAATGAATCCGGCGACTTGGGTCGTAAGGCTCGCAATAGTTTCGGTTGATCTCGTGCCTTCCCCCGGTACCATTCTCCGATGCTAGGCTGCATTTCTTAGAGACCGTTAGACGAGACCTTGCTATGTACCTGCCGGAAGAGGACTTTTTGGAGTTCGCAAAGGAATATGTCACGGCGGCGGGCAGTTCCTTAGATGAAGTGACCTTCCAGAAAGGAAGTTCGGCCCTTGGGCTTGTGGACATCTCAGGGATGGTTTGCGTACAATGCAGGCAAGACCCGCTTGGGTATGAGATATTCGAGTTTGAAGATGAAAGCGGGGAGAAGGTTCTTTTGATGAACTGTCGGATGACCTCTAGGTGGGTGTCCGTCCAGTAAGTGCCACTGTAGCTCAATTGGAAGAGCAGCCGCCTTGTAAGCGGCAGGTTATCGGTTCGAGTCCGATTAGTGGCTTTTCACTCTACAGGCGAAGCGTGCCCTGCTTCGAGCAGCACTTGGTTGAGGGAGAGGTAGCGTTCCCCTTCTTCGGGTTCGGTGGGCGTTATCTCTACTAACCACCACCCATATTTACCTGTACCCTTGTGGGATACGACCCGTACCACTTCCCCTTGCTTTTCAAACCACTTTTCGGTGAAGGCCGATGCCAGCTTCCCTTGTGCGTACTCCTCACTAGAGTGTTTGACCCCATAGACCTCTGGGGTGTCTACCCCGAGAAGTCTCGCCCTTATCTGTATGTAGGTTCGGAAGCCGAGGTCAATGCGCAGGTCCACAGTGTCCCCATCAACGACTCGTACTAAAGTAGCTTGGTATTCCCAGATCACGTAATTCTCCTGTTGGAAGTTACCTTACCCTGTGGTATAAGGGGATAACCACATCACGCCGGAGTGGTGGAATGGCAGACACGCCGGATTCAAAATCCGGTGCCTTCGGGCGTGCGGGTTCGAGTCCCGCCTCCGGTACTTATGACTGCGGGTGTGGTGGAATGGTATACACATGGGACTTAAAATCCCACGGCTTAACGGCCTTGAGGGTTCGAATCCCTCCACCCGCACTAGTGTTTTAATCAAGAGAGAAGACCAATGCAAAAAGTTTCACTAGAGTCCCCTTTCGCCGGTACGTCGAGTGACCCGGTAGAGAAGAAAGCGCAGGAATGTACGGTATGCCCGAGCTTGTATGAGGGACAGCCTTCTAAAGGGGGAGGCCCCGTACGCTTCTCACCTCCTGTATACGCAGGAAGGCATCTTGGATGATGACATTCTTGAGGAGCGGACACAAGGTATTGACGCCGGTCTAATCTGGGGCGCAGAGGCGGACAAGACTGTGATCTACGTGGACCGTGGCTTTTCGCGAGGTATGAGGTATGGTGTAGCAAATGCTCTCGCAGCAGACCGCCCGCTGGAATTCCGAGTCCTACCTGATTACTTCCAAGAATTCGGCACCACGAGCGTTGTCGACCGCCGCATTCTCTCTGAGTTCCCTGTCAAAGACGTAGACTCACTCCTGAAAGGCTTTATCGCAGACCTACAGAAGGTCGGAAAGTTGCCCGGAGAAGACTTCGCAGAAGACGTATTCGCCCTTTTCAACACCACCCCAACACAGGACACCGCAGCATGACTCCCCAATATCACCAAGATTTCATCGAAGCTTATGGTCAAGAGATTTTCGACTCCATTTCGGCGGCTGTAGAGGCCAATGATCTGCCACGAGTTGCGGCCAGCCTCGTCTACCTCGTCGAAATGTGTGAGGAGGTGCTGTTCCACAATACCAAGTTCGACCTGATCGGGACAAGGCTATACGGTTTTACTCATAACCGTGAGCAGAACTCTCTGAATATGAACTACCTTCTCTACCATGAAGTGGCAGGGCAGTTGGATTACCGGACGATGGCGAGTGCTCTTTCCCGGTTCATGGCGCATGATTTCAACTCTAGCACGTTCCGTGACCTTCATATTCAACCACTTCAGTCGGTTATACCCGTCCTGTTCAACGTATTTTTTGAAGAGGTTCGGGTATTAGAAGTGCCTCATCGGGACTCCCGCGGCCCATTGACTGTAGCAGAAGAGGTTGAATTACTGGACCAGCACAATAAGATGGTTCAAGCGCACCTTAATTACCGTGTGAGTCACCCTGACATTCCCATTACCTCCTACCCGTCAATGGAAGATGCGTTGGAGTCCAAGCGTATCCTAACCTACCAGAGTCTTAATGAAGACGCACAGGCGGTATACGCAGCTTTTGTCTATCTCAACGCACAAGGTGATAAGTACACCCATGCGGACATTGAACGTCTCACTGGCCTAAACCGGGGCACCGTTCGGAGTACGACTCAGTACCTCACCGACCGTAGGTTCATTGTACGCAACCCGAGCCAGCGGTACCACACCACCGACATTACGTTTGACTACCTCACCGTGGAAGAGGCATCAAACGTACTGAATACCTACCTTTACCGTAACGGTGATTACGAGAACCTGTCGTGGATGGAGACAGCGATCCTCTCGACACTCGTGACTACGGAAGAGGTCGGGACGCCTATTCAAACCAACCTATCGGTCCTTACTCGCCGTGCGACGAACGGTAATTGGGCTAAGAGCAACGGAGACGTCAGTTCGGCAGTCTCGTCCCTCGTTATGCGGGGGGTTATCGAGAAAGACATTTCCTCGAAGCCTTACACGTATACTGTACTTGTCAGTGACCTGTCGGAAGACACGGTGCTTCGGAATGTCAAAGAGGAAGACCGCTCTGAGTTAGAGTCGCTTGGCTACCGTCTTCCAGAGGCTGTGTCTCAGGATGCCCCTGTGTCTCAGACGGTGGATGCAGGAAAAGTGACGCTCAAGCCTGTGTCCCAGCTTACGGAGGACATGGCAGCAGACACCGGGTCCAAAGAAGTAACCCTCCTTTCCGTGTTGAGAGACACCATTCAGGGCTTGTTTTCAGGTCAGAGGTCGGTTACTATCCCGGAGTGCACCATGACTCTTGATGCTGAGGAGGGCGTGACGATCCGCTTCACACCTTCCAAAGACTAACGGGAAACTGCTATGGAACATTTAGCCTTCTGCTACTGGACATTCTGTTACGGGATGATGGCTATCGGCGCATTGATTAGTGCTGTTCGGCTGGGTAAGTTCGGTCGGTTCCTTTAGGCAGTCCTCTTTAAATTAAAGCCCCCTCCTGTGTTTGGGAGGGGGCTTTTTGTTTTTGACAGCATTTACTTGTGTGCGGTACCCTTCTAGACAATGAGGGCCTATGATGGGCTGGACCTTGCTGCGCCTCAGATTGGAATCCAAACAATACCAACGACTCCAGAGAAAGCTATGAGCCTTGATTCTGACTTGAAAATCTCTGATATCGTTTATGTGAAATTCCAAACCCGTAAGCGGGAAGGTGATGAGTACATTCTTGGTTTCATGACCCCTTACGACCCCAACGACGCCGCCTTCAAGGATCGGAAAGTGACGGTCGATAGGTGGTCAGAGGGGTGGTCAAAGGAGGGTAAGAACATCCTCAATAGCGCCTCTTGGGTGGGGGTTAACGAGTCCCTAACGGGCTTTAAGATTCTCCATACGGTAAGTCGCTCTCGCACCTCGAATAAGGTCTGGCGGGTGCTAGACCCCCGTGGGTTTGAGCTAGAGATTATGACTGAGAATCTTGATTTCTTGTTCAACCATTGCGATGTCAAAGACCGCGTGCTTCAAGGCAGTCTTATCTGGCTCACTCGCTTTAGGGGAGGAACGAATTGGCTGGTGCCAGAAGGCCATCCGGCTACAGGCCCAGCCCGTGTCCTCTCTGAGTCCAAGAGGAAAGCCAAGACGGGGGAGACGCTACGCCTCTCTGACATTGACCGAGGGGATACCGTGCGCCTTGGTGATGGTCGCCTTGTGCGCTACTACGGCTCGATGTGGTCGGAGCTAATTATTCACTACGGCAGTTCTCTTATTAAAAGGCATCAGTGGTTTGAGGTTCTGGACACCGAGTCCAATCGAATGTTGGGCGAATTGGGGTGCAGGAAGCAGGGATCGGGGCTAGACTTCATGACTTCTTTGACTGTGGTCGAAAGAGTGGAAGAGTCTCCTATGACGGACGAGGAAGCGGAAATGCACGTCAATGAACTTCTCGGAACCCCTAATAAAAAGATGGCCAGCACCTCGTTTGTCCGGTGCAAGAAATTCAGGAGAGAGGACTTGGTACCGGCAAGCTCGATTGCCAGCTAGCCTACGAACTTGACGGGAAGACCTATAAGAGGCATACCTGCTCTGGGGAAGATACGGGTCGGAGAAGACGATGGACAGGATGAAAGAAGGAGATGCCCGCCTTGTGTGGGAAGTGTTTTCGGGCGACTTTGTGTTCCGGCAGTTCTCTTACGACGACATCAAAGAGGCCATTGAGTACGCTCAGGGAAAGCATCCTGAAGCTCCAAGGTACGAGGGGGATGGGGTCGCCGGCGCAACCGTCCGGTCGAAAGTTATACCCGCAGGCCAAGACCTGTACAGCTACCGATGACCTCTAAGTCTGACATACGAGCCGAGTTCCGAAAGGCTGTATTTAGCCGAGACAATTACACCTGTGTGACGTGTGGTGTATCGGAGAGCGATATAGCCAAACTAGACGCCCACCACATTACCGACCGGAATGAGATGCCTAATGGTGGGTACGTGGTTGAAAATGGCATCTCCCTGTGCCCCGATTGTCACCTCAAGGCTGAGGTTTACCACCAGAGTGGTGGTTGGGATTGGGAAAAAGGCTTCCACCCTAACTCACTCTACTACCTGATCGGGTCAACGCCCGAAGAAGCGGCTGTGGCCAGCGAGAAATTATGAAGATCGAGACTCTATTCAAGACCAAATGGCTGGCCTTGCGTCGTGTGTTTCTAGATGACCCCGAAGTCCAGTATGACTTCGTACACGCCACCCATTCTAATGGGGAGGCAGTGGCTATCCTACCTTACCGCCTTGAAGAGGGGCGAGTAGAGTACCTTCTTCGGAAAGAACTGGTACCGCCGTGGTCGTTAGAGCTTTCCCCCTGTGGCGTCACAGGCAGCATGGAGAGCGGCTACACGCCTCTACAGATGGCAGTAGTGGAACTTAAGGAAGAAACCGGGTACACTGTCGGTGAGGAGTTGATGGAGTACCGAGGAATGGTCCGCAACTCCAAAGCGTCAACAACACAGATTTACCTGTTCACTGTTGACCTCACAGGGCTTGAAGCGGGAGAATCCTCGGGAGACGGCTCGGCCTTAGAGGAAATCAGTAGTTCGTATTGGACTACGGATGTGTTTGAGTGTGAGGATGCTATTATCCATGCCGCCTACGCCAAGCTACTGGTATCCTCTCCCCTTTAGGAGGGAGATATGTCGTTGACCATTGCAGTCGATTTTGACCACACCTACGCAGCAGACCCCGACACCTTTTCAAAGGTCGTAGAGACGTTCTTAGAAGCAGGTCATACGGTTCTGTTAGTAACTAAGCGGCACGATGATGAGGGCAAGTTTGCCCAAGAGGTTCAGGACATCGTGCAGAATGACATCCCTATCATCTTCGTTGGTGGAACCCACACCATTTACAAAGACGAACTGGTCCGGGACGAATACGAGATGACGGTAGACATCTGGATTGATGACAAGCCCGAGTTCATACGGTCCCCAGCCCGCATCAAAGAGGAGCTTGACCAGATGATTTTGTCGAAATTTTTGCTGGAAGACGAAATGGCATTTCTGCGTGAGTATGTTTTTCACCTTGAAGATGTCGTGAAGGCAGAGGCCAAGCACCTTTGGGATGATCTCAAATCGAAGTTCAAGGGTGACCGGTGACTGCTTTACTTATGCTAGCCATTATAGGATGGGTACTTTTGGTGCTAGGTACTATAGCACACCTGTCAACATACGGACCTGCCTCAATCCACAAGCTAGGGATAACCCGACCTCTCTTACTCGCTGGGGTGTTTGTCCCTTTCCCTGTAGGTATCTACGTCTTGTGGAGAGTGCACAAGAGAGAGCTTAGGCAGGTAAACAAACTGCGCCATGATGAGCTAGACAAAGAAATGAAACGACTTGAGGCGGAACTATGAGCGTCTTTGACGAGATAAAAGCAGAGCGGCAGCGGCAGAAAGACAAGTGGGGAGGAGCCGCACATGATGATCACCATTCCACATGGGACTGGATAGTTTTCATTACTAAGCACAACGGGCTGGCAATGGAACCCGGTTCTCAGGAACGGCTAGACATCCCCTCCTACCGGTATCAGATGGTACGGGTCGCCGCCCTTGCGGTCGCCGCCATCGAATGGTGTGACCGGAACTACCCTGTCCAAAATGACCCCAATGAGGAATAATAGAAGCGGTAGCGAAGTTAAGACCTCGGAGCGATGAACATGTGGCACGTCAGCCGGTCTTGAAAACCGTGTGTTCGGTGTGGTAATCGAATTGAGGGTTCAACTCCCTCTCGCTCTTCTTTATGAGGGTTTAAAGTGCTGACCATAGGACCATATTGGTCGTGGCTGGATGAGCAGCCTGATGACGGCGATTGTGATGAAATGCCTGTGTGGTCATGGTACAACGGTGACCTTGTTCCCGCAGAGGGTCTTTCTTTGCATGTTCGGGCAAAGAACCATGAGGTTTTGGCTCCTACAAAAACCAAGGGCTTATTAGTGATGCAGAGGTCGTTGCTGACCGACTATGTTTTGTTTTGGTACGACCATACGAGACGTGAAATCACAGAAGTTCAGGAGTTAATCCTAAAAGAAAAACACGACCTTCCGGTCGTTAAACTTTGAATCATGGAGTAGTTGAGCACTGGCAAGCTCCCTCGCTTGGAAAGCGAGCAGTCGGTGTGATAATCGGCTTGCGGGTTCGACTCCCGCCTACTCCTTTTCCTCCAACGATAATCCGTTTGTAGCCCTTGTTTGTGTAACCTTTAACAGGAGAATGCAAATGCCTTCAAACGTCGTCAAAACCAAAAAAGATGAAGAAAAGTGGGAAAAGGCCAAAGAGCTTGCTGCCGATCAGGGGCACAAAGAGGAGTACGATTACATCATGGGGATCTACAAAAAGATGAAGCCGGACTATTTCAAGGACAAGAAAGGGGCATCAGACCCTATGCGGTATATCAGAGACATCAGTGATCTGCCGGGGCGTGTGGCCGACAAAGCTTTAGCTCTCCCTGTTGCGCCTCGAATGGCAGGAGGCAAAGGCTACTTTAAAGGTGATGGGGTGTCTCTGGACATCAATTCAGCTTCAAAAATTGGCAAGCAAATCCGCCTCTTCAACAACACGAATTTTTTAGGCGTCGTACAGGGGCAGGTTCGCTGGGGCAGGGCTTTCGTGCTGCATTCTACGAGCTTCGACGCTAAGTACATGGCACTAGATCTGGGCCTAACGGCCCGCCGCATTGATGATGAGCGCAGTGTATGGATCGTGTATGCCTTGCGTGAAGATGGTAAGAGGTCTTCCTTGAGGGAAGATGTTATCCGCCTTGCTTACGAACAGCCGTCTCTGCGAAAAGACCTCCTACCTTTGGTTACAGCGGCCTTTGACCCTATGGAATTTCTAGAGGGACCCCAAGGCGATTCGGGCATCTTGTGGGATGCAGTGACCGAGCAGGCTAAGAAAGCGATGCACGGAGAACTGTCCCGCGCTATGAAAGAGTGCACCGGCACGTCTCGTCGGAGTGAGACGTTCAAGAACAAGCGTTTGAGAATTTCATCTAGCAAGCTTCGGGTGTCCGTGCAGGACCGGGATTTTCAAGCACTAGTAGGCCGTGCTGCCGAAGGCGCAGAATTCTTGGGATTCACGCAGGCTAGTGTGTCATCTCTTGGTTTCAATGCGTATGTGCAGGTCCGGGTCCCTATGATTGACGCTGATATGGGTAGAGACCCCCAGAGAGTTCTCTCACAGGATGCAGATAAGGTAGCCAAAGCCCTTGGGAAGATATTCAAGGACGTACGTCTCTCAAAGTTTGAGGACGATGATGGTTATGCTATGGTGGTCCAGTACGAAATAACAGGCTAAAGTAAACACATGCAAAAACTCGCCAATGAAATCGCTCGTATCCACCTGTCAAACCTCGACTTTGATGTCATCCTCCTAGACGGGGGTATTCGCATCTGGAAAGGGGAGGCTCAAGAGTTACTAAGGGACAACGACTTTGAGAGGGAACTTGAAGAAGCTCTATTCGCTCTCGCTAACAAGCGTCGTGGGTCTGAGGTGAGCGTTGGGGGCGGCGCAGCGGGGGAATGGATTATCCGGCGAACCTGATATGCAATACATCCACTTTACAGACCTTAAAGGTGCTCGTGGTATCAAAAGCACAAGCACCATCCTCGGCTCCTCTTATGGGCCGCTGGTGTTTTTGCGGTTGAAGAAGGCAGTCTTTATGTCCCCGGCGTGATTCCCGGACAAGGCCGGGGTAGAGCCGAAAACCGTGAAGTGGCTGTTGTTTTCACCACAAAGCAGAGGCCCGATTACCGACACACAGAAGAGGTGGCTTGGCGGGAAGAAGAATTACCGGTTACGGTCAAGGCTGTGCTTCCGGCAAAGAAGGCGATAGACAAGTATTTCATCCGGGGCGTTAGCTCGCAGCAAGTGGCGGACTCTCTCTACCTATTAGACTGGCAGGATACCGATTCGGCTTGGCGAAGAAAGGTGGAAGGGCAGGCAGGCTTACGTGAGAACGGTATGGCGTATATTAAGGACTCTCGTATACGCCTAGACGGAATTTTCTTCACGGTCGAGTTCATAGGTGCTACTGAGAAACCCGAGGAGCACCTGTTAGAGGGATTCTATAAGGCCCTCCCCGCACTCCACGACCTCCCGATAACCGGTACTGAGCTTGTGGGGTGGGAAGAGGGGCGCTGGAGATCTTGGATGGAAGAGGGTTCGGACTACCAAGAAACGCTCCAAGCAGAGATGAAGCTGGTGCTGGATAAGGCCAAAATAGCCTTGGCCCTTCGAGTGGCCTCCGCGCATCTGCGTCGGTTCACCTAACACCTTTCAGATGAGGAAATCATGAACGAGCTAATCCAACCCGAACAGTACGATGTGCCTGACGAGTCTTCCCAGCGGACCAAATTCGCTATGGGGGCCGTGTGGGTAGGCATCCCTATGCTTTTGATCACGCTATCAGCAACCCTGTATTTGGCATTCACCGGAGTTGAAACCGGTGGCCTTCTGGCAATGGTGGGTCTGGACCTTACTGTAGCCGGGGTATTGTCATGGGCGCTGTATTCTTACTACACGCGGGCCAATTTCAGCTACGAAGTTCTAGGCATCGACGTCACCTTTGACGGGGACGATTATTACGTGCCTGCGGAAGAGATGCTGAAACTTGTCCGGGCCGTCATGAACACATGGAGCGGTCACCTTGACGTTGACCCAAAAGAGGTTTACGATGGGGTGAGTTTGACGGTACTCACCCGCCAGCCAGATCACCCCTACGAACGAGGTCAGAAAGCGGTCGGCCTCACCTACCACCAGACACGACGAAGCCTTATATGGGGGCCGTACGCCTTGAACACAGGCGGGGCGGGGTATGAACTCATGCTACATGCGGCGCAGTACAAGTGGCCGGATGCAGATGAGGGTGAGAAAATAGAGCGCATGGGAGAGCTTGGGATTTTCGAGGCCCTTCGTCATGCGTATCGTAATGAGTTAGGCGAATAACAGAGGTGCGAAACATGACAAATGTTCTTTCATTCAACAAGGTCAAAGCGGGCCTAGACAAGATAGCCAGCCTCGGTACCATCGAGGAAGAGTTTGAGGTCTACGGCATGACGGTCCGAATCCGAACGCTCACGGCAGATGAGCAGCAAGCCGTTATCCATTACATCGGAGACTACATGCGTCGTTACGATGATGACGAAGATGCGAGCATGGAGGCTTTGCAGAGTTTCGTCGCAGTGCGTAAGAAGGAAGCCCTGTCTTACGCCATCATGCAGGTAGGTGACATCGACCTCAGGGGTGTCTCTTTCGTGGAAACCGGTGAACAGACTGAGGAAGGTGTGAGTGTTAAGGTTCCCAAGCATGTGTTCGTGCGGGAACTCATCGGCCAGCTAGATTACGCTGCCGTTGATACTATTCACCGTAAGTACTCTGACCTCCTGAGCTTTTCAGAAGATAAGGCGGCGGAGAAGGTCCGTTTCCGGGACCCCGAAGAAGAGCTTGAAAAAGTCGAAGCCCGACGCCGGGAACTTCTAGAAGAGCTTGGCCGAGAAGACGAACTCACACCTCCAGATACCAGCGAACCCGCGCCTCAACAGTCAGAGGACGTGAACTTAGCTGAGAACATCCGTGATAGGGCCTTCGCTAGGGTCGAAGCAGATCAAGAGGAGACGCTATTGGAAGAAAGGCGCTCTGAGGTCCCTCCAACCCCCTCTAACAGCCAAGAGGATGATGGTGAGACAGACGAAGAAGAACCTTATCCAGATTCCATTGACGTGGCGGGCACCAAGTTTGTCCGCTTAGATGACCCGGATACACCTTACACTGACGAGGAACAATCTCTCCTAGAAGAGCAGGAACGCCTCTACAAGCAGAAGTATGGGAGAGAGGAACCACCTGAAGCTAAGGATGCGCGGGAAGCTAAGGAACGCCTCCAGAAGCGCAGGGGGCCACGTCAGCCTTTGAATCAGACGGATGCACAGGTCACTCAGGGCACGTTGCCCTCTGAAAGAGAGGCAAGCCGTCCAACCAAGGTTCGGAAGCAGGAGATTGACCCGGACTCTATCCCTCTAGCAGAGGGTTATAGTCGAGACAATGCCGAGCCACTTAGCAGACGCCACACGCAGCCCAACCCCGGCATTGATGAAGGTGCTCTCAACCCACCAGCTAAGGGCGGAGACAACCTTAATTTCAAGGGATGATTCAGACATGTTATGCGTGACTACACTGAGCTAGAAACCCTCTTATACCGGGGTTTCTTGACATCGGAGGTAGTGGTTGGCGACGTTCCCATCGTGCTCAAGTCGATGAACCATGTCGAGTATGAGTTACTAGACCTGCAATCCTTCGGGACCGGGCCGGGTTGGGAAGAAGAGGCAGGCTACACGCTTGCCTATTCTACGGCTTTCTTCAACCACATCAACATCCTCCCGCAGCGCCACGAGATGGTGCCGACCCTAGCAGAGGCATTTGCGAAGATGCCTCGGTCTGTGCTGGTCTCCCTTTTAATTGTTACGCAGGGCTTAAACCGCAAGACGGCAAAGCTCATGGAGTGGGTCCAGCCTTATTCTTACGGACCTGAGTCCCGACAGAATTGGGTCATGCGCCGGGGCCAAAACCTCTGTGACACAAAGACTACAGGGTTCTCTGGTACCAGTGATCTGGGTGTCAATATGCACCAAAAGCTCTGGACGTATTTCAACAGCATGGAAGACGAGGAATCGGCCTTCTTAGCGGACTACAACCTCGCCAAGTTTATGATAAGCCCGCACAGTAAGGACGTTCAAAAGATGGACCAGAAGGATTCCAAGAAGATGCGTACTCGTGACCAGCGCCGCAAGGCTATCTATCAGGGTACAGATCCTTCGGTGTTCACAGAGAACGGGCAAATCAAGGTCACAAACGAGACTGCCGAGGAGCTACTGGACCAGATGGAGCGGTCTGTCAAAGGTGAGAAGGATTACCACGACTTGGTTATTGAAGAGCACCAACGCCGTGTGCGTCAGGGCTACCAGAAGCAACGAGAAGATGAAGAGAGACGTAAAGAAGAGGCACGCCAGCGCCAGCGTGAAGATTACCGCCGAGAGCTAGAGCAAGAGCTAGAAGGCTATACGCCGGAAGAGATAGAGCACTACTTAAAGGTAGCAGACAACCGGAGCTTTGAGCGCCGCCAAGACATGGTTCAAAAACCAACGGTATCGGTGGAAGAACAAGAGCGCAATCTGCTCCGGTGGGGCTTCTTGGAGGAACAAGATTTGCCCGCCGAACGACGCCACTACTACAAGGAAGCTGCTCAAAAGTCGTCGGACAATGAGAATCCATTGATAAAAGAACATTATGAGAGGGTGAGCAATGACCTCAACACCATGAAACCGCCACGGCGGGGTGTTGAAGACGACACAGAGTGACCTAGATGGCTGATGATCTGACAAAACTGGTCTTTGAGATTGAGCAGCGTGGTGCTGCCGATGTTGAATCACGCTTTCGCAATATCGAAGGCTCGCTGGCGGGGGCACTTAAGCAGTACCAGAAAATGTCTTCCGAGGCCGACGGGTCTACGAAGAAGATGTTTACCAATGCGGGTGCTATTAAAGAGCAGTTGACTACTCTGGAAAAAGGTATTGTGTCCGCAGGGAAAGCTTACGGGGGCATGTTCTCCGGTGGGAAGATTAGGAAGCAGGAGCAACGGCTTAGGGGTCTTCAGAAAGAGTACGACAAGATCAACCAGACAATGACTGCGGGTGACGAGCAGCAAAAGAAAGCTGCGCAGTCACGTATGACAGACCTTAAAAAAGCTATCGACTTTGAGGCCGCGCAGACCACGAAGGTCTTCCAGAAGCACAAGCAAGAGTTCGATAAAATTGTTGCTTCTGAAAAGAAGACCATCGGTGACCTGACCAAAGAAGGGCTGGGCGGTGTTCGGGGTCTCGTTGGTGATGTTGCAGGGGGAGATTTCAAGAGTGTTGGTCAGCGGTTGGGTGGGGGGGTAAGCGAGTTAGGCCAACAGGCAGGCAAGCGCGGCTCCGGTATGGAGATGGCGGGCGGCAATGCTAAGATGGCTAAGTTGCTCAAGACATTTGCTAAAGTGGCTGTCCCAATAGCCGCTATCGTAGGACCTTTGGGAGCCTTGGTAGCGGCCTTTGTAGCTCTCGACGGCAAAGTCACTGAAACGAACAAGTCGATGCTGGCCAATATCTCACTGGTGGAGATGGCGGGAACCCTATACACAAATACGAAAGATCAGATAGCAGATGCTGAGGAGGCTATGGCCCAATTCAGGGACACCGCTATGACGGACATGAATCTCCGTATGTTGGGCCTTGATGAGAAAGAGATGGGCCAGATTCTAGCTACAATGAATGAGCAGGGAATGCTCTTGGGGGATCTCAGAGAGCAGGGGGTAGGTTACTCTGAGGCATTAGAGGTAGCGCAGGTAGCAGCCCTGAACCTTGGCGTTGATGCCAGCGAAACCGCAGGACTTATTGGAACACTGGCAGACGTAACGTCGCAGTCTTTTGACGAAGCAGCCGCATCCCTCTCCCAGATTGTTTCCTTTGCACAGGAGGCGGGAATCAACACTAAGAAGTTCTTCTCGGTAGTTCAAAATGTGGTCGGAGAGATGGGCCTCTACAACTACAGGGTCACGGAAACAGCGGCTCTTTTTAGCAAGCTGTCGAACATCATGGACGCCAAGAGTGCCGAAGAGTTTACCACGCAGCTAGGGAGTGCTGTTAAAGATATGAGCGCCTTGGAGCGAACGTCCTTGGTTGTGGTAAACGGTCTGGGCATGGTCGCAGAGATGGCGGACAAGACGCAGCGTAGAATGGAACAGAGCCTTGACCCAGAGAAGATGATGTCGGCCTTTGAGAAGGTTGGAATGGCCGAACTGTTTGAGAAAGGGGATATCAACGAGGCTATGAAAAGCATGACTCGGACCCAGCGAAATGCCTTACAGTCCGCCATATCTGATGTAGATCAAGCCACGGGAGAAGAGTTCCGAAAGTACCGCAATGTCCTAGAGGCGAATCGGAATGATGTTATGGCGATGTCGGGCGTATTAGCTGATTTCGCTCTAGGGGACCAGATCAAGCTACAGGTAGGCGACCTTGAGAAAAAGCTGGGAATGCCTCTAGAGAACATGAACTCGGTTTTAGCAGAGAGTCAAGGTGTGTCCGAATCCCAGCTTAGGATGCTTAAAGCCATGAAGTCGGACCTGTCGGGTGACCTAGAGCGCCTTAGGATGGTCGATGAGGAAAAGTTTGACGAGTTGGCCGAGCAAATGGGCTACAACGTCGACCGGGCAGACGTTATGAATGGTAAGATGGATGCGTTTGACTTGATGAGTACGATGACAGAAAAGAAGCAAAGCGAACTCATCGATGAGCAGAAAGACCAGAAGACACTGGCGGAAAAGTCCGCGGAAATGCAGCGGTCGATGCTAGACACAATGAAGTACAAACTGATGGATCTCGTGTCTGGCATTTACAAAGCTATTCTCGACATCCACTCTGCTATCATGAAGTGGGGTTTCGAGGAGGAAGACGTTGGAGGCGAACTTAGGCGAGAGGCCCTTAATAGGGAATTTGACCTGAGAAGAGAAAGCCGGAAGGTTGCACAGATGCAACCCGGTGATGCCAAAGTAAGGGCCGAAGCAGAACTTGAAAGAAAGAGGAATGATATAGCAGCGCAACAAAAGAGAATCCAAGCTACTGAGGGGATGGATGCGGTAACTATTGGAGGCCGAAATCGGGACCGTAGAAAGACGGTTGAAATGATGGGACAGTACGGGGTTACTTCCATCACTGATTTGGAACGATTGGTTCAGGCTAGGAATAAGAGGCGGGGCACTCTTCGTGATACGGTAGGCAAGGACTTGGCAAGCAGAGGTGCTAAACCTTATGTTGTTAATGGCAAAGCGACCGTTTTGACTCCCGAGCAAGCGGCAGAAAGGCGGAAGACTGCTGCGAGCGTGTATGAGCCTACGGGTCCGAGTGGTCACCGTACAATGCAGCAGTATATCGCGTCAAAGGCCGAACGGCTTATGGGGGCAGAGGAGGCGGGTTCGGCGCAGGCCAGTAAGGATATAGAGTCGGCACTAAAGGACGGCTCTGTCACAGACAAAGAGATAAAAAAGCTGCAACAGGATCAGATTAACTTATTCGAGTCTAAAGGGATTAAGCTGGCCCCTGATGTGGCGGGTAGCTTGGCCAAAGCCATTGTTGATGCACAGCTTAAAGCCCAGATTCGTAAAGACGTAGTGAAGGCCGGTTTCAATAGGGGACAAGCGGCCCAGCTTACGGACCTCCTTATGTCGGGCGATTCTGCGGGCCTTGAGGAATTTGGTGCAGGTCTAGGAAAAGGACAAAAGGGCCAAGCCAAAAACCTGATGAGTAAGTACGTTCCTACAGTAGCAAAAGATGCCAAGATTATGACAAGTGGTGTCCCCATGCTGGACCTCCAAGCTGGTGATATTATTGTTGACCAAGAGTCTCTGGCCTCTACCTTGGCTGGGGGTAAGGGAGACTATGTACCGGAGTTGGTGCGCAAAGCGGGGGGTCGGGGTGGCGGCGGCGGTCTAAATGCCACCTTCAACATCTACGGGGGGAACACGTCTGAGATACGACAGACCATCCTAAAAGTGCTACAGGAATGGGAGCGCAAGAGGAGTATGAGCTAAGATGCCTACCGGATTTCCAGTTGCGTCCATACCAAGTGCTTTTTCGGGACCAAATGATGTCCGGGGCAAAATCCCTGTGCTCTTTCAGGTGCTCTCTTTGAACCACGAGGAGACTCTTTTACCAGAGGCCATGTTCCTCCATGTTAACCCCACTTCCTTGAGCCTTAATTACTCCAAGCTGGTTGAGAGGTTCCAGACTCGTGGGGGATGGCAAGAGCAACACTTCGGGGATGCGCTCACTACAATCTCCGCTGACGTGACATCGGGAGCCTTCATTAATGTGGACACCGGGCTGGCTGTTACGACCCGCAGAGACACCATCGCCTATGAGAAATTCTTGCACCTGCAAGAGATTTTCCACAACAACGGTTCGATCTACGACCGTAATGGGAATGTACAGTACCGGGGCCGTATCCGAATAACGTTTGAGGGCGGCATCTACGACGGCTCTTTTCGCAGCTTGAACATCAACGAATCTGCTTCAAGCCCCTTTCAGTTCACGGCTGACTTTGACTTTACGGTCGAAAAAGAAGTCACGTCATTGCTCATCTGAGGTATAGTCTGTGGCTGATGACGAATTCCAAGAAGTGCTTGGTACGTTCCTAGACGATGATACGGTACGACCCGACCTAACTCCAAGGCTCAACAAAACGTTCCGTAAGGCCCGTTCCGTGGTAGGGGAGTATGCTACCCTAGTTAACGGGCGGGGATACGAATTTCGGGCCTTCCCGTCACCGGTACAGGCAGTTAGCGGGGCTAAGAGGCCGCTTATTCCTATGCTCATTTCGGTCATACCCCCAGACAGGTACCCGACCGGAGAGACTGTCCACCGTAAAATATCCGCCCCCCCACAGAATGATATTGCCTTGACCGCTGTGACCGAACGTTTCAGCCCACAGGCAGGTGGCTCTCGCAACATCAACCGGATACTACCTACCAGCCCCGAGGCGGCTGCTCGAATCGAGGAGCTACAGGGGTTACTAGCGTCCGGCAACCTTGACAGTCAGGCCACCACGAACGCCCAGAATGAGATAGACCGCCTCTTAGCCGAATCTCGCTTTATTGAAGTGGAGGTACCGGTAGGCACTCCCGCTGGCGAGGCACAACAGGTGCGTCGTACAGACAACTACCTAGACCAGTTACAGGATCGCTACCGCCAGTTCCAGCAAAACTCCCGAGAAGCGAAAGAGAGCATTGATCTCCAGAACACGCGCATCACGGGACCAAACAAGACCGAAGTTAACGACCCCTACTCCCGGTTACAGAGCATTAAGCGTCAGCGGGAACGGACAGTGAAAGATGACCTTGAATTCTTGCGCCTACAGGCGGAGAATATGTCCTCGCTACCCCCGCTCTTCATGTACGTCAACCCGACGACTTTCGCCAAGGGATACGCACATATTGTCTCAGACGGTAACAAGACTAGGGACGGTTACACGGTAGAGCATTGGGGCGAGCAGTTGCCTACGATAACTGCCACAGGGCAGGTAGGAGCCTTCTATGTCAACAGCGAGGACAGGCTCGGGCGCTCCGCAGGTGGACTGGCGGTGTCTGCCCGTAAAGGTTCCTTTGCTTACCAGCAATTCTTGTCCCTTTTCCAAGTATACCGCTCTAACGGCTACATCTACAATGCGGGCGGTCGTATTTCGCTGGTAGGATCTGTGACCATCCTCTACGATAATGTCCTCTACACAGGCTCTTTCAGTTCGATGTCGCTCACCCACTCCGAAGAGAAGCCCTTTACGTTTGACTACAATTTCAGCTTCACGGTGCGTTTCGAGCAGACCATCAAAGACCTCTGATGCCTCTTATCCTCCGAAATGCGAAACCAGTAGTAGGCGACTATGTGGTGTACTACGAGATTGATTACTTCGAGGATGGGGATGGCTGGGAGGTGTACCCCTGCTTTGAGGTATTTCTAGCCGAGTTTCGGGGTTTGAATAATCCCCGTATGAATTTCCTGTGGGGTGGTAAGAAAGATGAAGTCATGTGGGCCGTCATTGAAACGGGAGCATTCTTTTTCTCAGCCATCGAAAAATACAGCCGGATAAGCAGCTACAAGTATATCGACACTATTCCTCAGGATAGGTTTTTAGGCGTCGTTTGTGGTAAGATAGAGGCCGATGATCCGGGAGTGGTTAAGGACTACCTCAAAAGGGTGGTACAACACTACCGCCCCTTGTTTGAAGAGGAAATGAAGGACTTGATATACGACCTTGCGACTGAGGAATTGTTTTGAAATACGCCTTGTACTTAGATGATGAGCGCAGTCCCTCGGTGGAAGACCGCCCTTGGGTGATTGTTCGCACATCGGATGCTTTCAAGCAGGTGATCTTGGAGAAGGGTCTACCCTCTTACATTTCATTTGACCACGACTTGGGAGAAGGTTCTGAGAATGGGTATGAGTGCCTGAAATGGTTCGGTGATTGGTGCATGGACCACGGGGTTGATATGCGAGGCATTGAGATGAATGCGCACACGGCGAATCCTGTGGGACGTGATAATATGGCGGGGTACATCGCCAGCTATGCTCGCTTCCGTACCGACTTCGTAGAAGATCTAGTGCCGGAGTACGCCAAGTGTGTCGGAGGCACGCACGGCCCTATGGTGTATTCAGTGGAAAGCACCAACCTATTTCGCAGGCCGATGTTCACGTGCACGACCTGCGGCTTTGGGTGCTCGGCACGCTAATGCGTCTATATCTAGCGGCAGTAACACTGGAGAGTTATGTTTGAAGGGACTTACAAGGCGAACCGACGACCCGTAGAAACGACGGCACCGGATTGCCTTGTCTACATCCAAGGCGAACTAAGCCTCCCCTCAGGGGCAAACCCATACCGCCGCATCAACATTCAGCCACTCATCAACTCTGTTTCGGTAAACGTAGGACTTGATGGTGGTTCGGCTTCTGCTTCCATTGACCTCCACATACCCCGCCACTACCTAGACGACATTTTTGTGGGGGGCCAACTCTCTATCACGACCATGATGGAGGTCCAGATATACATGAAGGGCCAGTTCACGGTCGGCGGCGCTGGTCAGTTCTACCCGGTATTCTGGGGGATCACGACATCTGTGAGCGAGAACTACAGTGCCGGTGAGCACACGGTTTCTATCTCATGCTCGGACATCCTTTACTGGTGGGAGAACCAACAGATAAACATCAACCCATCTTGGCTAGGGGCGAGGAAAGACCAAACACAACAGTTCAACCTAGAGGGCAATTACTTCACGAAGAAAAATCCTTACTCCATCATGTATACGCTGGCGCGCCGTGTTTACGGTGATTCCATGAACGTGCGAAACATGGGCGTTCCCGGCACCGGGTTCCGTTCAGAGGCTCCAGAGTCTCAAAGACGCAGGCTCATGGCGTATTGGTCCAGACGGTGGGGTCGTATCGGCCAGTCCCTTCGGATGTTTGGCCCTACGGGACAGGTTCTACAGGGGGATTTGCTACAGTTTGCAATCGACCCCCGAAAGTTCCGACGTAGTAAAGCAGGCAGCGCCGCTAAGATAGATGGCCGCTTCTACGATGCGTTTCAGCAGGGGGACATTGACTTCTCACAGGTGTCGCCGTTCGCTCTCGTGTTCTCACAACTCCAGAGCCTTGAACTCTATAACTCTGAGTTCGAGACTCGTCTGGGCATCGCCAACCAAGTCAAAGAGGCTATCGGTTACGAATTCTTCATGGACGTGACTGGTGAACTCATCTTCAAGCCACCCTTCTACAATCTAGACGTACGACCGAACTTTCCTGTGTCGTGGATACGGGATATTGATGTCATCTCGTGGGGTTTCGCTGAGAACCCCCCAGACGCCACTTTCATCGAAGCCACCGGCTTTCAGTTTGGGGACCAGCGGGTAGGACTTGCAGACGAGATTCAGCCTAAGGCTACTTACGTCGATTACCGGCTCGTCCAGAAGTACGGGTGGAAGCCCGGATCGTTCTCCTCAGAGTACATTGGGTCACGGGATTTCGGCGGTTCAAAAGCTCTCTTCTATCACCTTGTGGACATCCTTGATAAGCAGAACGCACGAGTCAACAATGGCACGGCCACGATCCCGCTCCGTCCAGAGCTTCGGCTAGGCTACCCTGTGTATGTAGAGGGTAAGGACGCCTATTACTACCTCGAATCCCTCAGTCACACCTTCTCGTACGGCTCAAGGTGTACCACGCAGGCCACCCTTATGGCCCGCCGCCAGAAGTTCTATGCAGACTTCGGTAGCTGGAACAAAGAGAATCTGGAACCAAAGCCGGGAGACACCGCAGACCCCGGCCTTATCCCCCAGAACATGTACAAGAGGCCCATTGACCCTACATCAGGCACCCCCGTAGGCGACCGCAATGTTATCCTTGCCTATCAGCCTTCCAAAGATTTAGAAGCAGATCACGGGGAGGTGAAAACATTTGATGAGCAAGGGGATAACGATGCGGCGGGTGCTCTCAGGCGGGACCTCGTAGACTTGCGCTCACAGTTTGGTACCTCCGGCCCTAACAAGTACGTCTTTAAGATTGACCCTAACCGAGACAAACCTTACCGGTCCAATGACACGAACGAACGGTCGTCCGGCCCGGTCACCCACATCGAGGACGACCGGCAGAAGGACATCGAGGACGACCGGCCTATTACCGTCAATGCCGTGATCTTGCCTGTCTCAGACGAGAGGGGGTATGAGGTTATCGGAGGATATGAGTATGGACGGAGGGTGACGCTTGGGACAGAGGGATTTGTCTACGATAAGGACGAGACAGACATCCGAGTAGACGGCTTACTTACCATGCAGCCTCAGAATCAGCGGGGAGGTACGACTACTCAGAATCTTAATCCCGACCTGTCTAACCGCGCCGCCACCGCCCAGAAAGCCAACGTCCAGAAGGATAAGACCTTCTTGATAGACCCCAATAACTATGGGCGACTCTTGACCGAGGTACGTCCCCCGGAAATCACCAGCCACGACTTGGTGGGCCTTGCCCGTCTGGAAGCTACCGAGTTGGTAAGTAAGCTGCAAAAGCAGCGGCTAGAGGGTGCGACACCCTCGACACCTTCGAGGCCGGATACGCCCCCAAGTGAGCAGGGCATCTCCCGCACCTCGACATCCGCACAGTCTATCCGAGGCCGAACCTTCCGTTACAACTCAAACGTAGCGGCGTGGCGTACTACGATACGCTCTGTACGCTCAGAGTTTGGCTACTCTGAGGAAACTTACAGTGACGAGACCCTTTTAGCGATTATCCATACAGAGAGTGCTGGCAACGCCAACGCCCGTAGAACCAATAAGGATGGGAAACTGTCTCAGTTTGTAGGTCTTTTTCAGATAGGAAAGGACAATGCTTCTGACGAAGGTCGCAAAAACACGGACTTCGCCGGGAACGGTGCCCTGTCTATTCAGCACTTCTTGGAGTATCAAGATGCCTACAAAGACAGACATCAAGGTGACCCCCGCAAGCAAGCCATTCTGTGGAAGGCAGGTCCCGGTGCCCTTGATGCATACAACAGGCAAGAGGCCGCTGGCGCTTCTACACAAGCACTTGAAAACTGGCTGGCCAACTACCCCCCCAGCAAAGAGAAGAAGTGGGGCGTAGACGAATACGCTTCGAGAGTAAAGGCCGCTGCGCAGGTTTGGACGGACGCCATTACGGGTGATCCAAGCCCTTCCGAGGACGAGGCCAAAGCTATTGAGGATGCCGCGAGCAATTCGACGGCGGCACCCCCTGTACCTGAGGATAACGGTATCAAGGGGTCGGCTACAATTGCCGATGAAGCTGATGACCCTGTTGCTTCTCAGGTGGTCAACACGGTCGGCTTGCCTGTAGTCGAATCTGACATTGAGCAGCAGGTCGAACTGTTTGAAAACCGCTTAGAAGAAAACCTTGCCGCTGGCATCAACGCCCTGCCCGCAGACCTAAAGCCCCCTCGTGACCCTAGTGTCGTACCGGTTATTACGAATTTCTTGCGCTCAATTTACGCCGATGCTTTCCAAGTCGGTAAGAGCAGAGAGGCCGAGCTTCGCGGGGAGACTAGGCGCATTCCTAGAGTGCCCGATGCCGCCTCTATACCAACAGAGACACCGCCCCGTAAAACCTTTGTGGATACACCTTTAAGTCGGTCGGAGATTGCAGAGGCATTGGAGGAAGGCCAGACCTACCAAGACCTGTTTCAAGAGGGCGGAGCAGTTAGGAACCTCCGGGAGTCTTTTGAGGACGTCGAGACGGCTTCTTCTAACCTGTTGGATGCAGCAGATGCTCTGAGCCAGTTAGGTTCTGACGATGACGAGGAAGGATAATGGCTGATCGATATGGACCACCAGCACCTATTAGTGAGAGGCCCTTACGTGCGAAGATGCAGGGGCACAAGGGACCGCTGCGCTTTGCCCTCCGGGTAGGTCAAATCACTCGCATCGACTATGAAAATTTCGTGTGCGACATTCAGTGGCGTCAAGGTGCAACACCACCGGCCCGTGAAGTTCAAATCAGCGGTTCGTATTGGTCAAAGCGAGGCTTTCTGGGCGCGATGCCTGAGGTAGGGTCTGTGGTGATATGTGGCTTTTCCGCTGCTCATGAAGACGCAGCTATCAAGCCCTACATCCTGAGCTACCTCCCTAACGGGTTCCAGACCGCTCTAGGGTTCGACCCTTTTGGGTTTGCCGAACGAGATACAGATGAGATAAACCAGCCTCTTCAAGATCTCCAGAGGGAACTTGACGGTATCTATGGCCCTACTCGCCACAAGTTTCGCAAAATCTACCCCGGCGACATCTACGCCGCTTCCGACAAAGGGGCCGAACTTATCCTCGATACGGATGCGCATCTCTTCTCAAAATCAGGTGGGGAGTTGTGGCTGCGCTCTGAGGACCAGTCATTGATTACAACTACACTGGATTCTTACACAACTACTGCGGCCACTCGCAGAAGGTCTGGTAGGATCACCCGTAGTGCGCTAACACTGCCTGTAGATTTAACCGTAGGGGAGAATGCTCGCATTGAACCCGACACAGTACTCTACCAACTCTTGCTGGATGCGGGCCTGATTTTTGAGGATGGCAGCTTCCCCCCAGACATCAATCAGTTGCCTTATATTCCACTTGAAAGCGGAGAGCGACTTGGCCTCGTGACGGAAAACCTTGCCGATGTGACGGACCCCGATGTTCGTGTCTTCACTGAAGACCGGATGGAGATTCAAGAGTTCACCGATCAAAGGCTCCCTTACCCTGACCACTACGGCTTTGATGGGGACAAGATTGGGGAGGCACCCGCGTGGAGCCTCTTCATTGAAAGGGTAGTCGGTACGGTAGTAGGTAACGACCCCTATTCCGCCCGAGGGCGTTCACAGTATGGCAAGCTCCTCAAGCCTGTCCTCTTTGATACACCTAATGCTACCAGCGGCCAAGCCCGCCTAGAGCCTGTCCAGAACAGCGCACAGTCCGATGAAAAAGAACTGGCGGGTGCTTACCTTTACCGGATGCAACGACCTGATGGTTTGGGCGAGATGTTCGTGTCCCATGATAAAGAGGGGCATGTCTTCCTCAGCATCCCAGCTTCGACATCAAAGAAGTCCAACCTCGGGGCTGGCCGCTCTGTGGAAGCCGAACTCAAAGGGTCGGCTAAAGTGGTAATGGGAGCCAACAAAAATGACCGCTCGTCTCTTGACCTCAACATGACCGGGGGCATGAAGTGGACGCTTGGTACCCTGAATACGACGAATAGGTCACTAGACCTTAATGCCAGAGGTGGGCTTGGCCTCAAAATTGGAGCAGATTTAGATGGCGCTTCGGTAACGGGCGAAATGGCCGGAGACATGGGCCTTGCACTTGAAGGTAGCATGGGCGTGTCTGTTACCGAGGATTACATCGTAGAGGCGAACGGGCAGATGTCTACGTCCGCCGAGGCCCAAGAGCAGTCTGTGGGGAATGGCGACTTCAATCAGAACGTCTTGTCTAACATCAACCGCAACATCAAAGGGCAAGTGACCTCGAACATAGGGGAGGGCCGCAAGACTACGATAGCCAAGCCCTCCACTACGGGTCCGAATGCAGAAGAGTTGCGAATCTTGACCGGCAACCGCCAGACGACTTTCGGAGCGCCCGCTACTGATACGATTACCTTCGCATCTTCGGGATCACGCACGGTGCAATCAACAGGCCCGTTGACTGCGACGTGGCAGAGTGCAACGTCTGGAAACTTCTCGTTTCAAGCAACCGGAGGGACTTATTCAGTGACCTTAGGGTCCGGCGTCGTGTCCATGACCGCCGCCAACATCAACCTGACGGGTTCTACAAACGTTACGATCACTGCCCCCAACATTAACGTCACAGGCCGGGTGGCTCTAGGCAACCCGACCGCCGCCCTTGCTGTTGTGGGGGGTGTGCCGGGACCAAGCCCATACATTGACCCCTTGACAGGACTACCCCTTACCGGCAATCCTCTAGTGAATGTGCCCGCCGTTTGACCTCAAGGAGAGGAGCCATGTTATCCGAGGGTGATCTTATATGCCTGTAACTGCCGCACAACTTTCGCCCGCAATCTTGTCACAGCTTAATGCGCGAGGGCTGGTAGGCCCTTTTGCGGTCAATCTGGCAAGCGGTGTTGCGGTAGGTATCCAGAACATCGTGGCTACCTATATCGTACAAGGTACGGCAGTCGGTGTTATCGGCGGGGGTACTGGTACGGGTAAGTGGACCCTTGACCCTGTAAGCGGCTCTCAGCTACTTGATGCTCAGTTGCAAGGGTCTGGGCTACCGGGTACCGACAAGCCCCGTATCGCACAGGCTGTAGCGTTTGGTGCGGCTTCTGTAGTGAATACAGGGGCCTTGGTTCAGACGGCGGTCGTTGGGGTTGCAGCGGGTACCGAGCTTGGTACCATCATCAATCTCAATCCCCCTGCCGCTATCGGCTTGATCTATCAGGGTCTAACCTCCTTCGCTATTGTCGGCCCAAAAGCAACGAATCTCGCTACGGCTCTAGGCACTGGCTTGACTTCGTGGTTTGGGACGGGTCTGATTACCAATGTGGTAGCTGGGGCACCGGTATTTCCCTTTAATCCCACTACAGGGGTAGGTATTGGCAAAATCAATTGACTTCGAGGACTTCTTCGGCACAGAGTCCGAGATAAACCGGCTGGCTGTGGTGGGTTCTCGACTATGGCCACAGAAGGATTACGTCTTTCATGTGTTGGAAGAGTGGTTAGGTGAGTACCCTATAACCACCATTGTAAGCGGTGGCCAGCCTAAGGGCGTCGACGGGTGGGCTGTTACCTTCGCCCAAGACAGGGGTTTGGAGCTAGTTGAACACCTCCCGGCGCATATGCACCCCAAAGAAGACCCACGCTACAGCCCATACTGCCCGTCAAATTACCACCGACGCAATACCGATGTAGTCCATGATTGCGATGTGTTACTCGCCTTTTGCTTTCAGAATTCATCAGGTACACTATCGACTTACGAAAAGGCCAAGAAGAAGCTCGGTGCTCACCGGGCGATACTCTACACTGGGCGCGACCTCTTGACCCTTTGAAAAAGAAGGGGTAAGGTTCGCCTCCCTACTAGGAGGACACATGACAAACGAAGAAGAAGCACGAATGTTCGCAACTCCTGAGCTTATCAAGTCCAAAGAAGAGCGGATTCAGAGCACCGTCGACCGGATAAGCGAGCTTGAAGGCTTGCTAGTGTCGGATCGTGAGATGCTAGCCCTCTACAAAAAGGCCGTCAAGGAAAGAGAAGATAGACCATGAAAGATTTGACTCAAGACACATTCGAGGAACTGGTCATCAATGCCGACTCTGACCAGCTAGTTGTGCTGGACTTCTGGGCGCAATGGTGTGGCCCCTGTAAGGTGGCCCTACCTAAGTTGGAGGAAATGGAGGAAGAGCTAGGTGACGTTCTCTTCTACAAGGTGGACGTTGACACTGAGTCTGCTCTGGCCCAGAAGTTCAATGTCCGCTCCATTCCGGCATTCGTGGTGCTCCAAGACGGCAAGGTTCTGGAGACTATTGTCGGTGACCTGCAAGCTTTACGGGCGAGCCTGAGCCGTGGTTGATATTGCCGTCTTTTCTCTTTTGGGAGGGTTGGTTTCCTTCATTGTCACGTTTTTGCATGTGGCTTTCATGTTTGAGGTGCACAGGGATGATATGCTTAGAGAAGGTCCAATTCGTGAAAGAAGATCCCGAGGCTTACCGGGTTGACATCAAAGTCAACATGACCTCAGGCGCTATCGAGGTTTTGGATGATGTGACGGATATCCTTAACATGAAACGACTACAGAGATACGTCTAATGGCTACGCATATGCACGACGGAATTCGCATCGACATTTCCACGGTTGTAGTGGGTAAAACACCTTCCGTACTGGCCTTACTGGCCCGCATCCAAGGGTACGGCGAGCGTGCCGAGCAAATTGAATCTTGTCGTTACTACTGTAACGGCTTGGATGACGTACGGACCAAGCTAGGACGCCTCTCTGCGGCTCACCGCTCGTCCGGCGAAGAAGGTGCTGCAAGTGCTTTCGACCACCTTCTAGGTGTGATAGGATGACCTTCGAGCAATTGTTCTACCGTTACTTAGGCTCCAGAGCCTACCAAACCCAAGATGCGGTCGTGCGTAGGCTTTACGACGATGGTATTGACCCTACCCTGCTCTACATGGTCGCGAAGGCCGCAGAGCTTTATCTGAGACGTTTTACCTCCGAGGTGTACATTGCCTGAGACCCGATTTTTCATAGATTACGACCTCGACCTCGTTTGGTATGAAGCTCTAGGTGATGACGAGGGGTGGGCCATCGCATGGTGGCAAGGTCATGCTTACGAAAGGCGCAAAGATTTCTATAGATACGCCATCCCTCTGCTGTTTCTCGCCTTTTTCGTGGTAGGCTGGTATCGGTAGTAAAAAAAATCAGGAAGGGTGTTGACACTGTAGATCGCCACTGATCTAATTGGCGTCCCAACAACAACATACCCGCAGAGGACACTTGATGGGGACGACGACCACCCACACGCAAGACCAAGACCAAGACCAACTGCCTGTCTTACAGGAGCACCTTGAAAACCTCTCGGGCGAGGAAGTCAGAGAAATTAAGGTGTACCGAACTGACGACCTTAGCCAGTTCAAGATGATGTCCTCCAATAGGGCAGTCAGTAGACTTCGTGTCCGAAAGATTGCCAATGAACTTCTCTCAGGAAACGACCTGTTGCGCCATTACCCGATTCAAGTCACCAAAGACGGCTATGTAATTGACGGGCAACACCGTCTTGAGGCCGCGAAGCTGGCCCAGCGTGAAAACCCCAACATCTGCATCTACTTTTTAGTGCGAGATACCTTATCAGATGATATGCATAAAGCTCAGGCTACAATGAGCGTGCCTGAAATGATGATGATCCGTCATAATGTTCTGGACCGCAATAATTGGGGCTATGTGGACTTCCTCAACTTCTGGTCGGATAAAGGGCTTCGGCTGACGGCTGATTTGCTGGAAGGGTGGGATGAATCCCATGAAAAGAGTCTATCGAACGCGGATGGAAACTGGAGTCTTATTCGTGTCCGAAGTGCGGCGACTATCACCTGTCGCCCGGCGGTCGCATTCCTCATAGCCTGCGTGGGCAGACGCTATGGGACGCTGAGGGGCGGAGGCTGCACCGATAGCGTCGGCCAGCCAAAGTGCACAATCTACGACTAGGGAAACGAGGGGCTTGAGATGGCATGGGCCTGCAGACCCTCGAAACTCTTTTCATGTCCTTGCCACCAGCCTTTCGCCGACGGACCAACCGACGGTAAAGTGAGCCCGGCAGCGTTTTTCAACGACGGAAGGCAGGAAACGAATGGAATTCTCAATATCGCAACTCGACGCAGTCGAGTGGCTCAAGTCATTTGCGGACGAATCTGTGGACCTGGTCATCACAGATCCACCTTACGAGTCGCTGGAAAAGCATCGAAAAGTTGGAACCACGACGAGGCTTAAGAATAGCAAGGCCTCAAGCAACAAGTGGTTCGACATCTTTCCCAATTCGCGATTCGATGAGTTGTTCCATGAGCTCTACCGAGTTTTGAAGAACGATTCTCACGTTTATCTGTTCTGTGACCAGGAGACTATGTTCGTCGCGAAGCCCATCGGTGAAGAGGTCGGGTTCAAATTCTGGAAGCCGATCATTTGGGACAAGATGAAAATCGGTATGGGTTATCACTACCGGGCTCGATATGAGATGATCCTGTTCTTTGAAAAGGGAAAACGAAAGCTCAAGGACTTATCTATTCCCGATATTTTGGAAGTCGAACGAGTCTGGCGCGGCTATCCGACAGAAAAGCCCGCTTCCCTCGCCGAAATCCTGATTTGCCAGAGCAGCGAGGAAGGAGCCACGGTCGTAGACCCGTTCTGCGGGAGCGGAAGCGTTGGGGTAGCTGCGATTTCGAATAACCGTCGCTTTCTCGGCAACGACACGTGCGATGAAGCCGTCGAGATATCAAGCGACCGAGTTAAGAGCGCCGGCGGAGTTCGGGTAGATTGGCAGCCGGACCGAGCCCAACAACAACTAATCTGATTCAGGTAGGGGGAAACTTGTCGAGCTATCTCAAATGGCGAAGTTTTACCCGGCAATTGTGGCCAGCAAATCCATTGAAGCCTATTTGAAAGTCCGCAAGCTCCCGAAATTTGAGTTTAAGAATCTCCTCAACGGGATTAGAATCGAGAGATCGCGCGGTGAGACATCTCGCATCAGTCGGAGTTCCTTCTAACGAAGCTGACGGGATTCGTCGGAACGTTGGATAAGTCGAGTACACTGTCTAGCCTTGACTCTCCCGTGGTAATCTTCTTATTCTATGCACTGGTAGCATACTGAGGTCACGGGAGAGTTTATGGCCATACCATTTGATGGGGTTGCGCTCCGAAAGCCGCGAGTCGCAGCTTCTAACAGTCCGTTCACCGCCGAAGGCGATGTTTTTGTTCGCCAACAGGACCGGTCTGTCTACCTCTCCGCCTTTCCTGACAATGTGAATGCCGTCTCAACGGAATACCTTGTCCAGATAGAAGAGACGGCTGATCTGGTCGTAGCTTCGGGGGTGACCGAAAACGCTACCCAAGTAAGTGATTTCGTCTACCAGTTCAACAGTGAGGGGCGGGCCATCGAGTCTGTCTCAAACGTAACACCAACCCCTGACGAAGTAGACGCCCGGTCCGGCCTTGTGCGGTACAACACCGACCCCGGCCCAACGGTCGTGGTCACTTACGTCCCGGCCCGCCTCAAGATCAACTGGGCCAAAAACGATACGGCATCCCGCTTTGGCTTTGACGACAGGGTGCAAAGGTGGACCCCTCTCCCCGGTGCGGCCCCTGAAAGCATTGGCCAACTTCCTGACACAGATTCGGGTTCTTCGCCTCTGTCTCTTCCGGTGGTAGAGGAGGGAGTCGACCCGCTTCTTGTGGTGGGAAGCCCTGACCAGTTAGCGGGTACCGTCGTACCAGTCCCGTCCTCTAACCAGTTGACGGATGACCAGTTCCAGAACTACTTAGACGGTACGACCCCGGTCCCCGCAGGCGAAGCCGTCTTGAACGTAGAGTCGGGGGCCTTGCTGTTCGCCACCGACTTGGTCACGAACTTCTTAGCCCAAAGCGTCTTCTACTATCGTACGTCTTTCTTTGGGTACGATGAGAGCACCGGAGCTATCGGGGAGGTGGGCGATACCCTTTACCTTAACCCAATCCCTCTTACGACAGAAGCGCCTCGGTTGCGTATTAACTACCGCACCTATCTGCGCGGAGAGCAGTCTACAAGCCTCACCACACCCTCTGCGGGCTTCGATTATGTCTGGAACCCCGACAATGGTAGAATCTATCTCTCCGCTTCTCTGGCGTCTTCCTTTGACGCAGAAACCGTCTACTATGATGGCGTCTTCTCAAACACAGGGCCGGTAGAATCCTATAGCCATACTGCTCTAGGGACCATTGAAGATGCCGATTCGTTTACCACAGCGGGCATCACGCCTATTGACTTTGCCACCTACGACGAAGCCGGTATTATCCTCTATGTAGCGGAAACAGGGTTGGCTCTTGAGACCCTTCGCCTTGTGGACAGTACAGCAGACTTTACCGATTCGCTTCGGCTCCGGGCGAACGAAGCCGAGGTGGTCAGTGGTACCGGTGAGGTACAGCTATCCCTGACGTTCCGCTCTGCGAACGCGGGCAACACTCTGACTGTTGGGACTACAGATTTCCCAATTGAAGAGGGTATCAGCTTCCGCCTTAAGCGGTCACCTCTGGACCCTACAAACGAGCGTGGCCTTCCCGATGGGAGGGGCATCATCCGGGTAGCCAATGAGATACTGTCGGACAGCCTCCCGCAAGGGCCGTCTTTCCTCTTGAACCAGCTTCCGCTGCAAGACATTGCGGGCTATGACGACAACACTTTTTTCCGGCTCCAGAATGGTCCGGTACGTCGCCTTTTGGCCCCCGATGAAGATGTGATCTACGACTTCGATAACCGTCAGTTGTTGTGGTTGGAAGCAGGTCAGCATTCTGAGGTCATCTCCCGAGAAACCTTCACGATTCAGTTGCCTGACCAAGTGTTGCATGATGCCGGATTCAGCTTTGAGCTAAATGAAGGTGACGGCTTCCAGACTCTAGAGGACGGGGAAGATGTCATCGTGGACCTCGCAGCAGGAAGGCTTACGCTCATCGACACACAGGGTGCAACTCTGTTTGAGGACGTAGGTACGCTCTCTGCTACAGACACGTTGCAAGCAGCGACAGCGGATTTTTCCACTCTCAGTGTAGGCTCAGGCATCAATCGGCCCCTGCTCTTAGTGGGCGAAGACGCTTACCGTATTGAGAGCAGTACAGCCACCACTGTTACCGTTGATCGGGATATTGAAATCACGGGAACTTCCACTGAGTTCTCCATTATTGGTGCCGCTGAGGTCGTGTACCGGACCGGTCTAGCAGAGGCTGACCTCCGAGAGCGGACCGTGTTTCCGTACGTTGTAGCCGATGCAGGTCAGTTGGCCCCAGATGCAGAGTCACTGGAATTTTACAATACCAGCACAC
>Ga0307983_1000102_pt1 | contig 43983 bp, 45 predicted proteins | sample OrgLakmetagen991_FD_201845 | JGI IMG/M metagenome (GOLD analysis project Ga0307983, IMG submission 201845) | Saline water microbial communities from Organic Lake, Antarctica - #991 | ecosystem: Environmental > Aquatic > Non-marine Saline and Alkaline > Saline | place: Antarctica: Organic Lake...
AGATGAGTAATGGACCTCACAGACCTGATACAGCCCAAGTCAGACCAATGGAACGCCGACGATTTTGTCAGCGGCCCGCGCACATTCACAATCGAGGGCGTCAAAGTTGACCCGTCCGCAGATCAAAAGATCAGCATGGCGCTTGCTGGATCGAACAAGGTGTTCCGGCCCTGCAAGTCAATGGCCCGCGTCATGGTGCAGGCATGGGGTCCTGACGCCAGCAAATACGATGGCCGATCAATGACGCTATACCGCGACCCCAAGGTGAAATGGGGCGGCATGGAAGTAGGCGGCATCCGTATCAGTCACATGAGCCATATAGACGCGCCCATGTCCCTCATGCTGACAATGACCAAGCAAAGCCGCGCGCCGTTCAAGGTTGGCGTCCTGCAAGCCACGCCTGACACCACACCAGCACCAACCGCCCCCGACAACGCGCAGGATCTAGCCCGCACCGCAGCCGGTAAAGGCAAGGATGCATTTACCGCCTGGTGGAACAGCGAGGAGGGAAAGCTGTGCCGTGACGCGGTAAAGCCGATCATGGCGGAATTGCAGGCCGCCGTAGCCGACGCAGACACGCCAGAGCCGGAGGATGATTCATGCCCGATCTGATATGTCAAAACCACAAGTGCGGGGCGCAGTTTGCCCCCGCATGGGCCGGGCAAGTGTATTGCTGCACAGCCTGCCGAATGAAGGAGCGCAACTGGCGCAAGGCTCAGGGTGAGAAGGTGATTAACGCGGCTATTTTGGGCAAGGATACCGCGCCTATCGTGGCAGATATATTGCGCGCCAGATCATAAAAAGACCGCACCACACCACAGGAGGAACGACGATGACAAGCAAAACCAAGATGCACGACGCCATAGTAGCCGCCCAGACGCGCCGCGCCGAATACGCATTTTATGCCGAGGCAATTTTGAGCGGCACAAATGAAAAGATCCACGCATGGGGATCAACGCGGGCCGCCGTCGAGGTCAGCATTTACAGCCAGGCCGGTGCGTATAGCCCGAGCTGTCTGAAAATATACGGACCCGCAGAATGAAGGAGGCACCGATGGAACAGCGTGATCTGATGCCTTGCCCGTTTTGCGCAGGCGGCGAAACTCACATCCAGCCGCAAGGCCAAATTTGGCGCGGGATGGGGTATTCAGACCCCATCTGCTACCGTCTGATCCATTTCTGCAAAGGCATCTTGCCTGATGATTACGTCACGAACCGGATGGAGTTGCGCGCTCGGACTGAGGAACAATGCAGCGAGGCGTGGAACACACGCGCCAGGAAGGAGTGAACCTGCCATGACCGACACCCTTGCCTACGCCCTGCCCCGCGAAATTGCCCGCGTCACCGCCAAGAAGGAACGCTGGATCGGATACCAGCGCGACCACAACATGGGACCGGGGATGCAACTGAGCATCAACATCATGCAGGTCGAAATCGAAGCCGCCGTCAAAGCCTGCGCGACCGGTGACGTAGTGGAAATGATGACTGCGCTGCAATCTTTGAAGGAGTACAATGACGATGACTGACCCGCACGAGAAAGCCGAGGCCCCGATGGGACCGAGTGAACGCGTGGCGAAGGAAATTTATGCCGCTATGGTTTGGGCGGCGGAACGTAGCGAATTTCCGTTCAAGGCACTAACCTGGACCGAGAATGGAAATTCACATGCGCAGGTCGAGGCTCGCCGCGCCGCCGACGCTGCCATTGCCGCGATGCCAGCCCCCGATGCCAGCGCGATCAGGAACGCGGCGCTGATGGAGGCGGCACGGGTCTGCCTAGAGTACAGTAAAGATCACGGGGCAGGAATGTTCGACGTTCATTCTGCGGAGTGTGAACGGCGGATTATCGCCCTTGCCGGGGAGCCACGCACATGACCCAGACCACGCCAGCCGCCATAATTTCCCCCTGCGGACTTTATCGTTATCGTTTGTCCCGTTCATGGGCTAACGGCGCTCACTTGACCTTCATCATGCTCAACCCGTCAACCGCTGACGCCAACGTCGATGATCCTACAATCCGTCGCTGCATGGGTTTTGCGCGGCGGGAGGGCGTCAGCGGTATTCACGTGGTCAACCTGTTCGCATTCCGGGCGACAAAGCCAGAGGACATGGCCAATGCCGTCGATCCCGAAGGGCCAGAAAACGCCCGATATCTTGCCGACGCGGCAGAGCTTGCATCCCACTCTGGGCTGCCTCTGGTCTGTGCTTGGGGATCGCATTGGATGGCATCAGATCGCGCGGAGTCTGTCGTCAGAGGAATCGGTTGCCATGCAAGTCTGTCGTGTCTTGGCACCACCAAGTCCGGCGCGCCAAGGCATCCGCTATACGTTAAGGGCAATGCCCCTCTGGTGTTGTTTGGGGAGCCGCGCACATGACCCACGCCCCGCTGATTTTCACCGCCTGCGCGCTGCTGCTGATTGCCAGCGCCGCAATTCGCGCCCTGACACCCTGCATAGGAGCCTGCTGAAATGACCATACATATCGTACCTAAAGACACAGTGGGGCACTACGTCGTACCCGAGGGATGCACTAAGGCAACGGTAAACTGCTGCGATGCGCTGACTAGCATCAGCTTACCCGATGGCTGCACTACCGTATGGCTGACCTACTGCGATGCGCTGACCAGCATCAGCTTCCCCGAGGGATGCACTACCGCATTGGTGTCCTACTGCGATGCGCTGACCAGCATCAGCTTCCCGGATGGCTGCGCTACCGTAGGGCTGACCTACTGCGATGCGCTGACCAGCATCAGCTTCCCCGAGGGATGCACTACCGTAAGGCTGTACGGGTGCAACGCGCTGACCAGCATAAGATTCCCCGATGGATGCACTGACGCATTGGTGTCCAACTGCGATGCGCTGACCAGCATCAGCTTCCCCGATGGATGCACTGACGCAGAGGTGTCCAACTGCAACGCGCTGACCAGCATCAGCTTCCCGGATGGCTGCGCTAACGCAGAGGTTTACCGTTGCAACGCATACAAGTCACTACACAACGATTTTCGCGGTTATCAGATGGTATATGCAGGCGGCTTTTATCACGCAGGCTGTCGGAAATTTACCGCAGAGCAGGCGCTCGATCATTGGGGGCATGGATATGAAGGCGCCGGAAATGGCCCCGCATACTGCGCCGCAATCCGCAAACACCAAGCCAAAATAAGGAGCCTGCTAACATGACCATACATATCGTACCTAAAGACACAGTTGGGCACTACGTCTTCCCCGATGGCTGCACTGACGCAGTGGTGATCGCCTGCAACGCGCTGACCAGCATCAGCTTCCCCGATGACTGCACTACCGCATTGGTGTCCAACTGCAACGCGCTGACCAGCATCAGCTTCCCCGATGACTGCACTGCCGCAGCGGTGTCCAACTGCAACGCGCTGACCAGCATCAGCTTCCCCGATGACTGCACTGCCGCAGCGGTGTCCAACTGCAACGCATACAAGTCACTACACAACGATTTTCGCGGTTATCAGATGGTATATGCAGGCGGCTTTTATCACGCAGGCTGTCGGACATTTACCGCCAAGCAGGCGCTCGATCATTGGGGGCATGGATATGAAGGCGACGGAGATGGACCAGCATACTGCGCCGCAATCCGCAAACACCAAGCCGAAATAAGGAGCCTGCTAACATGACCATACGCCACATCCCCGCAATCGACGCGCTGCAAGAGGCGCACCGCCACATCATGGCGCTTTTCCCCCACGCCGCCGACGACATGAAAGACGACATTGACCGCGAACACCTGATTGCCGGATATACGCTTTTGTGTGGGTTGGTGAAGGCGCAGAAGGAGGCCGCAAAATGACCCGCCCTGACATGCGCCAGCGTGACCGCCGTTTGATTGACCAGCACCTGCCGACCGACAACGCGCGCGATCAGTGGTTTCAGGACAACCTGCCCCACGTTCGCCCCATCATTGACCCGTCGATAGTGGACCGCACAGCAGAGGCCCGCGCGATGGCCGACGATCTGCGCGCGTGTTCCGGCTCGTGGAAACATCCGCCCCGCAAACGCCGGACATTCCTGCCCGGTTGGTGGATAATCCCCGGCGCGCTTTTGAGCCTCGCGTTCTGGATCGTGGTATCGTGGTGGGCACTATGACCGCCCGCCAGATCATCGAAGCGCGCCTGGGCCGAAATCTACCGGCCACGCGCCAACTGCCGCCCGACAAGTGCCGGACGTTCCTGATGCCGTGAAGGCCCGGCTTGATTTTTAACCCATGCTGCCCGTTCTGGGATCATCCCTCACGGTCAATCCGCTTGGTCGTGGTAGGCCGTGGGGGCACAAAGGAGACGACAATGACCGAACGCACGAAACTGAAAGAGCACATTGAAGCCGTGCTCAAAGGCATCAAGGGCCTGACTGTCGATGAAGCCACCGACATGCTGCACGAGATCGCCGACGAAATTGCAGAGGGTGGCTCCGAGGACCTGTTCAACGGTGCAATCCTGGACGGCATACGATGGGGGTACGCCGCCGCTGTGCAAGTGGAAATGGCAGGCGGGTAGTGTCTCAGTTTGAAATATCTTTCTTTTTATAAGATCCACGCTTTTTGGGCGCAGGGGCGCGCGCGTCGATCAAGCCCACAATCCAAGCTGTGTCGTGCAAGGTGTCAGATACACCAGCGGCCATTGCGGGTGTCACTTTCAACGTCTTGTGGATGCGCACAAAGTTGTAATGCACGAAATACAGCGACAGCATGTGAAGGTGGTTTTCCAGCTTCTTGCTGAAACCGTTGGTCAGGCGGGTGAAGCGGCGCATACCCATACGCATTGTCAGGTTCTGACGCTCAACGTAGGACGTGCTGACCAGTTCTTTTACAGGTTCACCCATGATCGCCTCTTTGCGCGATCCAGTGAAGCCTGCCGGGGAATACTTGCGCTCTGCTGACTTGCCGCCAAGTTCGCCATACATCTTGACCAGCATGGCATAGTCAATGTCTGCGCCAAAGGCACTTTCAACAGCGCTGAGATACGCCTTGTGTCCGTCCGTCGTCAGTTGAACCCGGTTGCTCAGACGTCGACGCAGATCGAACATGAACTCGTGCGCGGTTTCTGCTGAACGGTCGCCAACCTCAAATGACAGGATCATTTTGCTATCTGCGTCAATCGCGGTCCAAGTCCAGACGTCCCCAGCACCATCAGGTGCTGCCTTGGCGGTTTTTACGTTCTTGTCTTTGGCATAGCAGAAGGACCAGATTTCGTCACACTCGACGCGGGTGGAGCCTACATTGCGCACCGTCTCATCGTGGTACGCGGCGCAGGCCTCACCAGCCTCAACAAGCAGCTTTGTAACTGTGTTGATAGATACACCCACAACGCGGCTGATTGAGCGCATGGAACTGCCTTCAACCAACATGCTCAGGATCATCGCGCGGGTTTTTGTGTCAAGCTTGTTCATGCCATTGTTATAGTTGCGGTATCACTATTTAACAAGCAAAAAGTTCACTTTAAATTTGTGCAATCGCATCTGCAAGCTTGTCCCAATCGTCCTCAAGCATGTCTTCCACGGTGCTAGTTGGCAGTTGAAGCTGTTCGGACAAAACTTCTAACGTGACTTCTCCGTCAGCAACTCTTTGCCTTGCTATTACTCGCGCAGCCTTTGGAAACAGCAGCATAAGACCTTTCTGCTGGGCCAAGATGTCGGCAGCTACTTTCATAGTCATGCGCGGCTCATCGCCAATTGAGGCGCGCCCCGCCAAAACCATGGCCAAGTCCATAATGTCATTGGAGTCTTTAGTCTTTGCCACATTGGCATCACAGACGTGTACAAGCTCTTTTGCGCACACGATCCGCCGGGACACAAAATCGACATTGGTTGGATACACAATTAGTGAGACCAAACGCGGCTCCGAGTACATCCCGCCGCTCGGCTCGGTAAGCTGAACATAGGTCCCAAGCAGTTGTTCGGTGTCCATATCTTCACCAACAACACGAATGTCATCCTGGTATCCCATCTCGACCAACGCGTCGCAGATTTCCTGAATTTCGACCGGGAGTTCGGTCTTTCCATCAAATTTAGCTTGCAGGTTCTTGAACACTCGCCCCTCCAACAAAATAGGCCCGGCAAAAACCGGGCCTATCACAGATATTGTTGACTCTACAAGATTTAGAGTTTTGTCTTTTCTTTGCCGCTATGCGGAGGGTTGTGAGGCATGCCCTTATCGATAGCAGCCCCGATCACTCTTTCGGCTTCCTTGCAAATACCAACGTCGGTTGCGTCGGTGCCCGCCAAGAACTTGATGTTATGCAGCTCGCGCCCACCCCTAGACAGAAGGTCGTGGAGGCTAGCCGAACAAACTTCGGTCATTTCCTTCTCTCCTTTTTGCCACCGAGCGATGGCGGCTTGAGTTGCAATTCCTGAACGTCGCTCTGCGTCCAGCTTTTCATTCCGTGCTTTTGCACCAGCTACACCGCTTTTGCGGCGATTCTTTGACGTGTAGGAGGTTTCATCCTCTTCACCCGTCGCTATCCTCGCGACCATAACCGACATGCCGATGGTGTCGGCGGGCCGCTTTTGTCCGCTTGGTCCTTTCGGCATATGTCCCACCTTTGTTTGCCACGCGAGAGTCAAACTGACTCGAATGTCAACCTCTCGTTGCCTATCTACACACTGCTACACTAGCACAGCAAGACGATTCGCGGTAAATTTTCCGTTGGCTGCGCGATAATTCGCCTCCCGTCAAGTGGTTTCCTTGCTGTATAGATATGCTTAGCCCCAGTTACTTCAAGACCAGTTTAGCGGTCGGGCTGATAACGCTAGGTTTACAAGCTCGATGAAAATTCAAACTGAGACACTACCGGCAGGCGGCGCAATGGTGCGCATCATCCTGCCGGGTGGAGTCGGCATCACACATGAGTGGGCCGACGAAAAGAAAGCCATGCCGCAGATCAACGCCGCGCTTTATACGCTGGCCAGTGAGCGAACGTCTGCAAAAGGGGTTGGTACTGATGACTGACCTACACAAACGGGCCGAGGCGCTGGCAGAACAGCATGGAGCCGGTCCGCAAAGCGCACATGACCCACGCCCCGCTGATTTTCACCGCCTGCGCGCTGCTGCTGATTGCCAGCGCCACTCGCCCGACGTGTCACGCCTGAGGCACCACAGTTATTGTAAAGCCTATTGTTCCGTTGGGGGACGTGACATTTGTTGGCCTGACAATCGTCCCGCCCGTGTGGGGGGTGATTATGACTGAAAATTGGTGCTTGCTTGAGGCGACAGGCCCTTCAATGTCGAATATGCCCTCGCTGACTGGCGCGGATGGATCAAGCGCATAGTCCGGCGATGCCAGCGGGCTAGACGACCCGAACCTGTGACCCACCACCACCAGTGCGCCGTTCAGTGGCTCCTCGAACGTGTCACTCAATGTCGGCGTGTAGTTTGCGCCTAGCGTCAGGGCGCTGTCACCCCGCAACGTGGTGCCCGCTGCCGTTGTAGTGGTGCGGGCGGAAAAGGTGAACGTGAAGGTGTCTGACGCTTCGGTTTCCGTCACTTCTTTGTAAAAGAAGTGGGCTTTGTAGCTGCCGTTGGACACTTCTGTGTCCCAGCTTGTCCCGTTCCACGTGTTGATCGGTCCCGCCGTCCACCCGGCGGGGAGCGGCATGTCGGCATCGCTGGCTTGTGCCCCCAGTGCAATTCGCAAATCGCCAGCTTCTGCGGGGCCGAAGGTCACAGTCCGAAAATCTTTGTAGGTATGTACAGATTCATCGAAGTCCTGCAGGAGATAGACCCCATCGGGCAGCGCCGTAGTTGCCGCCGATGCCGTGACGACAGTCGCCAGGTTTCCGGCTCGGTCCTCATGGGTGAAGTAGATGTGGTAGGTCGTCCCGGTATCCAGCCCGGTCGCCTGAGACGTCAATGGTGTGCCTGCTGCCGTGGCTGCTATCTGGCCCGCGCCGTTCGCCGCTGAACCCGTGTGGTCGTTTCCGGCAGCAATCTGCGCGGTCGTCGGGGCTGTTTCCGATGTGCTGGCAACCCACCAGATCGCCCCCTCTGCGTCGTCGGTCGTGACGCTGATATCGAGGGCAGCCGCAGACGCTTCCGCAGCCGTCGGCAGTGTCAGGACAGGCGAGGTCGTGTCGGCCACATAGACCGATGACCGTGCGCCGACGAATGCCAGCGTTGTAAACGGTACACCATCGACGTCGCGGTGCAGATCGAAGCCGTAGAGCGCCTCCCATTCGGCCAGCTTGGCTTCCAGATTGCGCGCGCCAAGGCCGATGATCACCGACCCGTCTTTTAGCGAATAATCCCCGTTGTCCGGATCGGTGAACACGTCAGTCGGCAAAACCTCCGTGTCGAATACGCTGTTCATGTTGGCGCTGTTGGCGGCACCGTTGGTCAGCAGGTTGCCCGAGACGTCGAAAAACGTGGTGTACCCGGCCCCGGTCTGGCCGTTCAGCCTGCCCGCCAGATTGTTCATCACATGATGCGTGTGTTGACCCTGCGGTGTAGAAGACCCCACGTCGATGTTGCGGCCTTCCAGCGTGTTGTTGACCACCCAGTTGTGGCTTGGGTGCACAGGTTCAGCGCCCCCGCCGCCGCCGTTCTGGTCGCGGATCGCATCGCCGCCGGTGCCGCGCGGGAAGGACGACATGCCGATGATGGTATTCGTCGATTGCTGCCACGTTGCATAACCGCCGCAATTCTCGACCTTGATGCCCCAATACAGCACTGCGTCCGACCCGACGTAGTTATTGAACAGGTTGGCGTGTGCGCCCTGCCCGGAATCGCGGAACCGGCTGTACGCAATCAGCGCATCGTGCTGCGAATAAAGCTGCAAGGGCGATTGTTCGGCGCGAAGGACGTCGCAGTGCAGCAATCTCAAGCCGTCCGATGCCCTCTCGTCGCTGTAATCCGTCAGACTGATGCCATAGGAGCCCAAAACGTCCGCCACGCTGACGTTTTCCAGAGTCAGATTGGAAAGGATTTCACCCTTGATGCCGTTGCCGAAACACGATCTTGCCAGAACATGCCGCACGCTCGCACCGGAAAGGCGGCCTTCGTCATTTCCCAGCCGACCAATTGTTAACGGCGTGCCGGTAAAGTGTCGCAGTTCAAATCCCTCGAACGATACGTGATCGGAACCATAAATGCCCACGCCATTGCTGCGGGCCATGACCTCCATGCCGTTTGCAAGATGCGTCTCGTCGTTCGGCCAGACAAAATAGGTCACGGTGCCGTCGCCGTTGTCTGCCAGCCCCCAGCGTCCCTGCGTCATATTCGGCAGCGCATTCAGCAGACCATAGAGATTGCCGCTGCCGTCCGGCGCCGACGCAGGTGCAATTGTCACCGTGTCGGATGTAGCACTGACGACAGGCGTGATGCTGGTGAAGTTTGGAAACCTGAAATAGGAGGCCCACATCCGTTCAAGCTGGGCCGGGGTGTATTCACCGATCACATCCGCATCGGTGATCGTCTCGATGTCACCCGATCCGTCCAGCCCGAACGCGGTGGCCGAGTGATAATTTCCGGCATCGTTGTAGATTAGCGGGTTGGGACCGTCCGCCGCCCGGTCATACGCAATAGGCAGGATCGCATCGTCCTCGATGATATGCGCCGTGTATAGGCTTCCATCCGAAGGCGACCCAATCACGGTCTTGGCAATCGTCACCTTCCAGATCGGCGAGTCCGCCACACCCAGCGTGGACCCCAGCACCGCCGCATCCGCCGCCGTGCATTGTGCCCAGCCAGTCAGCGCCGCGCCCCCGGTGATGATCGGGCGCTCCGTCCCGTAGCCTGCCAGCACGTTCTTGTCCCCTGATGTGCCGTCCCATGCCGTGATCGAGACATCTTCGCGGTACGTTCCAGCCCTCACGCGAATGGTCCGCTGCCCGCCTGCCGCCTTGGCCGCATTGACCGCGTACTGGATCGTTGCGAACGGCGCGGCGAATGTGCCCGCGTCGCCATCGTCACCGTCAGGCGCGACGAAGTAATCCCCATCCACGCCGAGATTGATCGACTCCGACCAGCCGTAGGACAGCAAGCCCCCGCCCCGCCGCAGACCAAATCCAAGATTGATCGACTCCAACCGGCCGTAGGACAGCGACGACAGCAAGCCCCCGCCCCGCCGCCCGCCAAGGCGCATACCAAATCCAAGATTCATCATATCGCCGTCCTCATGCGTCGCGCCCTCGCAGGCATTTGAAAGCCGCCTGCGATGTTCCGCGCGGCACGTCTGCATTTTCGTTCAGCCATTCGACCATGGCCTTTCCGGTTTTGTAGCAATCGCCCTGGTCGGTGAAATGGCGCTGGTACGCCGCGCACTGCGCATCGCCAACAATGGTAAGGCACAGCTTGACGGTCAGGAGCCACATCATCTACAGCCTGCCTCGAACCCGAGGACAACCCGCGTTCCTGCCTCGCCCACAGTCTCAGGCGTATCCGTTACATTGGCCACCAGCGCGCCGCGCAGATCCGCGACCGGCCCATCCAGACCACGGCATAGGCCGGTTTCAGTCACAGGCGCCGTGCAGCCTGTCAGCCCAATTGCAACCGGCATAAGCATCCAACGCATCCTGTATCCTTTCAATCGTGTCAGCCGTGTCCTGAGCGGCTTCCTGCGCTGCGTCCTTGGCTTCCCATGCCATGCCCAGCCACACCAGCGCCACGGCCACCACACCGGCCCCTAGCGTCAGCCATACGCCGCGCGGGATGATGCCGAGCAGGGTCATAGGTCCATCGCCTCTTGCGTTGCGGGATTTTGCTGCTCGACAAAGAGATCCGGCTGGCGGTACGCTTCCTCCACCCGTTTGCACGCTATGTCGAAATAGTCCGAGTCCAGTTCAATCCCAATGCCGCGACGGCCCAGCTTGGCGCAGGCGACGAGAGTGGTGCCGCTGCCCATGAAAGGATCTAGGATGGTGTCGGCATTATCAGGTAGGTGGCCTATGCACCATTTAATTACGCCAAGAGGTTTTTGCGTTGGATGTTGGCGAATGTCGTCACCCTTGCGGATCATTCCATTCCAGCGCCAATAAATGCGCCGCACCGCCTTGTCTAAGTTTGTCCACGCAAGTTCACAGTCGGCAAAATCATTACCGCCATTTTGCTTGTCCCAAACCAACCAGCACGAGGTGGGCGGGAGGTGATAGTAATTTCCGCCAAAAACAATTGAACTTTGCGCCATTGAAATCGCTATGTTGACGTGCGCATCTAAGGTTTTAGTGTCCCATTCCTTGTGTGCATATTTGTCAGCTACAGCCAGCTTGCCGCGACTTGCTGACTTAGCTCCACTTTCACCAATCCCATACGGTGGGTCAGTCACAACCGCATCTACCTTCCCCAACCCCGGCATAACCTCCAAGCAATCACCCAGCAGCAATTCACACCGGCCAATCACGCGCGCGCGCTTCACGCCCGGCACATTCGCCACAAGCCACTTTTCACGCTCACACGCGATGGCCAGCGTGTAGCAGCCCTTTGCATCAGCTTCCCAGATGTAGTCTTTCATTCCTGCGCCCTCATACGCCCGACAAACCCCGCCACCGCCAAAGCCGCAATGATCCAAGGCCGGTATTCATGCGGCACCATAGCTTTCAGATCGTCAGGCAATTCCGCCCACACCAGCGGCAACAGCGCCAGGGCGGCAAAAGCCTGCGTGGAATGCCAGCGTAAAGCGTCGCGGGCGTCTGATACGAGTTTCATTGCGTTTCCTTTCTGGTGTTAAGGGGCGACCGGATCAGCCCCGCCGGTTTACGCCTTGGTCTGGCCCTCGACGCCCCTTCGCATCCGGTCCAGTGTTCTCTGCTGCAACCAGTGCAGTGCTTCCTCGCATTTTGTCAGCGCCAGCGCATTTTCCCGCGATGAAAAAGGCCCAGCTTGAAAAGAACGCAGCCGGTCAATGACAATGGCCAGCAATGCCTCTTGCGTAACGCCGTTCACGCCGACTTCATTGATCGGGCCGTTTTGGAATAAGACGGTTGCGTGTTCTGCCGGAGACCCATGCCGTTTTGTGAACGGGTCGCTTGGGTTGCTTTCGGTGTTGAATCCAGAAATCATGTATAGATGGTTTGCCCCGCCGCTTCCGGGTGCATCAACGACATTGATGTCCAGCGTATCGTTTGCCGGGTTAATCTTGTGGTGTTCGATGGCTCTCATGTTGAGACTTCCTTTCTGACGTCGCGGTTGACGCTCCGCGCGGGCGATAAGGCTTTGCGCCTAAATTCTATTTCCCCAACCACCCCAACAACACCACCCACCACGGGCGCGGTCGTTCTGCCGGATCTGGCGCGACGTGATCCACCGGCGCAGGCGGGATGCTGTAATCAGGTGGGTGCGGGTGCTTGGCGTCGGCGATTGCATCCGTGCGCACATCAGTAACGCGCCTGGTCCATCCCCTGCCAAAATCCGGCCATGTCTTGAGCCTGCGCAGGAAGTTCATTCGATCCCGGCAAAGTTTCTCGATCACGCGCACGGCGTTCAACCTGCCCACTGCCGCCAACGTCACCGGCCCGATGCGTCCATCTTGCGCTACGCCGACCACCGCTTGCAGGTACTTGGCTGCGCGCGACGGCCCGCTGTTTACGGCAAAGTCTGCGACGGCATAGTCAACGCCGACCGGCAGTAGATCGGCCTGCACCGCGTCCCAGTATTCCGCCTTATATACGGCCACCGCCTGCGCGTCCGTCATAGATTTCAGATCGGCCACGGTTCCGCCGCGCTTGATATAGCGCCGGAATGTCGCCAGCGTGATGCCCCTGTTTGTCGCGCCGCCCGGGTCGCGGGGGTGATTTACGAACCCGCCTTCGTGTTTCAGAACGCGGGGGATGCAGATGCTTGCACGGTCCATTTTCGGTCCCTTTCGCTGGGGTCTGTATCAGGATACCACATCTCCGCGCATTTGCACGGCGATGTTGCGAGGCGGCGCAGGGTGCGGTATGATTTGGGGGGGCGCGGCTTGTCAGTCGGCGGATACCGTCGCAGTAGTGGATTGGGCTATTCCCGGTCGCCCGCGCTCAACACAGGAGGAAAGTGATGACCCCGTTTGAAAGCTCCGCACAAAACTACCTTTGGCGTTTTTTCGGAGGATGTCTGTTGTTCTTCATCGCCAATTACATCGGCGTCGATCCAACCAAAGCCGCTGTTTTGTTTCTGGCGGGCGTGGCGTTTGAATGTACCGCACGGCACATCACGGCGCGGCGCGTTTTGCAAAAGGGACGATGATTGTGTCAGTCACACCAGACGACCACGCAGCCCGTCTTAGGCTCATTAAAAACTGCCTTGGAATGCTTTGCCACCCAGACGCCCCCCTTGTATTTGGCCCGCGCGGCAGGCCACACGATAAACGTATGCACTGCCGCAATGTCGTCAGAGTAATTGCGCCCATAACGCCTTTGACGTGGCGCGACTTGCTTGCCTATGCACGGGCCGGGGTCCGCGATATACAGGTCACCGACCGCAGCGGATCCCACAAGTTCACGCGGAAAGTTTAGCCGAAACACCGCCAGAATGACGCCTCAGTGTGCCGCGCCTCGTGCCAGCATATCCGATCCAGCAGCCACACGATACGCCACCGCATGAGCCATGCCAAAGCGCACAAACTGGCCTGCAATGTGCCATTTGTCATCACGTACACCGCCGCGTGTGATGTGTGCTCTATGATCACGCGCATGGCCGACCTATTATTCGTGCTCGTCCGGCAGGCTCGCAAACGGCTGATCGCTGTCCGATTGCACCTCTGTGATCGACACAGACGCCCGGAGCGGGATCACGCCGAAAAGCAGCGCCTGCCGCGTGTTTGTGACGTAATATGGCGGCCCATCCGCCAGGCACTTTGCGGCCCAATCGCCGATCTCGTAGGTGATGGTGTTGCCCCGAACATGCTGATACCGAGCAAGCTGCCATCCGCCGGATCTGCACTCCAGCCCGTCGCGGTCAAGCAGTGTGATTTCTGACCGCCACCGCGCCGTGATCGCGCCAAATGGCGTTTCCCGCACAAACCGCACCCGGTCGCCCCGCACTTCATACGATATCTCGCGGATCAGATAATCGGTCGGGAACAGAATCCACAGCGGCGTCACGAACAGAAACGCCACGCACCCGAACAGGCCCAGCCGGTCGGCAAAATTCCAAGTCAGCTTTTTGCTTGTCACGGCTTCCACCCACCAGTTTTGTAGGCCACGATCACACCGATCGCGGATCCGGCGAAAAGGAATATCCGTATCATCCACCGTGCCGCCCAGTTCGACCGCTCCACCACAATCACGACACCAGCCATCCGCTCGATCAATGGTGCCTCCCCGGTCGATGATCGCTCCATGAAGGCCCGGTGCAAATCGACCGCGATATTATGCGTGTCGTCGAGTTTTTTCTTTTCATCGTCAGTCATTCAGCCCCCTATGCGTTCAGGCGCGGTGTGCGGGTCACAGCCCTGCCCCGTGGCGTTGGGCTCGTCGTCATTGGTCACGTCGCGATCGAGTGGAGGCCCGCAGATGTGGTTTTCCCAATGGCGAGGCTCGGCGCGCAAATCCAGATGCTTGAGTCCGCAGGCAGATCGGCCGCATATGACTGCCCGGCCTCTACCGGGATGCCTAGCGCCTCAGACCCGGAAGGCGGCCGCGTGGTGTCGCCGGTGATGATGATGCGTTGTTCCCGCGATGGGTCGGCCACAATGGCGATGCTGGCCGCCACGCTGAGGGTCTTTTGCGGGGATGCGCCAAACTCCTGAGTGATGCCCGTTATCTCTTCATAAGCCATAGCTTGGTCCTTTCATGTGAGGGTGTCAGATCCCGAACCCGTCATACGTTCAACCGCCGCCTGCGCGGCTCAACGTGCCAGTTGAAGTCGAGACTGTCGGCTGCATCATCAACCCATCCTTGAAACTGGATCACCAAGTCATCCGTTGTGCCAACGGTCACAGCGTTTGCAGGTGCCAGTCCAACTTCTGTTGGGGTGTCGTTTTTCCAAGCCTTGCCAGTGATCGGCATGGAAACTCCGTTGTTTGACATTGCCATGTTTATATCAAACTCAAAGGTTCCAATATCGCCCGATGCAAAGTTGATTGTGTATGTTTTTGCAAGCGATCCCGTTATCAAGACCTGCACGGTTTTTGCGTCTGTCGTGCCCGTTACCGTGCCGGAAAAATGGATCCTGACCTGATCATCGACCAGAAACGCGTTGGCACCGTCTGCCGCCGGAAAAGCCGCCGTGTCCAGCACTGTGTTGGCCGTGGTTTCAATTTGATTCCAAAGGCTCCCGCTCGTTGCGCCGCTCAAAAACGGCGCTGACGTTTTCCCATACCATTCCCGCGCAATAAGTGGACCTGTACCTGACTTGGTTAGCGTTATATCTTCGGCAGACTTGATGCGTGTTATCTTGTTACCGATCCCGCCATCTGTCGTGACTTCAACAAGATTGCCACGCGTAAACGAGACATTGTCAATGTCGATTCCCGTGCCTTCCAGCCGAATCAGCCGCAGGTCGCTATCGTCGGCGGGGTCCGCGCTGCCGGTGATGATGTCAGCAGCAAGACCGTTGTTCACTGTGATATTCTGAATCGTGGCATAAAAAGGCACCGTTTCGCTTGCTGCCCCAACGTCGAAGAAAATAGGGATGCCAGTGGTGCGCGGGCAGTTAAAGTGGCCATTTCGCAGGTAAAAACCTTCGCGCGGCAAATCCTGGTCCGTGCTCGCAAACGATCCGAAAACAAGGTGGTCAATGTTTGCATTTGTGGCGGTGACTGAGAAACCGTCGATGCCGCAATTCACCAGCCCCTTTGCTGGCCTGATCACATACGGAACGCCGTTGTACCCACCATAAACGACATGAAAGTTACTGAGGTGAACGTCTCGCGCGCCTTCCTCGAACTGTATCAGGTTGTTTGGCGTGTTAGCGTCGGGCGCGTCGAAAGACCCGCAGTTGATGTTGAAGTTTGAAACAAGCGTATTGTGCCAGAATTGGGCCGGGTTGAATGCTTTTTGAGCAACGTTACCTGTGAAGTTGGTAAAGTTGCAAAACGCCATGCCGTTACAGGCAAGCACCGCCTCAGATCGGTAAACGTGGATATTATCAAACCGGCCTTCCAGACATGCGCCCAAAGCGAACACGTCAGCATCCGAAAAGTCAGCCGTTGAAAAGCCCAGGTCGCGCAAGGTGATGCCAACAACGCCGCGCGATACATCGCCGTTCCAGTCCGTCACGCCGGTGTCCGACCCGTCGCAGCGCGCAACAACCATGTCTGTACGGTTCAAGTCCACTGGATAGCGGAAATTCAGAGTTGCGCCGTCGATGCTTTCAAGGAAATTCAACTGCTGGTAAAATGCCTTTCCGTTCAGGTCTGGGTCGCTGCCGTTATTCCCCAGCTTTGAGAAAATCCGAACCATCGTCCCCGCAGTCAGGTTTGCAGCATCGCCTATTGTCGCCAGCGTTTGCTGTGGCGAGCCTGCCTCCGTTTCGCTCAGGTCGTACCGCGCGCCGCCCAGCAGGTTTTGCGGATAACTACCGGATCCGTTGTAGTTGCCCAGCGTTAAAACCGAACGCTCGCCGCCGAATGATCCGGTTGTGTTGAGGTTTCGAATATGAGAACGCCGCCCCGCGCCCCGAATTGTCAGCCGCGCCGCATCCGTAGAATGAATATCCAGCCGCTCCGCAATCGGCACATAGCCGCCTTCAACCAAAGGCCCCGCCCCAATGATTTCAGGCACCCAGATCGTGCCGCCGCCGACGCCTTGCAGGTAGTCGGATGCTTGCTTGAACCCGGCGCTGTATTCATCGGCGTACTGATCGTCGAAGCTGTCCACAGAGTTAAACTCGCGCACATCAATGGCGCGGTAAGGCGTTGGCGTCAGCTTCACAAGGCCCGCCGTAGCAAAAAAATGGTCAGTCGCGCCAGACAGTGCCATTTCGTACTTGAAGTCTTGAGTTTCAAATTTCTGGTCGACCTCTGCGGATGGGTCATCAGCGAAAAGCCCGGCCTCACGCGTATCCGCCAGCATTTCACTGACCGTATTGAACCGTGATCGCATCGAAACGGCCTGGCCCAAAACACCGGACAGAGATCGCACTGTATCACCGTTTGCCGTGTAGGTGTTGGCAGCAACCACTTTGAAAACTTCTGGCTCTCTGTTGTAACCTACCTCAACTGTGTAATAAGCGCCCACCATCGGCGAAGGGTAGGCCAAAAGATCAGCGAACGTGTCAAATCGTGGTTTTGCTGGAATCTTGAGCCAGTTGTCTTTGTAAACACTTGTAGATGGCGAACCCACTGCTGGCACCAAGAGGTCTCCCACATCGAATGAGACGCCAGAAATCGTGCCGGATGTGCTCGCGAAAAACAGAATGTCAGCGACTTCTATGGTGGGGAAAACGCCAAGGCTGGCATCCCAAGCAGTCGGCAAATAGTCGAGACCAAGCGCAGTGTTGATGCCAGACGCCAGATCATCGAGGGCAACGTCCAGGCTGGAACGAAATACCCGGTCGCCCGCGATGTACTGGTCCACAAACTGCCAGATGCGTGTGAATGTAGTTCCTGTGACCGGCATGCTCGGACTCCCATAATCGTCTTTGGGGCAGATTGACCCGAAGTACCGCACATGTGCGGCGAAACTACCGGCCCAGGTCGCCACCCATCTGCGGCTCATCAAAGAAGGCATCATCTGCCGTGATGATGGCGGCAGTCTCAAGCACGGCTGCGCAAAATTCCTCCCGGGTTTCCGGAAGCCGGACGGTTTCGGGCATCGCAAGTGCCTTTTCCACGTTTCGCGCCGTCTGCCACTGCGCATCTGCAATGTCGGGAGCCCCGGCCAGCGTCACTGTATTGGTGACGATAGCGACGGGAATTGCCACGCAAACGGTCAGGATGATCGCCTCGGACACCTTCATGGAATCAGCTTTTGCAAGCGCAGGAACTCCTTGTTGAATTGAACATATAGGACCTGCTGCGCTTTCTCAATGCGCTCGTATTCCGCCATGCGGGCCCGATCATCGAGGCTCTTGTCAAGGCGGGCCTTCATCCGCTCCCTGTTCAGCCCGCTGACCTGGCGGTTGATCCTGTTCGCCTGCGTGTACATGCGGTCGAGGATCTTGTAGCGCGCATCCACTGGTTCCCCTGCATCGTCGCCCTGCTTTTTGCGAGAGTGCGCGTCCCTGACTTCGCTCAAGCGGTCGTAATAGGCGCGACGATCCATCCAAACGCCGGTGGTGACTGTCACCTTTGGAAGGAACGGTATGGCCCGGTCATCAATCAGATCCGCCTTTCCGGTCGCGGCCTTGACCGCGACGTCGATCGTGTCCGTCCAGAACGTGCCCGCGCTGCCGGTTGCGGTCCCGATGGCGTGATCAATGTATTCCGGTGAGACATCCAGCCACCCGCTTTGCGCCGCGTTTCCGCCTGTTTCCCGGTTGAGATAGTCGGCCACCTGGCGCGACATTTCAGAGACCCCGACATAATGCTTGTAGGCCATGGGCCCATAGTCGCTGAAATCGTATTCCGGGCGGATCGGGTTGCCCAGCCAGTTCTCGTTGTTCCGGAACTCCATTATGTCCTTCAAAAGAATCGGCGTCACCATGTCGGCGGGGTCGGTGAACCCCAGGGGCGATACGTCTGACGCGGCAGCGATTGCCACGTCCAGCATAGCCTCGTCTGCCGTCTTGACCCCGCGAAACACCTTGCCGATCTGGCGCCCAGCATAAGGGAACACCGAATAGACGTAGGGCATTGGCACGGACACGGCATCGTCCATCTGGCCCACGCCGCCCACACCATCTTCGCCCTGACGAACCATGAACAGGAAATTGCGCCGCGACTGGTAATCGGGGATCTTGTCATAGGCCAATTCGTCATCATCATCCGTGGCCGACAGCGAGGCGTTGACCAGATCCTCCATCAGCCCGTAGGACAACAGACTTGCCCCGACCGCCAAGCCGTACTTGCTGGTAAACACCGAAAGGAACACCTGCAGGCCTTGAATAGCCGCGTTGAAGAACAGGAACATTGCGTTTAGCCACGTCCAGTTGCCGCGGCGGTTAAAATTCACCGTGAGGTTCTTGGCCAAAAGGGCGGCGTCCTGCTTGGACCACCCCCGCTTGCGGGCCTCGACGTAGGACGCCAGCCGTATGGCGTTGTCCACTGCAATGTTGGTTCGCTCGATCATGCCCAAAGGCACGTTGTCCCGCGTCGAAAAGAACGCCCGGGGTCGGGTCGCTACTTTCAGGATCCGGGCGGCGCGATTGCCGCGCGCCAGGTCGATCCGGCGCGACATATCCTCAGTTCCGGCGGTCGGATTGTCGAGCGTCCAGAAACTGATCTTAGCGCCTGCTTCCTCAAACTCTTTCCAGTGTCTGGTCCATACGGTGTTTTCCTGGTTGCCCATGCCCTTGAAGGACCCCATGAAGGCCTTGCCCCATGTCTTTGATACAGCCGCACCAAACCCCTTGGAGTCCGTCATCTGCGGCAGGTTGATCTGCGCGGCCTGAAAATCCCGCAGCGCGTTCGTAACGACAAACTCAGGGTTCAACATGGTGAGGATCATGGATTTGTAGCGTGTATAAGCCCCCAGTACGCGGACAACGCCGTTCAACTGATCCGCGCCGACCGCCCCGAGCGCATTAGCCAGCCGGTCATCATGCAGTACGATCCTGTGTTCATGACCCTGGATCTTGATCGCAAACTCGTTGGGCTCCAATCGGCTGTTGGCAGGTTGCTCGACACGCGTCTCCACAAGCCCGGTCGTGCGATTGTAGAACCGCTTTTGCTTAGGCTTTTTCACCGACCACATGGCGTCGGACGGGTGCGCCTTGGCCAGTTCATAAAGTGCCTGCGACACGCGGTTTTTCTCAGCCCGGATAGAAACCTCCTTGGCCTGAGTAATTGCCGATATCAGCGGATTGAAGGCCATTGAGTTTCGGCCCATGGCGCGCATGCTTTCCGGGCCCCGCACGTTGTACCGTGGGCCGGTGCGGCGCGCGTCCAGTGTCGCCTCCGCGCCATCGCTCTCATCAAAGCCCTGCAACGGCACATAATGGGCGTACTGGTTTTTCCAGATTACATATTCCTTGGCCGACAACAGCCCGGCATCGCGCCGCAGTTTCAGTGTCCGTTCGCGCAGTTCATCAACCAAGTCGCCAATCTGGTCCAGTTCCGCCTGGTGCGCGCCGGATGCCATTTGCGCAAGGTATGCGTCAGCATCCGCGTCCGTGATGCCCGACCCGCCGTCAGGCATGGCCAGGTTGATCGAAGCGATGCGCGCGTTTCGCTCCTTGGCATGACGTGCCGCCAGCCAGTCGCCCACGTTTTCCGTTGTCAGACCGCCATTGGTCTTGGCAATGATGTCGATGATCGGCTTGGTGAAATCCTCGTCGATCACAAACAGATGCCGCCCGGCCTTGCCCGAGAATGTCGTTTCGGTGGCGTAGGCATTGAGGTGGTTGGGCACGGGCCGTCCAGTGTCGGCCTCGATCGCCTGCTGTGCCCGCAGTACGGGTAAGAAGCGGTCCTGCACGTTGAACCGGGCCTTGTCGATGTTGTCGTAGATCGCGGCGCCAACGCCTCGGATCCTGCCAAAGACAGAGACACCGGATCGCGTCAGTTCATCCCAGATTACCCGGTCGGGCACATGCACCGGCAGCGGCCCCGGCGGCGGTGGCCCCGGCGGTGTCGGACGGATGCGCGGCATCGGCGGGTTGCGCTGTTCCATAAGGGACGCGATGGATGCCGACTCCGCATTGCGCGCTCCGATCTGCCCGGCGATGACCTTGCCGAACACGCTTTCTGCGGTGGTAAATCCTTCGCCCCGCATGGCGTTGCGGATTGCCTTGAGCATCCGGTGGATCTTGTTGAACGCCCGGACCAGCAAAGAACCCTGCGGTGCCGAACGGCTGGCCGCCCGCTGCGCAAATTCCTCCGCAATGGCTTCCTCGATCATTTCAGACGGCAACAGGTCAGGATACCGCGCCCGAATGTCGTGTTTCTCGACCCAGCCGCGCTTGGCCGCAGCCTCAAGGGCCGACCATTCCTCCTTGGTAAACAGGTTCATCGCCCGCATGGCGTGGATCGCCTCATGGTACAGCGTGGCCATGGGGTTGATCGCCTGCCCGATCAGAACGTCGATCTGGCCCATGCCGTTCGCGCGCATGGCACCCTGGCGGTTTGCGCCGGGCACATCCATGTCCAGACCGACACGCTTGAGGTTCAGCCGGTCCAGTTCCGCCCGCAGCGCAGGTAGCATTGCCGATGCGGCATCACGATCCATGGCGGTGCCCGTGGCGGCGGGGCGCTGCTCTGCGGCGATTGGCTCCACAATTGGGTTCGCATCTTCAAAACCCTGAACTGGCTTGGCGATGTCCTCGATGAACGCCTTGCGGGCATCCTCACTGCGGAACGCAAAGGTCGGGCCCTTGCCACGCTTCTGTGCGGCCTTGTGCCACCATCCGCCGTGCGTCTTGGCAACAGCATTGAGGCGAACGAACTGGCCCTTGTCGACACGGCTTTCCATCGCGACGGCAGGGAACACCTTTCCCGCCCTCGATGTCACTGTCGTCATGGTTTGCGCGCCAGGATCGGACGACACGGGCGCGGTCACGCGCGTCCCGGTGTCACCCTGGGCGGCGGCATCCGCTGCGTCTGCGGCATCCATGTCAGCTTCAACACCAGACGGGCCGATGCGATCGGGCCGGGCCGGGCCTGCGATGCCTTCAAGCCGTTCGAAGAAGTCGGCAATGGTGCCGGATCCGGTCATGTTGATGTTGGCGGCAGGCGTGAACGCCTCGGGCTTCATCACCCGGTCGAAGATCAGGACCCGGGCCGCAACTGCGGTGCCCGCACGCTCGAACGTCACGGACGGCAGGGACACGTCAGCCGAAAGGTTCCACTCGATGGACGTCTTGCCTATCCGGTCCATGAGTTTGCCGAATTGCTTGTCAGCTGCCGGGCCGGTCGGGACCAGCGCAACGACGCGACCGCCGGGCCGCGTGTGCTGCATGGCTTTCAGGAGGTGGTCATATGCTGTCTTGCCGCCCGAACCGAACGGCGGGTTCATCACGACCACATCGTACTTGTTCACAATGTTCAGGTTCTCGAACGTGTCGTTGACCACGCGCGACCCCGGCGCCAGCAACTCGGCGCGGCTCGACAGATCCGCAGACGGCTCGACAATCGTCCGGTCGGCATGGCCGGGAAAGTAGCGCGCGATCGCCCCGTCACCAGCAGACGGTTCAAGCACCTTGTCGTAGGGCCTGACACCCGCCCACTCGACCATCTTGAGCGCCAGCGGTTCAGGCGTCGGGAAAAAGTCCAAACCCTTGCGCTGGTCGCGCTTGCCCTTCATTTTCTGGCGGCCGTAATAGTGCGTCTTGGCCTTGTCGAACTCGCTGGCCGTGTTGTCCACGCTGTCCCGTGCGCGACCGCCGATCCCGTCGCTCGATGATGGCAGGTTCCTGTCGGCCTCGGTGTAGGCATCGACAAAAGCCTGTTGGATGGCCCGGGCCTCGTTGCCCATGGCGAGGTTTTCAACGGCGCCGGACTGTTCGGCGATGCGCCGGGCGAAGGCCTCACGCTCCCATGCTGTGCCGATCGTGTAGTAGCGATAGGGTGCATTGGATACGCTGCCCACGCGTCGGGTGCGTCCCTCGGCCTGCAGGCTTGTGGTTGGCTTGGTCGGCATGCCTAGGTTGATCATAACGCGTTGGTGGCCGCCGGTGGTGTCGTGCAGGCTGATGCCGCCGGACCCTGCGTCTGACTGGACAACAAGCACGTCGACACCGGACCCATCCAGATTGAACGCGTCCTTGTTTTCGGACCTCTTGCCTTTCGATATGGTGCCGTTGAACTCTCGGGCCTGATCGCCGAACGCCTCCATGATCTGATCTTTCGGCGCTGTCAGACTGCCAAAATCCAGATCGTTGAGCCACGGCAAGTCGCGCTCCATCTGCATGCGCGCGGACTTGAGGTCCTCTGTTCCTGTGACCTTGAACGGACTGGTCGCCCCGCCCACGTTGAAGTCATGGAACACCACGACCTTGCGCCCCATGGCGAGGTGCTTTCTGATGTCTGGAATAGCCGCCTCGGCCTTCATGGCTTCCAGTAGCTGCTGGCGTTTGAGATATGTGAAATTGCGATTGACGGCCTTTCCCAATTCCTCCCAGCCCATAGCCGCAACCCTTTTTGCGTCGATGCCCTCCTGACCCGTCGTGCTGTCCTTGATTGCGGCCTGCAGTGCGGCCCGCTCCTCGGACTGCTTTTTCCAGATGTAGGCAATGGCCTCGTCAATCTTGCTGCCGATTTTATTCTCGACCGCAACAAACTTGCGGTCATAGTCAACATCAACCTCAAGTTTGCGCCCCCACAACGACCCCTCGCGCTTGAGCCTTTCGTGAAACTCGCGCTGGAACACGCCCCGGTCAACTGCGGCCTCGGGTTGGGTCAGCTTGTGATAGCGGATCCTGTATCCAAAGTTCTCGACCATGAACCACTCGCGCCCGCCCTGATCGCTGCCTTCGCGGCGCTCGTCCTTCGGGTAGTCGAACAGATACCCCTCGCCGTAGTCCGTGTTTTTCTCATAGGAAAACGGCGTGGCCGACATGAACAGGACATTGCTACGCGGTGCTGTCGCCTTCTTGGCCGCGTCCCGTGCTTCCTGATAAACTGCGGCCATGGCTTCGGACTGTCGGTCCTTGTTGGTAATCGCGCGGGCCTTTGCCATCGCATCCCGTCGCTTCATCAATTCCTTGTCGAAAAGGTGCGTGGGCTTGTTGCTGATCGCGCGCAGGGTCCGCAGGGCTCCGGTTTGCTCCCCGGCCTTGTTCTGGGAAAGCGTGTGCGCCTCGTCGGCGATCACAAGATCCCATTCCCGATCTGCCAAAGTCTCATTGTTGGCTAGGTTGGCATAGGTGGTCACAAGCACAGGGCCGCGGCCCTCGCCATTGTCGCTGACGCCGTCCATCTGTGCCGCGTCCAATCCGGTCATTGGCGCAGACTCAACCCAATTGCGGGCTTCCTCCGCAGACCTGACCACGACCAGAACGGCCTTCGCGCCCCTGTCGACCGCGCGTTTGGCCGCGCCCAGCCCGGTGAACGTCTTGCCCGTGCCGACACCGTTGGTGATCAGCATGCCAAAGCCTTGCTTCTTGCCGTCCTCGGGCCGGAATAAACGCCGTTCGATCCGCACCACGTCATCCACTTGCGCGGGCTGCAGTTGCGGCACGCTCTTGGCCACCTCCGCATGGTGCCTGGTCGGCGGGCTGTAGGTGTTGGTTACGCGGTCGGGGCTGTTTGTAGCAGTTTTTCGAGTTTGATCTGATCCTGAGTCGTCAGGCCGTAGTCCCGGCTGGCTGCGATCACCGCCATCTGCACCGTCTCCATCACGGTCAGGCCGTCGCCCAGAGGGTCGCCCGTCGCCTTGAACGCCTGCACCGCTGGTGCCTCCCACAGCGTCGGCATCACGGCCAGGTAGGCCAGCGCCACCGTCTCGCTGCCTGCCTCCTTGGTCAGCCGCTTCATTTCGGCCGCCATCTCGTCGTCCAGGACGTCCTGCGGCAGGGGAAACATCGCTTCCGCCCAACTGGTCCTGAGATCCTGCGTTTCCGCTATCGCGTTCCACACTTCCGCCGGGTGCCTGTGCATCTGTCTCTCCTGTCAGGTCGATCTTGCCAGAACGCGCGTCGGCAAGGAAGCGTTCGAAGTAAGGGCGCATGGCGCGGAATGTCTCGCGGGTCAGGCCCTCGGCCAACAAAGGTCGCGCCATTGCGATATAGGCATCAGTGTCCGACATTGCATCAAGATCGAAGCCTTCGATGTTGCGCGCGAAGATCGGGACAGTGGCCGCGTAGGTGTCATCGTCAAAGGACGCGGTGTCCTCCTTCAACCCGCCGGGTTTCTTGCCGAACAGGTTGTTGAGCGCACTCGCGTCGGCAGACTTGGACGGCTTGCGGGGCGCGCGGGCAGGCGGCGGCGTCATCTGGATCGGTGCGGCGTCTGTGGCGGCAGGGCCTTCCGCCTTATCCGATTCCGCACCAAACAGCGCGGCCTCTGCTGCGTCGAAGTCGGTTACTTCAGGCCCTGATACCCGCCCGTTTCCGTCGCCACCTTGCGAATTTTGCGGAGTTGATCCAGTTCCGCCTCGTCCAGCGGGTGCAGGCCGTCCCGCTTCTCCGTCTCGACCATCAGCCTGATCCGGGCCTCTATCTCGGATCGGGGTGACATCGAATCCAGCCCGTCCAAGCTGAGCGCGAACCTTGGCATCGGTTGCTTTGAATACTTCTCGGACATCAATGCTCTCCTTCTCAACAATTTGGGCAGAGTTGCCCGAAAAATCAATGACCCCATGCCGATGCAGGATCAGGTTAAAGATATGCCCATGAACCGCATCCGCGACGTCTGCCGAAAGCGTCCCGCCTTTGACTTGCGGCAAAAAGTGCTGGAACAAAACCTGATGCACGCGATTGACAACGTCCTTGCGCGCGCCAAACGCAGCCTTGTCGTCCCACTTGTCCGCTGCCTTGTACCCGGGCCCCTTCCGAGCCGTGCTGACCGCACCCTTGTGCCCCATCGCGCGCACCTCGGGGAAGCCGACGCCCATTATTGTGATGTCTGCCGGGGAAAAGCCTCTATTGCTCGGGTGGTTGTGGGTGACGTACCCCACGAGACCGGCGTTTGCGGCGCGGTAAAGCGCATAAGACGGGTCCACTGACCCTCTGTCGCCCGATATCACCTCAAGCGGCAGGCCGTCCACGTCGAGCGCAACCAATATCTCCACGCCCGTAGCTTTGCCCTCCGCAAGAACAAACTCATCGGCACGCGCCTTTCGTGCTTCCATGGTTGGCAGGGCTTCCATGTCTGCCAGAAACGCAATGGAGTCCGCGCTTGTCGAATAGTCACGGCTTACCACCGGGAGTTTTTCGCCCGGCTCACGATATCGGTCGAGGCGTGCAGTCATTTTTGCCCGCGGGTCGGCATCAGTGTCCCGCCCGCCACCATCCTCGATATCGCTCTGTGCGTTGAACAAGGGCCCGCCGTCATCCTGCGGCGTGGTGGTGCCTATCTTGGACTGGTTTTTTCTGGTGTCGGCCTGCGCCTTGGCTTTGGCGTCGGCGGCGGCCTTTACCGCAGCGGCATTGGTGTCGCTGTCCCGCTCAAAGCCTGGCATGACGCCTTGCTCGCCCTCGGGCGTTTGTTCCGTGTTGCCAAACAAGGACGCCTCGGCGGAGTCAAATGGGTCTGCCGCCGGGGCATCTTGTTCCGGCGTTACTTCCGGGGCTTGGGCTTGCCCCCCTTGCGGAGCCAGTTGTCCACCTGCGCCGCCGCCAGCCTGGCCCTCTTGGCCTCCTGCGCCAGTTCCTTGAAGCGATCCGATGATATCCCTGAGAAACGCCCGGCGGGCTCTGGCGACGGGTTCTCCGGATTTGACGGCACGGGCGGCTTTTGTGAGCGCATCACTGATCGGTCCCTTCATGTTGGCTTGGCGCTGGATGTATTCCAGAACCTTTGCGTCCTGCTGAACCTGCGCCTCGTTGGCGTTCTGGTCCAGCGTGTTGCCCGCGCCCTCGATGGCTTCGCCGTTCTTCAACAGCGTGTTGAACGCGGACTTGTTCTTGCGAAGATCCTTGACGGCCCCGTCGAGAACCTTGGCCCGTTCCAGATATAGGGACTGCGCAACCTGTTCGCTACCGAACATATCGGTCTGGGTCTCGGTCGCCGTGTTGGCAGCGGCGTCTCTGGCGATCATTTCGGCCTGCGCTGCGTTGATGCTCTGCTTTTTGCCTAGAGTCGTCAGCATGCCCAGAATGTCGGCCTGTACGGCCTGATCCTTGACCACACGCCCGACCACAGACCCATCACGATCACTTGCGACGTTATTCGCCACCATGCCAAAGGCGTCACCGGACAAGCGGCGCAGCCCTTCGGCGTCGCGGACAAGCGCGGACTTCGGCGGCAAGCCAAGATCCTCGATGGACTCGTTTCGGTCGCGCAAGACCCTTGCAGCATCCAGCGCCGTACCTGTGCCCTCGCCGATGTTCTTGAGCGCGGCAAGAGACATGACCTCCTTGGCGGTATATCCGTCCGTCTCGTTGTAAATAAGTGCGGGCATGCCGCCCACATCAGCCTGTCCAGATTCCGCCGCGCGCTTGGCGAGGCCAACACGCTGGTGGCCGTCTGCGACAATCAGGCGCCCGTCCTTGGTGCGATACAGCATTGCTTGACCGGCCCGCGCCGGGTCAAAATTCCTGACACCCTGTAGCCGATCCGTGACGCCGGACTCATCACCGCCGCTCTTGTACTGAAATATGCTGGCGTCAGTCTCAAGAGACAGCATTTCCTCGCTGGTCAGAAATTTGCTCTCAGGCCCGCCAGACCCGGAAGGCGTAGGCGTCGCAATGTCGGCCTGCTGACCTGCAGTAGCATTCTCGGCGGGGCGGGATCCGGGTCCCATATCGGCGTCAACCGCCCCACCTTGATCCGCACCCGGGAGGACGGGCACGGATTCCGGTGTCTCTGTTGCTCCATCATCGACAACCTCGACGGCCCCGGTCTGCGTGTCGAAACGCACGGTGCGGCCTGTCTCGCGCTGTTGATCGCCCTGCCCTTCGATTTCGGGCAAAAGCTCGTACCGATCTGGCGCATCCGGATCGAGCGGCATTTCCGGCGTGTCTTGCGGCGCGGCCTCTGGTGCGGCCTCTGGCGTTGCAGTTGGTGCTGCGGCGGGCGTTGTGGTTTCCTCATCGCGGTCTCGACTGCGGCCAAGGGCATTCGCCCCGCCGCCCATTAAGCCGCCAAGGATCGCCCCGACAAGCGCCTGCTTTCCAACGTCCTTGTTGATGATGTCCTGTTCTGGGTCGTAGACGCCCAAGGCAATCAGGTTTTGCCCGATCGCCAATCCGCCCTCCTGGATGCCTTCCTCGATGCTGCCTTTGAATGTTGCGGATGCGAACCGACCGAGGCGACCAAGGATGTCACCCCTTACGCTGTCAGGAAGTCGGCCCAGTGCGCGCCATAAGGGGATGGCCTCGGACGTGCCCATGAACCCGGCAATTGCGGCCGCCGTCTGCGCATCGCGCTCGCTGGCGCCGGACTGCTTTGCCCGGTCATAGGCTTCCGTCTTGGCGACATCGGCGCCCATTTGCGCGGTGACAACCGCGCCATATGGTCCGGCAACAATGGGCGGCACCATGAACGCCACCACAGACCCCGCTCCAGAAAACAGATCAGACCAAAGGGAATCGTCCTGCGGCGGCACACCAAAGGTTTTGTCCGTCCAGTCTTTCAGGGCGTCAGCCGTCCGCTCTGCCTTTTGCGTCCTGTAGCCTGCAAAGACCGGGCCGAACTCTGCGGTGTCGCTCCACTGCGCAACGGCTTCGGTCGCCTGGTCGAGGCGCTGGGTGTATGTAGCGCGCTCCTGCGGTGTCATTGGCGACTGGCCGTCATCCGACAAGCCTTTTGCAAGGATGTCCTCGAACGACTGGACTTGGCGCGCGGCCTCCTTCACCCATTTCGGCGCGTCTCGCTTGATCGCATCGAAAAGAGTCTTGTCGTTGATGCCTCGGGCGCGGACGATGCTTTGGAAAACCCCCGATGCGCCTTGCGCGACTTCCTGGCCGCGACGCGTTGCCAGATCGCCAAAGGTTTCATCGGCGAAGGGGTCGACGGCTTTTGCGGCAGGCGGTGCGCCCGGCACGTTGGTCGCCTGCTGGTACTGCTGCCAGCCGATACCCTTGCCCTGCATGGCATCGAGAATGGATTGCCCGTTGCCCGGTATGGATTGCCCGGAAGGCATTGCGGGGCTCGGCATGGCCATTGGCGGTGCGGGTGGCGTCACTTGTGGTGGGGCGGCCTGCATCGGTGCGCCCGACGGCTGCGTGGCCTGCCGGTATGCCTGCTGTCCAAAAGACGGTCCTTGCATGGCCTGCAGCAAAGCCTCGCCAGTGGCCGGGACGATCTGTTGCGCCGCGACTGGTGGCGTCTGGCCCGGCGCCATGGGCCGCAGGGATGTTACGGGCGGCAGGTCCTGCTTCGGCATTGGCGCTGCGGCTGGGGCATTGACGCCGCGCATCATGGCCACAATGTCTTGCGGAGCGGACGGCATTGCGGGCTGCGCCGGTGGCGTCTGCGGCATGGCGGGGCGCGTCTGAGGCTTGGGCTCCGGCGCGGTTACGCCGACCTTGCCAAAGAAATCCGCCCGATCCATGTCTGAATAGAACCGCGCGTGCAGTGCTTCCGCCAGGGACGAGTCGTCAAGATCCCCGTATTCCGGAAATTTGCGCCGAATGTCGGAAATTTTGATGTCAGCCATTACGGATTCCTAAAGGGTCGCTTTCAGTCGGTCCCGGCATGCCGGATGCGGGCGGTGTCATGGTTGGGCTTGTCGACATCACCGATGGTCCCGCCGCGCCCGGCTGTGCCAAGGGCGTTGTGGGCGCTGCTGGCGATGCACTCTCGCTGCCGGGCGTCCGGTATGGATCGCCGCCGGGCGTGGTGTACGGAACAAGCTCGCCGGTGCGCGTGCGGCCGTAAAGGATGCCGTCCGGCCCTGGATATTCCCCGTAGAGCCTTGGTGACGACTGTCCGCCGCCTGAACGCCGCGGGGCGCTGCTGCGCCTTGAACCGCCGGTTGAAGCGCCCTTGCCCTGCTTCATCATGTCGGTCAGCGATGCCTTGAGCAAAGAGCCGACTTCGGGCGGCAGGTCAGGGTCAGCCATAAGATCGAGAATAGACCGCATCTTGTCGTCGCCGCCCAGCTGCGTCATGGCCTGGTCCATTGCGCTGTCCTTCCGCTCATCCTCGGCAGTCTTGTAAAGGCCTTCTGTCCGCGATCCGACCGCGCCGCCGACCATTGGCGCCAGAAATGCCAAAAGCGGGGATCCGGACCCACCGACGCTTTGCCCGGCTTGTTGCAGGGCGGCTTGCACCATCTGGCGTTGCATGTCGGAACCACGCTCCGGAAGAACGCCGCCAGGGCCGCGCGAGAAGATACCGGACATGCCGCCGCCACCGGCGGGAGGGACAAACGGGGGCGTACTGCCGCCCATGTTAGCGAACTTTGACATCAGTGAATCTTTCCGCGCATCGCTTCACGCTCAAGTATTTCTATGCGGCTCAATGACTGCTGCAGTGCGGCCAGCATGAGACCGAGATAATCCACCACTGAAATGTGGTCCGGGCGGCCAAGGCCCGTCATTGCGTGAAAATCCTCGGCCATCGGCCCGATATGGGTCCCGGTGTCGCCCGGCGGGGCGTGGCGCGGCAGGTAATTCCAGACCTTGTTTGGCATGTGGGCAACCACATCTGCCGCCCAATGTTGATTTATGTCAGCTTCAACGCTCTTGAACTGTACGGACGACTTGATCAGGGCCGCGCCGATGCTGCCAAGGGTCGACGCAGTGCTCATCTGCTGCTGCTGGTTGCTCTGGTAGGCGGCCATGTCTGCCTGATACTTGTCGCCCACTATGCCGCCGATGTTGATGCCTGCAGCATTGCCGGACGGGGCGTTGGTGTTTGGCTGATAGTTGCCGGTCATCAGCCCCATGATTTCATTCATGGCGTTGCTGCGCTCGGAACTGTCCAGGCCGAACTGACGCGTCTGTTCCTGGCCCGCCGCAATGTTCGAGTCCTGCGCCAGGCGGCTGATCGTGTTCTGAGTTTGCCTCTGCTGTTCGCCGTAGGCATCATTGAAGGCCTCGCCGCCAAGCGGGATGCCCCGGGCCTGCAGGTTTGTCAGGAGGCGGGAGTTTGATTTCTCAATGCCCGGCGCCATCATCGAAAAGCTGCGGTCGAAAATGTCCTGTGCGACCGTTCCGCGGTCCTTTACCCTGGCAGCGTCCGGCATGTTGTCGACGTTCTGGCCGATGATCTTCTCGGTGAAGCTGGCCGCTGCGGGCTGCAGGATTTCACGGATCTGCCGCTCACTGTCGCTTTCGATCTGTCGCACGGCGGAGCGGGACCCTTCCGGTGCCGTCCCCCTGACAAACTCTTGCGTGGTTGGGTCTGTATAGCCGTACTGCACGCCCGAACCGGACGGCGCGTAGGTATCAAGCCGATTGAACTGCGATTCCGCCGCCGCTGTCTCGTATGGATCCGGCGCTTCTGGCTGGCCTCCGCCTTTTTTGCCCATCTTGAATCCACCTGCAATTTTTTCGGTACATTTTCATCACTAGGATGTCGGACCCGTCATGTGCGGCAAACCGAATGATTGCCTCCGGTTCAAACCCGAGCTTGCTGGCCAAGTTGATCGAAGCCAGGTTGCTCATCGGGACGATCACGGAAATGACCTGACATCCCAGCGTGCCGAACGGATAATGGAACATTGAAAAGAGCGTGCCACGGCTGGCCCAACTGACGTCTGGTAGCGCGGCGATGGATGCCTCAATGTGAACGCCATTGAACCGCTCATAGACGATCCCGGCGACAAGCTGGCCGTCTTTGACCACGCCAAGGGCCTTGGCCTCGCTTGCGATCTGAAACCCAGGGATGCGGGCGGCCACCCACTTTGTCACGGCCCGATCAGCGCCGAACAGGACGTTTCCGACCCGGGCTAGTTGACCGCGAGCGTGATGTTGACGATCTGCGCCCATCTTGCCGTAACCTCCAACCGCAATTGGTAAACATCGCCAACAGCGTCCAAGCCGATCGTGTCCGATATGGCGATGGTTTCTATTCCGTCTCCCGAATTGTTCGGGTCGATCGTCACCGTCTGCCAGGCTTCTGCAAGGTCGGATGCCGTCTCGTTGTGGTCCGTCAGGACGGCAATGCGAATTGCAAGCGGCCCCTTGGCAAGGATCGTAGGGGTGATTGAGGCAAGGCCGGATGTGCCCGCCCTGAACCATCCGGTGTGAAGTGTCGCAAGCATTGGCTCGCCTGCGGTCTGACTTCTGGTGATCTTGCCCAAGCACCCATCTTGTGCAGTGAACCCGGTTGCCTGTCCGAGATTGTGCCAAACGTCTGCCGGGTAGTCCGCAGTCGCCCATGACCCGCTCTCAAGGTAATAGACCCACTGTTGCGAAACACCAAGATAGGTCCTGTTGATCACTGAAAAACTTGAGTCTGCGGATGTGTGCAGCTGCCAGTCGCCACCTTCCTCGATCGCGCGCAGGATCTCATCAAGGATCGGACGCGATATTTTTGACACTAGCGCCATTGCACCCTGCCGCAGGGACTCGCCAACGCTGATTATGCCCGATGTCGTAAGCATCCACGCATCGCTGCCGATCTGGGTAAAGGACCGGCTGGATGCCGGGGGCGCTACCTTGATGCGCGACAATAGCCGCCAGTCCTGCGCATCGCCTGGGTCCAAGCCCTCGTAAATGACCACCTGCCCCGTGCTGGTCATAATCGCCAGTACATCGTTCATCCCGTGCCCCGCGTCGACGGTCAGGCTTGCTATTTCGCTGATTGATCCCGTGATGTTGCCCAATCGGCCAAGCGGGAACCGCTGCAGCGCCCCCGTGACGGCGCCTACGTCGCCATAGTAAAATTCCAGATCGCCGCCGCGCTTCCACAAATAGGGCCGGTCATGGTGCGCGACGATCCCGTCAAACTCGTCCTGCGTGACGGCGGTTTCCGTGGTGAAGGCAGACGGGGCAAAGGTTGTTCCGTCGAAAGTCAGAGGGTCATCGCGGCCATCTGCGATGATCGCCCGACCGCTGATATAGGCAACGCTTGCGCGACCGTCGAAGCTGCGCGCGAATGTGGCGGCTCCGGCGGATGCCTGGTTTGGTGTCGTCTCGATGTAGAGTGATCTTCCGGAAAACTCGAACGGAATCCGTTGCACGGCTGACGACGGCCCATCTGACAAAATGGCTTGCGGTCGCGTTTCCAAAAGCGCCCCCGTGGATTTCCAATTCAGCATCTCTCCCGCATAAACCGCCCGCATCTCTGCGTTGCTTGCTTCGGAAAACAGGCCGCCGATGGGAAGCGGCAAAGATACATCCCGTGCGGCCCCACGCTGTCCGGCTTGTGCGCGTTGGGCTCTCATCTGCTGCCTGCGTCTCATGTGCGAATGATCCAGTTGACCGCCACAACAGGCGGGATGATGTCGAACGGCTGATCGCCGCCGGTGTCTGCAATCGTAATGCCGGTGGTTTCCGTGCTGTTGGTGCCGCCTGCGGTTTCTTCATCGACGGTCAGGCCGGTTGTCGCAGAGTCCACCGTGATTCCGGTTGTTGCGCTGCCCGTGTTGCCCGCCGCGCCCCCCGCGTCCGTCCCGGCGGTGCCCGTGGTTGTTGCCGCCGCTGCCGCGTGAGTGTGGCCCGGGTCAGTGACAGTGTGAACGTGCCCGGGGTCCGTAACAGCGTGATCGTGCGGTGTGCCGGTGAACGTGTGGGTGTGCCCCGGGTCGGTCACGGCATGGCTGTGCGACGGCATCTGGTCGACCGTCAATGTCACGGCTGCGGCGCCTGCATAGGCCAAGAGCGCAAAGCCCGGATCCCCGCCTGCACCGAGAATGGCACGGCCCCGCAGGTCGGGCAGGTTGAATGTCGTCGCGGTCTCCCCGTAGGTCGCGCCAAGAATGCCGTAGAGTGTTGGAAACTCTGCCTTGATCAGCGCGCGGCCGTCACAGACTTTCCAGCCATCACCGGCGTCGACGGTCGAAAGTGTCGGGGCAATGGTCCCTGTCGGCGGCAGGATCAGGCGGATTGCCGCGATCAATTCGGCGGTATTGTCAGAGGGGGTGTCGTAGGTGCGGGTCCTGCGGCGGTAAAGGTCGACGTCCGGAATCGTAATCTCGGGCATCAGCTGACCATCCAGCGGCCGTTCTCAAGGGGCCACGTCTCATAGCCTCGATCTTCGCATCCAATCAGGAAGGACCGGGCCCCACCGGCATCCTCGGCAATTCGCACGGCAAGCTCCGTCTCATACTCGTCTGCCCGTTCAGCGAACGGCAAGCCAAGGGCGCGCTGCAGGTGCCACGTCATGCCAAGAGACAACAGGTAATCATCATTGAAGGCGGGCAGGTCCGTATCGGCTGTAAACTCCGGGCGGCGCACTTGCGGGAAGGGTCCGACACCGGATGTCGGAAGCAGACGCTTGAGGATTTCCTCGGGTTCGGTCGGCCACACGGAAAGATCATACCCTGGCAGTTCGCCGTAGAGGGCTGCATCGGTTCGGTTGTCGTTGATCAGGTCGGCATTGTTCAGCTTCATCCAGCCGTCGCGCGACACAACCGGCGCATTGGTCTGCAGCGGCTCAGATGACAGGTTGAAATCCCCCTCCTGGATCAGTGACACGACAGGGTAGCGCGAAACATACTCGATCGTCACAAGCTCCTCGGTCGTCGGTGTCGGGTCGATCCAGAGGGCGTTGTTCTTGATGCGCCAGCCGTGCGGCGCCACATTTGCACTGCCGCCATAAAGCCACCACGCCCAGACCTGGGGGGTTGCCGGGCCGACAAGCCCCATTGGCCAGCCGTCGCGCTGTTCGGTGCCGGGGATGATGCGCAGGAAGTCCGGCGGCAGTTCATAAGCATAGCGCCCGGGCTGCAGCGCAAAGACCCATGTTGAATGGAAGTCACTCAGCCCGGCCCATCGCGTCCGGCGCAGAAAGTCGCGCAGCACGTCCTTTGCGGCGGTGCGCAGGATCCGCGCAATACGGTCCTGATTGCCAAACAGGGACGCCGGGCGAGGTGCTGTTGCATCCCGCTCCGCCGCTTCCTGCCCAATCTCAAGGATCGTGCGCGCCATGGTGTCAGTCCTTCAAGGGATCGAGGTCATCCGCCCCAAGGTCGTCGTTGCCGGTAGCCGGGTCGCCGCCGCCCATGAAGCCGTCATTTTCGTCCAGCTTGTAGGGGGCATCGTCCGACACGCGGGCAACAGACTCGACACCACCCGCCGGGGCCTGTTGGGCCGCATTGCCGCCCATGCTGCGCATCGCCTGGTTCTGCGCTTCCAACTTGACGTTCTGAGTTTCCAGAAGTGCCAGGCGCTTTTCCATCGCGGCCAGCGCGGACTCGGCACGGGCCTGAACGTCTGCGGCCTTGATCGTTTCGGCCTCGCCGTCACGTTTTGCCATCCATGCAACGGCGATCTTGCGCGTCCGGCTGGCTTCCATGCCGATCTGTGCGACAACGTCATCGCTGATGTCACAAAGGTCCTCGACGCAGCGGATTGCGTGCATGTCGAGAATTGCGATCTGAGAGCGCGAAATGCCTGGCAGGTCACTCAGGGGCGTGCCGTCCGTGGGCACGTCCTCATATTGAGAGAACAGCGCATATTCTCGGGGGAACTGGCGCGCGGCTTCTTCGGGTGTGATTGTGCGATGCGCGACGGTCAGGCGGTCGCCCTTGGGCTGCTTGGCCACGCAAAGGCGGTTTTCAAAGGTCCCGTTCTTGGAAAAGTCCTTGGATTTGATCTGGACGCGATTCCAGAAGAACGCGACAAGCAAGCCGCTCTGATTGCCCACCGGCCCCATGTGGGACGACAAGTCGGCTGCGGTGAGGTCTCGGGAAATGGCGGGGTTGCTCATGGTCAGGTATGCCTTGATCCTGTTGAAATGGGGAAGGCCGGGCAACGCATCGCCCGGCCTTTGTCGCTTAGTCGGTCAGGATGCCGTTCAGCTTGCGGTTTTCGCAGATGAAGTTGCCCATACCGGCGAGGATCACCGTGTCGGAATCCTCGGTCAGCGGGCGACGCGGGCCGCCCAGCACGACATTGTTGCGCTTCTTGTGCATGATCAGCTCGATCGTGCTCATGTTCAGGAACTTCATGCCGGTCGGGGCATAGCCGCCCTGCCCGCCGTCAGCGACAACTGGAACCGTCTCGAACATGATATTCGTGAAGCCAGCCGATGCCATGTTCTTGTCCATGAAACGCTGTTGCGCCTGCAGCGACTGCGAGAACACGCTGTAGTATGTGTTGTCGCTGATGATGCAGGATACCTTGTCCGTGCCGCGGCAGGTGTCAAGGTACAGATCAAGCATGTCGCCGTAGATCGAGGCAACCGCAGCGCCGCCGGTGCTGGCCCGCTGGTTGTCCCACCAGTTATAGGTCGTGGAGTTGATCCCGCCAACGGTCGATCCTGCGGTCGATGACACCAGAAGCTCAAGGCCGCCAAATTCCTTGCCGGAAGATGACGTTCCGTCGCCGTGCGCCGACTGGTGCATCTGGTTCTGAATCGTCTTTTCCGCGTGCATGGTGCGGGCGCGCATCATGTTGATGACTTGCTCCTGACCATCGTTCTGCAGCATTTCCAGACCGGAAATCGACACGCCACATGCGTATTGTTTCCAGGGAAATTCCGCAGACGTCAGGATCTCCTGACCGGCGACGTTCAGCGCCTCACGGCCTGCATACCACTGGAAGTTGGCGTTTTCCTCGCCGACCATGATGGGCGTCGAGATCGTCCGGCCGCCGCCGATGGTGCGCATCCGCTTGCGGCGGCGCAGCTCGTAGTAAAGGATGTTGTTGCGCGAAACGGCGTCAGCAATGTTCTTGCGGCGATGCGCAAGAGTTGCTGTCATCAGCTCGCCCCAATTCGGATTCGCCATGTTGATACCTCAATAGCGATCCCGTGCTGTGTCACTCGGTCCAGAAGTGGCGCAAGACGTCCTCAATCGGGGCGTCGTCGTTAAGCACGGGGCGACGGCTGGCACCTTGGCCCGCTCCGTCAATTGATTTGCTGGCAGCTTTGGCCCGCTGGACCGACGCTGCCGCCTTGTTCTGTTGTGTTGGTGCCATGCGGGGCTCTGACTGTGCGGCGGGATTTCCGAAAGCCGCCTGCATGTCAGCCACCGACTGCGTGTAAAACCGATCCAGGTCTGCCGTTGTGACGCCCTGGCCTGTAGTCGTGACGTGGTTTTGAGCCATAGCCGTAATCTGTGGTTCGAGGTTCTTGAAGTAGGGACGCTTTGGCTGGCCGGACTCGTCTTTTTCGGTGAGAAATGTTGTGAACTCGTTTTCAACGTCCCGAACCTGCGCCCGCTGCGCACTGTCGGGACCAAAGGACGGGCGGCCGCCGGTCAGCTGCGCCTTGAGGGACGCATTTTCAGCACGCAGGGCCTTTGTGTCCTCGTCCTCGAACAGGTCATCCTCGGGCTCATCCTTGACCACCTTGTAGCCGTGGAACTTCGCGGCAGCGGCCAGCACGTCGCCGATCTTGTCGGGCGCGGATGCCATTTCCTGCGCAACCCATGCAATGTACTCGTCCGGCTTTTCTTGTGCAAATGATGCCAGATCGGTCAACTTGCTCACTACATCGGCGGGCTTGGCGCCGAACCGGGTCATCTGGTCCTTGATGTACGGCTTTTCGAATGCGGTGAATGCCTCATGGGACTCGGTCAGTCGCCGGGCGATTTCCGCGCGCCGATCGTCGGGAATGTCTTTGAGAAGGTCATCTGCGGAGGCGCTGGACAGATCAAGCGGGTCCTTGTCCTTCGCTTTGCCTTCCGCCTGCTTGGGATCTTCATCGTCGGAGTCCGTCTTGTCGTCGGCTGGCTTGTCCTCGTCACCGACGTCGCCCTTGATCTTGGCCTTTGCCGCCAGGTCGTTGCCTTCATCCTGGGAAACGGTTTTGGGCCCGTCCTCGCCGTCGATCGGCTCCTGGTTCATCCCCGCGCCGTCATCTTCTTCCTCGGCGTTGAACCCTTGGTCCTCAAGCGCCTTGCGCATGAACGCGGTCGTGTCGTCCTCGTCGTCCTCGTGGTCCGTGAAAATGTCGCTCATATCTTTATCCGCCATGGGATCCTCCGTCGAGTAGCTGTAGGCGCATCGTGGCGGGGTTGGGTGGTGGTGTGCGGCAATTATTGCCGGGATGCCAGTGCGTGGGCGTGCATGGCCTTTAGGCAGAACTCCAACAGATCGCTGCGGGCCAAGTGCCGGGTGCGCGCGGCGTCCGGCGGCGCGGTGCGCAGCGATATGGCGGCGTCCAGTGTGCCCAGCAGTTGACCGGCATGACGGTTGACCGCCTCGCGCAAACGGCGTTCCTCATCGGCCTCGCCTTTTCTGGGGGGCAGCATGTCGGTTGCTTTGCTCACTTGATCACCTCGATATCGGTGCTGATTTCTGTCCCGTCATCCAGTGACCCGGATTCTTCCATCGGCTGCGCTTTTAGATCGGGCGGAATTGCCAATGGATCGGTTTCGATGAACCGCTTGATGTCTGACACGACACCCCGCTCATAATCGTAGTGCTCGGCCCACTCGTTGCGGTGCCCAACGCCCGCGTCATACTCGGCCAGATCGTTGCGCTCCATGTACTCGTGCTTTTCGTGCCGGTTTGTGATGGTTTCCGCGTGGTCCAGTTTCCCGGTGCGAAACGGCTGGAAGGGCGGGGCAACCTGTGGCGTGGCCAGATCCTTGTTGCGCGGCGGCGCTGGGGGGCGGCAGTTATGCGGCCAAGGCCTGTCCAGCCTGTGCCAGCCGTCGCAGGTCCGGCACTTGCGAGACCGGCCGGGCGCTTCGGCCCGCTCCGGGGCGCCAAAGATGCGCGCGTGTTGTGTTGGGTCAGCGGCGTAGCGCATTGTGTGGCTCCCTGGCCAAAGTGTTCACAGATCGCGCGGGTTGGGTGCGCCGTAGCGCCCCTGCATCATCTGCATGAGCTGGTCGATCATTTGCATGTCTCGGTAGTGCATGGCTTTCTGCCCATCGTCCACGTCATCGGGCGGCGGATCTGACAGCATGTACCCTTCTTCGCTCAAGCGGCGCATCTGGTCGGTGTCTCGGGCGGGTGACAGGTTCGGCCCCATCATCAGGGCCCCCAAATCCGTTACCTGCGGGAACCACTGCCGCCCAGGGCCTTCGGCTGGTGGCATCTGGCCACCAGCAACGGGCGTGACGCGTTGCCCTCCGACCGGGGCAGACTGGCTGCCCTGTCCACTGCCAAGCATCATCAGGCGCAACAATTCTTCCATATCAGGATCCTCTCGTTTCGCGCTGCGGGGGTGGCGCGTTCTGAGCCTGCGCGGCAATATCTGCGCTCTTGGCAAGCAGATCCGTGCCTTTCATCTTCATTTCGTGCTCGCGGTCGGCCTGGTTGTTCTTCGCGTCGTACTCCATCCGCATCTTGTCGATTTCGGCTCTGATCTTCGCAACTGTGATCTGCGTTTCTTCCGGCGGCTCGCCTTGCGGCTCATCGGGAAGGGCTGAGATAAGCCCCTCAAGTGTGCGGGATTTCGGGAAGCCTCGAACGCCGAACAAGAGCAATTCCTTGACCGTCTTGTAGTCGAACTGTCCGGATCCGGCCAGCGGCGCCAGCGTAGATACAAAGTTGGCAAACGCTCCAAGGAACTCGATGCGGGCCTCCTTGTCGGCCTGTTCATCGGCCAGAACCGTTGATTGCGTCTCGATCGCCACCGTGATCTTGCGGCCGTAGTCCGTTTTGAGGCGCGCATGCACGGCCTCCCAGCTGGTATCTGGCACCTTTTCCAGCTTTGGTTCCTCGGGTGGCGGCGGCAACGGCCCGGCCATCTGTCCGGCCTGCACCGCCTGGGTCATGGCCTGGTGCATTTGTGACAGTTGTTCGAACTGTGCCTTTGCCTGATCCTGCTGCGCAATCATCATCATGCGTTCGGCCTCGGTCATCGGCATGTCCATGCCGCAGATGTCGGCGATTGTCTTGGTGTCGAAGTGCTCAAGCCCTACCTCGACCATTAGACGGATCATGTCGCGCGCATAAATCGCCATGCGGCGTTGCCGCTCTGACAGCCGCAGGCCAGCGTAGCGGCCTTTGATCTGCTGTGCTGTGGCGGTCTCGCTGGGGTCGCTGGTGGCGCGCATCACGTCCGACACGCCAGACGCCTCAAACATCGCTTCCTTGGCTTGCTCTCGCAGCATCTGCAGCGCCTGCAGGACCTTGATCATGGCCTCGATGGGAAGCCACTGCACGATCCCGTTCATCCCGCCCTTTTCAAGCAATCCGATCCAGTCCGAAACAGGAACCATCTCATTCTTGCCGTTGAGCAACTTCTTGACTTCCGTGGCCATGGACCCCGGGAACAGGCCGGACACGGACAGCGCGCTGAGAATCGTTCTCATCTTCTCGGTGGCGGTGTCGATTTCGCGGGCCCGGCGCTCGTAGTAGCTGATATCCGGGCGCGGCGTCATCTGCTGGCCTTTGCGTGTAGCCATGAGTGGCGGCGGCATCGGGTAAAATTCTTCCAGCCCAAGCGGGTCCGGGATGCGGTCGAGGGTTCCGGCCTTGTACGCCTGGCTCCACCAAATAACCTCGCCGGTCTCCTTAGACCAGATTTCCCATACCGACGCGGTGTCGTAGGGCGATGCAACCGGCGTGCCTGTCTCCGAGTCTGCTGACATAGAGGCAAAGCCTCGGTCCCGGTCCTCGTCGCTGATCCCGCGCTGCGCGAACTCTAGGCCGAGGTTTGTGAAGGACATGGCCTGCGCGATTTCCTCGCCAAACCGTTCTTTGACTTTCACGCGCGACATCGGGACCTCGATCGCCAACCACGGGAGTTGATCCCATGATGTCGCGGGGGCCAGCAACAGCCGTTCCCACTCGACGGGACGGGTCAGTACGCTTTCATCTGTTTTGACCTCGACCACAGACTGCGCGCCGGTCATCGGGTCGGTGACGATCTGCTCCTCGAAGCTGGCCTTGTAGAGCACGCGTCCGGCCCCGCGCCCCGGAATCAGCCAGTCGTCCCTGGCGCCCTCCATGGTCACATCGAACCGTTCGGTGTCGACAAAGTAGGCCGCCAATCTCTGGCATGCCTCTGCGGCCATGGTAGCAACCGGATCCTTATTTCCATCGCCGTGAAACCTGCGCCGCGCGACGGGTGCCGGTGTCTCGGAATAGATCAGCGGCTTGAGAACGTCGACCGTGCCGTGAATTAGCGCCGTCTTGTCGCTGATTTCGTTGGTCTTGGCGGCATCGGTCTGCTCGCCGCCGCGCCCCGGGTCATTGTCTGGGCCAAAATACAGCCGCTCGCAAGCCAGGCCTTCGACGCGCCACCTGTTTTCGTGCGTCATCCCGGCCTTGATCTGCGTATCCCAGAACGTCCAGTCTGAATCCGGCCCTGCGGTGTCGTCCTCGGGGTCCGGAAGGTCGGGCAAATTCTCGGCGCGCGTCATCTCGAACGGCACCACTTCCGATGCGTCCGAGCCTGCGGCGTTAGCCGGTACAATGTTCCGGCGGTCACTCATTGCTAGGTCCGTTCATTTGCCTCATCATGCCGGGACCATAGGTCATCCAGGGTCTCGCCGTGCGGCGAACCTTTGGCCTCGACCGGCTTGCCTTCGATCACACGGTCGAGGAACCGCCCGAACAGGGTCGCAGCGTCAACGGCGTCGTCGTGTCGGCCGGTCGGAAATTGCAGCAGTTCCTTTTCGAACGCGTCCAGGTGTTCGAGGAAATCCTTGCCGATCTGTGAGCGGTTCGGCAGGAACAGTTTGCCCATGGATGCCATGCCCAGAAGCGCATGCGCCCGTTGCTCCTTGCTGACGCTGGACGTCATCTGCACCCGGTTTACGAACACCTTTTCGCGGCGCATCATCAGTTTCAGGAAGGGGCCGACACTGTTGATGATCTGTCCGGATTCCTCCACGGCGCGCATGGGCTTCCACTTTTTCACCAACCGGATGAACTCCGCGGCCCACACATCCGCCTCGCGCCGCCCTCGCCACATATCGAGTAGGTAAATGTTCCAATCGGCATCAACACCCCAAACCATGTGGACGGTGTAGTCTGGATCCGGCGCCCCTGCCTCGTCTTTGGTCGCATAGTCGCTGCTGATGTAGATTTGCAGGCCGGTGCGGTCCAGCTTGCCGGGTGCATAGCGAGATATGTGCTCCTGGCGAAACATGAGTCCTTCTTCGGGGCTCGGGCGCTGCTGGAACAGGGCCGACCAGACCCAGCCGCCGCGCTTCTTCATGCCGCCCAGCTCTGCATCTCCGAACGCCTCGGGCCAAAGCCAGTCGCCGGGCTTGCGGCCGAGCGGGTCATCGTCGCGCTCTGCACTGGCGGCCAAGCACAGCACAAACCACTTTTCGCCAGTCTCCCGGTCCTTGTACCATCCCGTGCGGCCATCGAAGTCCTCGGGCAGGATCCGGCCTGCAGGATCATCGAGGTGCCACCGCGTAAAGATCATCAATTGCTTGCGGCGGCCCTGCAGGCGGGACAACAGGTCGGTCTTGTACGTCTCCCAGGCTTCCTCTCGCATGTGGGGCGACATGGCGATTTTACGCCCTTTGATCAGGTCATCCATGAACAGCCATTCGGCAGGGTTGCCGTGCTGGTTCCCGCCGAACATGCCGAACGAGTTGTATTCGCCGCCCTGTGGGTTCGCGAACGCATCCTTTGCCGCTGTGTCGTGGCGCAGGAACACGTCAGGCCACGGCCACTCGGGCTGCAGCATCCGGTTGCGCACCTTGCCGCCCAGCTTTTTCGCGAACCGCTCCGTGTGGACCACGCCCATCATCGCCGCTTCCGGGTGTCGGCCCATGATCCAGCTGGGAAACAGGTCCGAGAACAGCGTGGTCTTGCTGTGGCGCGGGGGCATGAACACCATTGCCCGATCGACCTTGTCGTCCTCCATGCTCTGCGCCAGCTTGCAGGCCAGCTTGATATGCTTCGGTGGCTCGAACCGGGTCATGCGCATGTAGTAACGCAAAAAGGACCGTTGGCTTTCGGCCCGGTCCTCATCCTCGCATAGATCGAGGTATTCCTGTTCCGTTATGCCCATGTGCCCCACCGCGCTAACCAGCGCCGCCACAATCTGAAAGGTGGCGGCGCTGGTGTATCATTTAGAACAGGCTCATCTGTTCGCCGGGTCGCGCTGGTGGCTTCTAGTATTCCCGCGTTCCGGGGATCAGATACTGCGCCCCGATCAGCGTGTCCTCGACCTCGTAGGGATCCGCGCTTGTGTAGAGCGTGCAAAAGGACGTGTCCGAACGGTCGCGCAGGTTTTCGACCTCCCATGTCACCCAATCGTCGGCCGGGTGGCTGAAGTCCATCTGCAACCAAAGCGCATGCGATTGCTCCCAATTCGTGCGCATTTCTTCCGGCCATTCCGCCCGGCGCCGCTTGGCTTCCGCCGTGTCGTAATAGTTCAGCCGCCCCTCGATCGCAGACTGAAAGCCATTGTCCTGTTTGTAACCGGATCCAAGATCCAAACGGCATTGGTAGCTGCTGTGGTCGTCAAACGTGACCGTGATCCATGCCTTGATGTAGCCGCCCGTGCGGTGGCCACACGCGACCCGCTGCGCGATGTCCTCGAACACCCAGAAGTCAAACGCCCTGCCCGCAAGATCCGCGTGTTCGGCATTCTGGACTGTGACTGTGGTCGGTCTCATCGCTCACGCCTCCACGATCAAATGGCTGAAATGCTGCTCAACGACTTCCGTCGAAAGTTCCTGCTGCGCCCACTCGAACGCCGCGGCCTCAGTGAGCGGCTTGATCCCCTCGCCGCCCGTCCACGAGCGCTGCCCCGCACTGCGCGCCCACATCGACCGGGCGCCACCTTCACCGGCCAAGAAGTACCGCCCAGACCTCGGCGTCGTGTACAGGCCAGCGGACCAATACTGAAAATCGCGCGTGCTGTCAGCGCCGTGGCCAAGGTTGTCGGTCTCGCCGATCAGTTCAGCCTTCTCGGTGTCGTAGCGAGTCCCGTTGATGATCGCTTTCATGTCTTATCCCTCCTTGTGTTGCACACCTTGTTGGTGCGTAAGGAAAGGTATGCACCCGTTGAGTGCGTGTGTCAATCATCTTTTTTCGCATGTTCGCGGCGCCGCTCATATTCGGCAATCTTGGCCGCTCGGTCCTCGTCGCTCATATTGCTAACGCGCTGAGGCTCATTTGGCGGCGTGACGGCATCTGGCTTGCCCCAAAGGCTGCGCTGCCGGTTGGCCAGCCAATTCATCGCGGCGGATGGGTCTGGCGGCAGTTGTGTTTTAGTCTGCGCTACGACAACTTCACCTTCCTTCGACTTGAACGCCCTTTCGCTGGTGACTGTCATGCCGACCGCGCGCTGATAGAGGCCATGAGCCACATTTCCGTCTGCCAAAACCTTGCCTGAATTGACTGCCTCAGAAAAACCGTCGTGTTCGCGCTGCCACGCATAGAAGGTTTCCGTTCTGATCCCGAACGCCTTTGCCATCTGTTCGTCGGTCAG
>Ga0307983_1000103_pt1 | contig 43963 bp, 56 predicted proteins | sample OrgLakmetagen991_FD_201845 | JGI IMG/M metagenome (GOLD analysis project Ga0307983, IMG submission 201845) | Saline water microbial communities from Organic Lake, Antarctica - #991 | ecosystem: Environmental > Aquatic > Non-marine Saline and Alkaline > Saline | place: Antarctica: Organic Lake...
CTTTCGGTGCATCGAGCCAAAAATGATTTTTCCGACTCCCCCCTCATATACTTGATATACAGATGATTAATGCTAATTTATTTAGCAATATAGGCGGTGTTTTGGCTGTTATTTTTAGTTTTTTGGGTGTGAATTTGGCGCAATAATGCGCTTAATAACGGTAAGTGGGTGCTATAAATACGATAAATAGGCGTAGAATGAGCACTATTTTGCCTATGTGGGCTTTTCTGGTGGTGATATGGGTGGTGGAAGCTGCTGAGACGTGCATTTGATGCCTGTGATGGCCTGCACCTCTGCGAGTAGCAGTCCGAGCTGAGCTCTGGTGATACGGCGTACGGTGAAGGTGATCTTGTAGCTGGATGTGCTCATTACTTCACGGGATTGGCTACTACCTCGCCACACTCAGGGTAATAGCCTGTAGTACCGCGAAGGATGATCTGACATGTGGCTGATATACGCCCGTCGGCCTGGCAAGGTGGCTGCACCTGGTAAAATGTGCCTTCATGCCGTATGGTCTTTATCGCTGCTGACATGTAGCTAAGATGCTACACAATAGGAATGTGGGAAAGGACAAAAAACCAGAGAATCAGACTACTGATGTAGGTATAGACACGCGTCAAAAGACGCGCGCCAGCCTTGAGATAATTCATATTCAACAGTTGATCTTAATGCTCTGATTAGTTTTAATGGAACTCAATTTGAGATTACCAACCTTGACGAATTTGACTATGTGAATGCTCAAATTGAGATCAACTCAAAATATGAGTATGTAGCGGACAGGATAAGGCCTGGTGAGACCTTACAAATTGGGATGATGAACTTTGCCGATAGTGACGGACAGAGACTGTTACCATCAATCAAGCCGGGTATCATTACCATATACTGTTACCTAGAATTGGGAGGAAAAGGCTATTTGTACTCTGATAATAATTAGCGCCTATTTTACTTAATTATAGATGGAACCGAATCTTTCATCACGCCGAGGAACTGGCCGGTCTCGATATCCTTGATGTAGACGGTGGTGCCTTCGGCGAAGTGTAACTTGAGCCTGAAGTATCGGTATCCGTTACGAATGAAGGCGAGATGCTTGGCTTCTGTATCTCCCCATATTTCGGGATATATTAACATAACATTTCCCTCAATTCGTATTAGTTGCTTTTCAATTAGAGAATTCATGCCATTAATCACCTTCTGGTGATGATCAACGACTGTTTTTGATCGCTTGAGAGCGCTATTGAATGCTTTTACTGCTTTGCCTGATACCATATACATATAATTAATCAGATGATTTGTGATAACTCTCACCTGTGAAAATAACACAATTAGATAAAAAAAGTAATTAAATATTTTTTTTGATCCCTAGCTTAATACGGCGGTGGTAGACCTACGGTCACCCAATCGCGGTATTAATCGTCGAAAAAAGCCCCTGCCAAATAGCAGAGGCTTCAACCAGCGTAAGTCCAATATAACCACGTGATGAAGGTAGCTATTGTGGTAACATAGGGAAAGGACAGGACGAGGCACGGAAGTAACTTCCGCGCCACTAAAAGCTGAGTGCCATGGACCATCCGGAGAAGCCTCCGAAGGTATTGTACTCAGGATCGATGTGAATCGACTGAGGGTTGAGCCTATAGAAGATACTACAGCCATCTGTGGCTTTGTCGATCAGGCGATCTTTGAGAATCTCTAGCACTGCCTGAGTACGCTCATAGATGTTGAGATCTTCGGCATCTGTGGCTCCTGTCTTGTACTTCTCTATCACGAAGAAAAAGGTAGTGGCGTCATCAACGCTCATATTGAGCTTGCCGGAGGTATCGAAACTGGGCACGACTACTACCAGCTGAATGCCGTCGGCATCTTTGAGCCTATTGACGGCTTGCTTCTCTGTGGTGACTCGCTTGTATTGTAGATCGTCAATACCCGCGATGAGGGCTTTGATCTCGGTATCGAATGTGGTGATGCTGATCATAGTGGTGGCTTTGAATTAAGAAAAGCCCCAAATGGGGCTTTAGATTAGCTGATATCGGAATCCTGACTCAATCCATCTCTAGCAAACCGATAGATTAATGTCGTAGCGTCAATTGGCTCAATTGTCACTTGATTAGAGTTGGTACCAGTTTTGAACGAAACGATTGGTGGATCTCTACCTCTGATGGTGACGAATCCAATAACCGGAACCTTCGGGGAATCTCCCTCGGAAATCCTAATCGGAGTGCCATCAAAAACCCTATAATCAAAATCAGACACCAGCAAATCAATGCTCATGTGGAAATCGATACTCGGGGTATGGGCAGAGATTAATACATCACTCTCGCTGATGTGCGATGCATAGGTACTGGTAAGACCTACGGCTATTGTCAGCTGTAAGCTGATGGATAGCAAAAGAATGAAAAATCTCATGAGGGGAAGTTCTGAAATAATGTGGCGAACAAAAGGACACCCTTCGGAAAGCTCAGGGTGACGGAAAGATTAGAAGTGTGTTGTTGGTGAAAACACCAACAACGGCTCAGGGTGACGGAAAGATGGGGAAGGTAAGGCACGCGTGACACACGCGCGCCAGCCTTAACGACTATCGGCCTTTGGCTTGGTGCTTCATCTTGAGGCGCTGATTTTCGCGATGCTGCTCGTACATATATAGGAGTACATCGAACAGGCCTGCCTTGTCTGTGTCTTCTACACGTCCGAAGATGCCTTCCTTGGCTACTGTATATAGGATGCTGACCCAGGCAGCAGCTGAGCCCTGATCGGGACGCTTTGCCTTGCCGGTATCTTTGGGCTTGGGGAATAGCCGACTGAGATTGATCGTACGGCCTCCGACGGTCAGTTCTGAGGTCTGGATGTAGCTGATCACATAGGTGAACCAGAGCAGTGTGGCCAGCTTTATCACGGGAGGCATCCGTCTGGCTAACCTCGCATGGATGGTGATCATCGATCTATCGAAAGGTACGCGAACTTTCCCTGCAGGGGACTTGACCAAAGGGCGATAGAGACAGGCAATAAATCGATTGAGTTGGGATTCTAAAGCCTGGTCTGGCTCCTGATCGCGGCGCATGTCGAAGTATTCGTCGAGCTCTTCGAGGGCTGCTCTGAATTCGCCAAAGCTGACGTCATGGAGTAAATCGCCGGGACCTTGCAGGCGGCCAACTTTAGGAAAGTGGTTGAGGACTGTGTCGTAGTTGATCTCTAAGGAGGGCTCGGAAGTATCTTCCGGGCTATTGGGCACGCGTGACACACGCGCGCCAGCGGTGGTCTCTTCATGTTTACCCTTCGACGGGCTCAGGGTGACATGATGAGATGAGGATTTGAAAATGAAGGCGGTGAGTTCATTGGCGAGGTGGTAGATGTTTTGATTTTTGTGATCTACCCATGCCTGGCTCATGATCCGCTCTAGCATGATGGATCGCCAGCTACGGCGGATATCTGCAATAATGTAGAACACCCGGACTCGCCAATCTAACTCTGAGATCGCACCCGCTGCGGTAAGGCTGCATAGGGCGAGGATCTTCCTGATCTTGGCTGCCGGTAGTTCATCCCAGTGGGAGGGAACTTGCTGTTGGATATCACGATCTGGAATTTCGAGGGTATTCATCGGTTATATGCATATAGATGGGCACGCGTTGCAAACGCGCGCCAGCGGGGTGGAGAGATGGGCGCAAGTGAAACACTTGCGCCAGCTTACGAGATCGAGAATACTCATTCAGGTTCTGAAGAATTTATTGGTTTCGTCGTTTTCCGGTAGGAGCTGATAATCAAGCGCTTCTGTGTCGTTGGCATTGAGGAGCCGCTTGATATCATCGAGGGCGTATTGCGCATCTTCCTTGAGCAGATTGCAATAGAGCTCGATCGATTGCGGTAGGGGTACCTGTGAGCTGGCACGTGACTGGGACATGCTATGAAACTGCTGGACGACTCCATGGGGTAGGAAATGGAGGGGCAATCGCTTAGCGGCCATGACCATGGCGAGTAGTGGCATGACCTTCTGTACAAGTGCCAGCAGCTCCTCTAAGTACTCACTGGTCTGATCGCCGGGCAGGCCGGAGGATGCGCCACTGCCGTCACTGCTGGTACTGTTGAAGTTTTGCCAATAGGCAATCAGCTTAGGAAACTCAGTGCCCAGGGCCTTCTTAATCGTACGGCGCTGGACTTCATCGATGAACGGCGTAACAGAGTAGAAAAACTTACTGCTGTGATCGATAGGATAGGCCTGATGGAATAGATCTGCTGTGTTGACCAGGAGCTGGCGTGTAATCGTGCGATTGTCACTGGTGAGCCACTCGGTGATCTGCTGTGCTTCGAGGAATTCGATCAGTCGATCGGTGACCTGGTGAATCTTGAGGATGTGGGCGGCATCATCGCGATCGAGCATCCACTCCCAGGCCATCTTTTCATTCTCGGTATCAATCTTGACTTTGCGCCCAGTATCCTCATGGCTGACCATGTTGGACTGATAGTAGCGGAATGTGGCCATGTAAGCGAGGGGCAACTGAAGATGCTCAACGAGCTGATCATCGGTATCATCGCCACTGCCATCGAGGGGATAGTCCTCAGAATGATAGTGGGTGATGGCGCGTGTGATCACAGCCGTGCCGACGAGCTTTGCCAACTCATCTTGTGCGAGGATCCAGTCGGTACGGATGCGAGTGAAGTCATTGTTTTGATAATACGATCCTGTAAGATTGCGAATCTCAGTGGCACCTTCAGAAGCTTTATTGATGAGTAGGTTCATTTTTTCTCAGCGGTTTCTTTGACACGATCTTTGGGGGCGAGCTCCTGCTCTTTCATGACGGTATGATGATAGAATCCCATGCGGATATCCGTACTAGGAAAATTGGCAGCTATGGCCTGATTGATGGGCTCGAAGACTACTTCCTCGGGTATAGTGGTATCGGATGCCATGTATAGCTTGAGTGCATAGAGCATTTGAGACCCACTGGACAGCTGACCATTGACAATGATATTGGAGAGCGAGGGGTGCAAGCCCATGCCAGAGGTGGTAGCTGAATCGGCCTTTTCGGCAATCTTGATTTGGGCATCAACAAAGTCTTTGATCTTCTGATCAATACTCTCCACCTTCCAAGAGGCGAGATTGCCCTCTTCGTCGTGGAAGTCTACGGTCTCTATGAACTTGCCTGTATTTTTCTTACCAGCCAATACTTTGGCCATGCTCTTGAATATTTCATCCTTGAGTTCGTCGAGCTTTTTATCAATATACGCCTCAGTCTTATCGGCGTGTACTTTTTCCAGTTTTTCCCGCTTTGACTCCCAGTACTGGGCTGGTGAGTGGATGTGGTAGGCGCTGGTAATGCCATTGTCTGATAAGTAGGCAAGAATGGCAGGGATATCGGAGCTACGCTGGATCCAGTTCAAGCTACCGTAATAGGATGGCTTGGCATAGAAGCTCATGCCGAAGCTGTACTTGGAATGGTAGCCTACAGAAACACGATGCTTGAAGGGAGCATAAGGATCATAGACAGGGTAAGTGATAATACCTGTGTCGATGCAATTCTGCGTAAAGTCACCGACATATATCTGCTTGACGCTCTCTAGTCGCTTGTAGCCCTGATCAGGCCAGGCGAGACGGGCGTCAGTGCCGGGGATGACTTCCAGCTTATTGATCCAGGTCTTACGGCCAATGCGAGATCCGCGATTGAGATATCGCTTGGCATAGACACCTTTCATATACTTGTACTCGACCATGGCCATGTCGATGAATCTCTTGTATGCCCAGCTGTCGAGCCATGCCTGAATAGGTTTGTCTTCGACATACTCGCGACTCAACTGTCCATCAGCATGCTTTATACGGTAAAGTGCCGGTCCATCGCCGTAGAGTAGTCCAATCTCACGCTCCAGAATACCCGGGGCGAGGTTGTTGTCATCCATGATATCACGGATAACATCGGGTAGATTATTGTTGACGCCATGGGGCACGATCTTTTTACCCATAACGATAACGGCATCTGCCTCCCAGTCAACTTTCTTATTGAGTAGGCTCTTGGTGAACTGATCGTAGCTGGAGTCGGTGTAGTCGGCAGTCACGGCGAATACTCCGACCTGGGTATCAATGACGGTAGCTTTTTCGCTGATTTTTTTGACGGAGTGCTTCATAAGGTGTCAGTCTTTATTGTGGGGCATTTGGTGCATACATTGGATACATCACGACCGTGGCCGCAAAACTGGCACTGGGCTAGCTTGGCAGGGGATGCTGCAATTAATGCCTGTAGTGACTGTACTCGCTTCGCAGGTCTATATCTGGAAGGAGTAGTCCGATGAATGGAATGTTTTTTAGTCATGTGAGTTGGATTTTACGGCCATTGAACAGCATGAGTGCGGGCTGGTAGAACCTGCGTGACTCTCCGGTATGTAGATCGATGTACTCTTCGATAATCTCGGCATTTTGGAAAGTGGCGGCTTTGGCTCTGGGCTTGAGACGAGCGGCCTTGACTTCTACTATTCCTTGGGAGACTTGCTTGGATCGGCTATAGCTCATAAAGGTAAAGCCAAAGGCTATACGCTTCTCAGATAGATCTCGCATCGTCTTGATCGCCTCAAAAACTGTCATGAGGTGAAGGTAGAAATAGGGGTAGGTGATGGAAAGGACAGGGGCTAGCTCATGTTTAGTGAGGACACGAACCATGGCGAGGGATGTCAGATTATAGATGGGCACGCGTGACACACGCGCGCCAGCTGTGGGGCACGCTCAAGCTGAATGATAGCTCAGCGTTGTAGGTAATAAGCCTACTCCTGCCATCCTCCAAGTATAGGTGTCAGGGCTTTCATTTCGTCAAGTGTTACGGGCTTGCGATTCATCTCCGAAATAGTCAAATCGCAAGCAAGTAACTTATCGCCTTCATAAGTAAATTCTACTTCTAAAACGCCCTTAGCGTATCGGTTTGTATTATATTGGTCGTGTTCATACTTTTTTGTCAGTTCAAAACCAAGCCCTTTTAATTCATTTTCTGTCATTCTATTAAGTTTAAGTTGTTAATCAAATCCGTAGGCTTACATACCTACAACATCATGTATCACACATTAATACTAACTTATTCCTTCAGTTAGAAATTTTCTAAAGTCCTCATTCATTTTTACATCAATAGGGTCTTTTATAATGTTTTCTTCTTTCGTTTTTCTGCTGCTTTTTTCTATTAAATAAGCAAGTAGAGTAAACTCATTTTCCTCTAAGTCTAATACTATTCTATTCTTATGTTCATGCTTGTATATTATCATCTTCTCAAATTTATAAGTTATTAATCCCGTACTAATGCTAACAGCAGAATCAAGCTCAGATAGTGCTACACTATTTTTTCGTAGGTATCTAGTCTTTTTCTTTTCTTTTTCCCCCTCCCTCCATTTTGGAAATTAAATCTTCCTGGTCAAGATGTTTCCCATCACGATTTGCTAAGTAGAAGTAACAATCAACCGCATTTATGTACGCAAGAAAATTGTCTATTGTGTAGTTACTAGATCCTTCTTCAATTGCCTGTATCACCTCAAATCTTATTCCGTACTCTTTAGTGATTTGGTAGGTGCTTATTTCTTTTTCTTCTCTAATTGATTTGAAATGCTCCCCAATCTTCTGACGAGCTATCTCTTTTACTTTTTTAAGCATATCCAAATATTTTTCTATGTAAATCTGTTACAGATGTGCCTTTTATTTTATTCAGCCCATTGTTTTTGCAAGCAAAAACTGACATTCCATTCATATCAAATATTACCTTGTATCCTTTGTTTTCGATTCTTTTTTGACGTGTCATGATTTTTATTTTAAAGTGCTAAAAATGCGTTAACTGATTCTAATGTGTATTTTTTATTGAAATGTTCTTTTCTGAAAGGGTTTCCAGCGGTATTCAACCACTTGCCGAAATCACCTAATTTTCTCATTTCTTTGATCGGAGCTAAGATGTCAGTAGAAGCATATTTGTTAGCTGCTAATTTTGATTTGCTTGCAGCTTCTTTCTGGTCAGCTTTAACCTCTTCTTTCAAGAAGAATAGTTTCCACTCTTTTTCAAGCTCCTTATTTCCGTTACAGATGTCAGTAACAATTCTGTTGTGGTAATCCATTCTTTGCTCTGCTGTATTTCTACCAATGATTTCAACATCATAATCAGCAAGTGTGTGGATTCTTAACATTGAGCTGTAGTTTCTTTTTGCTTTTTCTATTTGTGTTGCTGTGTAGTTCATGGCTTTATTCCTTATTGTTCTCTACAAATATAAGTAGATAGCTGGTAACTACAAAAGAATGTAGATAAACTTTCAGTTTATTTTTGCCACCACTCAAAAAAGGAAAAGAAAAAGGAGTCTGCAATTTGATAGTGTAGTGCTTCAAAATGCGCCAGATACTAACATACGCTAAAAAGCCATAGAAAAAACGGCTTTTAGCTGAACGTTAACTACAATTATTTTTTTGCCTTCAACACGTTATCATTATTACGCTAAAAGCAAAGTGATAATTGTTCGTTAACTTTTTTAGTAAACTTTTTAAATTCTACCTTATCAAAATTGTAATTCACTATATCAGCTATTATAAGTGCATAAGGGTCTTTATTAAATAATGCTTTGTAGTAACCATTTGCATCTTCTTTTTCTCTTACCTTTTCGAGTGTTTTATAAAAACTATTGTTCACATTTTTATTATCAAATCTTATAGAAAAATCAACATCAAAATCAACATATTTTAAATTTAGATTTTTAACCAATTTTTCGTGGTTATCTGTATAAAGTAATTCAGCCATTTGAACACTTCCTATTTTATCGCAGAATATAAAAACAGTAGCAATACTTAATTTATCTTCAACACTATATATTTCTCTGGTGGTATCGTATATTATTTTCTCTATTTCCATAACTTTATAAATATTTGTCTTCCTATCGTCAGCCATTTGCCAACGCTCGAAAAAAATAACAGTAGTTAACACAGTATATAAAAAAGTCGGGTTATGTCATTCTACTTTAGCCTTCGAGTTTCAATTTTGGTAATTTCCTAACCCAAAATAATGCTTTTACATCCCTCCCGTTTTATATAAAAACCTTTAAATCACACTCGTAGAGCCGGTGTAGGGCTTTGATCTGGAGGCTACCAGTCTGCGCCATGATCGTCGCATCAAGAGGTACTTGAAGCTGTCGGAGGCGTTGGTAGACTCTAAGGGCAGCCGGTGGATCGGTAGCTTCTCGGAGCTTTTATCTTTGACGATGAAGCCCTTTTGATTTTTGCGTGTCTTGGTTAACTCTAAACTGCAACGTAGAGCCTTGCACGCGAAATAATCAATCTGGATATTGGGGAGCTTTCGATTATTGCCGGAGAGTAGCTCTTGCATAAAGTTGTACTCTTCATTTTGACCAATGTTGCCCTGACCTTCACTCATCAGTACGACTTTCCACCCTGTGGCGATGAGCTTGTCTTCATTGCCTGGCTCAGGACGGTACTCGATGGCTTTCTTCAGCTGATTGGCAAGGTCCTGCTTTGCTTTGTGATAATTGTTGGCTGCTCGATCGTAGTATAGGTTGAGCACTTTCTCTCTATGTGGCTTGTAGAAGTCAAGGAACTTGTCTGCCAGGTCTCTGATCCACTCAGGAGAGAGGGTATAGATGAACTTGGTACAACGATAGGTCTTGCCAGACTCCTGGGCTAGTGTGAGGCTGATCATATTGCCGAAATCGGCTCCTGCGTCAATGGCACGGTTGCTATTGTGATGCTTGAGGATGCGGCAGTCTTCCGCATCGGTCAATCCGAAATGTGCAGCGGCCACAGGATCGACACCAGTGCGATAGAAATGGCGCTCATTCAAATTGGCATAGAAGCGCTCACCAGACTCAAGTGATGGCTTCATGCTGAGAATGGCAGTCTTGACATCAGAGAAATCCGACTCAAACTCATTGGCGAAGTACTCGGGGGTGAGGATGTCGGCATTGACGAAGCTGCTGGCGATGAAAAAGAATGTCTGTGATGCCTTGTGCATGCGGGCGGCTATCCATCGCTCGATCCATCTCTTCCAGACGCGGTGCTTCTTGATCTGCTCTTCGGTATTGGCTTCTTCGCAGGCTACCAGGTACTCCTGTAGGGATTCGTTGACGACAATGGCGAGCTTCAAGACCAGGGCTATGGCTGAGGCGGACATCTTTTTGCCTTGCTTGAGAATCCAGTCGTACTCACCGATACGGCTGGTATCGGGCATATCGGTAGTGAAGGTATGCCCACGATAGAAGACACTGCCCCCGTACTTCACACGGTATCCACGAACGGCCTTCAAGAGATTGGCAATGCGATCTTCGCGGAAGTACTTGGCTTCATCACCAAAGATATGGACATAGTTGCGTCCTGCTAATGAAGCCGGACGGTCGAGACTAGCATACGTAAGATTAAGCCCCGTGAAGAAGATGAGGGTATGTTTGTAGCTGGCTAGCTGATTGTAAGGCTTCCAGAAGTGCTCTTTGATGCCTGTGGGTAGATCTTCTTTTTCTGCCTCAGAATACTTTGGAGGAGCCTTCTCAACGACATAGTGTATATCCTTGTGATAACCCTTGAGTGCAAGACCCTCCATGACAGTATTTAGGACATTTTTTTGAAGATTGGCATAGGTATCGGAGACCCAGACTACTGGAGCTCCGGGCATATCGTAGGCCATCTCGATGAGTCGCTCTACCTGGATGTCGGTAGTCTTGGATGAGCCCCTACCGGCAATGACATAGAGGTACTTGGGCATGATCATCATGCACAGCTGGGAAAACCAATTGGCAAAGGATGGATTGACCTGGCTACTCTTCGGATTTACTTTCTTCCTCCAGCTCATTTAGTCGCTCGGTTATGTTAAATGGCCCCAGCAGGGCGTCTGATTTTAGTCGGATTTTTTCACGCTCGGGGATATCGAGTAGTTCGATCTGTGTGGCGAGATCCTGCCGGTCGATCTTGGGTAATCCGATGGTCTCGGTATCGAGGCTGTAGACCCTGATGGGCTTTTGATATAGCTCTACAGGCAGCTTCTCTACATCGGGCTTGTCAAGCTCCTGGAGCTTGGAAGATGCCATGAGTAACTTACCGTAGATCTCCCAATCTTTAGAGGACTGGGCATTGTCCCGGACGATCAGGGCTGCTTCGTCGAGTTGCTCGGCCTTCTTGTGCCGAAGGGCTTTTTTCTCAATGATACGATCTCGATAGAAGAGATTGACCGCTTCGTCGTACATCTCTGAGGCACGGGCATACTTGAGATTGAAGGGGGCTTGAGTAAAGAACTGGATGGTATTGCGCCTGCCATACTTGCGGCTCAAGGAATTGAACAAGGTGAGCGCTTCGATATAGATGGCTTCCTCAGCGCTGAGCTTATTGATATTGCCACTCTGGATGTAGTCTTCGAGACTCTCCATGAGTTTCTTATCGGCTATAGCTCCGAAGATGTCGAGCTTGCTGGTCTCCCAGCCACGGTTGCGGCGGATATTGGCTAGCTGTGTGGATGCTGGTACATCTCCCTGCCACGCATCTGTGAGCAATGCCATCTGCTCATTGACCATGGACATGAGCTTACCACGGTGGATGTGGTAGGCAATGTTGCTATCGGGATCGGAAGCGGCCTCTGTGAAAAGCTGCTGATCGAAACTAAGGTAGGTGGCCATCTCGGTATGAGATAGACCGAGGGCGGAGAGTTTTTCTAAGGTTTCTTTGTGCTCGTCTGATAGATTGATCAGTTGCTTCATGTGGTACAAATGTGGTTGAAGTGTATGATTAGAGGAAGGACACGCGTCACAGACGCGCGCCATCGGTTGAGGTACCCTTCGGCACAACAACACCAGATATAGGTAAATTATCTACTGGTTTAGGGTAGTGAAAATCAATTGATTCTTTGACAATATCCGCAATGTGCATTCTTTCCAAAGTTCTAGGCTGTTGATTAAGCCATTCTAAGTCTTCATCAATTAATTTTTGATAAGATTCCTTGTTCATTTTTGTTCCCATGGTTTATCGAAGTTTAGTTTTATTAAGTCGTAGATAATCAACCCATATCCAACACGTTAGTAGCAAGCGGGGTTTAGCTCTCGTATTTAAGTTCGTAGGTAATTGGAACAAAAAAAAAGCAAAGCCCCGCCCGCTTTAAGTTTTTCAAACTTATTTGGATTTCGTTGTTAATACTTCACAACGTTCAATTCTATATACATCATCCTCGAATGCGTTTAATTTCTTACGTGAGAAGTTTTCTTGCAATTTACTTTTATGAGTTGGCTCAATGTCTTCGTGCTTTAAGAGAGCAGAAACACCGCCGTATATTTTAGCGGTGTTTGTCTCTTTATTTAAAAACCAGAATGCCATGTTAAAAAAGTTCGTATTCTTCGGTTTCAGAATCAAAGTCCAAAGTTTTTTCAACCTCTTCGCCTTCATCGTCTATTGTTACAAATGGAGTGTATTCAACATACATTGCACATTCGTAAGCTGCTGTATTTTCGCTAAAATAAGGCTCTAAATGGTCTCCGCCATCACAAAGGCTTTTAATGTCTTTTTCGCTTGTGATATTTTTGCTCTTTAAAGAATGTTCTAAAACTTTTTTATAATCCAAAAAAGAAGGTAATTCTTCTTTTGCAGAAGTCACGTCAATAAAACTAATATTGTCTTGTTCGTGCTGTTTGTTTTTTACTGTATAAGTCATGTCTTTTATTTTTCGAAGTAGCTTCGTTGCTAACTTCACTACAAATATAACTCTTTATTTTGGGTAAACAAGCGTTTTGCACAAAAAGATTGATTTATTTTGTATTTCCTTTAAAATCCCTGTATTATGGTTAGTGAGACACGAACCATGGCGTAGGTATTTCCTTTAAAATCCTCTGTATTATGGTTAGTGAGACACGAACCATGGCGTAGGTATTTCCTTTAAAATCCTCTGTATTATGGTTTGTGAGACACGAACCATGGCGTAGACACGCGTCACAGACGCGCGCCAGCATCAGCCAGTTGTGAGGGAATTTGTTAGAGATTCAATAGTCTATTGATCTCGGCAAGCTGTCGTTCCTTTTGCTGGATGGACTTGGTGCGGGAGATCCGGAGATGCTCCTGACCTTTGTCGTTAAGTTTTTTGCCGGTACGCCAGATGTTGTGCTCTAGTCGCTCCTTTTGCTTGAATAGCTCGATAGGTGAGAGTCTTCGCAGCTGTCGAAGGGCGGCATATTCTTTGAAAATGGGGTGCAATCCGAGCACATGACCGTGCTCTTTGAAATACTCGAACTCTCGATGTATGATCCGATTTTCGATGAAGGACTCTACCAGATCCCGCACTGTGGAGAACTGGTCCTGTGCGGTGGATGCATCGAAGAGCTGCTGATGGTGCGATGTGTATTGCTGGTAAGTGTTGATTTTATCACTGGCGAGGATCTTGAGCTCAGGGGGGCAGTCGGGGGCTGAGAGGAATGGCCAGTCTTGGCGGAAGGATGAAGGCACGGAAGTAACTTCCTCGGCAGTACTAATATTGGGCACGCGTGACACACGCGCGCCAGCTGTGCGCAATGACGATGGAGGATCAGATAAAAAACCCCTGTGCTGTGGGCACGGGGGTTTGTAAAATGCGGGGGCTATGAAAAAGTTACTTCTCAAAGGCGGACTTCTTGGAAAATAGCTTTTTCAAAAATGGCTCTACTGATGGCCAGCCTTTATCATCATTGTTGATAAAGATCCGCTCATCAAAGGCCCGGGCGAGGATGGCAGCTGCCACTCTCTTGAAAGCACTGGCGATGTACTGACGAGTACCGGGATGACCCTCATTGATACCATTGTCTACAAGTATAGGGCGATCACCGCGATACACCAAGTTGAAGTACAATGTACTCACCAGGTAGCCGTCGTTGTCAGCCTTGAACTGATGGATGATCTCGGAGAGCGGCTCTTTCCAGAATACTACCGGTGTATGGGTAGCGTAATCCCAGGGAGCAGCTACTCCAGCCTTGCGTAATGCGGATAATGTACGTGATGCATTGGCGCAATAAACGCCACCAGGAGCGCCGCGCTGCTTGAGACGACCCATGGCCGTATGCAGATCGAGCAGTGTCATATTGACACGGGCTACTGGATAGATGTCATCGTTGGTCCAGATGAAAAACTCAGGGATCAACTCTGACTCACAAGCCAGGAGCATCTTCTGTGCTACATCGACCTGTGGATTGGGTGAAGTACTCTTGTGCGAGATGTGGATAACATCAGAAGCCCAAGCGGGCTTATCGCCAATGATGACGATCTGGATGCGCCCTTCAGCAAACTTGTACCAGGCACGCAGGGCGTACTTTAATTCATCTCCTGATGCGGCCTTTTCCTTGTAAGGGATGACGATGAAAAGTGGATCAGCCTCAGATTCTTCGGCAGATTTGGGCACAAGCGAGACGCTTGCGCCAGCCTCAACTTTAGTAGATTCTAGACCAGCTGCTGCACTTGCTGCATCGGCGGGGTTTTGATCATTTTCTTTGCATAAAGCTTTGACCTGATCGGTAGTGTTGGATTTTTTGGTGACTTTCTTGTCATCAGTGCCAGCGTCTTTGCTGGCGGATTTTTTATTAGCCATAATAATGGGGTAAAAAGGATGAAAAAAAAAGGAGTGCCCGTAAGCACTCCTAAAACAACAACCAGAGTCTACAGGCCACCGCCTGAAGAGCCTGATCCTTCTACATAGTCATCAGCGACTGCAGGAAGGTCATGCACATAGTGCATAGCCTTGTACTTGCCGCGCTGCACAGAGGCGAAAGTGAGTGTGCTCATCTTTCCCTCATTATTGTCCTGGCCTTCGGCCTGGAGCTTCATAGGGTTGCAAGGGGTGCCGTGAACACGATTGCCGGAGCTATCGGAGCATTCTTTGGAGACGATGATGAAGTCCTCGTTGAGATTGTTTTGCAACCACTCAGCGAAGGGTCGCTCATCACCGGGATGCTCTCCCTGGAAGTTTTGCGTCCAGCCTGCCTTGTCAGGATCACCCTCAGAATTGTCAAACCGATTGATGGTGTTAGGCGTGATGTACACAGCCTGAGCTTTCTCGCCATCCTTCATCGTGAAACTAGCAGTACTCAGAATACCCTGAGCATCACGCGTAGGGAATCCGGTCACTACTCCATTGGCATCAGTAGCCAGATCACGAACGCGAACAAAAATCACGTTGGGATCTTTAGCGACAGGGGTGCCAGCGCCCCCGCCTGCAGCTTTTCTTATGGATACTTTGGTATATGTCATGATCAGAAAAATTTAAAGATTACAGACCGCCTCCAGCTGATCCACTAGCAGCAGAGCCAGCAGGTACGGTACCTTTATTTTGCTGGTAAGTGGTATGCGCATCGTAGATCTCAGTGATCTTCGCCTTAGGATCGTATCCGTCAGGAACCGCTGCAAAAACAGCCTCACCATAAGCAAATCCACCGCCTAACCAGTACTCACCGAATAGACGAACTTCGTAATCCTGCTTTTGCACATCAGAGATGACACGAGGCACATCATTTTTGTGGCGAAGCTTGATCAGGTTCGTTTTGGGAGTAGCAAATAAGATCGGTGAGCCATACATACCATCAACTTTCCTCAATGTGTGCATAGAGAAGTCGATGTTGTCAGATCCAAAGCGAGGATTGTCAGACTTATCAGAGCCTGCACCCCACTTATCCTTGTAAGCTCTCTTGTAGGCTTTGTAAAACTCATCTGAGCATCCAATATCCATGGCGCTAGAGCGGAATATAGGAGCGAGCCAATCCACAAAGTTCTTAGTGAACTCTAACATCTCAGCAGTAGTAGCCGTAGTGAAATCAAAATCATCAGCTTCTGAGAAGTAGTTGATTTTTTTCGCATTGGCGGCCTTATTGTCCACGAGGATACTCTCGATACCATCCATGGAATCCTCAGGCGATCCACCAGCATCACCGCTAGTGACTGTACTCCAGTCCTTCTCGACGAACTTACCTTTCCAGATCATTCGCAACTCGATATCCTGCATGAGCTGAGGATATACCAGGTTGTTCCAGATGTACTTGGTGATCGGCATCTGGTCAGGAGCCAAACCTTCATCGTACATGTGCAGCATATAAGACTCAAGCACTTCTGCCGGAATGATGGGCACGTTGATCTTGTGTCTCCTGTTGCGGACTGTCAGAGGTTGGAACTTCGTATTCCCACTTGGTGTCCACTTCGGCGTAAACTGCTGAGAGATCGAAGTGATCAAACTCTGAAAAGCGCGCCACTCAGTCACGGCCATCTTGGAGGTGAACATATCAGCTGAGGTGAAGCCCTGAAATAAAGCGCGAACTTCATCGAGGTTATTCCTTCCCTGGCTTAGATATGTACCAAACTCAGTGGCCAAATCTGCGACATCAATGGTAGTAGCTTCCACTTCTCGCATGTGACCACTTTTTAGGAAGTGACCTATTGCATTGTAATGCGGCATGCGCATATCCACCCTCATAATGACAGGCTTGTCAGCCTGACGGGGGATATCCGCCGACATCTCAGGGATAGGATCTTCCTCATCAGCATCAGCCAACGCGGCTATTTGATGCTGAAGGGCGGTATTGGTAGTCACCAACGTGTCGATCTTAGCCTGAAACTTGGACTCTAACGCTGTGGCGCTAGATTGCTGAGCAGCTGTAAGGGCAGAGATAAGCTCAGCAACCGCCTGGGTCTCCGAGTCCTCATCTTCAGAGTCACCTTTGGCGAGATAATCGGAGAACTTGTCTGCGAACTCTTTGCCAAAGGTAGCTTCAACCTTAGACTGCTGCTCTTTCGTAAGAGAGGGTATGCCATCCTTCTTAGTGAACTCGGGAATCCCGAGGAAAGAGAGGATAATGGCAGCCATTTTTTTCATGAGCAGTTAAAATTTATGATTGTGATAAAAATTTGCGTGATTGTGCGAGCTGATGTGCTCTCTCTATGGCGAGTGATAGATCGCCTATTTCATCGATAAGTCCGTACTTCTTGGCTTCCTCTGCGAAGTAGACTTTGCCATTGAGGATGCCTTTGGCGGATTCATCGAGCTTACCTGCGCGGCTTTTCCTGACATGATCCTGAAACTGGAGGGCCAGTGGATTGAGCATGTTTTGCCTGATTCCCTCGTACTTGCCTTCTAGGGCTAGCTCGAATTCCTGATTTTTGTGATCTGACTGATCGGCATAGATGCTGTGGAATTTGAAGCCCTCTTTTTCATAATGAGGGATGACATCAACGAATGACATCATAACGCCTATAGATCCATATTCAGCAGAGACGTTATTGTTGGCTACAATGAGATCAGCATCGCTGATGGCATAAACACCGGCACTGCAGCACATATCGAATGATGCTACAAATGGCTTATTGAGCCTTCGCGCTTCTTTCCTAACTTGTAGGATAGGCGCGATGGCGGAAACTGATCCACCTCCGGTATCCATATCGACGACAATGCCGGAAATATTCTTATGATAAATGGCCTCTAGCATAAAGCCTGCGATCTCGGCTGTGCCATAATCGCATAGGGTGCCATACTTGAGCATGGTACCTGCGATAGAAAATACTGCAATGGATCCTTCCTCGGCTTGATCGTAGATACTGCTGGCGTGATCGTCGGTAGCGGCTTGTATTTGCCCGGCAGGGCGAGATAGGCTTATACTATAAGGTGTACGATCTTGCACATCGCTGATCTGACCGGTAAGGATCTGCTGTACCTGATCGCGCATGCCGATCGCCAATCGGGGCTGCATAAAGAATGTGCCCCGAAGGATCTGGTTCATAAGTAGAAATTGCCAATTGGCTGAAAGGTGCATCGCTTAATTTTTCGCTTAAGCAATGATAGTAAGGTGAAAATGTGTAGAAAGGACTGAGAAACGGGCGAAATCAGAGGCCGCCACCGCCAGATCCTGAGCCTGATCCGGTAGCCAATGCTACTGTAGGCGGGTATCTGTGGCCCACATGCTCGATACTGATATCCTTACCCGCCAATAGATGGGCCTCTGAATAGCTAATGGGTAGGTCCGTATCACCTACGAGCAGCTGATCTCCATCAGTAAGTGAGAGTACTAAGAGAAACTGATCTTTGATTAGCAGCTGGGACTTCATCACTATATTGACGCTAGTGGTGTATCGGATGCCTGAATCTGTAGGGGCCCTAGTGATGGAGGCTGTGGAACCATGACCGATATCTAGTAGGTGCAAGGGTGCATCTAATATGGCAAGGCCTACGAGATTGATATCAAGGCTGGTGATATCAGAGAGCTTGACGTAGTGGATGGCTTTGATATTGTCGATTAGCTGTTTCACGGGTGAAAATCGGTTATTTACGAAAAGATTATTTTATCTAAATTGATGTCAAGGGTCTGTCCTACATAGGTCACTTTCTCATGTCGGCGATAGGCCAGGTCAATCAACTTCATCACGCGCTCATTGAATAGCTTCAGCTCCTGTCGGTACTGCCGCTTTTTCAACGTCTCTACGTCCGCTACCAAGCTGGTCAACTTGCGCGAGATTACGAAGGACATGATGATGTCTTTCTGCTTTTCGCCCGCTTTTTTGCCAGCGAGATAATACTGGTCAAAGTCGATGTTGAATACAACCTGCAGGAGACTATTGAGCCGCTTGACATCTTCGGCAGAGTAGTACAGGTGATAATTGGGCGCACTAGCCAAGCGGTCGAGCTTAGGCAATAGCAAGCAGACCCATGATTCATCAGGATGATCGCTGTAGAACTTGCCTCCTGGCTCTGGGGTGTTGATGGGCTTATGCGAGTATCGGATAAATGATATGCAGGCATTGCCAAAGTCGCTTAGGGCTGAGACTTTGTAGAGCTTGATCCACGGGGGATTGTCAATCTCCTCAAACAGGTGGGTGAGATAGGCCCGGAGTAGCGGCTTGTGAATGGGTAGGAAGATATTCATAGAGAGGCGGTTGTTTCCCTCTAAAATACAATATTCGCACGATTACGGCAAAAGTATCTAAATGCAGTGGTGAGGCGATAGCTGAAGTAAGTGCATTATTTTTTGTAACCATGTAACTAAGTAACCAGAAGTGGCTAACGTATTGACATCCAAATGATTAGTCCGATACAAAAGGGGGGTGAAAATCTGTAACTGCGAGGGGTCAATTTTGTAACCGAAATGAGGTAGGCTGTCTGGTTACAAACTTTTTGTAACCAAGCTCTTTTTGTTACAAAAATATTAGATGGTTTGTAACCGTATAATAGCCTGTATTTCAAGGGGTATTATATAGTTTTCTTATTTCTGTTACAGAGTTACAAAAAATAATGAATAAAATGGATAGAGGGTTGGAAGGGAGAAAGCCACCAAAGGTCCTTTGTGGGGGAAATGTGGGGATAGTGCAATGGTGGGGTGAATGCTTTGTAACTGTGTAGATGACGGACAAAGCTCGGTCATGATGGATATAGGGGCACGGAAGTAACTCCCGCGTCAGATGGAGGCTGGAGTGGATAAGGCACACGCGACACGCGTGCGCCAGCTGTGGGAATAACACCGTATAAAGTGTATAGCCACTTGGTTAATATTTAATTAGTTATTGTTCTTATTTAAGTTTTTGCTCATTTGCTTAATTAGTTGCCTATCAAGGCTACACACCTTATACATATACCGTTAGCCACAAGTTGTTTTTTCCTTGCCGACCCGGCATTTCTCCAACGCACAAAGCAAAGAGTGCCGAAAAAGGCACTCTTTGCTTTCTTTTCCAACGCTCACGGTAACTTACAAACAGCAATGTGCCTTGGATTCCAGTAGCTTGGTCGCATTCCGTACATAATTCCATTACCGTCTTGTTTTAGAGGGACGTTGCGCATTAGCTTGTTACCATGACCTCTCACGCTCCAATCTTCAGGCCATTCAATTACTTCCCATCTTAATACTTCTCCCCATCCATCGCCTGAATTTTTACCCAGATTGGTACAGAATTGTAGCAATTCAGTAAGCTTATCAGGCCATCCAACACAATACCAGTCAATATACTCACAATGCCTATAATAAAGCTTTATATGTGCGTTTTTGAATTTACCTCGCTGTATATCAATCTTATTATTTGCTTTAAAGTGTTGGCTGTGCTTTAGCCAATCACCCGATTTTACTTTAAAGCTTGAATCTTCAACAACCGATTCGGGAAATTGAGCGAATGAGCAGGCATAAAACCATAAGTCGTTTTTAGGTCCAGACTTCTGAATAGGTAGTGTTATGTTTGCCCCTTGCCTTACACTGCTTTCACGGCTCTTTGTTATTACTTCCTCTCCCATTTCACTGCGTACTAAGTGGTAGTATAGTATTCCGTCGAGCGGTAAGTATTGGTCGCTTATTACGCCTGTTTTTAAATAGGCTCTTATTCTTAGATTTCTAAATGGTTTGTTCATGATATTATTTCTGGAAAATGATTAATTAATTTTTGGTAAGATGAAAAATCACGTTGTTTTAAATCGGTTAAAAAAGATTGGCGGATACCAAAATCTTCACGAGGTATCCTACTTGCAGTTCTCGACTGGCTACCATGCTCTAAATAGGTATTGAGTATTGGAAGGTAGTTTGCGTACATGTAAGCAGCTATATCTTTTTCATTCCAATCTGCAAGTGGCGAAATACGAATCATATCTGCTTTGTTTTTGAAAAACATGCCATGCTTTTTTAGAGTAATTCTACGAGCAACACTTTCATCTTTTCTAAGCCCTATAAAATAACTGTCATGCCCTACCGTATCATACCTATCTTTTCTTTTATCGGATAAAAATTCACGACTAAATTCAACTTGTTCTAAATTTAACTCTCCCCATGCGGATATAACTTCATCGTAATTATCAATAAATTCAGTTTCAAAATTCCACCTAATAAAACGAATTTTAATATCAGGTGCTTGTTGCATAATTAGATGGAGCATTACAGCGCTATCTTTCCCGAAAGAACACGCTACGTAAGGATTTTCAATACGTTCTAATGCCCATTTTATAAAACCACTTGTTTTATTTACAAGGGCTTTATAAGGTTTTAATTGGGCATAAAGGAAAGCTGTTTTTTTATCCATTACTCAAAAAGTTGTTTCGATAATCCTTTTTCAAAGTAATTAGTCACGTCTTTTTTTGCATCTGTAGCTTTGTCGATGTATTTAACAAAGTCGGAGTTTTCAAACTTTATTTCAGAATCAACCACCGATGTTTCGGTTAAATCAACTTTCAAACGTCCATGACCAACACGTCCATTGCCGCCAACCTGTGAACTTTGAGCCGCCCAGCTTTGTAAAATTGAAAGGAAAGCTCCATTTTCAATATCAGTAGTGTCTCGTAAACAAATTTTCCAATAAAATCGTGTTCCAGCCACAAGCGTTTCAATGTGATACATCATTTGACCGCCTCGCAAATCTTCGGTCAAGGCTTCTTTTTTAATAAACTCACGCTTATTCTCGTCCTTAGTGTCATCTTTACGTGTATTCATTTCAACCTGACAATACTCCCAAATCGTTTTAATTTCTGACTTTCCGTGAAATTTTTCAGGTATTAGATGAAGTGTTTCCTTACAAATCGGAATCATCTTACCAATATCAACTTTGCCAGGCACAATTACATTCCCTATTGAGCATCCTAAAACTGAAATCATTGGTATGTCCTTACGCATTTGGCGTACTTTTTCAATATCAAGGTTTTTCCCTCCTGTACTTTCGAGTGAGCCGCCTGAAAATAATAAGTTGAAGTTGTCGGCATCTACCTGAACTTTTATACCATCGGCTTTAGTAAGAATGTCAATTGCGGCAAGGTCTCTTATTTTACCTCTAATACTGTTACCTGAAATTACAGGTACTTCAACAACTTTGCCTTTTGGCTGTACAAATTTTTCGCGTCGCAACTGAACAATCGTTCCGTTTTTTTCGCCTCCATTGTGGCTTATTGAACTTAAAGCAGTGCAAGTTCCTTGTAAAACATAGGTTTTCATAATTCTCCGTTTTGAAATTTAATGGATTCTTTTCTTTCTTGATTTCTTAGCCTAACCAACATGGTTAGGTAAGTTGTTTCTGTTCTTAACCAGTTCAATATCGTATCATCTTCGCCAGCTTCTACAACAGAAAGAATATCTTTATTGTATTGTGCTTGAATATCAATAGGTATTCGGCGTTGAAAATTGGTTAAGAATACTTTCAAACTATCGGTATAGCTTGCCGAACGTAAAGCATTTTCGTAATGCTCCCAAATTTCACTAGGATACCGGCATTTGTAATCCTCTGTAATACTTCGCCAAAGTCCCCATAATAGGTTTTCAGCAACTAATTCTTGTGATACTTTCATTTTAAATAGTTTTTATCGGTGAATAACATGAATGCCGTAAAGTCAAATATTCCACTCCCCCGGTATTCTTTAATTGTGTTTTCGTGTTTTTGCCAATTTTCTAAACCTGCTTTTAAAATACGATTTGATTTATAATCTCCTGTAATAATTTCAGCTTGTGAAAATTGGTAAGCAAGTAATTCGCACATGTGATAATGCAGCAATCCGAGTAATTCAACATTGGGTTTTACATGCAACTCATTGAGCTGCCACATGCCCGTTTTATGCTTAAAAAGCACGTGTTTCTGTCCAGTTTCGGTTAAGCAAACCATTTCAGCACCTTCAACAATTAACTGTAGAATTTGAGGTTTATCTGCTTTTGTAATACAGTGCCACTCACCATCTTTAATTATATGCGAGTATGTTCTGAATCTTTGAAGTTTATCTCTTCCAGTTTTTCGCTGAACTATCTCAGAAGCTTCATCGAAACAAAACATTGCTTCATTCGAGATAATTGTTCCTGGATAAAGTCGGTCATGGTCATTGAAAGTATCCTTTACCCATTTATTAAACTGCAAGCCTACACTTTCTTTGCCTGTTATTCGACAAATACCTTTTTCAGAGCCGTAAACCTTGTTTTTAGCTCCAATTTCATAAATCTGTTCACATGTATGTTTCATATATTAAATTTTAAAATTCTACGCTCAAAAGGCATTTTTGCCAACGCTAAAAACAACCAGATGGCTAACATGTGGTATATTCCACCACCTTTCAGGATGGAGATAACATACCACCATTCGTTAGCTTTCAGGCTCTTGAGTGCCTTGATCTGGCTGATCCGGTTCTTCACCGTTTTTGTTTTGCCAACGCTTTTGCACGTAGAGCATAGCCTTTGCCCATGTGGGTAAATCACGACTAGGTTTTAGTAGGTTATGTACATTTCCAATACTAACGCCTAAGCAATTAGCTAGGTCTTTTCGATCTCCTAACTGATTCAGTAGTTTATTGAATTTTTCGTGTTCAGTCATGCTTTTTCAATTCTGATATACTGATCGTTATTAAGCTCCCAAGATTCCCCATTAAATTGAGGTTTTGGGTAATCTTCATCCCAGTATCTTTCAATGATTGCATTTACTTGAGATTTTGTTTTATTTTCAAAGCTGTTTCCTGAAATATGCTTTTACTGACCCTTGATTTGTACGCTGTAAGTTTCCATTTTCTTGTTTTTAAAGTGATTGCGCACTACGAAATTGGACGTCAGGGCAAACTTCGGGACATCCTCAAAGGCTATTGAAGCTACTTTAGTTTGATTTTCTTTGATTTTCTGGAATCTGTTAACTCGTTTCATAATCGTATTTGTTAGTGTTTGATGAATCAAAGATATAACAGATATATTATATATCCTACTAATGCACAATGAATATATTATATAATTTCTTCACAAACGATATGAGTTACGGCGCTGCGCTTGCACCGCATATCTGAGTCGTTATAAGCCATTTTTACATTTACAAGATTCTACATGTATAATTCCACCATTAGAATTACAAAGGTAAGTGTGTCCTTCAAATTCTACTGTTGTATATTGCCAACCTCCTTTAAGATTATAAAGTTGGTGATTAAAATTCTCATTAATTACTTGTTTTTCCTCAACAGTATTGCTACAAGAAACCAAAAAGGCTAATAACAAAGTATATAATGTATAGCTTTTAAGTGTTTTAAATAGTTTCATTTGTTTATCTATTTAAGTTATTAATTAATTCAAAGTTTAAGCGTTTTTGGTCGCTAACACTTTATAAAATATGTGGCTTTCCACGCCCGTTCCCCCGATGATATCGACCGCCATCGCCATGCCCAACAAGGTCTTTTTGCATAGATTAAGGAGTGTTGGCTTGTTAGCCTTTCGCTTTACGTGCATAAGGGGGTTAGCCTTACTCTCACGGTACTCGCCACACATTATATAACAATACATAAAAATCATCAAAACGCTTTTTATATTATTCAGTTAGATTTCAGGCTCTTGTGTGCCTTGATCTTCCATTGCCTTAATGTGTTCAACAACTTTCAAAACACCCTCTTCGATTCTATTTCTTGAGCTTGTTGCTGAAAAAGTGTTGGAATTATACCCGAAGAACTCGGCTATCTTGTGATAGTCGAGTCCGTAGGATTTTAGTTTTTGGCGTGTAGTCATATTAACTCAACTTTCAGACCCCTTGCTATCTGCATAGATATACTAGTTACAACACCTTCATAATTTTCAAACTCATAAAGAGTAACTCTATTTTGTCTTGATATACCTTTTTCTGGCTGATGAGTAAATGTTTTCCCTTCCCATCCTTTATGTAGAACCTTGAATTTTTGTCCATATTTTAGAGCAGAATAGTTTATGCCGCCTAAATCATTAAGCTCTTTTTTTGCACCTTTTATTTTTTCTATCTCAATTTCCGCATCTTCAATATCAATTACTTTACAAAAATCATCTCCAGCGTTTCCTATTTGTTTTTTTGCGTATTTAATATCGTCATATATTTCTGCTTCATTTAAATCTACTGGCTTAAAATCGTAAGTCATAAATTTTTCAGATTGAGAGTTTAAAATCACATAACTTTTCATGTCTTTGTTTTTTAGTGTTTCAATTAATTATAATACTAATCTAATATAGATTAGATTAGTATAAAAGAACTTTCTTAATTATATCTAATAAATATTAGATATTCTTTATTTAGTGCAATCTATAATTAAGAATAGTGCTATTTGACCGCCCGAAAATCTAACATACGATATGAAGGCATTTCCCAGCCGCACTAAATCAACGCTCACGCCTCATATCTGGTAGTTAGATACCCTCTAATACCTCAGATCATCGAAGCGGCACCTGATGGTGTTTTGAAATTTTTTGAGGTCGGTCAGGTTGTACTCTTTTTTTATGGCGGCCACTGCTTCATTGACGTGGCGGAGCTCTTGCCGGGTATTGCTATCTCGGATCGCATTGATGATTTGTTGTGGGGTGTATTTTTTCATAGGTTGGTTATGAACTGCTGGAGGCTTTCGTAGTGCTCTCGATTCTCGGGATCTCTGTAGGTGAGGCCGCAGAGCTTGAAGAGGTGCTCCTCTGTAGGTACGGCGATGGGACGGCCGCTCTTGTGTAACCATCCGCCTTTACTATGGTAGCCTTTTACTACCCATGAGTGGGCGAGGACTTTGTGACTGTAGTCTGCTGAGCCGGTACGGATGGCGTAGATCAGTCCCCAGTTGCCGGGCTCTGCGAAGAACAGGTCGAGCTTGATTTTTTCCGGTAGGATGATGCGCTGGGTATACTTGCAGGGGAGCTCTCCCTTTACCTTGGGCCACTGCTGTACGATGGTGGCGATACCTGATGCAAACAGGCCTACGTCGTAGGGCTTGGGGATGGCTACTATCTCGATATCCTTGACCTCTGGTCGCTTGCGGCGGATGCTGCCTGCGATCTCGATCTGCTGGCAATGGGGTGCGAGCTGGTCGCGGACACGGTTGGCTATGTCTAATGCTTGGGAGAGGATCATGATCAATACCTTAAGTCGGTGAAGTGGATAATCTTGCCTGAGAAGTCCTCAGAGAACCATGCGAAGAAGTCTTGGACGGATTCAAAGCCATCGTTGATAGCTATCTGCTCGATGATATCAGACTTGACGGCCGTACCATCAACAAAGGTGAGTGTATCGCCCATCCAGTGCCCATGTCTGCTACACCACTTGATATAGATCTCTTGTGTAGAAACACACACTCCGGAACGGAACTGCTCATAATGCTTGGTACGAACCCCTGTGGCAAAGTGAATCTTTCGACCTGGATTCCATCGGCCATGCGGATCTTTGCGAATGGTGTGAATCTTGGTGCCCGCTTTTATTGGCTTTACGAATTGTGGTTTGAAGGAGAGAATCATAACTGTCGGGTAAGTTGATTGTACTGGAAAAGGATCATATCATTGAGGGCCTTGCGCTGGGCGTAGGTGTACCGATCGAGGTAATCGACAATGACCATGTTGACGCGCTTGAGGAAGGTGTAGTCCTCTGACTCTCGGACAAGCCAGGTCAACTCCATAAGGGTATAGGGTGGCTTTTTCATGATCGTATACCGTTTTCGGCTTTGGTATAGCGATGCTTGGCGATGCACCAGATATGGCAGTAGCCCGGATCCTGGCAAGTACAGCTGGGGATACCCTCTTCCTCAGGATCTCGTGGTGAAGTGGCGGTGACTCTTTTTTCGATAAAGAGCAGCTGCCACTCTGCCCTGCAGTCTTGGCTCACACTACTGCGATGGAACTGCAGCACAGAGGTCAGTGACCGGGTCACGAGGTAGACTAGCCAGGCAAGGAGTAATAGTAGCTTGTACAACGCTAGTCCGAGGATGTAGATGATGGATGAGATGAGGTAGATCATGTCGTTAGCGCTTTCATGATTGGATGCTTTTGGCTACTGATTTGACAACTGTTAATTGCTCTGGGCTACCAGGTTCGTATTCCATTATTTCTTCTATTGCTTCCTGTGGTAGCCTGCCATAGCAATATTCGTAGACCCTGAGTGCGGCATATTCAAATTCGATTTCTACAAGGGCGCCAGTGGTCTTATTGATGGTCATCCCTATGTAATGGTGCTTGCCTATGTGCTGCTTGCTGTTAATAACCAGTAAGCCTTCGTCTTCGAACTCGGGATCCCATGTATAATGGATGTTGAGAGCGTCGAGATTTTCTATAAGGGGGCTTAGGAGGTTAGGTGAGGGCACAAGCGAGACGCTTGCGCCAGCGGTGGGCGGTACGGGAGTAGCTTCCGCGCCGGCTGAGGTGGTTTTTGATTGGGGATTGGCTGTTGTTTGTTCCATGATTATTGTTTGTTAGATGATAAATTCTTTGGGTTGTCGGGGCAGTGCCCCTTGTGGCTCCTGAGCTGACCTTCGGTCTCCGCTTGAAATGTGTGGCAGAATGGGCAGGTAAGCCGCTCTCGAGCTACCTGCTTTTCTTTTTCGTACTGCTTCAGCTGTACGCGCAGCTGCTGCAACTCGATCTGACTTGCTTCAAGCTTGGTGATTGTTGTTGCTGATTGCTTCAATCCTTCACGAGCTTCCGATAGGTCTGCACGAAGGCCATCAATCTTTTTTTGTGCGAACTGATCCATGCGCTGCTCATGGTACCACTGTGCGAGCATCTCACTGAACATGTAAATGCTGATGCTGTAGATGGTGCTATAGACGGTGGCGGCTACCAGATCCTGATGCCGGGCGCTGATCATCAAACCTGGTGCATCGTAGTAGATCATGCTGAGGATGAATAGGCACCATGTGAAGAATATCGAGAATCCTTTCTTACCTGCGAGTACGAAGGTGATAATGACGATCTCGAAAATGATGACTACAAGTGTGCTGTGGGCTTTGTTGACCCAATCAAAAGCCAATATCGGGAATGGCCGCTGTGCAATGGTGTAGTGGACGAGTGCCAGGTGCTCGACATTGTTGAGCATGACCAGGGCGATGACTAGAAGCAGTATGTTTTTTGGGATTTTCATAATCAGATCATTACAGGTGGATGGATGTCTACTATGATATGCCCGGACTCTTCTAGGGACTTAAGGACTTCATTGAGCGGTAGATCTTTGTACTTGCCATAACCTATGGGGGCAGAGCAGCAGTGGTTTTCGAAGAAACAAAACCAATGCTCCTTGCCCTTTGGGTGGCGCATGACATAGGTGGTCTTATAAATAATGAAAGGCTCACCGGCATTGTTAAAATACTTGAGGCAGTGCTCGCAGCGATCTTTATAGCGGCCATTTTGCTTTTTCTCAGCTGGCCGATCCTGGCATAGCGTACACTTGGGCGCTTCGGTGAATATGGTCGTCTCCTTAGGCATGCTGCGTGGTTTTTTCGTTGAGCTTTTCGGCATTGGGAAGTGTCAGCGCATGATCTATAGATCGCATGTAGACCATGCCATCCTCAATAAGGCTCATGAGCCACTTGACCTCAGTATCGTTGCTGATGTGATACTGAATGAGGTGGACTACTCCACTCTCTGCACATCGTACCCAGAAAGGCATATCCATGCGGCGCTTGCCATCTTCGAAGCGAAAATGGGAGAAGTACTGGCACTGGATGTATCGGCGGTCGAAGATGTTGATTTCGGTAGGTTTCATATCAGAATGGGGCTATAGATGGTGGATTGACGTCTCCTGGTACGTCTTTTACTGTTTTTATAAAGAGCATCTCCATGGCGCGATCTCGGCTGTCTCTAGTGACCTTGCGGATAATCCTGCCCTGATCATTGTGGTAATCTTTAGGGTTGAGCTCATAGCCGTAGTATTCACACCAGGCGTGGATGGCCTTGCCAAATTTTTGGCTAGTCCAGTTGGATCTTGTACCTTTTTTGAAGTCCTCAAATGCATCGACGCGAATCACAAAATCATTGAGCGTGCCGGCATCTTCAGAGAAGTACACATCGGCCCATTCGTGGAAGGCATTGCCCATGATGGATATCAGATTGCGCTTGTGGACATTGTCCATCGGTGGCTCGATTTTGCTGTGATTGAGATAGAACTGGCAACACTGGATCATGAAGCTGTAGAAGTCGTTCCATTCGTCATCTGTGTAATCTTTGTGGACGATGTTTTTTCCGAACTCATCGGCTACTGTGCGATCTTCCTCATAGAAGCCGTTTGCATTTTTATGATAATAATCGGAGAATACTACGTACAGCAGCCTGCGAACGGTAGAGCTATCGAGATTGCGCACTACGAAATTGGACGTCAGGGCAAACTTGGGGACATCCTCAAAAGCCATTTCGAATCGCCTGTTGTTCTTAGGGTTGACGGTGAGTTCTCCAGTCAGCGCTGAGAAAAAGAATTGAAAATTGAGGTATTGGTTGGCGTCATCGACGAGTATGTAATCTGTATGTCTGTTGACATTTTCATATAAAAACTGATCCTTGGTCAGATCCGGCTTTCGCCCATCGAGTGTAACCGATTTCATAAACAATCGAGGAGCTTTAAAGCAGATCGACTTACCAGACCCACCATGAGACTCGCCGTCATCACTGACACGGCTATCCATAGCAAAGACTGCCCATGGTCTGGAGGGATCTCTATAGCGATGTAATAGGTAACCCAGGGCATAAATCTTATTGACCAAGTGGGCTTTTTGCTCTTTGCGCTCCTCCGGAGAGAGGTTAGGCCCGGCGATATCAAACTGGTGTTTTTTCAAATAGGCATTTCGCTCTTCGGCTTTTTTGCCCTGTAGCTGATCTTCAAGCTCTTTGCGCCAGTGGATCCGCGATGTATTGATCAGGTAGTTGAAGAATGGATTGTCTTTTTTCTTGATACTGATGTCCCACTGGCCATCCTTGTCTTTGTTGATCTTGAACTGAGGCTTATCAGGCTCCATCTTGTGATCAATGACCTCATCTTCCCACACATACCTGTCAATCTTGCCAGGCTTGAACTCCTCGATCTTGCCAGCAGTGACTTTGATCGTGTAGTTCTTAAAAAAGAAATACTGAGTATCCTTGTCATAATCAGTGAAATCAATCTCGATGATGGGAAGGTTGGACATGGAGGTATCACCCAGCTGGGTAGAGCGATAGAACATATCTCGGAGATCCTCATCCAGTTTTTTTGATTTGAGGAACTCATGGACATAGTTTTTGACGTCATTGGCTTTGATCTGACGGACTATGTTGTTCTCAATCTGTATGTAGATATAGCCGTCCTTCTCATTTTCGATCTCCAGACGGGCAAAGCCGTTTTTGCCAAGGAAGTTGTACAACCTCGTATTCTTAACATAATAGGCGGTCTTGTAGCCACCACCTTTTTTGGGAAGGTATTCGACACGCCAAAACTGGTAGGGCAGGGCTGTCTTGATGAGCTGCTTGAAGTCGTACCAGTTGTGAAAACGGAGGTAATCCCGGACGTCTTTGCAAAAGTTGCCCCGCCGATCGCGGTATCTGGAGAGGGATTCCGGTAGGTAGAGTGTGTACAACTCGAGGTATTCCAAGGCCAGCTGATGCGCTGCTCGCCTGCCGGTAGCATCGATATCGGGGATGTTGATCACCTTGTCGGTGAGCCCTTTTAGCTTATTGAATTCTTTGAGGGTGAGCTTGGCAGTCTCACTATTAGGCCATACTACCTCGTAACCGATCATGGCCAGGTTGAGTGCATCAGATCCACCGGAGCAATACATTATCTCGGGAAGCTTGGCTGTTGCTTTTTTAGTGCTCGCCTCTTCCTCGTCATGCTCAGGCATTGCATCTGGCTGAAGCTCATCATAAGCCTTCTGACATGCGGGAAATCCATGAAGGAATTGCTTTGGCCGCTTGCCATAGTAGATAAATCGGAAGCCTTTGTCTTGGTGGAATGGCTGGTAGATTTTCTTGAAGCTGCCTTCATCCCACATGAAAATAGGGTAGCTATCGGTAGCCTTGATGGTGGTGACCTTGCGGTTTTTGACAATGCTATAAGATGTGAGCGCGTGGAAATGGTACTGCTGGAATACCCTGGCTACTTTGTCATAGTCGATGACATCATTAGCCTCCTTATCCTTCACATAAGGGATTGACTTCTCCGCCAATACTGTCTTGATCTCGAAATCGGTATAGCCCTTGCGAATGTCGAAATACCACTCTCCTTCATTTTCCTCAGATTTGGCATCTCGCTTGTCAATGTCGGGCTTGTACAACTCAGGGTTGTACTCCTCTGGCGTGACCTTATAATCAGCGGCAAGCTTCTGTATGGCGTCATGGAAGCTGAGGCTTTCCTCGACCATGCAGATGAGAATGGCATTGCGGGGCTTTGAATCACCGCCAAAGTCGGTGACAACATAGTTGCCATCGGATAGCAGTCGTAATGTGGCACTGGCGGTCTTTTCGTCTTTGCGGAGCTTGAATTTTTTACCCTTGGTTTTGACCGCTTCATAAGCGTCAGGATAGTAAGCCAGAATGATGTCCAGGCCGCCATTGGTGGCATCTAATATGCGCTGCTGATCTATATACACTGCTTAAGCCTCTGGGTTAGTGGATGATGGTGCCTGATGCCAGTGGTCGGATTCAAGCAATTCATTTTTGTGGATATGGCAGGTCATGATATTGGTGGTGCCTGAGAGATCCGATAGGTTGAGACCTACATACCAATGATCTTCATGATCATAGGACTTGTGCAGAATGGTGATCTGAAGGCTGTTCTTTTTGTGCAGCCAGATTTGCTTTGCTTTGATCATAATCTCAAGTTTTTGAAAATTGGCCCCCGCCAGAATGGGGGCCATGGGACATCTAGGACTGTGAACTCTGGCTTAAACTCTTTTGGTCTTAAGTACTTCAGCTTCTCTCTCTCGTATATGCTGCGTGCACATCTCATGCTCCTCGATCACTTCCAGCATAGCCAGGTGTATATCTTCACGATAATTTCTCCCGATTAAAAAATTGGAAACAGTCCTCTCGGACACATCGACCTTTTCCAAAATGCGCTTGAAGTAGCCTCGTGGAGCACGGGACTTTAGTGTTTTCAAATGTTCTTTGCTAATCATGGCAATGTTTTTACAGTAATTGTGCAGCAAATATGATGTAAATGCAGTAATTATGCAATAAATAATACTGCAAAAAATCATATTCTCTTTCCAGAGATTTGTAATATGCTGAATAACAGGGGTATAATTTTAAGGAAGGTTGTTGATAAGTATTGCGACATCAACAAAAGCAGCATCACAGCAGTGGCGCATGCAGCGGGCTACAACCAATCAACTATCTATCGTCACTTCGATAAATCAGACCTGAGCTACCACATCATTAGGAAATATGGTATGTATGGAAGATTAGATAATACCATTTGGTGTATATTTGAATTAAACATCAGCAGCCATTAGCGACATGACGCGAGCAACAATTGTAAAAAGGTTTGGGGAAAATCATCCTGCTTTGAGAGATGATTACAAATTTGGCATTCATCCCGGGAAGAACGGTAAGATGTATCAACTCGTAAAGACCAGACGCGGCATTATACACAAGCCGATAAAGCCAACTGATAATAAGCAGCTGTATTAGCTTCAAAAACCTAAATATTCTACGCCATGATAGGCTCTATCCCGGATGCTCTGTACTCTTCCATGATATCACCCGTAGCGAGTAGGTAGGGACGATCTAGCTCATTGGCATAGCTGAATATCTCGGTACAGTAGGTGCGGCCTGTGCCGTCGATATCTCTTTGGCCTAGCCACTGTCCGGTGGTCTTATAGATCGGCTGCCATAGCAGCAGGCTCTTATAGTCATATCCTCTACCGAGAAATCGGGTGTAATCCTCTAGCTCTAGTGGCTTGAGTGGTGGATAGATCTGCCATATCTTATTTCCGTAGCGCTCAGCCCAGTGTGTGAAGGGCATCCAGACTACCCCCTTGCTATTGGACTCCATCACCATGATCGTGCCGTCTGCTCGGATCAATGCGATAGCGGTATGATTCCAAAAGCTATTGTCAAATAGACGGATAGCTGCGCTGACGTTGCTGAGTGGCTCAGTCCATTCGTGGTAACGGTGTACGGCAATGAAGCATCCCTGCTGGGTCACATATCGCTCGGGATGTCGGTACTGATCAATGTTGATCATCCGGCACTCGTGCTGGGAGATATGGGAGAGCGTGTGGCGCATCACACAGGCTGCACGAGATTCAATACATCCGCTGCATTGCGGCAGATAGTGAAGCTAGGGACTGTCTCACCTACGGCTAATAGATACATAATCTCGCGCTCGGATAGGTGGTCGGTCAGTCCTTTGATTAGTATCACGTAGAATATATTTCCTTCGCTATCTACCCACTGACTCACTATTCCGGTAGGCTTGACGAATCCTGATAGGGTAGCTCCGGCGTAGGTGTTATAGTCTTCAACTGATCCTACATAAGGCGAACCATCGACCATGTAGCCAAAGTGACCACCGAGTACAACATCCTGCTCTGGGGTGAGCTTGCCATCCGCTATGGTCTGTAGGCTGGTCTGATAACTAGCCGCTGGACAGATCATATAGTCACCTATCCATGCGCGTAGATGTACGGCAGGGTCGATAGGCTGATCGTACCATTCTTCAACATCATCAAAAGTGACGGTGTAGTAATGATCCGCAGTGACCTGATCGGTAGGATAGCTAAGCGTCTGTGGTAGGTTGGCACTAATGACACCATCAACCAAAACACCAAATCGTTCACTATTGGGTGCCTTAGACTGAACTTGATCGAAGTGCTGCAACGTCCGAGCATTGGGGTACCCAACAGCTCGATTGAGTGCTTTCCAGTATAGGTTGAGCTTGGATTCGTCGGCGAAAATGATGTATGATACTTCCATTGTTAGGATAGATTTGGATTAGTAATACTTAAAGACGGGTATCTCTCCGCAAGATAATCATGCACTTGATTGAATTTTGCGGCATCCATGTCCGCTACGGCAAATGCCTCATAGTGCTCAAGTTCCGGCTGTGATTGATTGTTCCATGACTGTTTACCCATGGCAAGGCTGGTGATATCATCGTAATCAGTGTCTGGGCGTGATGGCTGAATAGGATGTGTGATGTCTAAGCCATTTTTAAAGATCTTCATATCTGCCTCAATTAGTGGGGCATATAGACTTACAAGAAATGTTTCCGAAGCATAACCAAGTCCTAGAGTGTGATCAATACGGCTCTTTTCGTCTCTGTTCAGATAGAATTTCGTATCTCCTGTACTTGCTCCATCATAAATATATAATCCTCCATTATTGACGGTACGAGTAGGATCATTGTCTGCCAGGTGGACTTTCTGAGCACCACTAGAATTGGCTGTGGGGGCGAACTTGTGTACCAAAAAGATGCAGAGTGGGCCTTCGATAGCACCTCCCATATCTGAGCTGAGATTGCCTAACCCAGTGACGCTGAGATTGCCTAACCCATCGAGGCGGAACTCTATGTAGGGATGGCCGTCAATACCTCCTGTCTTCCTGTCTGGTTGAGTGGCTGCTGTAGCTTGATATATAGGTCTGCCTTTGGTGCTCTTGTCATTAAACTGCTCTACTAGTCCATTACCGGGGTTGATCTCAACATCATCACTCCGCCACCAAAATTCCAAAGCTGATCCGTAAATTTGAAGGGGGTTGGGCAGAGCCGTGGTAGCACAAGCAACATTGCTAAACGCGTATAAACCTCTTTTGATGGTAGCAATCTTATAACAGTATTGCTGATTATACTCAAGCCCACTATCATCTAGGTACTCCTGATCTGAGTTGCTAATAGCCTCTACCAATTGATATGGACCATCTGCTGTCTCCGCGCGGTACACTTCCTGGTACTCAGCATCAGGATCTGAAGGCGTCCATGTCAAAGTGATCTCATTGACCTCAGCCTCAGCTACCAAATCATCTATCGCCAATGGCTGAATAGGCGGGGGTGGCGGGGTGAAGTCGTAGTAGTCTTGATAATCAAGTGGCTCGCTTTCGGCATACTGGAAGTCGTAGTTGATGAGCCCGAGGCGTACTGCGGGGAGATTGGTACTGACGGTGATGATCTTGAGCAGCTGGTAATACTGGAAGCGGTACTTCGCTATACTTCCAAAGAAATCACGGGCCCATAGCTGCTCATGTCTCGATCGGAAGTCACCGGTATTTTTATTCCAGACTCTGGCAGACTCTGACAAGTACTCATCGCGCTCACGGTCGAATATGGCCTGGTCTATCTCGAACTCTTCGATCTGCTCAAGGGTGCCAGTGAAGCGGATGGTGTCTATACCTCCAATACTATTGGTGAATAGGAATAGGTCGTCATAGTCGAATGTCTCATTGGTGAGAACGTAGGTCTGGAGTGAGCTGATCTCCCCTGAAGGCAGGCCACCCCCAGATCCTGATCCTGATCCGGAACCTGAGCTGCCCTCTGTCAACTCTGCTACCCATACTTCGATCTTGGTGAGATCGGCATACTCGGCAGCTATGAAATAGGGGCTGACCTGAAATGTGGTCAGCTGATTGGCCGGTAGGCTGGCCAGGGTGACCGTGACGCTCTCTCCGTCTCCGTAATAAATCTTAGCTCTCGCCAGAGAGGCTACTTTGGCAAAAAAGGTAAGGAACTCGGGATCTTCGGACTTCACATACTTAGTATATGGCTGCCATGTGAAGAATCGCTTACCTATAGTATCGAAGGGAATATTTTTACCGCCTCCGGAGATGACATAGAAGTCAATCTCTGTCTCATCGATGGTGACTACAAAGCGGCCATAGCCCGTGGACTGATGGACAGATCCGAATGAGATGCCGGGCACATTGACCGATAGGTAGCCTTCGAAGAACTCTCGGAGCTGGACGATGATCTTGTCATCTGCATCGGGCGTGTATACTTCCTCAAATAGATCTTCACCAGTGCTGTAATGCTTGAGCGATATGGTCAACTCCTCATCGGAGGTAATGCGGATATCGGGAAGATTGCCGGCAAAGCTGTACTCGGATGGCTGCTGGGTGATGGTCATTATTTCCTTAAGAATGGTAAAATTATGTTGAGCAACAAAAAGGCGAGTATACTGATGGCAAAACCGATAGCTCCCCATTTGGCTTTATCCCAAAATGATGGTTGTACCACAATCGGCGGAATGATCCTGGTCTCATAGATGACCTCTGCATCAGGGCAGTCGATAGCAGCTGCTATCTGACTGGTAGCTTGACCTGTGCTATCTGTAGCAACAGTCAGTTGGAGTCTGACGCTATCTTCGTTCACCTCTCCGGTGACGGGATTGGTGATCAATACGGGTGAGTAGAGCACTATCTCGCCTGCCTTCATCAGCTCAAAACAGTCAAAGTTGGTCGTCACTTCGGGTACTTCCATCGGCTTGACTACTCGTACTACGATGGTATCAAATAGTGATGGGTCCTTGCGATAGGCTTGCTTGACATGCCAGGTGGCGGAGCAGCCAGAGAGTAAGGCTACCGCAATAATGAGAATGATGGCTTTCATGGCTTTGGTTCTGCTGGTGGCTTGGTTTTATTTTCCTTATATCCCTTGATCCCAAGTCCGAACAAGATAACTGTGTCAAGAAATCCGACATAAGTATCTGGTGTATGTGTCTCAAACCAGCTCAGGATAATGATCACAAACAGGGTGATGATACTTGCATAAAGTACTGCCTCGTTGATCTGAAGCATCTTGTCAGCTCCATAGACAGCACCTTTAATACCCTTGCGATGAATCAGGCTGATGATCACCATGTATACGATGTATATGGTGATCAGTGTGTAGGCGATGATTAGCTGGACGGTCATATCAATTCGAAATGTGGTTCGTCAATGAATCGCTCGGTAGCATCGCTTTTGACGAGGATACCGTCACCGTCCCAGTCATTGCCCCAGCGGAGATCAAGCATGATCTTACCTTCAGCTTTCAACCGCTTGGCAGTAGATAGTATCACACCAGCTAGTACTGACAGATGGGCTGAGTCCCACATGATATGCCTAGGCCAGCAGTATAGGTCAACAGCCATACTAGGCTGATAATTATGCTTAGACTTGTTAGTATAACCATCCTTGTAAGTGACAATCTTACCAGGAGTAGTGCGGCCTTGCTGATAGAGCTTGTTTTGCTCATCTATTGGCCGCTGGCCATGGGCTACTCCAAAATCAACAGGTGAGACTTTGAGAGACTCTGTGACGATCATGATCAGGTCAGGATGACATGTCATCAGTCGGTCATGGGATGTTTGGCTGAGTTTAAACATGTAGCCAAATTATCCTGAGAGGAAGGCTATAGAAAGGACATCAGCTGCCGCTCGGTAGATCGAGCCAGCTGGTGAGCCACTTCAGTACTCCTTGGACTTTGAGCATAACGTAACCGACACCTGTGGCCAGGGCGCCTATGATGATCCATGCAGTCCGCTTGACTTTGCCAAGGGTGGTGAAGAAGTTGGCGAAATTTTCTAATGATGTAAGGCGCTCGTGGTAGGTCTCATTGATTTCGAATTGAGCCTTTTGATTTTTTGCGATAGTGTCGAGCTGAACGCTGACTGATGAGCGGAAGGCATTGTCTCGCTTTTGATCAGCGATCAATCCCCCATAACTTCCCAACTCATCTCCTGTGAGTGACTCTAATACCTTATCAATTTTTTTGCCTTGTGCTTCCTCTCTTCTGGTGAGCTCTTGGTACAGGTCATTCAGCTCGTCAAGCTTTTCGGATTCTTTACGTGTCATGCTACTAAAATAGAAATTGAGATATGTACAAAAAGGACATCATAGTCCACCGCCTACAGATCCTGAGCCTGAACTAGGGCTGCTGACCGCAATGGCCTTGACCAGGTGGACGCGGGCTGGCTCGATCTTATTGCGCCTGATGGTGACTTCCACTTTCTCGATGATCCAGTCAATGCCTTTGATGCTTTTCGTCTCGGATAGATCGAGGTATTTCAGATCGAGGGTATCTAGCTTGAACAGTCCCCGGGCTTTGAGCTTATCACTTTCGACATAGGCTCGAAATTCCTGGTGATAATTTTCCATCAATCCGTCATCGCCCTCCCAGTGCAGACTAAGATCCCCAAGCCTGTTGCCATAGGCGTCTACATTGTGAGTGGTAAGAAATGGATATTTGCCTTTTTCGCCTGCCGATCCAAACTCTTTATCAGTAAGCGTGTCCTGAATGCCCTGGTATAGCAGGATGTTGGGTTTCTCCGGGCGCTGCTTGCGGTCACCGTCCCACTCAGGTACGTACCAGCGACCAAATAGTATCGGATCACCGGTGTTATCCCACCAGTAGGGGTGGATGTTCATCGGTAGTGGTGTGACTTCACTGACCATGCTGAAGCCAGACTGTGCCGTGCCTGGTGCCGCGGCAAAGCCCGGATCTTGCACCTCCGTCTCAAACTCATATTCTGCCGGTAGGCCAGCTTCACTGGAGTCGGTAAACTCATCATCAAAACGATTTTTCAATAGAAAAAGCTGATTGGTATTGGTCACATATACCTGCTTTTCATCACCATCGGTGACGGTGAGGGCTGCCAGGTCATCAATATTATCCACCTCACTGATAGCATAGGGTTTTTCGACACCAGTGTAGCCAGCATAGCCATAGGCGTACTGCTGTGCTGGCTCATACCAGTGCGCCAGCTTCCCTATCAGCTTGCCTGTCCAGTTTTGCTTTGAAGTGCTCTCAAGTATATCCTTATTGAATTTAAGCTCGAATGAATCGCCCTTGACGTAGAGGCTCATGCAAAACATCTTGAGCACTTCTTTCAGCAGGTCGTTGAACTTCATCGAACTCGCAAAGCTTTGCAGTTTCATAAACTGACTATCATCTAGCTCGTTGCTATCGAGCAGGATTCCCCGATAGGTGAATAATAGTATATCCATTGTGGATGGATGATAGGTGGATGTAAGGACGACCTTGGGCAGCTCACCTACCGTGAACGGATTGGCCACAAGAGCATCCTCAAAAATCTCATCGATCAGATAGGCCAGCTTAGTGAGAGGATAGCAAACTGTATGCGTCTGGATAGAACCGTAATATCCGAGCATGAACTCTCCACGGTTGGCATTGTAGTAGCTGAAGTACATGTAGCTGGTGGCATTCCAGCCACCGAATGTAGGCGCAATAGGATTTTTGTTCCAAATCACATCCTTGATGCGGATAGGGCCATAGACTGTGTTTTGTGAGCCATCGAGGGTGGCTTCTACATGCTCTCGATAGTTGTATCCAAAATCACCCAACAAATAAAAATTGGGAGTGAAGCGACTGCCCGTACTACCGAAATCGGTCTCTTCCTGATCGGTGGTATTCATGGCAGCTTTGAGCTCGGAGGCAAAGATGGCACCCCTGATGAAATACTCTATATCGCCTTCATACTTGGTGACGGTCAGGACTCCATTGATCAACTTGACAGGACCAAACATGATGGACAGTCCGGTGAATTCGCGGAAGGCCTGGGTATTGTTGAGCCGCTGAGGATAGCCCAGGGCTTTCAGATTCCTGGCAGTTGGCGGTAGCGTACCAGTGAGTGAATGAGCTGATGGAATACGATCATTGATGAATAGCGGATTCTCATATATGAGACTAAGAGATACATCTGCGGGGAGATCGAGGGCGGTACCGGTGAGTAGGATTTTCAGCATCAGAGGTTGACGTTATCGTTGATTTGATCGAGCTTTTCGTTGGTCTCGGTGAATCCATCTTCACCGAGCAGTGCTACTTTAACACCTTTGCGGAGCTGATGGTACAGGGCACGGTTGACCCGGGTGTTTTCAGCGATCAATCGCTTGACCTGCGGATCTGACTGAGTGCGCTCCATGGTGGACGATGGGGCGGAGATATAGCCTCCATTTTGTCGGCCATAAAGAGTACCTCTGATCTGATCCCGATCGGTCATGATACGCTCCAGGTTGATGGTGGAGATGGTGCCATTGCGCTGGGCAGTATCGATCATATCGAGGACGGGACGCACGGTGGGATTCTGATAAGCGGCATTGCTGGAGACCATCTCTCGGCCTGACTCACCTACGAGTACGGTAGGCCGGTCGACATATCCTCGCTGCTCGGGATTGTACCGGGCACGGAACATCTTGCGGTCTTGGGCACGGGATACGAGGTAGCCACCGTCTTGACGGCCGGGGATAGACGGGAGTGGAGTAGTGGCTATTTTCCCGATTTGAATAGCACCAAGAGCACCGACAATAGCTGCGAAAATAGGATTAGCAATTACGCTGGTCACGGCGGCAGCAGTATTGACAATTGCATCCATCAGAGCAGTTTCTTTCGATCTTCGCGCTTCGTTGTGATCAAACTGTGCTTTTTTCTTATCAAGATCAGCGTCGAGTTTGCCAATACGTTTATTGTATTTTTCGCGAATGGCTTCCTGCTCATTCGCACTCTTTTTAGCTCTTGCCAACTCACGGTTCATCTGCGACTCTAAGGCCTTACGCTTTGCTTCTGTGTTTTGCTGAAATTGCTCCAGCTGCCTCTGCTCAGCTTGGGACACATAGTCATTGTGCATCTTCCAGGCATTGGAGATAGCTCCAATAGCCATGGTGAATTTTTGGAGGCCAGCGTCGGTCTGATCCAGATTTGAAAAGAAGCCATCCCAGTCGTCAGCTGAAAATCCAAGAATGTCAGTATTTCCGCCTACATCGAGCTTTTTGATATCTGGCGTGTCAGGAGTACCTTTTGACATCCCTAACTCTGAAAGAGACAGTCCGATTTCTTCAAGCTTGGCTTTTAGTGAATTGTACTCTTCATCAGACAGCACATCGTCGGCTGTGACGCCTTCCCATGAGCCTTTGTCTAATGTCAGCTCTATGAGGGTTTGGAGCCGCATAAGGTTATACTTAACGAGATCTTCTTCTTTGCGAATCTGATCTTTGATTAGTGCCTCGCGCTCTTCTTTGGTGCCTCGAAATTGCTGAAGCTCTTGGTTGTGATGTGTCTTGAGATTGTTAAGCTGTCGCTTGAAGGACTCTTCATATCTGCCAACCTCATTGGCGATAGCATCAGCATCAATTTTACCCAGGTTGGCTTCATGCTCTTTTTCTAATAAGTAAAGAATATGCAGATCATCACGGGTCATCTTTTCCCGTGCTTTGCCAAAGAGACCTGCGCCCTTTAGCTGCTCTTGGTACCGTGCATTCTCAGACTCCAGCGCGGTTTGATTTCTTTTAACAATTTCCTCTCTGATCGACTCTATTTGGTTTTGCTGTCCTTTCTTCTGAATCTCGAGAATGTTTTGTTGATGAATCTTTTCTAATGTGGCTAAGACTTGCAACTCCTGAGCGGTCATATCAGACCTTTGCTTCCCAAAAAGGCCCGTCTCTTTCAGACGCTCCTGGTGAGCTAATTTTTCTTGCTGTAGTTGAGATTTGGATTCGCGGAGATAACGATTCCTCGCCTCCTGAATATCTGCCGGAGTAGTATCGCCAGTGACAGGATCTGTTGGATTGGGCGTGGATGTGCCCAGTAATCCTTCAGTAAGGCCAGATAGCTTTGATTTTAGTTTTTCGGCACTTTGTTCAAGTACTGAAAGGTTTTCTGTGAAGATATCAGCCTGAGATTCTTTGAAACTTTCTAGAAATTTGGGAGTCCACTTAGCGCCAAAAAATGCTTTAGTTTTTTCCCAGAGTCCCAGGTTGTTTTCGCCCTGCTCCTCAAGACTCTTTAGCTTTTCAATTTCTGTATTTATGGAAGCTATTTCCTGGACTAATAGCTGTGCTTCAGCTTTCTTGATTAATGATTCTACATAGCTGTCTACTGCCTCGGTTGCTTTTTCAGTATTAATGGTTTCGAGATTGAGGAATTTTAATTGATCAGGAGCTAGCTTTTTGAGCTTATTGATAGCCAAAATCCGCTCGTCATCTGATCTGTTTTTGTCTCTTGCTATTCTTAACAAGAATTCAGTCTTCACTTTTTCTTCCGAAATTTGTTCAATAGCAGTTTCTCTGACTTTGTTAAGTCGAGATTGGCTATCGGCTTCAGCTCTTAGGGCTGCCGTACTTTCGGAGGTTCTATTTCGGAAAATATAAATTGCTGCGCCCAAAGCGACCACAGCTCCAATTATCAATCCAACAGGATTGAGACGCAAAGCCCAATTCCAGGCACGGGTAGCGATAGTCGCTATTCTGACCCTGGCGCTATAAGTAGCAAACTCAGCCCCTAGTAGTCTAGTCTGTAGAGAAACGCGCTTGGTATTGAGCCAAGCCAGAGCCAATACAGTGTTATATCCAACTAATGCTGCGGTAACCGTGCCTATGACGACTTTATACTTATTCACAAAGTCGATAGTGGTAATGATGATCTTGAGCAGCGTACCAAATAGGTTGGTGCCTTCGAGAATCACAGGATATAGCCTGTCTCCAAGCACTACCCATAGGTTGTTGACTGCCTTTTTGGCTTTTTCAAGTCCAGCAGCGGCATTGGTGTTTTTAATGTTGAACTCTTCAGTGATGGAAGTGCCCGCTTCAAAAGCTTCATTGGCCAATGCCTGTTGCTCTTTGACGATATCGATATTGACCGCCAACGAAGAGAGCACATTGGTGACGCGGGTGCCTTCAAAGCCCATACCGTCGAGCCGTCTGATCAACTCGGTAGCTGCCGAATCATTGCCTTTGATACCTTCTAGCAATTTTAGAAATGCTGCATTGGCATCTGTGTTGACCAGATTGGTAAAATCATCTATAGACATACCTGCGAGATCGGCAAACTCAGCGGTATCGGTCATCATCTTCGTCATGGCCTGAGTGATGGCCGTACCGGATGTTTCCATACTCTGACCTGCGATATCAGCAGCGGCACCTATGCCCATGATATTAGCAATGCTAATCTTAGTAGCAGAGGCTATACCGGTGACCCTATCGGTGAAGTCTACAATCTTGCCTTCGTTAGCCACGCTGTTAGCGCCTAGCTCATTGATCACCGATCCTACTTTGAGCAATCCATCCTCAATGCCGAATTCATCGGAGACATTGAATATCTCAACTAACCGACCTACGGTATTGATTGATTGCTCGATATCACCGCCGAGATCTTCAGTCAGTGCTACGGCTATCTGATCACTGGCTTTGGTGAAGCCTAGCAGGTTTTCCTTGCCTTCGATACCCAGCTTACCAGCAATGCGCAGTAGGCCTAGCAAGCCTTCCTGAGAGGTACGGGTATCAATCTCCTCGGTATCTTTTAGCGCCTCGTTAAGTTCTAGTACTTCAGCCCGTGCAAGGCCTGTAGTCTTTTGTACATCGGTGATCTTATCATCGAATGTGACAAACTCATCAGTCGCTCTCTTGACGCCAAATGCAATGCTGGCAAAAGTGGCGATAGCCCCGGCCACCGTGCCGAAAAATCTATGTAGGGTAGTAGTCATACCCTTCAGAGTAACCTGTGTCGCCTGGGCTCTGGCTTGTAACTCACCATATCGAGCCTTTACTTTTTGCAGCTGGAGGCTATGCTTTTGCCATTCTTTGTTGAGCGGATCGGTAGCCAGTCTACGTAATCGGGTCATTTCTGCCCGTAGTTCTCTTACTCCTAGTTTGTTAATGTCCAGATTGGAGCGGTAGTCATCTAGCTCAGTATTGGCCTTATCTAGGGCTCGTTTATTCTTATCAATCTCTTTGGTCAGGTCACGATAAGCCTGAGTATTCTTCTTACCACTGGTTCTCAGTCGTTTCTCTTTCTCATTGAGATAGTCAAGGTTTTTGCTGAGATCACGAACAGATCTATCCAGCTTGTTCATATCAGCCCTTGCTTCATCTCCTTGAAAATGAAGTGTGGTGTAGAGGTCTTCGTCTCGGATAGTCTTACCCATTATTAGGTTTTGTTAAGATTCTTTCGGAGGAATTGAACCATGGTATTTGTAAACTCAGTAGCTGCACGATCTACTATGTTATTCATGTGACCCCAGATGTATCGGTTGTGGATAGCATAGTTTCGGTTCTTGATCTTGCCATCATTGGTTTTGACTTTTCGCTTGATATCAAGGAACCTCTGATAGTTTTTGTGCCGAAACTTTAGGTTGGCACTCATTGCGCCATCGGCACTTACCGTGATATCGCGCCCACTGAATATCTCACCAGTTCGGAAGTGAAGCTTCTTCTTCAGTGCCAGCCCTTGATTTCTCTTGAGTCGGGCACCTTCCTCTTTCATGATGTGTAAGATGAATTGCTTCTGAATGATACTCATTGATTCATTATTGTGTTGCTAACCTATCTGAGAAGTACAGTCAGAGAAAGGACAGGGCGACAGCTACCGCTAGGGGTGCTCTCATATATCCATTTCTGAAGGGATGATTTGCAATTGCATATGCTGGAGAGA
>Ga0307983_1000104_pt1 | contig 43902 bp, 71 predicted proteins | sample OrgLakmetagen991_FD_201845 | JGI IMG/M metagenome (GOLD analysis project Ga0307983, IMG submission 201845) | Saline water microbial communities from Organic Lake, Antarctica - #991 | ecosystem: Environmental > Aquatic > Non-marine Saline and Alkaline > Saline | place: Antarctica: Organic Lake...
TGAAAGTGGATTACTACCTGATACTAAATTATCTACATACTCTTTATCAACAAGACTTCTCGGAGTATAATTAGCGGAGTAGTCAGAACCGTATTCAAGACCTATTGAATTGACACCATCAGCTACTAGCATCCCACTCTCTCCCACGAATAACATTCTTTGAATCCCCGATCCATTAAAATAAGCCATATTAATTCCAGTTCCGAGAATAACAGAAAAAAATCCACTCTCAAAAGTAGAGGTGTCAATAGCACGTATTTGTGAGGTTATATTGCCTCCAAAATTTTGTGTGGCATAAATCCCACTTTGATTACCAATTGATGTTCCTATTGAAATAGTATTTGGTACAGAGCCGACTGAACCAACATCCATTACTTCTTGTAAACTTTGAGTTGATGGTATATCAGAAGTCAAAGCAATAGTACCACTTGCATCTGGCAAACTCCAGTTTTTAACAGAAGTTGTAGCAAGTGAATTTAAAGATCCTCCAGATCCTTCATTGTACTGAATTGATTGACCTGAATTAATAGAAATATCAAATGCGCCAGTTGAGTTGTCCTGACCTAGTACACTAGGCAAACCGACAATTACAGCACCTTGCATACCATTAACGCTTGTTACTTGATCGGAGTTATCGATCTTTTGCCAAGCAGTTCCGTTGAAAATGATCCAATCCCCAACATCCCAATCTGACATACCATCAATATTTGTAGATCCGGCAACGTCAACAACGTAATATTGTCCGGCTACTCCAGTACCACTTACTATTGTGGGAGTATTTGTGTCTGCGTTCCAAACACCCTGATAACTTAACGCTCCTAAACTATAAGTAGCTGAAGATATTCCTAACCTTGCATTGTATGGTTCCATTTCTAAAAATATTATTACTTCTTAACTATTTTATATTTATCAAATGATCCAGAAAATTCTTCGGTCTTTACAGCATTATGATATTCGTGTGCAAGTGCCAAGCAATCCGCACTACCTTCTTCATTGAACTTACACTCTGCCATAGCAGATGCTAATATTGGACTTAATATCATATTTCTAATTGTTTGCAATAAATTGTGCCTCAGATCCATTTGTTACTGTAATCTGAGCAAATTGATAAGATCTTTCATTAAAGTAAAAAAACTGTCCTTGTTGTAAAACAACTGGAGCAACTGGCTTACCTAGAAGAGTTGTACCTTGCTTTCCCTCAATTTGTATTGTACCAGAAACACAAACAATCTGAATTTGATTTGCTTGCGTTTCTGGATCGATCGTAAACACTTCATCACCATTGGCAATAAATTGTGTACATTTAAAGACGTTGATTGTTGACATTATTCCTGAGCGTTTTTAAGATTTTCTAAAATTGTGGGATTCCAGACCTTCATTTGATACAAGGCATGACCAACATCACTAACTTGACCGCTTAAACCTCCATTCTCTTTCCATTTGTTTGGATCTTCGGCTTGTTCTTTGTCAATTAGGTTAGCCCATCCCCGAAGTTCGTCCATTTGAGACTCTTGGAGCAATGTTGTAAGATACTGAGCAACTTTCTTTTGCTTAACCCAATCAAGTTTTGGGCTTACTGGTTCTGAAGATCCAGTTTCGGTCTGATCTGTAATATTCTCACCAATACTATCTAAATCTTCTTCAGCATTTAGAATTGGATCTTCTTCAGCATCAGCATTTGTTCCTAACGTAGATGCTTGTTCTTGTTGTTTTTTACGAAAAACTACAAAATATAGTACCAAACCAATTATGACTATTACTGCTAGACTTATTAAAATTGTTTTCTTATTCATTTCACTTTATTTTTCGGATCTTAACTCTACCTGAGCATCACCAATTTCATCTTCATTTACTACTTCACCAATCTTTGAGTTTTGTATTTCACTAAACTCTTCTTGAATAGAATATTTTCTTAAAAATGTAGAATTGTAGATCATAGACATTTGTAATTTGTCATTTTTATCTACTGAGATCCACAATTCAATTTCTTTATCAATTTTGTGAGGATATTTTATGTTCGATGCTCTCTTATGCGGATGGTCGTTATCAAGATCTAAAGACGTATTGTGTAATTCTATTTCACCTTTTAAAACCTCCTTTAATGCACCTGATATTGCTCCAGTTAAGTCAGCCTTTGTTAATGACTTGATTTTTACTGTCTCTTCATCAAAAGCACCTGACTTTGAAAATTTAATTGCTCTTACAACCTCCTTACCTTTATTAAATACTCCAGTACCTTGGGTTATGCAAATAATTAATGAAACGTCAGTTATTCGTACGATTTTTTCATCAGCTACCGAAACAACCGCTTGCATAAAATGATCTTCAACTACTTTGAGATCAATCTTTAAATCTTTTATCATGTTAAAATTCATAGTTATTATATTTTATTTAATGCTAAAATAACTATCCTACATAACTTTTCAAATTCTCAACCACTTTAAAGTCCTTATTAGTTAGTCTAAAAATACCGGCATCAACTGTTACGTTACCATCTAACGTAACCTCAATATTTGATTTCCACTCAGGATCATTGATTTGATAACCTTTGTTTGCCAGATAATCAATAAGATCTTTTGTCGCTACCTGAAACTCTAATGGATAAGTAGAATATTGTTTAGGGAGCAGTGCATAGTTGCCTTTTGTTTTAATTTTTGAAATGTATAGTTGATCAAAATAAATATCTATATCCAGATCCGAAACGATAATCTTAAATGGAGTTGGGTTATTAATATAGATAGGTAAAAGAATAGTAACCTTTTTTAAACCTAAAGTTTTAATCCTAAAACCATCTGCTACTCCGTAATCTATTTTGTTAATCCATGTTTTTACACTTATTACAAGTAGAACAATGGTAAGAACAATTAGTCCAAATATTATTGCTATTTTACTTTTCATTACTTATTTGTTAGAATGTTCCTAATTAAAAAAAAACCTCCAATCAATAATGCACCTAAAAGAACAAACAAAATTATAATTTTAAGTTTTCTATTTTTTCCTAGATCCGAATAAAGCATTTGATAAAAACCAAATACTCTACTCAATGCTTTTTCAAAACCTCCAGTGCTATCAGTTGTATTTGAATTTACTAATGGTTTACCTAATCCTGAGTTAATATGGTACATAGCACGAACGCTATCTCCTAAACTCTTAAAATTGTTTATGCTATCTGAATTATAATGATCTGAAAGTTTTTTTGACCAGTTATTCTCAACAGCATCTTTGAAAAACGAAACCGCTACTTTAGAGGCTTTTTTTGGTTTTTCTAATTTCTCTGGAAACATGACCAGATCAATTCCTGAGTATTTAGATGCCTTTTGATAATTTGGCACGAAAGTAATTTGGTTAAACCCCCTCCCTCTGTACTTATAGCCTTGGTTTAAAGGTGTGTTATAACGCCCTCCATATACAGCGTTAAAAAAAGCCTTATCGTTCTTTTTTAGGTCGTTCAATAGATTATCTGAAGCATTGCCTAATTTAGACTTAAATATTTGCCTAATTGTATTGTTCGAGGTGTTTCTGTACGACTTTTCAACTAAACTAGAAGTCTTAAAGTCTGTTTCTTTTGAGAGTATAGATAATATTCCGGCTTGGGTAAACTTATTTGTTATACCCTCTTTATTCATTGCATCAACTATAAGAGCAATGTTATTTCTTTGATCTATATTTAAGTTCTCAAAATATTCCAACTTATTTTAGAATTTAACAACGTCCGAACGTACCCAACCCTTTATAGCATTTGGCTGTGCAGAATCTTTTAATGGAGTTAAAAGTTCTACATTATACCAAACTTTTGGAGTGCTTTCAGATCCAAGTTTAAAATTAACTACTTTACCAATAACATTCGGTGAATTGATTATTCCCATTTTATTGTTGATCCATCCATTATTTACCTCTGGTGTTGATCTTACATTTATGTAATCATCTTTTGGAAAAACCTTTTTACCAACCGCATTAGTTGTAGAACCAGTAGCCGAAGTTGTTGGCTTGGTTGCTGACTGCATGTTTTTTAGAACACTACTATTATTGAAAGAAGATCCGTTTCTACGTCCTTCAGTTATTACAATAACTTTACCACCACTTGAATAGTTACCTTTTGACAAAAATTTAGATTGTCCATTAATATAGAATACTACTCTTCTGTTATTATAATATCGTGCTACATACTTATATGTATTACGACTATATACAACACGAACTGCACCATCTGAAGTAATAGTATAGTTTAAGCCTAAATTTTTTAGGCTTGACTTTACTGCTTTAAGCGGATCCTTAAAAGCATCATATTCAGAACCATATTTCTCATAAGCATTTGCCGTATTTGATCCCCATAGTCCATCGGCTCCATAGCTACCAAGTATATCGGAATCCTTTTTGACGTTAATAACATAGTCCTGAAATGCTTTCACTTCAGATTTAGAAGTAAATGGATTACCAATTGTAGATCCATTGAAAAAGCCACCACCACTATTACCTGAAGGTTGCGGAGAAGGTTCTTCGTTGGCAGATCCCACTTGACCACTTTGTGCCTCACCTTGTTGTAATGGATCCAGATTCGATCCTCTTGATCGATTAAGAACGTATAACTTGCTGTCCTTTTTGATAAACATTAGATATATCAAAACACCGATCGCTAACGATCCGGCAATAAGTAATGTCAGTTTTAATCCTTTTTTCATTGTTCTAAATTTGTTCCGTAATGCCTTGTCTTCTTAAATTTTTGTTCATTGTATCAATATCTTCTTTTGATAGATCTCCTTTCAACCACTGTCGAAGATTATAACCGTCCTTCTTACCAAAAGTCTGAAATAATTTTTCAAAATCAGCATTGTTTTGTAGTTTTTGAAAAACATAGTCGATATAACTCTCATAGGTTCCGGCTCCCTTCATGCTAGTATAAAGTACAGTAACCATGCTGTCATAAACTTTCTGAACATAAGAAGGTTTGTTGATCTCAATATTGTTGTCAACTTCGCTGTCTAAATCGTTTTGGCTAGTTTGATTTGACTCAATCGATTCTTGATTTTCTTTGATTTGCTCTTCAAGTTTATTTTTATCACTTTTCGCCTGAAGATTAATCACAAGTTTAACAACAGCTAATACAACTAATGAAAGTACAACAATACTACCAATTATATAAACGACCTTTTTGTTCATTAAACTCTTTTTGTAATTCCTGAATTTGCTAATCGACCATTGATTTGATCTTTCCACCATTGAGACAAATCACCATCCAACCATTGTTGCATATCATAATTATCCCTAACACCAAAGGCATCATCAAGTTCAATGAAGTCCAAATTGTTTTCTAATTGATCAAATATACTAACAATACGATCTTCTTTTGTATCGTATGTAGTAACATCATACCAAACTGTATTCATAGAATTGTACAGTTCCCTTGCCTTGTTCTCATACCAGTTTGTTGGATAGGTTAATTTAATACCTTGTGCCTCTAGCACTTGTTGTTCGCTTTTATTATCCCTTGCTTCTTTCCAAGCACGAATTAAACTTTTAACCTTGCCTACGACAATAACCAAAACAATGAGTCCTACGACTATTGCTCCAATTATATATAAATTCTTTTTGTTTCGCATGACTTTATATCAATCAGTTCAGATCTATTCTTTGAATGGATCCTTTTTCACTTTAGTTTTTGCGATAAAGCCAATTCTAGCAAGTACATAAAGAATAGCAGTACCTACCAGAATAAGGCTTATCGTCTTGGCAACTTTCATATCTTATTACATTTCTTCTGCAACAAGATCAGGATCTCCAATACCCTTTGCAATAATACGATAAATTACAAATCCCAGTACGATTGCAAAAGCGGTTGTAATACTACCGCTAACTACATTTTGTGTTTTTGTGTCAGTCATAATATTAATTTTTGACATTTATACTTGCTAACTATTTAGCCTATTTTCAATTGTGTTTTTACACTATTGTACCTCTCGGCTTTTTTTCAATTGTGAAACCTAATGCTCCAACCTTTGATTCTGAAAAGAACTTCTTTACAACTAAACTGTAAATTAACATCCCAACTGCAATTGCTACTGCAGTTACCAATATTGAAGTAATTTCTTTTTTGCTTAACGCCTTCATTTGTCGATGTTTTTAATTAAAGATTATCAGCATGACGAGAAAAACTATCATCGGCTCCTAATGTTTCATTTGGCACTGGTGCATCTGGAACTACTGCTGACTCTGGTAAATTTTCATTGTTTCCAGAATTATCGGCTGTGCTTGTTGTGGAGTCATTGCTCTTCTTTCCATACTTTTGGTACACAACGTATGCTATAACTAAAGATAGTCCTATCAGAAACCACTTGTTTGTTAATACTTTTTTTAGCATTGTATTTGTTTTTAAATTATTATTTATTTACCGCAACCACAAGCGTTTACTGTTTCTTCTTCGCTTGATTTACCTTTTACAATTAGGTATATGCCAATGGCAATAGCACCTAAAATAAAATAGTATGTCATTCCTTTTTTCATCATTTCTTTTTTGGAGAAAGAATTAAAGATCCTAATGTCAGAAAAATAAAAGTCATCATAAACATTAGTAATATTTGATGTTTTCTTTCGTCTTTCATAATCAAGATTTAACGTTTTAATGTTCGTTCCATACCTCCAAATCTACTGCAATAATTTTCACAGCATCCCGGTCTTAAACATTGATAGGTTGTACCATCTTCACATTGGCAAGTTTCTCTCGCTTTTCTAATTTTTCCAAATCGACCTATACCAATAGCATTGGCAGTAGTTTCATTTTTAATAGCCATACGATTTTGATATATCTTCCAAGCTACTATGCCGGCAACTATACCGATTCCTAAATACAAATAATCTTTTTTCATTATTCCTCTTTTTTGTTGTTTATAAAGTTTTTCGTTAATGTTAGAATAACAAAACCTATAACTATAATTAGTATTTGTTTAGTATTCTTTTTCATTACAATAGTTTTTCCATTAATTCAAGATCCTTCTTATTATATTGAATTTCTCTGCATGGGTTTTTACCAAGAATATTTTCAAGTTTAAATTCGTCGTATAAAAATGTAAATGTTACAGTCTCTCCCGCATTAATTGTATATGCTAAATATTGTTTTAATCCAACAATAAGGTTTTTATAGTAAATTTCTACTAGCCTACCCTGAAATTGATCTGGAGATAAAAAATTAATTGGATATTCCGCAAAACTTTTCATTTCACCATTTGCATCCTGACTATTAAAAAGTAATGGATTATAAAGTTGATTTTGATTTTGAACAAGTAATCTTATACCCTTAATGTCTTTTGGATTCATTTCTTTATCATTTAACAACTTAACGTAATCCACTAGATCAGCGTTAGACACAATCGAAGGAGTAACTGGAGGATTACCCAAAGGTGAGGTTAAACTTGGATATGCAGTAAAAACCCAATTACTTGCTAAAACACCTATTGTTATCTTAGTAACACCGCTATTGGTAAAAGTGAATGTATTATCACCACGACTTAAAAAACCTTTTTGTATGTTATTTCCAAACTTCATTATCTTATATTATAAGGTTTTCCAAAATAATATCCGTTATAAACTTTGTCTCCAAAACCTTTAATTAATTTGGCTCTTTGCTCATTTTGACGAGTTGGAACTTTATCAAAAACCGTTTTAAAAGCATTAGCATATTCACTTATTGAAAAACCATTACCTACAAACAATGTCATTCCGTTCAGATCTGCTCCTACTTCATCACCAATAGGTAACTTTATTATAGGATTTTTATAAAAATGACCGTATTCATGGCATAAGGTGGCAATTCTTTGTTGCTGACTCATTTTCATAAAATAATCCTTAGATACTTCAATTGTACCAGTTTTTGTACCGATCATACATGGAGAGTCAATGATTTCACCTTTATAGGATGTTAACTTTGGTTTCAAAACAATTTTAAAAGTTCCTGAAGGAGATCTTCTTAGCATACCATTTGCTTTCAGTTTTGGAATGTCTCGACAAAACTTTTTGATAAAATCAACAAATTCTTTATCACCAGATCCAAGGTCAACTTTCCATTTTCTAAGTGGCACAACCTTGGCATTTTCTACCTTAAAATTTGATCCAGATCTAAAGTTTCTGTTGGATCCAATTGATTTCGTTTCAATTAACATTTTCTCTGGTGTTGATGGAAGTTTCAAAATGACTTCCTTTTTACCATTATTCATGCGATCTTTTCTCTCTAAAATCAAATCACCATTTAAAGCATCTGTAACAGTAGTATGCAATGTATTATTAGATGCTTTGCTATTTAGCAAATACATAATATCCATCGGTGCATTTCTGCTGTTTACGACAAATTTCAAAGAACGAACTATTTTTTATTCTTAAAATATCTATAACCAACGTAACCTAAAATCAAGGCAAGAATAACACCTATGACAATGTTTCGATTGCGTTTTTTGTTTTGATCTTTTGATCCTTGTAATTCAGTAACACCGCCATAACCACCTGGGGATGATACTGGAGTCGTACCAACATTTACTATTGGTGGAATATTGTTGTATGTAATATCAGGACGATCATCGTTAACAATAACTACATTGTTATTAGGTATTTCAGCCTCTTCTAAATTTTCAGGTCGGTTGAAGTTATTCTCGTCGTTAAGATCGTTTGAAGGCTCTCTTTGTAGTTCTGAAATATTTGCTGAAATACCAGATATATCTGTTTCCCCCGAAACCTCTGAATCAATACCACTTCTAATTGTTTCAGAAGAATTATACTCAGAAACATTTTCAAAAGTTGATCGGTTATTGTCAACGTCAACTGTTTCTAGTGCTCTTCCACTTGCATTGTGAAAAAATTGCTCCTTATAAAAATCTGTTTGCCATCTCATTTCAACTTCGTGTTTTACGATAAATTAATATTGCCACAAATGACAAAATTACCGTTACAATTATTACTCTAATTACTATTCTTCTTTTTAACTCTTCGTCCGAAACTGCATTTATATCACTTACTGGTTTACTGCTATTTATGTTTTGACTAAAGTTGTCAGTAACATTTTCGATTTGACTAGCGATATTTCCAAATGTAAACGACATTTACTTACCTTTTGATCTAGTTACCCAATAAATTAAACCACCTATTACAATAGCACCAATAACAATTGCTACAATCAAACCAGTACGGTTTTTACCCTTTTCTTCATCTGGTTTATAATTGTTACTACCTTGGTCATATTGATTCATGACATTTTCATCCTGAGTTGCTTGATTTCCTCCTTGGAACATTCCTAGAATACCTCCAATTGAATTAACTAACTGAGCACCACCTTGAAGAATAGATCCCCAGTTTTGACCAGATCCAGTATTGCCAGATTCATTTTCAGTTGAAGTTGTTTGATTGAAATTTGAATCATTGCCTAACTCTTCAATATCAATTGAAGACTCATAGTTAAACTGGCTTTGCCAATTATTTGAAGTCCATGGGTTTTCAAGACCACCTCCAACTTTTACCTTTGGCTCACTATCGGTTCTAAAAAAAGAATCATTTTTGAATGACTCCTTATATTTATCAGCAAGCAAATAAGCCATTGCAGTTCTGAACTTACGTCCATTAACAGAATTGCTAACAAGTCTATTTTGGATCTCTTTATTCAGTTTATTTGAGTTGAACTGACCAACGTTTTTTGGAGATCCAGTTTTAATCAGAGCATCTACAACCAAACTTCTATATTGATTTTTTGCTTTTGATAATTTCCGAACAACATTTTCAAATTGAGATTCTAAATCTGGAGCACTCATTTGTTCTCGTTTAATAGAAATAGCACGTTGAGGCAAATCTTCTCCAGTCTGATCCATTGTGTTTTCTGGAGTTGTACCAAACAAACTAGCAATAGTTGACTTTTTATGCAATTTGGATAAACTACTTTGATTTTTCATTATTTCGACTTTTTGTTTTGAAGGTATTCAGCACCTAAACCAAGACCTAATCCTGCAAGTGTAAATACGACTTTCATTTTCGTATCTTTTTTCATGTAATGAGCAATACCAAAACCAACTAAAGCACCAACAACTGCAAAAATGATCTTTTTGTTTGATCCTTTGACTTGGCTTTCAATTTTCGCATCATCAACTGAAGAGGTATCAAGTTTCTCAGCAAGGTTGTTTGCTAAAACTACTTTACCATCTTCGATCTCAACGTATGGAATTTCTTGACCAGTTTGATCTTTTATTAAAACCATTTCACCACTAACAGTTTGCCCCTTTTTTAAAGAGTCCACTGTTTCGTTGTTCATGTTAACAACTTTTGAATCTGAAATTACTTCGTAACTTTTCTTATTCATACTTTATTTTTTTACTGATTTCCAAATTAAAAACAGTATTGCCCCACTCACTAAATACTTAAATATCTTATCATTGAACATGTTTTTAACCATATTCTCTGTTTTAATGTCTTTTACATCGTCTTTTGACGAGTCTCCAGATGCTTTCACGCTTTCTGGCATTGCACCACTCATGTAATGACCAACGGCATTTAAACCATTTGCTCCAACATGCGTTCCAATAACCTCTGATCTTGAAATTTCATTGTTGAAATGTCTATGCTGACTACATGAAGGACAAGTACAATAGTTTGAACCTTCCTCTATATCTTCAGAAACACTTAGTAATTCATGGTCTGGATGAATTTTAGAAAGTTTTAATAAAAATGGTTCTTTCTCTTCGTTAGTTAAGTTTCTGTAAACTTCACGCAAGTTGTCTGCTAATTGTTGCGGATTATCCACTTCTATCCTAGAATAATTGCGTAAAAACCTGAGCATTTGTTCTGGTTTTTTCATTGCACAATATGTAAAAATATCTAACTGACTCATTCTTTACTTCTTTTTAATAATTGCGACTGTTACGACTATTACTGTCAATGCTACGGCTCCAATTATAGCCAAAGTAATTTGTTGCTTTTTTTTTTGTTCTTCAATTTGACTTTTGTTTTGAATACTAGCTGTTCCTAACTCAATGTTTTGTTCTACTTGCTGATTAGCTAGCTGCAAAGATGTTTGAACACACTTATTGTAATTATCCTTTCTTTTACGACAATCTTTTGATAGAGCAGATAAACAAACTGGTTTTGCCCCACACATTTCTGTACCCTGAGATAAACCTGCCACTACTTTACCATAACCAAGCCAATCAGATCCACCAAGACTGATACCTGCGAATCCATGTTTTAACTCCTGATCTTTATGAAAGAAATTATCCATTACTTCTTAATTTTTTTGGCTTTGATTACTTTATAAGCATAAATAAACCCAAGTATAACAACTGCCGATATAACCAAAATTATAATAATATTTCTGGATTGTTTTGACTTAGCATCTGACTGTGCTTGTATAACAGCTGACTCTGGTGTTAAACCTTGTTCGGAAAGTTGTAATTCGGCTTGAATTTTAGTCTGCAATTGTAATTTTAAAGAGTTTAGCTCATCTTTTGAAGAGGCTAAATCACTTTTTGCAATATCTAAGTCTCTTTTGGTGTTTTGTCGAAGTGCATTATACTTGTTTTGGCATTTTTCTCTTTTACCCATGAAAGTAGAATAGTTGTCAGCACAAAAACCTCCTTCTGCTTTTTGCTTGTAGGCACTGTAAAGATTTAAAACGCCTACATAATGTTTACGTTTTTTCTCTACCTCTTCAGCAACCTTTTGTATCTGAGATCTTATAGAGTCAACCGTTGATCCGCTTGCTAAAACATGCGTTTCATGGTCTAAATTTCTTACTGATCCAAAACTACCTCTATTCATGTTCAATTCTTTTAAAAAAAAGGGCAAAGGTTGAATACCGATGCCCTTTTCCAAATAAAATATAACCTATGTTCAAATTACGACTTAAACGATCTAATTCGTGCTTTAGAAAACTCTGTTAATGCCCCCTTCGCCTGAAGTGGTTTAGCAATGTTCACCTTAGCACTAATATAAATAGACATTGTTACCGTTTGTTCTGCTAGTACTGGATAGCTGATGTGCGTATTTCCATCAATTTGCATACGGTAATCGATGTCTCGAAGATCGCTCTGAAACTGATCAGGAGATAGGTAACTTGTAACTGTTACCGGAGTCTGTGCTGACTGTCCGTTAGAGTCTGTCTTAACAAAGGTCATTGATTGATCCAACTGAGTAGATGAAGTAGATGAAAGTCTAATCTTCACAATCTCAAATGGCTCTGATGCTGACTGCTGTAACAACTGCTCATAAGGTACTCCAGAAACTCCCATACTGATCGTGATGTTTGCACCAGATCCGAAGTTTGCCTGACCTACAAAACGGTTACGACCAAAGATGATCGCTGTTTCAGTAGCAGTTGTACTTGCGTTAGTAATATTAATAACGTAAGGTTCTGTTGAACGAGAAGCAACTTGACCGGAAGCCATGTTCCAGTTAATATCTTCCCACGTATCAAAACCTACGAAATTTTCGTTTTCGTTTGCCTCACGATCGTATTTTTCAACGACGTTCATGCTTAATCTTTTCATTCCAAATGAATTTTTCATTTCTTCTAATTTTTAAAAGTTAAAGGTTATAGATTTATTTATTTATGCTCCTAGATTTCCTAGTACATGCTTTTTCACCATGTGAAAGATTACTAATCCTACTGCTACTGATACTCCAGTAATCAATATTGCTTTCACGTTTAAGCCTTTTGATGTAGTTGTTTTTGTAGCCATGGTATAAAATTTTAATTTCTAATTGTTCGACTACTAAAGTATATAGTTATTGGCTTTATTGGAAATAAAATATGTTTATACCCTTGTAATAATTTGATAAATACAACTATTTGTTTAGCTTTGCTCGTAACAATTTTTTTGTATGAAAACTTACATTGCTATACCAGTTTTAAGTGAAAACAACATGGTTTCAGAAATTCTTAATAGAATTTTAGTTTCCACTTACACAGAAATTCGACCTGACGAGTTTAAAGAAAACATCGACAAGTCTATTTTTATCTTTGACGTAACTAAAAATGGTTTGTCAAAACAACTTCGTAATTTGATAAAAAGTTATGCCAATTATGGAGTGTTTTATAAGAGAGAAAAATCTGCAAATAAATATTTCAAACCTGAGATCCGAACAAACATTGCAATTGGATCTGCTTTAAGACATTTCAACAGTTTCGATTCAAAAGGTCTTCATGGTTACACCAACTTTTTGTGGATCGGTCAAAATTGCTACTTTGATAATTTTGATCTGAAAATGTTTGTGGATCAATCAAGTTTATACCATGCAATCTCACCAGTTATTCAGTCTCGAAATGGTTTAGAGGTTTACAAAGGTATTTTTGATCGTTTTGGTATTGAGTATTTGATTCTTGACGATCCTATTGACTTCATATCTGGATCTATTGAGGAAACTTATTCTCTCAATCCAAAATGTTTTGCACTCAGTAAGCAATTTGCTAATAAATTAAAGAACTTTTACATTGCAGATGTTGATCCAGTAAAATATCTTAATAGTTTGATCTATGACAATTCAGACCTTGCTCCAAGATTATTGTCGGATATTTTTATTCACGAACACTTATATTAAAGTATTGCCCTATACCTATGTTCAAAGTTAAGTGAATAAAAAAACCGGTATCGAAAGACACCGGTTTTTTTATTATCATGTTACCAAAGATATTAACCTAAGTATTTGTTTCCATTTTCATCTACCTTGATAGATACGTCAGGCACAAAAGTTAGTGCTTCGGCTACATTTTCGCCTTGTTGGGTAGTTACTTGCACTACACAACCTTTTGGAGTTTCCATTGCTTTTGTACTTTTCATCCATCCTTGCTCTTTGGATCAGGCTTTTGCAATTAACTGGAACAAATCTCCGTTGCCAAATACTTTAATGTCAGAAACTTTGGCTTTTGCTTCTTCTACATTTATGTTATCCCTGCCATTTCTAATCAAAACCGTTGTGCTTAATTATTTTGCTTGCATCCGTTCATAAACAACAATAGCAAGTTTAAGCCATCTCGGTATTTCTTTATTTGGCTGAGTAACCGACTTTATCGAATCAGCACTATTGCCTGTTATTTCTGCAATATCGGAGTTAGTTAATACTAACCCCGATTTCATTGCTTTATATCTATTATGCCACATAAAAACTTGATTTACTTAAATTGTAAATACTTGGCATTGAATCTTGGCTATAACGTGCATCTGAATCACATTCTATCCCGCTTACCTTTGATTCTGTACCGTCTTTGATTTTAAACTCATTGAATCCAGTAACTCTAAATAATTCACCTGTTGGATTCCAAGTTAAGATAGTACCCATTTTAATTGATTTGATTTCTTGAACTGTCATAATTTCTATTTTTTAGTTTAACAATACTCAAATGTAAACATAAATTTACAATACACCAAATAAATGTAAATATATTTTTACCTAACCGCAAAAGAACATAAGCACAACAATGTGTAAAAAGACATTGCTCGTGCCTCGCACGTTTTTTATACTAAGCGTTATATCTACATGAACTGAACTAAAGTAGACTCAATTGATAAATAAAGTTCTAGTTTTTCCTGATTATCTTTTGGAGGATCTTGATTATACTTTTGTACTAACAACTCTGCATCCTTAAACGGTAATTCTCTATCTTCTTCAAATATTTCAGGTCGTTCTAAAATTTCGTTTAAACGATTTAGATAACTGTCAAATCTTAGATCCATTTCTGCTTTATGTTGTTTTAAAGCCTCTTCTATTTCTAATTCGTTAGAATGGTACTTGTTTCTGGCTTTCACTTTTACTTCCAGATCTCTTTGTTTCTCAATTCTTTCGATTTTTCGTTTTTTTAGATAACTCATAGTCCATATAGGAGTAATGATTAATAGCAGATAAGTAAATAACGGTCGATACTTTAACCAATGAATTAATTTAGACTGTTCTTTCATTTCGTCTTCAAGTCTCAACTTAATTAGAATGGATGACTTTAACGCAGAAATAAAATCTAACAATTGATCCATTTCTTCTTTCTTTCTTTTTCTCGGTTTAAACATTTCTCGGTTCATTTTATTTGTTTTTTAGTCGTTCAAGTTTAAAAATTAGTTCGTCAATATATTGTTCTTTGATCTTTACTGGTTGATCGTACTCAGGAAGTTTGATCAAATATAAAGTGCTTAATGGATCCATTGGGTTATTCTTTGGTATAGAAGTAACCTTTTGAATGTTTAGTAAGTTTGGTATTTCAATTTGCGATCTTGTTTCTTTTTTATCTAGCATGGTTTATTTTTTAAGTTCTACATTTCCGTTATAAGATCTCATTAATCTAACAAGTAGCATATCAGTTGCTTTTTCAGTAGATATATTATCCATTTTAGCAGTGTTCTTTACCATTCGATTATTCAATGCTAAATACTTTTTACATGCTATTACAAAGTCATCAACTGAAAAGTCTCCAGTTATCTTCAAGGTTGCAAAATGTAAATGAACATAAAAACGTGGGTTTGTAGTGGTTTTTTCATTGACTAAAATATCTGCAATTCGTAATGGTTCAATCTTACCACTTAATTGATTTTTGATTTTTGTTTGTAAAGGGGAGTCATTACACATATGGATCCTTAAAACATTAACGTTACCCCAGATTCTCGGAGGTAATGCACCATAAGTTTGAAGATTGATAAAAATATCGAGTAGTTTGTGCCTATTAGTAGTAAGCAAATTAATGAGGTGCTTTGTGTGAGCATTGGTAACATAGTTGTTTATGTCTTCGAGATACAATAGTCCGTTTCGGAAACTATGGTTATCGATAATATCACAGAGTAATTCGTACTTCTCGTCCATTCCAAGTTCTCTACCTGATTCATCTAATGGTAAAACTCTTCGGATCTCCGTTGATTTCTGCTTATTAAATTCTGGTATTTGTGCCGGAGACAAAGGCTTTACGTCTTTAAACTCCATGTTGGTATCATATATCAGTGTTTTTCTGGCTTTTGGGTTTTTTGGATTACTATATACGTCTTTAATATATCCAAAACTGGTATAAGTTTTTCCTACTCCAGTACCGCCAACGGCAACTAATTTTAAAGGTTCTCTAGCCATATTTTCACGCTTTTACAAGGTTAGTATCTAGTTTCTTTTTAGTGAATTTCTGAGGACGTTTATCTCCTTCAATATCGTTCGTTATAGACTCTATTTCATTTGTAGCATTTTCCACTTGTCTCTCTCTCTCTTCTGACCTCTTCTCACTGGTAAATTGCATTTTCTTTAATGGAGTTTCTTGATCTTTTTTTGGTTTATCTTTGTCAAATTCAGATCCATTTACTTTCATTTCCAAGTGTCGTATTTTCTCTTCTTGTTGTGCAATAGTAGATTGTTTCTCCTGAACCTCCTTCTCCAGTGGTGCAATTCTTTGAGACTCCAAAACATATTGATCTGAGATTTTTGAAATAACTCGATCCATTTTTTTCTTTTGCTCATTTGATACTTGCCACAAACTAATTACAATTGTAACTAAACACATAAGCAAGTTGCTTTCCGGTGTTACTTCTACATCATGCTTTTCGGAAAGCAAAAGAATTGCCTCGTTCAGATCCTCTTTTTGATCCTCGTCAATCTTGATTACCTTATCCAGAAAGTCTTTATGTTCATCTGCAATATGATTGAAAGTCTTTTGAGTTTCCTTATCAACTACAAAATGTCTGTCTAACTTTCCAGATTTTTCAAGTTTGCTTAATCGTTTCTCACTTACCGGAAGTTTACCGTACCATTTAGCACCTCCTTCTAATGCACCACACGTTAAATTAGTAACGTTTTTCGCCATCATTTTAGAGGCTTTCTTACCAGTGCTTTTATTTAGTTTTACCTTCTTCTTTTCCTCTTCACTTAATGGTTGATCTGAAGTAGATCCTGAAGGAGAAGGACTTTTAACATTTGATGAAGTTTCGGAAGGTTGTTCAGATATTTTCTGTCTTCTTTTCCAAGGATCCTCAACACTGTCATTCTCTTCAGGTTTTTCACTAGATATTGACATGTCTTTTGTAGGATCAATCTCTTCTGGTTCCATGTCTGCATCGTCTTCTACAAAACGATTGGCTTTAAACATATCCTCTTCTTTGAAGGGTTGACTAAATGGATGCCTATTTTCAATCTCTTTGAAATCAGAAATAGAATATTTTTCATCAACGTTCATTTCAGTTGATTCCAAGTCGGAGTTTTCTGTCTCAGTTGGCTGATCAAAACTTTCTGTTTCATCAAATTCAGTTTCAGCACTGTCGGAGTTTTTTGTATTATCCGTTTGCGGTTCTGGATCTGCTTGGCTTGATGAAGTATCTTGCTTTTCAATTGAAGGTAAACCAAAATCTCTTTTCAGTTCATCCCTTAATGTTTCCAGTTCGTTTGGGTTACTGGCAACATTGTATTCTTGCATGTCAACATCATTGTTGTCAATTATTCTTTGAATTTGACTTATGTGTTGGTTTTCCATAGCAGTCTTACGACCTCTTCCTTTTTTGTAGAAACTACTCATAATGACTTAATATTATTTTATAATTGTTTTTGATCTTTTTTTCATGCGGAAGATCCCCTAGATTATTGAATTTACGATTGTATGTATATATGGTTTGTTTGGTTATGCCGTTTTTTATAAAACGTTGCACCTTTGGTCGATCGCCTTTAAAAAAGTGCAAACAGCACATTACCCAAACCAATTTAGGCTCAGTTAAATGCTCAGACTTTGACCTGAAAGAATTATTTAAAGATCCATCAGTAAGTTTATAATAAGACTCTATTCGGACTCTAAGATCCTCAACAAGTTCAGGATCATTTTCTAACTCTACTTTTGAAACTTTACGCTCTAGTGCTGTTGTTATGGTATCTAATATATCACGCTCTGGAACTACTTTTAATGCTTTGGTCAAACTCTCCATGAAAGAATGGAGTTGTTTATGCATCTATTTTCCCATCATACGTTTTACACCATAAGCAATCGCAAGTGCAACAGCACCGAATGCAACCACTGCTAAACCATCATTGCTTTTTTCCGCATTTTCATCTGAAGTATTATCGCCTCCATTTGGTTTTGGATCATCAGTTCCAGATGGTTTTGGATCTTCGACTGTTAAACCTTCAATATCTTTTGACATTTCCGTATCTAAACTGTCAATTTGTTGGTTAAGTTCAGTTTGCTTTTCAAGGTCATCATCCTCCGTATTATTAAGATCTCGACAAAGTGCATTGAACTTTTTAATTTTGTCAGTTATAGAACTTGGTAGATCAGCTACCTTTAAACCTTTGGAGTCAAGGCTTTCTTCGTATTCAAATTTCATAGGATTATATTTTTATGTTTACAATAATAAGTAAAAATATAGTTTTTAGCAAACATTTAATAAGAGGTAAATTCCAACAACATAGAATGATCCATTTTATTTAACAATTCGTGTTTTTCTTTTTTGCTTATCACCTCAGTTCGTATGTTCTTTATTTCAAATTCATCTGTTTCAGAATCAATACCATAAACAATAATATTGATGCTGTAATTACCAGAATTATCCTTAAATGGTCGAATACCAACATTTGTATAACTATTGTGCTTGTTTGCAAGTCGTATGAACAAGTTGTCTGTTTCTTTGTGTTTCATAAGTCCCACCCGACCACCTTCTTTTAGTTCGTCTAATACAATTGGAGTTTCAGCATTTTCAAAACTTTCCATTCGTTTCTTTAATGCCTCTCTACGCTTGGGTTTTTTCTTTTCAATACGTTTTTTGTTGGCTTTGCTTATACCTTTAGCAAGTTTTTTCTCAGTCTTTAAAACATCGTCGCTTTTTTTCATTGATCGACCAATCTTATATCCAACATAAGATCCAAGCAATGATCCGGCAACAAAACCACCTAAACCATATTTTTCATCTACTTGCTGAAATGCACGATTAGTTATTGTGGACTCCAAGTTTTGCCAGTTATCAGGCTTTTCTTTATCCCATGTAACAATTGCGACTCCCTTTTCATCTAATGGTAGTTCAACGGATCCTAAATAAGTTTTACCATTATACTTTAGGTTGAAATCGAATATATCTTCAGAGAATATATTATCTTGTTTTGAAGGAGGTTCAGCTAAACATAAACTTTGAAAGTTTGTTTCTGGAGATCCACCATTTTTATATACACCGTAGAGTGGATATATGTCTCTTGCCTCACTGTATGCAATTGCTTTTGCGACTTCAGTTTTTTTGACTATTTTGCCAGTAGATCCATGTTTCAATTTACCATCAACAAATTCACGATAAACTTTACGCCACTTCTTTTTTGCATCTGCAACCTTGCCACCAGTTTCAAATGAACTAATATATTTAACTCTGCGTTTAGGAGGTAAAGTCGATATTATTTCATCATCAGTTATTCGATAAAAGTTTGAACCTTCCCAAACCTCATAAACTGGACTTGGTGAATTTCTATCAATAGAAATTACTTCACCTAAGACCTTATCTGTTCCAACACTAACAAATTCAACTCTATTGCCTATCTTCATTACTTTTCGTTAATCAGTTCAAAATTATTTTCTAAGCACCAAACATAAACCTCGTATGGGTTCATTTTGTAAGCATCTTTGTTTCCTAAAACACGCATTACAAACTCTGAGCATGTCAAGTTTTGATCCTGACGTTTACCACCTATCCATATACCAGTGTAATGTCTAAAAATACCTCTAAACAGATCCAAATAACCATATTTTAAATTTAGGTACGGTTTGATCTTTGTAAGCAGATCTTTTTGTAAAATTTGAATATACTTTGGATCCCTTGCTCTGGAGATTTTATACTCATATTGGTATTTATCAATCCACTCTTCGACAAATCTTAAACGAGTACCATCTGCTTGGCTATCGACAATAAACTTATGACCATCGAGTTCTATGACCAATGCAGTATGAGAAGTAAACTTTGATCGTGTAAAAAATCGAATTGCTCTGGAGATCCACTTGTCTCTTTGGCAATGTATAATGTCTCCATGTCGTAAAGCAGATATTAATACTTTATCCATTACGGCTTTATTGAAATTTTTATTATATTTGCTCATATACGTATTTCTTGACATATTTAAGTTTAGAGGATGGATTAGTACCATCCTCTTTTTTTATTTAACTGCCACCCCAAAGTTTTCAAATTGATCAAAATCATCAACGCTTTCAATTTCTCGTTCTGTCTGTTCTTCTAAATTAAGTGCATATACCAGTTCATTTTTATACCAACTTTTTAAAGCCTCGTATGGAGTTAAAGCAATAAATTCAAAACCATCATCAAAAGTATGAATTTGACCACCTCTTTTAAGATAGTCTTTAACTTTCTTTCTTTTGTCTCCATAAGCCGGACGCGACTTTAATCCTTTACGTTTTGCATAAGCAATTTCGTGAGGTTCATCACTCATGTATTTATGATCTTTCGATCTACCAGATTGACCGCCTTTTTGGTACTTTTTTTTCATTGTCTGCATGTCATTCAACATGCTATCTAATTTCGGAGAAGTAACGTTTGACGTTAAAGGATTATCAGAGTAAATATCGAAATTCAAATTCGTTCTGTTTCGCTCCTTAATAGCATCATTTGGTGTTTCATGTACCGAAACAATAATACGATCATTATTTACTACATAAGATGGGTTTTTCTTATATAAATATGAAGATTCTTCATATTGTGAAATTGGTTCTTCCGTAATTTTATCGCCAATTTTATAATTTGAATTTACTTTACCACCTTCTCTAAATGGTTGCTTATAGTTAATTGCACCAATCTTTGTTTTATTAACTACATACTTACCTTCAGTAGTCTGTGGCATAACGTCTCTGCTTGGTGCGTTCTTTATTGGTTTAGAAGATTTTTTGAGTTGAGCAATGTTGTTATATACATAATCAATTGCCAGATCCTCTTTTGGAGAAGTAATTTGACCATCATTATATAATAAGTCAATTGCTTTTTTAGTTAAATGATTTCTTATTGCAGATCTTATTTGATCTTCATTCATTTTAAAAAAGTTGCTACCCTTAACAACTGCTGTTGGTACTTCTCTCAATTCAGTTGCAATAGCAATTTGCAATATTTTAAGCATATCAATAGGATCGATCTTACCTTTAAAACTTAACACTTTTACCTTTGCATCTTTATTTAAAGCATAGATCTGGCTCCAACGATGGTGTCCATCTAAAATATATTTATCGTTGAGTACAACCAATGGAGCAAGAATTTGTACATCGTTTCCGGCAAGTATTTCTTTGAAAGACTCTGGAAATTTTACTCCTAAAGACAAAGCTAATGACTTGTCAGCATCAATTTCATTCTGAGTAGGTATTAAAGACTTTACTGGAACTGATTTTTCTGACATTTTAAAAGATTCGTCTTTCAACTTACCATCAAACATACCAGAAGTAAGAATACTCATTACTTTAGGATCATTTGAAAGTTTTCCTAATGACTTAACGAATTTAGTATAATCTTTTTCACTCAAAAGATCTTTGACCTTATTCTCGCTGTTTACGGATCCACCATATTTATAGGTTTGATCCTTCTCCATAATTTTCTTTGCCATATTAACTTGCTTTTTTACGAAGTTGTTTTAATTGATCAATAGTGCTCTCCAGACGAGTAATAATAGTTTTAACCTCTTTTACTTTAACCTCGCCTTTATCCATACGCTCTTCGATGTTCTCTTCAACTATGTCAGTCGCTTTTTCAATACGATCAACATTTTTAGTAGATTCACGTTTCTTAGCTGTTTTTTTTGAGGACTTTCGCCTCTTTGCTAATTTCTCTCTCTCTCTTTCTGCTAGATCATCACAATCGTATTCTTTATCGCCAATCTTAACAGTTTCTTTTTTATTTTTCATTGGTTTCTTTTTTAAATATGGATAGTCATTCAACACATGTCTTGGAACTAACTTATTTTTTTCAATTGCCTTTAAAACATACTTTTTATGTTCACCGATATTTTAAATAAAATATGTTTTATGCTTACTTTTGTATTTCTTTAAGATACTTCTTTAATTTTTTGACGAGATCCTGACATTCACTTATAAGTGAATCTATTTCAGATTTGCTCAAAGACTTACCTTCTTTTAATCGTTCTTTTATGCTGTCTTCTATGGACTCAGTTGCCTTTTTTATTCTGGCAATGTTTTTCTGAGAGTCTGGCTTTTTGGCATATTTCTTTGCTTTATTTCTGCGTTTCTCTATTTTTTCTCTCTCTTCAGCAATAAGATCTGAACAATCGACCATTTCACCATCGATCATTACATAGTCTTCAGAAGTTGTGTTATCTTCTGGATATACATGACGAATCATATCCATATTGAACTTTTCAAAGTTTTTAACCGCCCATTTTTTTGCATCTTCTACTGTCTCAAAATACTTTTTATCTGCTTTGAAGCCTATATCTTTGTTCATATATTCTATAAACACAGTTTTTTGAACTTTAGGCTTTGATTTTGTGTTTTTCTTTGATTTTTTCTCAACAATTTTAATTGTTTCCAAGAAAGCATTTATCTTCTCAGGATCTTCCGTTTTGTCATACATGAAGACAATATCACCTTTTACTTTGAAACCATCTTCGTTAATAACGAGATCTTTTGCTTTGCCAAACTCTGCCCATGTTTTCTTTCCGCTAACAACGTCTTCCAATTGAAAGTCATTGGTTTGAACTTTACTGATCATTTTTGCTACTTGGAAAGGTTCTTTTTTACCTTGTTCCACTCTGTAAATGTATTGTTTCAAACGATCTTTTAACCAACGTTTCAATTGGATCATTTTGTTTGGTCGTTTTTCTTTACTCATGTCCTTTGGAGTAGTTGCTCCCGATCGAACTTTATACTTGCCAGATTTTACTCCCTCTTCAATTTGATTATGGTAAATTTTAGAGTCATTATCTAAAGTGTATTTCCATGTACCTCGATCCTCGTCAAATTCCCTAGAAATTATAGTGCGAATACCATCAAGTATATCGTCCTCTTCAATAATTGCTGTCTGAGATGGATAGGGAATATCTGCATCTGACTGGCTTTTTGGATCAGTTTTAGTTGATTGTTCGTCTTTTAAAGACTTCAGTTTTACACGAAGACTTTTTTTAATCGATTCACCAACGCTATTATTATTTAATGTACGTTCGATGGTTGCAATCTGTTCTTTTATTTCCATGGTATTATTATGTCTATTAGCAAATATACGGCTTTATGCAAACTTTTTAATTTCTTCGAGATCTTTTATACCTTGTTTAATCTCTTCTTTTAGAGATCCTTCAGTAATTTCCAACAGTGCTTTAAGATCTTTCAACCCTTCAATGACTTGTTCTTTTAACGTTTGCTTTGGTTTAGTTGAAATATTACAGTATTTAAAGTTCAGCAGATAATTTAACTTTTCAAAATCTTGTACAAGTTGTAGCAAAGGTTTATCCTTTATTTTGTTTTTCTTACGATCTTCAATAATTTCCTGAACAACTGTTTCTTTGTAGTTGTCGCTTTCCAGTAGTTCCTCTCTGTCTTCTAATTGCTCAATTTCTGTCTGAATTTGATCAATAGCCTTGTTTACCCCAGTTTCAGTTGGTTCAATGCCTCTAGGCTCTAAAAGATCTCTAAGTTCTTTTTTAATTAGTCTTAGATTTATTTTAAGGCTTCCATATTGGTAACTTCCCATTGTTGGTCGATGTTCAGAAGAAATATTCTTTTCACGTTTTTCATCCCAACTCATTGGTTGTTTATCCAACCAACTGATCATTTGTCTTCCTTCAGCATCTTTCAGGACTTTTCTTTTATTAAGTTTATTAATTGCTTTTAGAATTTCAATTGGATCTTTTGGAGGTTGTTTGCCTGATCTATCAAAATCAAAATATTGATTTTCTAAAAACGATCTACTATTTTCAAATACTTGTTTTGCACTCAAAAACTCTTTTAATCTTTCGATTAATCCTTTTTTAAACTGTATATCGTCCTTAATTTTCATTAGGGAGTCCTTATTTCGTATTTCTGCAAGCACGTAAGGATCTTTAATAAGACTGTTCTTTAACTCTTCAGGATTAAACTCATCTAGGTTCAATGCCGATTTTCCGTTGTTGCTCCAAATCGTATTTATACGTGCGGTTTTCTCTTCAAGTTTTTGGAACATAAACACATCACTACTATCAATGAGCAATGGGTTAACTATTCGTACATTCTTATACTTATTTCCTTGCCTCCAAACTCTTCCGGCAAGTTGTAAGTTGTCAGTTGGGTTGAAGTCTATAAATAGGTTATATAAACACGTTGACTTCTTTTGAAGGTTCATACCTTCACGTATGCTAGAAGATCCAATTAACACCTTTATACGTTCATCGTCAGTTATTTTAACAAAGTCTTGTTCCTTTTCATCGAATCCACGACCTAAAAAGGCATCCTGAACGTTCTTACGGTCTTCAATTTTCATTGATCCGTTAATAAAACCAACTTCATGGTCTTCAAAGCCAATTTCATCGACTAAGTATTTTTTTATTAGAGGAAAGTATTTAATTCCTCGATCCATGTAAATTACTTGCCCTGAAACTGGTTGATTATTGTCTTCGTGGTAGTTTTTTACAGTTTCAATACATTTCACAGTATATAGGATCTTTGGAGATAATTCTACAAAACTCTTATAATCTGGCTCTCCTAATTGGTTGTATTCATATAAATATGGACTGAGTGAAACGTTTCGCATTAAATTCATTGATATAATAGCGGTTGCCTTTTGTCGGCTTTCAGTATCAAGATCCTTTAATTCAACAACCTCGCTAGGTGTTTCATCTGTTTCCTCAATGTCTTCATTCTCTTCAAAGTCTATATCTGTATTTCCACTTCTCAGATCTGACTCACTAATTTTCTTTTCAGCAAAAGCAATAATGTCATTCATGTAGTCTTGCTGAACGTCCGTTGGAGTCAGGTATGTTAACACTTGCTCTTCCTCTGGCAACTTTGTTATTCTATTGTCAATTAGCTTTTTGGTATATGGTAAAACATATTTGTTTGGTCGAACCACTCCAACGTCTTCACCAGTTTTATAATTAAAGTATCTGCGGATTATCTTTTGCAAAGAAGGTAAATTGTTGAATGATTTCACCACTTGCTTATATTCAGGTTGATACTTATGGTTTATTGTAAGTTCATCTGATACTTCTATATAATTTGTAAAGAAGTCATGGAGGTTATTTAATCCCATTTGTTTTAAATATCCATAGCCAACTAAACTAAGCATTGAGTAAACTTCAAGTGGACTGTTTGTAAAAGGTGTTGCCGTTAACATTAAAATATTTCTATTGTTGTTGTTCTTTAAAACGTATTGCGACATCATAAAGCCTTTTAAAGCAATTTTTGAAGGTTCACCAGAACTGAATTGATATTGCTTACGGCTTTTTTGTTTACCATCTTGAGTAACTTCAGCGTTTACATTGGTAAATACCTTTTTCAAAGCGTGTGCCTCATCATAACAAATAAAGTCAAAGTTAAAGTCTTCAATGTTCAAAAATGATCCTTTCAAACCTTTACCAACTATGCCTTCTAGTTTTTCTCTAAAAGATGCAACTTTTTTACCCTTTGTGTAATCAAAGTCTTGCTGTCTTAGAATTGATTCAAGTTCGCCAAGTAATTGCTCTTGAGTTTGCTCATTAAAACTAAGCATCTGAAAACCTTCATAAGTTAAAACAGTTATGGATCCTGAGTCAACTTCAACCGCAACCTCTTCACCTTCTTTATTCTTAACACTTGCCTTATCTAAAAACTCTTGACGAAGGTTCATGTAGTCATTAACCTTTCTATGAGGTAAAACATTCTTTATTTCACTGATCCATTGTTTGTATGTCTGTGCCGGAACAATAATAACTGGTCTTTCACAATATCCGGCAACTATAAACTGCTCTGCAATCATTATTGCACACATTGTCTTACCAACTCCAACATCGTATGCCAAACAGCCGGCTCCTTCATTAAGCATAAAACTTACCGCCTCACGTTTCTCAGGTTTGATAATAAATGGATCCTCTCCAAAAAACTCTCTGGTAACATTAAAACCAACTGGTATTTTCTCATAATCTGGTTCCAGATAGTTATTATAATTTCTGTTCCATGTAGTTTCGAGTGCTACCTTGTCATTATTTAATAATTGTTGGTTCAGAAACTTTAAAAACAGTATATCGCCTTGCTCCTTTGCTTTTGCCTTAGAACGTTTGTACATTATTTTCCACTTCTCCTTGTCTTCTACACCTGATGGAGTTTTTCTGGACTTATTGAATAGATATAACTGAATAATATCCAGATAAGTTACACCTCCCTTTATATCAAGTTTTCGACCTTCAGTAACAAGGTAAAAACAAAACGCATCAAATAGACTCAATTCGTCAAAAGTGCTTTGAGATCTTCCGGTTGTTTTTTCCCAGTTAGGTTTATCGTTTGTTGTGTACCACTTGAAAGTATCATAATCCTTCAATTCAGTAACCATATAGGTCTTTGCTATTTTATCAATAGGCTTTAGAATTAAAGAGTTTCCATCTTTGTTACCAGTAAGTATTAAACGATCAGTGTAAACCTCTTCATAACGCTGATTACAACGTTCAAGTTGTTTCTGAAGTACGTCTTCTCCATAGTTTTCTTTGATATAATCAATGTCCTGACCTGAGTTTCGACCAACTTTAACTATACGTGAAATTTTCTCGTACATGTCTCCAGATAAGTAAATAGGATCTGGCAACAAATCACCTTTATAATAATACAGTTGACCATTTTTAACCCATTGCAATAGAGTTGAATCTGTTGATTGAACGTAACCTTTATATCCGGCTATTTTATACCATTCATCACTTAGTCTTTGACCTTGCTGATCTTTATACCAAAGGTATGCTCTCAAATCTTCTTGCGAGATCTTTGGATTAAGTTTTTTATACGTTTCTGCGGTTGTTTGTATCTGGTCTTTATCAATTTCAACTTCAGGTTGTTCCTTCTTACGCTTAACAGTTTCTTTTGACGTACTTATAACCTCTTCAATAAACGTGTCGTTTTCTGGATCTTCAAGTTGATCCTCAACGCTATCATTTGTGTAAGAAACAGCGTAGTCTCTTTGTTTTACAAATTGTGCGAAATCGTCTGAAACTCTGATTTGATCTTCAATATCTGCAATTGTACCTTCAACTACTTTTATTTGCTTACCATAGCGATCTGTGTCTTCTTTTATTGAACCAATAATGTTTTGATCATTTATTTCAAAGTATTTACTTTGTGACAAAATAGATGCAGAATAAACTTCCTGATCTTCAACCTCTTCATCATCAATAATTGGTGGACGTTTACTTTCAAGATCCTTTAATTGTTTTTCAAGGTTCCTTTTAATATCTGGTGGTAAGTCCATTCGTAAGGAGTCTTGAATTTCCTCAATTACTTCATTAACACTTTCTGTTTCAACAGCACCACCAGTACGATACTTGTAGATCGATGCTTTTACTTGTCTTGGGTGTACGTGTTCTATTCTATTAGATTTCATCTAGTAATATCATTAATGAGTTAATAACGTCTTGATTTTCTAGAGAAGGATTGATCTCTTGAATACGCTCATGCAAGCGAACTATTTTATTCTGATCTGCTTTTGGCAAATCTAAAAACGATACTTCTTTCTCTTCTTTCTTGAATCTGTCTTCAAAGGCATCTGCAACATTTTCAGGTAAGTTTTTAACAAATGTACTTTCAAAAATATAGTCTGGAGACAAAGCCTCGCCAAACATATTCTCTGTTTGATTTTGCTCCATGGATTGATTGTACTCTTTTAGCACAGTTTTGAACATCATTTGGCTTGGCAAACTAAGGTAGTAGTTAATAACTGATGATTTGTACTGCAACTCTTCAAACTCTTCAAAAAGTTCTGGTTGGTTTATATATTGAACTGTATCTTTAATATTGCTATTTACCATGCGGTATTGAATCAAAATAGCATCATTAATATTTTTGTTTAAACTACCTTTTTCTAATTGCTTATTCTTTATTGTTGGAATGATCCCATTTATAACTTTGTTAGTAGCAGAAACTACTCCGGCATTTTGCGAGATCTCTAAAGTTTTAGGAGACAACACCAAAGAAGACAGTATAACGCTGTACATTGTTTTACCATCGGCACTTAGCGAATTACTTTCAAAGAACTTCGCTATCTGGTTTTCATTTATCAAATTACAATCCAACAAAATAACCTTAAACCGTTCTACTAGATCTCTACTTTTATAAAGTTCACTAACAATTTCTAGTTCTGAAACAAGATTAATTAGTCTGTTTCTGCAACTTACATTGTCTTCTAATTGTTGTGCAATTCTTATTGCTTGATCAATGGATCTTTCAGATTTTTTTGTGTCAACATTGAACTTATTCATTTCCTCCGTTTTGTACTCAGGAAAGTCAAGATCAATACGCACTAATACTGGATATTTAAACTTAATGTTTTCTACGCTTTTTAAAATGTTAGGCATGTTATGATTAAGTTTAACATGAGTTTCACTATGGAAACCATATCCACCGTATTTTAATTCATTAATCAATGTATCTTTATAATTTAGCCAACTTTTAACATGCTCTTCAGTTGCTAACTTTAATGACATGGTTCTGTTATTACCTGAGATAACTATACCATCAATCGTTATTACTGGAGTGCTCTCTTCATTTGCCGTTGTACTGATCAATATATTTGGTTCAAGATTCTGAGCAACCTTCATTACTTTTGCTTGTGCTTGCTTATCGGTTTCGTAATTACGATCATTCAAGTTTCGACCATTATCAGACGTTGGATAACCTTGGCTTGGAGCAAAAGTCTTTTCATTATGACTAGCAATAATGTTTTCCAGATCCACGATACAAAATAACGCTCTATGTTTCTCCATGTTTGGTAACACCAATACACGCTCCCTCCCAACTAAAATAGGAGTGTTTAAAAATTCAGGTCGAAAACCTAACTTAAAGTTTCCACTATTAGGAAACCTACTTATATCCAATTCCTTTAAAAGTGTTACTTTATCTTGATCTCTCATTATGCCTCATTGTTTACGTCAAAAGACTTTTCTACTTCTACAATAGCCTGACTAATATTAAGGTGCATGGATAATACAAATTCAGCAATTGTTTGTACTAAACATGCTTTATCCTCTTCATGACTTAAATTACTGCAAATAATTGGAGTTTGTTCTGGATCACATGTTTCCAATTCCTCTTCTATTTGAGCATAAAGAACTTTTATCTTTGACATATTATCGTTTTTTAAATACAATTATTTCTGAAGACACTCCAGTACGTTCAAATATATTTCTAGGCAATCTGTACGCATCGATTAACTCGGCTTTTTCATGGATCAATTCTTTTGCCGTAGACATTTTACCACCTAAAAATAACTTACCTCCATTGTACTGCTCTGCTCCAACAATAAAAATAAGTAAACCACCTGAGACTAGAAGATCTAAACCTCTAACAATAAAATACTCAGCAAAGTTACTGGCTTTACTGTAATTATCTTCTCCCATGCTATAATACTTGCTTGAAATTCGACCATAAGGAGGATTACCTATACATAGGCTGTATTTTTCGAGATCCTGAGTCTTTGCACCAATTGATAAGTTTCTGCGTATAAATTGTTTTTCAAACGGTTGGTTTTTAACCTCAACGTCTGGATATAACATTTTACATATTTTCGCACTCACTGGATTAGTTTCGTATGCTACCTTTTTACCTTCTTTTGGAGCAAATTGGAAAAACTTACCAGTTCCGGCACTTGTTTCTACTATATCTGTTCCAATTCTAGATCCATAGCCATATTTATATGCTAAAGCCCACATTTTTTTAATTACTGGATCTGGAGTATAAAATTCATATTTAAGTCCTTTTAACTCGTCTTCATTTATTTCTCCAAACTCTTCTAAGTTACCATAACCACTATACTGATCAATAAACTTTAATTCGTCTTCAGTAAGTGTTTTGTTTTTACCTTCAATAGATCTTAAAAATTCTTCAATTGCTCTATTCAGGTTATAAGCATTGTCATAATCTGCATTTACACCTTTAAAAAACTCAGCGTTGTCAGTATCAACTTGCTTGTATCGTTGAATTGGTTCTGTTACAAATTCAGGTGCGTTCTTTTCAAGAATTTCGTTGATTGTTTTCGGAGTCCAGTAGAAATCAAGTTCAATGTTTGTTGCATCTGTTAGTTGCTTAATCGAAATATAGCCTAACTCAGCAAATTGATAATCACCATTCAGAACTACATATCCAAAACCTTCTTTTGTTTTAGAATCCAATTCAGTTATATACCAATCGTTGTTATTAATAAAGTAGTGCAAGTAAACAACTGAGTTTTTGCCCTTTCCATCCTGACCATATAGTTTTGGTATCTGGTTTAGATTTTCAGCAATATTATTTAAGATCTCCATTTTAAGATCCTCTTCATATTGTGAAACAATCATTCTTTGATGACTTGGCATTATTGAGTAAACAAGTCCGGCTTCTAATTCAGACTCAATTTTACCACCTTCTCTCAAATTATCGTGTCCTGAACGTTCATCCAGTTTAACACCATTACCACCATAGCTATTGATTTGTGAGGCTATTTCATAGGCTGTACCCTTAAAAGTCATTACTTCAGGGTTTAACATGTTCGTTCGATTGATAATTACTGATCCTGAAGGTAAATGATTTCCTTTCATGTACTTATTTCGATAAGTCAATCTAGGTTTATTCATTCTGCGACCGTTTTTTATCACTTTTGCACCTGAATCAAAGTCTTTATTGCCTCCAAGTGAATTAATTGCACTTGCAATTTGTGAAATAGTACCAGTCATCTTGTATTTTGCCGGATCTTCGCAAAAACTATCTGAAAAACATTCTGGAGCAAAGGAAGATGGAAATAATATTGCCTCATCCCTTTCTAACTCCGCTAGTTTGTTTGGGTTGCCATCAATTTTGTACTTTACACCGCATCCAGTAATATTACATTCACTGTGTAATTTGCCCTTAACTATACCTCCTTGATTTTCCATATACTAAAAAAAACTTATATTTTTACGCTAAAATACTATTTTTAGATCATTATGGAAAATATCGAAAAGGATCAAACAGTAAAATTTTTTGTTATCATTAGTGTAGTGCTTGGGGCAATGAATGGACTTATCTCTCTAATTCAATTTATTGAAGAGAAACAAATTGCTCAAAAGAAACTAATGGAAAGTGAAAAAAACCAATCCAATAAAGTGTAATCAAAAATAAATAAATATGAACGCTAAAGAGTCGATCAAAAAAGTTAAGGAACTTGATAAAGTTTCTGATGTTACTGCATTTTTAAATGCAGAGAAAGAAGGTGGAAATCGTCTAACAGTTGTAGATGCGTGTGAAGAGCGTATTGGTGAATTGTCAGTAGAAAACTTCAACCCTGAAGACAAATCAGAAGATAAGTCTTCAGAGGCTCCTGAAGAGGTCGAGCAAATGTCTGAAGAGGAAGTTCGAGTTATGAATTTCTTTAAGAAAATTCCATTTTCTTGCCGTTTGAATAATATTGTAAATTTTGCTGAAGGTTTCTTTGCTGAAGATCTAAAGTCAGCAAAAGTTGACCGAGAAAAGTCAATTGTGAAAATTACATTGAAATCTGGTAAAAAGTTTGATGCTAGAGGTATCTAGTGCTATCCATATATGTAAAATAAAAAAGGAGATCCAATGGATCCCCTTTTTTTTTCGCAAAAATCAAACTTAATCGAGTAAACCAAAACTCGAACAAGCGTGTCGATTAAAAAACCGACTGCATTAACCGGAAGAGACACAAATATAATAGAATTTATAAAACTTTCAATTATAAATACTCACAATCCAAATTATTTTGAATTTTCTCCACGCAATAGGCATGTATTTCATGCTTTTCTAAATATGGGAGGATCTGAATAGTTTCTGGCTCCCATTTGTCATATCGTTTTGTTAGTACAACACTTCAAGTCCTTGTTAATAGGGTTTATACATATATAGTTACATATATTGGGTTGTTATACCCTATTTGCCCAACGCTCCCACAAATCAAGAATCCAAAGCAAACGATTAACTTTTCTTTCGTACTTTTTAGGTATTTTATTTGGTCGGATAGAGTTATCTGAACCGCTTAATGTACGGCTCAGTTTACTCCATTTTATTAGGTCTTTGCTCATAATTCAGGATAATCAATTAATGCTCTTAAAGCAATTCTTTTGCCTCGGTTTTCATCATCTGCTATATTTAAAGATTCTAATTCCTTTAATCTTCTTTTATAGCTTTTTACATTTCCTAAACTCACTTTGTAGCAGTTAATCCAAGTGTTTGCCCATTCTTTCATTTCAGATAAATTTTTCATATTTTCAAGTATTAAGTATTATTTAATAGTTCAAATATACAGTATTATGTAATAACTACCAAATAAAAATACATTTTTCTGTAAATTATTTCCAAACGCTCAAAAAACAGGGTATAACAATGTATAAAAGCCATAGAAAAAACGGCTCTTATACTAAACGTTAGTACAACACTTCAAGTCCTTGTTAATAGGGTTTATACATATATAGTTACATATATTGGGTTGTTACCCAACATATAAAAACCGAGATTCCGAGATAAATTATTCTATCTTTGAAAATTAAGAAAAACCAATAAAATGGAATGAAATTAACAGCGGAGCAACTCTATAAAAAACTTGTTGAAGACTATAAATTAATCGGAGAAACAGGGAATATTAAATTCACAGTTAAGGATTTAAGTATTTTAATACAAACAAAAGACACCGTTGGAAATTTACTTCAAGAATGGTTAAAGGCTTGGTTTCAGAAAGAACAAATTGACTTTGAAGAAAACACAAATTCTCAAACATTTCCAGACTTTCTACTTGACAAAGACGACCATAAAAAAGGTCTTTTAGAAGTCAAATCCTTTGATTTCGATAGAGGTCCAGGATTTGATTTAGCTAACTTTGATTCTTATTGTAACTCGCTTTTAGATAACGCTTATCGTATAGATTCTGACTATTTGATTTTGGCTTATCAAATGAATGATGGAGTTATAAGCATCAAAAATGTTTGGCTAAAAAAGATTTGGGAATTAGCTTGTCCAAGCAGCACTTATCCTTTAAAAGTTCAAGAAAAGAAAAGTGTTATTTACAACATAAGACCAAGTATTTGGTATTCAGACAGAGCTAAATTTAAACCGTTTAATAGCAAAGAAGAGTTTTTATCCGCTTTAAACAATACGAGATATCAATATCCACAAACAAGACATACAAATGGGCATTGGTTAAGAAACGTCTTAAAAAACTATCAAGGACATACAGGAGTTTCTTTGACAGTAGAATAAACCAAATTACTCTCATAAATTTCGGCAATTTCTTTTGCAACGTGTTCCACAACAGGTACTGCAACCGTATTCCCTAATAAGTCAAAAGCTTCAGTTTCTTTGACAGGTATTTCGTACCATTCAGGATAGCCAAACAGTCGCAAGCCTTCTCTTATAGTTAATCTTCTTAATCCACCATTATCAGGAACGGCTAACCTCGAAACATCAGTTGCTACGAGTGTAGGAGCAATATCATTTGGGTCAAGGATTTTATTGATTTCAAAACTTAATTTCCCAGTTACAATATTGTAACCTTTAGGTTTTGTTGTATCATAATCCCTATATTTCTTCTCACCATTTTCTGTAATCTCACGAACCAGTTTTTTAGGATGTTCAAATCTCAAATATCCTTTCTCAACTAAATCATTCAACATTTTATCTAAATTTTGAGATTGATAGAAGGTTGATATTTGCTCAAGACTTAAAGGCATTCCATCCATCCAATCAATACCTATTTTTTCAGCCCAATGCTTTTTCCGTCTTTCTTTAAACAATTTATTTAATAAAATAATCTGTTCATCAGAAACTTCGCCTTTAATTCCAATATCCCAACTATGGATGTTGTTATTTCCACCTCTTTTATCTTTAATAGATTTACCGTACAAATCTTCAATATCAAAATGGCTTAAAAGTTTTTTTGTCAAATCAGAATCCATTGTTTCAAGACCATTTTCCAATATGGACTTTAAAGATTTAAAGCTTTTAGCTTCAGTTTTTAAATTTGGCTTTTTATCTTTTGTTCCTACAATAAATATTCTTTTTCGTGATTGAGGTAATCCAAAATCAATGGAATCCAAAACTTCCCAAGAAACTTCATAACCTAATTCGTTTTCAAGCTTGTAAAGAATCGTAGATAAGGTTCTTCCAATTTCATCATTTTTATTTTCCCAATCGTGTTTTACAAGTCCTTCCACATTCTCTAAAATAAAACCATAAGGTTTTTTATCTCTCAATATTCTTTCTATTTCAAAAAACAATGTTCCTCTTGTATCAATAAATCCCTGACGTTTCCCACCAGCACTAAACGGTTGACAAGGAAATCCACCCAATAGAAAATCAAAATCAGGAATAAATTCATTCCTAATTTCAAAAATATCGCCTGCTAAAAAATCGTGCTTAAAATTCTGTTGCAGAGTTTTAACTGCATACGGCTTAATTTCAGAAGTCATTACACATTCTGTTTCAAAACCGAAATCTTGAAACGACTTTTCAAAACCTAATCTAATTCCACCAAGTCCAGCGAACAAATCTATAAATTTTACTTTCTGCATTTTATTGTTTTTTTAGGTTATAATCGACTTGAGGTTCAGCCGCAATTGCCAATTGACTTTCGTATTCTTCAATTTCTATTTTTTCACATCCAATTACTGTTAAGCATTGTAGAAAAAAAGCTGCACTAAATGAACCACGACTGATTTTACTATCGATACTCGATTTAGTTTCTTCAATTCCTATTTGTTCAAGCATATTTGCCAAGTCTGAATTTGAAATCCCTCTACGAACCAATTCTGACTTTAATAAACGTTTTACTTTATCATTCCAATCTGACATAATAAGAGATTTGTCTTGTTGCAAATTTGACTAATAATTTGTAAATATGCAAATAAAAAGGCGAAAATAAAAATACGTTGGGTAACAAAGTGTATAAATAATAGCGGTTTTAGTGTTTATCCGAAGTTACTTTTTTATCTTTACAGCTAAGTTAAAAACCAAAAAGTTAGTGTGTTAAATCCGCTACTATTCATACACAAACCGTTATAAAGCATTACGCTTGTAAGTTTCTACTACCTCTGTCTTTGTAAAGCCTAAAAAATGCCCCTCTATTGTCCATCCGCAAGTGCTGTCAAAGTGTGGGGAATAAACAATTAAATCATCTTCAGAGTACATATTTGGTTCATACTCCTTAATTGCTTTTACAATAGGGTGGTTTGGTTTATCTTTTAATCTAAATTGTATCATATTTAATATTATTTAACGCTTTATAACGATTAGTATATGAAATGGCTGGCGAGACACAGTGCGATGGATTCATTGCTGCCGTTACCCTTTTAGTCATCATCCAACTTGACTCAAGAGGAGGGCAAGCCATTTCATATACTAATCGTAGTGCATTTGCCTTTATGGAAACTCACTCAAACGCTTTAGTAAGGCAAACGACACTACAACACCATATATAAAACATAGCTTAAAGCCTGTGTTTAATTCAATGGTTCGTGTCTGTCTGCCCATAATTATCAATTTTTTTCCTTCCTTTTTTAGCTTGTTTGCGGTTAATCAACTGGTATATACCCGTATTCTGGAGTAAATATTTCTAAATCACAAACTTGGCTTTTTTCAATATTTAAGAAACCCATCATTCCATTCATATCCCAATCCAATATTTCAAATACTTCTTCTTTTTCAATATCAAAATTTGGTTCATCTTTACTGCAAAGAGATTTTAGTTTTTTAGGCATTTGCTCTTTAGTTCGTTTTTCCCACCAATTTAGTTTTCTAAATAAATGAGGATAACCTTCATAATAAGCATCGTATATTTTTAATTGTCCATTGTCGTTATACCATTGTTTTGTTTCGTCAGTATAATATTCAAAGGTTACAATTGAGCCAATCGCTAACTTATGTTTATCGCAATCTGGATAATTATTTATCACTTCAAATCTTGGTATTAATAAGTCTTTAGCTTTCATTTTCTAACATTTTTAAGTTGTGTATTGCTAATTCTAAATCGTCGATATTTCCTTGGATGTTGTTTTTAAAACTTCCTGTTACTTTTGTTTTAATAATATAAGTAATAAGGGAATCGAGTTTTATCCAATCATTTATGGCTCTTCTCCGTGGGGTAGGACTCATTTTGTCAACTGCTCACGACAGCCCCTTACTACTCATATTATTTGCCACTATAAATAATAAAAACCCTTGCCACCGCACGTTAATTATAGGCGTTCAATCCGCTCTAGCAAACATTGGTTATAAGTGTTCATTGCAGTTGCCTGTACTTTCAATAAAGCTTTCTGCGTATCTTCAACACCGCTAACCTTTTCCGACATTAAGAAGCCGTCAAGTTTGTTCAGCTTTTCCTCTAACTCCTTTTGCTCGTCAATTAATCTACTTTTAAAATCACTCATTTTACTATATATTTAAAGTTCGTGCGTTTAATCCCTCCGCACAAAAAAGGGTTTTAACTATTCATAGCCCAGCTACGTTACCCACAAGGCGGCTCTGGAAGTTTTGCCCAATGAGTAGGGTATATTTCACATTCGCCATTATACCATTTTCCAGTACGGATCATTTCGCCTCTGTCTGTCCATTTATCCTCTGAGTGTCCAAGTAGTATCCATTCACTATCTTCTGGCAGTTTATCGGAAATCGCCACCCATTGGGTAACATCCGCTAAAACAACATTATTTAAAAGGTCGTGTGCTTCACATATTTTCATCTCTATATCATAAGCATCCTTTTCTAGTGCTGGTCTATCTGAATCAGTCAGGTTTATTCTAAGTTGGGTTAGCAATTCAATTGCTTCATCTAATTTATTTTTCATATCAAATCCTTTTAAATCACGTTGTTTAGCTTTTTCGTTAGTACAACACTTCAAGTCCTTGTTAATAGGGTTTATAAATATATGGTTACATATATTGGGTTGTTATCATCAATTAATTCCAAATCCACCATCTACTATTTCTATACATTCATCCACACTATCCTTTACCTCATAATCGTAGTTTCCTCCATCATCTTCTTCGAGGATGCTTTTTAGTTTTCTCATTGAGTTAATAGTTTCTTGTTTTGCTTTGCCTATCATTTGATGCTCTATTATTACTTTGTCGCCATTAGTTTCATAATCCTCATCATAACCTTTTAGTATTCGTAGTATGTGATAATCATTAGTGTCTGTTGTGATGTATATTTTTTCGTACTCTTCATACATTCCTTCAAAGTTCTTTTTTGCGAACTCTGTTATATCTGTTGCTTTTCCAAATTCAAATTTCATATTATTAGTTTTAAGTGTTAAAAAAAAGATGATAACAAACGCTAAAAACGGCATTAAAACGACCGTTTAGCGTAGTCATTATATACAATACTATTTTTTACCACCCAATCTTGCGTGCTCACTCAATATATCTTGGATGTAGTTTTTAAGGTCTTTTTTTGCTTTTATGGCAAGTATCTGCAATTTTTCGTAAGTGCCATCTTCTTCGTTTATATCAATTAATTTTCTCATATCATTTCTTGTAATTTACAAAGTAAATCTTGTGCTTCATTTGGTGCATTTCTTAAAACACAATCACTAAATTTGTTTGTAATTATTACCGTACTTGCTGTCGATAAATCATCATTCCATATTTTAGTGTTAACTAAATGGAATTTTTTTATTATATCGTTCCAATCTGGCTCAGAATAATCTTTAGAGTATATTGTCATTATTATTGTTTTTTAATTATTACACTTCTTTTTAATAATTTACCTTTTTTAGTATTAAACTCAACTCTGAAAGTATTTTCTTCTGTCATCATTTCAAAATAGTTTCTTGTATCAAAAATATAGTTACTTTCACAATTAGTACATTCGCCTTTTTGAGTTTCAAAAATATTCATTATTTGAGAGTAAATTTTATCTTCTTGGTTTACAGTTAAGTAAGTGTTCATATCGGTTATTGTTTTTAATTATACTGCAATATACACTATATATACGATATACACAACTATTTGTTGTAAATATTTAAAGCATTCGCTAAATAACTAATGGTAACATTCTGTATAATGCATATTTACGAAAAGCTAATCCGACACCATAGAGGATGCCGTTGTGCTTAATACTACCTTTGTTTTCTCCAATGGTTTTTATCACTATTTATGTACGCAAACATTTTATCTATTCTTTTTTGGCTTACTTCAAATTCTCTATTAGTGTCTATTATTGTAAATTGTTGTTTTTGCTTATCAGTCAATAAAATATCCATTATTTCCGCAAATTCATATTTATTATCAGATTTAGTTTCTATACCATCAATTTCAATTCTGTGCCAAGTGTCATCTAAAAAAACAGTTTTAGTTTCCTTAACCGCACTACGCACTACAACTCCTATACGTAATTGCTTGTTTTCGTTCCATTTTTTAAAGTTTCCTAATAAAGCACTTCGCATAAATTGGCATTGTTTACCATCTAATAACATTAGTGGTTTTATTATCGTTTCAAATTCTTGTTCTGTCATTATTTATTAATTTTAGTGTTATTATTCCGAAACTAATCATAGCCGTAGAGGTTACAAATAATACTACAATGGTTGTGTAATTTGCTCTCTACATATCATATAAAAAACATTCCTTGCCAACGCTTCTAAATCATAAAAGTTAGGTTGCATTTCGTTCAATTCCATTACTTCTGGTATTGCTATAAATACGTCCTCACTTATTAAATTATACAGTTGGTCGTATGTAAATTCTTTTACAGTTCCGTTACTTTTAAAATACTTTTGCTTTAAGTATTTCGTAAATGCATCAAGAGGTTTTTTAATGTCTAAATCTATTTGGCTTTCTTGTGAAATTAACCAATAAGCAAAAGCCCCTCTAAAGTCGCTTAACATTAAGTGAAATTTATAATCTCTGTGATTTGCACTAATGTCTCTATTTGTTAAACTAAATGTTTTTGTACTCATGGTGCTAAATATTTATTTTTCTTTAACCTTATAATCATAAAAGAAAATTCCTCCAAGTGAATCAATTACTTCATCAGTAATTTGACAACGTGAAATAATTACGTCTTTTAATGCGTTACTCAAATCGATTGTTTTTTGCTTATCCTTAAATAATTCTTTTACCAGATCCTCAAATTCACTTTTCGACTTTATTAAAAAACCGTTTTCACGATTTTTTATAACATCGTTCCATGGAGAAGTATCTGGAGCAACAATTGGAATACCAAACAACCCATGTTCTACAAAATCAAATATGTTTTGCGAATTGGTGTTGTACACGTTTTTCTTATGCAGAACTAAATGAATATCTGCTGAACTTTTTACCACTTGTTTTAGCTGACCAACTATTGAATGTTTTGGCAAATGAACAACCTCCAGATCAAACTTTCTAAAATATTTGTGAGGATCTTTACCAATAACAACTAACCTAAATTTAGATCCATGTTTCTTACGAAGTTTTTTAAATATTGGAATATATTGACGAAAAGCACTTGCAGTTTCATCATTTAGATCTACACTGACAAAAACAATACCTTTTGATCCTTTTATACCAAGCGTATCCATAAAATCGATATTCTCTTTAAAAGACTTCTCTTCAATAAACACTGGTACATATTTAACGTCCTTACAACCTTTCTGGATCAATTTATTTTTTAGGTTATTATTCATTACCAATAATCGATCACAGCCTTTAAAATTACTTTCCAGACGATCAATGATATTTTCTTTCATTTTATTTCGTGCCTCAGTAATATTATTTTTCGACTTGCTTTTCTCAGTTTTTTCTAAAAAGTGTTTTATTTCTTTTTCATCTAAAAAATAATGCTCATTGGTTATTTCATAAAAATCAAATTCAACTGTCTGGACTATTTTAATATCTGGCTTAATTGCTTTTATTTGATCAAACAATTCTTTTGGCTTGGCAAAACTTTCAAGAGTCATTGGAAGAACAATTACGTCTGCCCATCTTATTTCACTTTCGGATATTTTAGTATGAATATTATCAATTTCCGAAAAACGATAAAGACCAGTTAAAGCGGTTCTGAATTTTCCAGTTTGTTCCAAACATAAAAACGGAACTATCATTGAATAAAAATCAAATGAAACCATCACCGGATCCACAAATAAAATGTTCTTACGATCTTCAGAAAAACCGAATTGTTTTTTATAATAATCTACTTTTCTAATGTTATCGTATAAATCACTAATTATTTTCATTGTACTTTTTTTTACTGATTTTTTAATTGTTGAATACCCATGTATGCTTTGACCGATTCATTCATTTTATTTTGTTTCGGTTTTGGAGATCTTCGGATCCAGTTGTCTAAACTTTTTTTCCAACTCACCATTGGTTTTTTTGCTTTGCCAACTAACCAACCGCATGACTCATAATAATTAAAAAAATTATCTCCAATTTTTTTTAATTCTGAAATAGAATAATTTTCAGCAGATTCTTTTTCAATTAAGTAATTATTTATTTCATCAGTCGTTGGCTTTTTGAATTTAATTTTTCGATCGAAGTCTTTTATTCGAGATTTTAAAAATAATAAAATTTCATTAGCTATTTTAGGAGTATCATGATCCTGACCAATTGGATTAATTAACTCCGCTAATTTAATTTCTAATTCATTTTTAAATTCCAGTTCTTGCTTGCTCATTTAATTCTTTTTTAATTTAGCTAAATAAAACTCACAACATAATATTCTTTTCGACTCGTATTCTAGTCCAGATGGTTTAATAGAGTCTATTGTTTTAAATTCGCTTTTTGGAGATTTTTTTGACTTTTTTAATTTACTCATCTTTTCTTTTAATTGTTTTTCTGAAATTTTGCCGAATTTATTTAATTGATCAAATATATAATTTGCAGAAAAAGATAATCCGGTATTAATCCAATGATCATCAAATTTTTTTTGACTGATTTTATTATTTGTTTCTGGAACCTCATGGTTTAAATAATATTGTTTTATCAAGTTCATTACGTCCGAATAAGCAACTGGCTTATTATTCACTTTTTCAGAACTTTTACGATTCATTTGATTTCTAATTGAAATATCATGCTTAGCTTTCTCTTCTTTATATTTATCGCACCAGTAATTAAAATTTACTATTGTCATACCAATCGTAGTAATTTTATCTGTATCGTATTTTTTTCTTATGCCGTTTTTTACAATTAATTCAAATTCTTTAATTGTTATCGAATTATAATCATCAATTAATTCATTAACAAAATCATTTACCAATAAAACTTGATCAGAGTGGTGCATTTTAGATCCCATTACTCGAAGATTATTTGAAATGATTAAAAAAACTAAATCAATTAAATTATTTCGATCAATATTTCTTATTTGTGGATATTTCAATAATTCAAAATAATTCTGACTTTTTACATGAAAGTTCTCAGGTTTTTCAATTTTTTCACCTCCCCATGTAATTTCATTAGTTTTAAAATCTGAAATACTTGGCAAATTTTCAATTTTGGTTTTTTTCTGAATATTGCTCATTGCTTTTTGCTTTTTATTTTAATAATATCACTTATTTCAACTTCCAGTACATTGCATATTGCAATAATAGTTGATAAATTCAAATCTGTTTGCTTTTCGATATTGTAAATCGTTGGCAAACTTAAACCTGATTTACCAGCTAACTTGTATTTTGTCATGCCTTTCTCTTTTAAAAGAGAATCTAGGCTCCATTTCAATTTATTTACACTCATATATCGTCTTCATTTAGATCGTCCATTACTCCGTATTTAGAATATTTCTTTGCGGTGGCTTTTAATTCCTTATCAGTAAAGTAACTTGGTTTTTTTTGGTTTTTGCTTATAAAAAACGGACGTTTATTACCATTATTCATATCCTCAACAACTGCTCGACCATCATAATATTCAATTTGCAAGTTTTCTTTTGTTTTTACCTCATAATTGTACTCAGTAAATAGATTTTTGATTTTTTTAATTAATTCAGGAGAGTTTTTTACATATATACCATCAACCCAGTATAAGTAAAAATCTTCATTTGCAAGTTGTTTTGCCTCATTCATTAGATCAGCAACTCTTTTGCATATTGAGTACCAAATATTTTCAGTCAATTTACTTCTTTCTGGAGTATGTTTTCTTAGTCTATGACCAACAAACTCATAAATATCTTTCTTTTTTGCTAAAGCACCTAATGGTACAAGTCTTCCAATCTTTGAAATTTTACCTTTTTTCTTAGATCCTTCGATATACAATTTTAAGTTAATAACATTCAATAAAAATGCAGTTCTCCAATATGCCTCGTTAATATCAATTTCAACAATATTTTCGATAATTGTACCTTCTGGATAAGGTTTTACATCGACATATTGAATATCGTTAGGATAGTAGAATTTTGTTGAAAATTTTTCAGGTATTCCTTCTTTGATCACATGGTTTTTTACTCTACGAATAAAACCAAGTTCAACTGGAGTAAGTTTTGTGTCTTTTTTACTATGAGAATTACCAAAATAATCACTTGCCAGTTCAAATCTTGAATTTATTCTGGTTAAAGTAAACTCTTCTTCGATTTGACTTAAATAAAGTGCTTTACTTAGAATTGCTTTGTTTGTTTCGACTTTTGCCATTGGTTTGGTTTTTGCGTTTTTTGGTTTTGTATATCTTGGACTTATCAATATTTATTATTGAACACACAAGATCCGGAGAAACTTTACTTTTTTTGATCAGTTTTTGAATTTCCAAACATTGCTGATCTGAAATGTTTCTTTGCGACAATGGATAAGTCAAGTCATATACATTGCAACACCTTCTAATTTGCAAAATAACCTCTTCTACATTTATCGCTACCTCCTTAGATCCCATTACAATTTTGGTTTAGTAAATGGCTGTCTATTATCCTCCATTATATCTGAAACTGATAAGAACATTACAGATAATGATTGTTCTTTTGTATCTAACAACATAATCACAGTAATTTCACTTGCATCCTGACCAAGTTTTGCCTCAATTTCTGCCAAAGTAAACATCAACTCAATCTGATTATTTGGATATTTCATGGTTTCATATCCTCCTGAAATATCACTACCTACTGTTACCGTTTTTATTTTTCGTCTGGAGAGTAAATCATCCAATATAACACGATAATTGAATATTGTTCCCTCATATTCCTCTAATCCTCTTTGAGCATCACCAACGAAAGAAGTTCTTTCATAATCTCCTACATCAACTGGAGCAACACCAGTTATCATTTCTTCGATCATTTTTAGATCATCACCTAGTTCTTTTTGCTTTGCAGTAATTCTATTGCGATCACTTTGGTTCATGTTAACCAATTTGCCGTTTTTCTTAATATTGCCTTTTTTTAGTTTTCGACCTAAATAATTGATTCTATCTTGAAGTCTTTTTTTGTTGATCCGAAGATTTCTATATCTTGGAGATCCCAAAAAAGAATCTTGCTCTTTTTCATCAAGTTTTTCTCTTAACTCAGTTACTTCTTTACGAAATTTTGTCGCTTTTTTAGTTTTTGGTTTCTTTTCAATTTGTTGTTGTCTATACCTGATCTTGTCTCTGATCCTTCTTTGTTCAATCTTGATGTTGGCATATTGTTCACTACATTTCCAAATTTGTGAATTAAGTATATCAATTTCACCTTTGATCCGTTCAATGTCTTTACTGAGATTTTGACTTTCTTTAGAGGATGGTTTTACCTTTTTTTGCTTTTGCCTTCTGCGATAAAGTTTGTTGTAGAGATTCTTCCTTTCTCTCTTCAGTTCATCACATTTCTCCTTATCGTAACCGTATGTTCTCATTAAATTCGATTTTGCAACCGCAATATAGTAATTATATAAAACCTAGTTTATATTAATCGATTTTTTTTTAAAC
>Ga0307983_1000112_pt1 | contig 42895 bp, 34 predicted proteins | sample OrgLakmetagen991_FD_201845 | JGI IMG/M metagenome (GOLD analysis project Ga0307983, IMG submission 201845) | Saline water microbial communities from Organic Lake, Antarctica - #991 | ecosystem: Environmental > Aquatic > Non-marine Saline and Alkaline > Saline | place: Antarctica: Organic Lake...
CACGCCGCGTGGCCTGGGGTCTCGCAGTGCGCCGCCCAGTTGGGCGCGCCCGGCGGGACCGGCTTGTCGCACGCCGTGCAGCGGCCGTCCCGGAGCTCCGGTGAGGAGGCGCCCGCTGGGTTCGCAAAAATAGAGCAAATGTGCCAAACAATTGACCTGTACTGTCTGGGGTTGTTAGTTGATCGGGAATATTTGCCTAAATTGCCTACAACAAATACCGAAAGATGGCGCCGCATATGCGTTTTGCGCTGGTTTTCCCTAATTGGTGCCTGGCACTGAGCTCGAGGAGCTCGGCTGCGTCGTTTTACTGCCATGGGTCTGTAATCCACGCCGATTATCAACCTTCTTTGGTTGCGGGCGGCTTGTCGTCGATGCCTTTGTACCGGAACCGCAGGTGCCGTTCGCGCTGCACTGCTTCCACATAAACCACGCACCCACCAGCTTTTTGCGGGCAAAAACTATGATGAGCACCATGAGGATCGTCTGCAGCGGGTTGCATTCGCCGCCGCCCTCTACGTCGTCCCCCATGCAGCCACACGGCTCTTCCGAAGCGCCAAGCAAGTCTCCGAGTGTAGACATCGTATGGGTCTGCGCGCGGGTATATAAACTCTGAATATAATGTCGCAAAAACGGGGCCCGTAAGTTTACATGAAGCAGCTACTCCGATATATATATTTGTCTGCGAATTTCGTCCCAAATGGGAAAAATAGCGCAACGCTGTACCGTAAGGGTGGTGCGCTATCTATGCACCGACACGAAGATAACGCAAAAAATTGAGGGCATACCTACGGGTGCTCGTCCGGCGTGTCTGTGGGAGCCCACAGCTCCGTGAACCGGCGCAGTGCCTCTAGCATGCTCTCTGTGTCTGTCCTGTCAAGTTCCACTATTATAGTGCCGCCAATCCCTTCGTAGCGGTCCAATGTTATCGTTGCCTGATGGTCGCGCACCTCTATGCCGCCGCCGCGGTTGTTGGTGGACGCGTTCACCGCAGCAATCTCTCCAATTCCCGTTTCTTTTATCGATTTTACGCGCTCCGAGTAGTCTCTCGAGAATTCGTTCTTTGCCCGCTCGTGCGCTGCCGCGTCGTCGTCGTCGTCGTCTAAGTCTAACATCGGTCCCATCTCGTCGAACTGCACTGTTGTTGTCGTAGACGCCGTTCTTATCTCTATCGCTACGCCCCTGTCTTCGCTGCTTGGCCACGTCACCGTTATGTTGCCGCTTGTTACTGTTGTTGTCATTGTGTTTGGTTGTGGGTTGGTTTACTGAGCTGTGCTGGATTTACTGAGCTGTGTTGAGAGTGGGAGTTGTACTGGGATTGAACGTTGGAGCTGCTTGGTTCATTTACCGTAGCTCGTTCAATTTTGGAGACTCTTGGGTTAAGGCCGCGGTTCGCTACTTTGTTATCGGTAGTGCTCCTAGTGCTCGCTCCAGTAGGATTTTGTTGCGCACTAGCACCGTTCGCATCTCCCTGTTGTCCTTGAATGCTGTTTCGTTGTATCGCAGCGCCGTCATCAAGTCGCCGTACCTTTCTGCGTGTTCGAATGGCTGGTTCATGAATAGCACGTCGCAGCATTTGGTCGCCATCGGCGGTATCACCAGCTGCATCGGTTGCACCTCCCAGCCGCTTTCGCCGTGTACCATCACCGTGTCGTGCTTTTTGTTCGGTAGGTAGCATGTTAGGTTCTCCGGGTGGTCCGGGTCGCTGTATATGAGCGTCGCCGCCTTTAGTAGCACCATTAGCGCCGCGTTCGTTGGACTCTGCGACGCCCCCATGGCTGTGTCCATGATAGCCTTTACCACCTGCCTGTCGATGTGCGGGAGCTGCTCGCTCCCGAACACGTTTATGTTGTATGTGTGGTGGTGAGACACCGGCGCGTTGTATGTAGACTGCTGCGCTACTGCCGTGTTGTACACGAAAGCTCCTGTTGGTGTATGCGTTAGTGCCTTCCTTGCCGCAGCTTGTTGATGAGTTGCACCCGAAGGCGGTTGCAGCCTGCCTAGCTGTGTTTCCAACTGCGTTATGTGTGCATTCTGCTCCTCTAAACGCTGCGTCAGAGTTCGATCATAAAGTTTCTCCATACCCTCCTCATTGCCCGCTATCTTGCATGTTGTTCGTATGTGCCTGCTCATTGCTGGCTGAGTTGCATACCGCCTGTTACAGAATTTGCATGCGTACGGCTTTCCTTGCTGATCAGGTTTTTGGTCTCTTTCTTCCAGTATTGGTGCACATGGAGTCTTTCGTTTCTGATGAGCCTTTAGTCTGCATGGTAGAGCGAATACTTTCCCACACATTGCACATGTTCTGTCCGACATGACGTAGGAAATGGCAACACTTTCGTTCGGTATTGGTACATGTGTTTAATTGTCGTCGAAAAATGGTATACCCATACCTTTTTTAGACGATAACATGTTGTTGTTGTTGTTTGTGCAGTTATTAACTTATAGTGTGCAGTGGTTCCCATTTGTTTCGATGGTGTTCACTGTGTTTGTTTAGGTGTCTTTGGTGAGTATGTTATCGTCATAAAAAGGTATGGGTATATCTTTTTTCGACGAAGGGGGGAGAAATCTTGAAATTCTCGTTCAGGTCCTCTACAAAAATTTTGGAGTCCGAATTTTTTGTCCAGACCTTGTGTCCAGTTTTTGAGATTTCTCCCCCCTTCGTCGAAAAAAGATATACCCATACCTTTTTTAGACGATAACATGTTGTTGTTGTTGTTTGTGCAGTTATTAACTTATAGCGTGCAATGGTTCCCATTTGTTTCGATGGTGTTCACTGTGTTCGTTTAGGTGTCTTTGGTTGGTATGTCATCGTCATAAAAAGGTATGGGTATATCTTTTTTAGACGAAGGGGGGGAGAAATCTTGAAATTCTCGTTCAAGTCCTCTACAAAAATTTTTGGGGCCTGAGTTTTTTGCCCAAACCTTGTGTCCAGTTTTTGAGATTTCTCCCCCCCCTTCGTCGAAAAAAGATATACCCATACCTTTTTATGACGATGACATATTGCTGTTGTTGTTTGTACAGTTATTAACTTATAGTGTGCAATGGTTCCCATTTGTTTCGATGGTGTTCACTGTGTTTGTTTAGGTGTCTTTGGTGGGTATGTCATCGTCATAAAAAGGTATGGGTATATCTTTTTTAGACGAAGGGGGGGAGAAATCTTGAAATTCTAGTTCAAGTCCTCTACAAAAATTTTTGGGGCCTGAGTTTTTTGCCCAAACCTTGTGTCCAGTTTTTGAGATTTCTCCCCCCCTTCGTCTAAAAAAGATATACCCATACCTTTTTATGACGATGACATATTGCTGTTGTTGTTTGTACAGTTATTAACTTATAGTGTGCAATGGTTCCCATTTGTTTCGATGGTGTTCACTGTGTTCGTTTAGGTGTCTTTGGTGGGTATGTCATCGTCATAAAAAGGTATGGGTATATCTTTTTTCGACGAAGGGGGGCAGGATCCCGAAATTCTCGCTCATGTTCTCTGAGAAATTTCGGAGCCCGATTTTTGCCCAAACTTTGGTCCAGTTTTTGAGATTTCTCCCCCATTGGTCACAAAAACAATACACGGTATGGGGTCATTGGTTCTTATGTAGTACACCCCCTGTAATGTTTACACATTCATGAATTTTCTAGATACCGGTGAACCTCGGGAACGGTGTTTAGGTTACTCAGCGCGCAACTACACATTTGAGATTGGCGTTGCATTGTTGTAAGCACACTACCAAAAATATGGCCGAAACATTGCATGTTCAGGACCCGGTTCGCACTTATTAGGGACGGTAAAAAAGTCGTGGAGGGGCGGCCCGCAGCTGACGGCCGCTGGAAGCAACACACAGGTAAGAATGTGGTTGTCACTAACTGTTGCGAGAAGATTTTGGTGCGTATCGTTTCGGCATTATGACACGCTGGACGATTATCTGGGTGCCGAGTGGTCGGACGCTGCCCCGCAGTGCTGTAGTTTAGACGGCGCCCGGTCGGCATATCTTGACGTTGTGGCCGGTTGCGGGCAAGCCCCGACCGCGTTCGCGAACGCGGCGGCGTCGAAGCGGTGCGGCTTCGCGTGCTGGACGCGTAGATAGGCCCGCCGCCGCAAAAATTGTTAGTCGGCGCTGCTGCTCATTGCTGCACGGCAGTTACTACACCATGCTCTTGGGCGAATCTCGTGAGCTCCGCTACCCGTTGTTGGTGGCCGGCCTCTGTTAGACGCAGGCCCCATAGCCACCATTCCCGAGTAGCGGAGTAGGCGCCGGGAGGCCGCTCCACCGCCGGGCCGGCTATGCAGTGGAGCTCGCCGCGCCGGTACCACTTTTTGGTAACCCCCCCGCCGTCGCGCTTTTCTAACGCCGGTTCGTCCTCGCGGTGTCGGACTCCGTACATATACCATGCTTTGGTACCGTTTGGGCGTTCGATTGCTGGGCCGTCTTCGCGGTGGAGACTGCCGTGCAGGTACCAATCCTTGGCGCCGTCTGCGCGCTCTATTGCTGGAAGGCCGTTGTCGCGGTGAAGCTTGCCGCGTTGGTACCACCATTTGATAAATCCGCAGTTGCCGTGTACCTGTGCAGGCAGGTCGTTGTCTCTGTGCAGCTCCCCATCTCGGTACCACGATTCGGTACCATTTGCGTACTCTGCGGCCGGAAGGTCGCCGTCGCGGTGCATCTTTCCGTGCCGGTACCACACTTTGGTGCCGGTTGGATACTCACGCGCAGGGCCGTCGTCTCGATGGAGTTTGCCATTTAAGTACCACTCTATTGTACCGTCTGGGCGCGTTGTTGGAGTTGCCATTGCGTTATCGGGCTGTGGTCTGCTGTTGTTTCAGCAGTTGGGTGTTCAATTTCGGTTTGTGGGGTGTCCTATTTTTTCGACGCATTACTCGGCAATGGCGTCGCAAAAATGGATTGCACAGCGTTGCCGCGTGTTCTTCATCCCGGCTCGGTGGTCAACTACTCACTGAAAACAGCTTGTGCGCAGGGCTACACGGGAGTGTCTCGACGGCCGGCTTGTCGTGTTCCCGGTGTAGTTGGCCGTACTGATACCACTCTTTGGTGTAACCGTCGACGTGCGGTATTTCGACCGCAGGTAGGTCGTCGTCGCGGTGGAGCTTGTCGTTTTGTCGGTATCGCACATAACTGCGGCCGATGATCCGCACGTTCTGGATGTTACAGGCGTTGCTTGTCTTTTGTCGCGTGCGTGCCGCACGCATGCACATATCCTCATTTGTAGAAAAAGATATAGCCAGTATCTTTCGAACTTTACGCCTACTATACGTTGGGTAATGATCGACGGGACGATTGAAGGTCTTAGGACCGCTGCCGAAAATGGGGGCGTGCAGCTGTTTCTGGATGGACACCGGCGTGAATTTTACGGACAGTTGACGCGTGTTGGGGAAACCTGGTGTGTTGGAAGCCTCCGGCTGGAAACAGACCACCTCGAGTCTAAAAACGGGCTTCTGGTTTTACGCAAAAATGACACCCACCGTGTCAAGTACGTTATTCCTCAGATGGATGGAAATATCACCGAAAAGGGTATTCGGTTAAACATCGCACATATCGCCCCCGTGTACATCGAGGACACGAGGATTAGCCCCCCCAGAAATCTTGTGTACAAGTTTTCTTTGTTTGTGTTTAGCCTGCCGCCGCTAGCACACCCGGTTTCGGGCCATTATGTCGCATAGTGGGAGCTCCCGTAGCTTTTTGTGCACCCGTGCCTCAAACGCATTGCGTGCCAGGCATTGTTTATTGTTACGCACAGGTACAATGATGAACCGGCAGCTGGGTGAATAATATACGGGCGTACAACGGGAAGACTGGGCGGGGGTGACTACGGCTATGAAATTTCCACGCACGTTAAAGCTGATATATGCCGCGACATTATACAATTTGAACGCGTGTACTGACTAGCATTGATTGCACCTCGAAGGATGGCGCTAAGCTTAACATATAGCGACGCGGGTGCACCTGAGGCTCCACAAGGTGAGCTGTCCCGCCGTAAGTATATTTACAACCGCTTGGCGGAGGGTGTAGTTGTGCCTAAAGCGCTCTTCTATCGGGATGGAGAAGAGTTTACCAATGTCTGGAGCTTGCTAGACAAGTTTGTGTCCGACGACGAATCGCAGCCATACGACGTTCTTCAGCTCCAAAAAAACCTCACGATTGCCATATGGAACTGCGAATTTATTGTCAAAGGGCCGACAAACATTGACCTCGGAATTCACGGACCACCTGATGACCCCTGGAAATGCCTGATCTGTTATGTTATCGACTCTGTCAACAGGCGCACAGGAAACATTAACAATGTTGTGAAGACCGGCGTCGACGAGGTCGTAAACGGCTACAAACTTTACGACTACGAGGGCGTGCCGTTTACCGCGGACTTGTGCGAAGAGTTCATGGCTATGTGGAACGCTGAGGCTGAACTTGATAAGGCCGTGCCGTTTTCGGAGTTCGAGGATCTTGTACAAGAAGAACGTTGCTGCGAATGGAATAAGATGGACCGGTTTGGCAACAGACCTTGCGAGTATTCTAGGTCAGATGACGCGCGCGTCAGGGACAAAGCGTTTACGCTGTCCGGAGTGACAAACGTGTGGTACCTATACCGTCTGCCGTTTCCTAAAAAGCTGATCGTCCGACTCGTAGGCATAGGGTGCCGGCTTCGTCTGGAATCGGTTCGGCACGTTAACGCGTTTGCTGTCATGTTTCAGCGATACGCAGACGTTGCTAACCTTGGGCTGAAAGAATACAACCCCATTCCTGACCCCGAATGCCCCGAAAATGTGGGTGTTGTTCAACAAAGCGTACTAAACTGCAGTTAAAACTATTTGTCTGCGATTGTCTACCCCCGCCAATGTGCGGGGGTTGTTTTTGCAGCTGAACTCCGCGCATTGTGCGTCCATTTTGAACTTGGTGCCTCCCGCAGCTGGGACAGCAGCGCCGAGAACGCCGCCGCGTATTCCTCCAGCCTGACGTCCTTCACTTGGATGTCCTCTATGTGGCACACCTTCATGTTTTGCGTTCGCTACGTTTCGTTCCGTTACGCTTGCCACTTTGTGTTCAAAAACACGCGCGCGGTGCTAGCCGACGAACCTGGAGTCTAGCCAGGCCTTCAGCTCCCCGCTTTCGCACAGGTCGTAGGCGCTCTCGGGGCGGAAGTTGCGGCCGTATATGTCTGCCGCCGTCAGCCCGAAACGCTCCACCATCCAACGGACCTTTGTTCCGTCTCTGGCGCTGTTCTCGCACGCATGTATAAGCGCATCCCCCGACCGTTCCAAGAGGTCTTCCCTCGTCAGACCGAAACGGTCCGTCAGCCACTGCGCCACCTCCAGGGCCCTGGGTGTTTGTTCTACGCACGCCATTATCAGCGCCTGGTTGTTTCCGCGCCGCGCGTCTTCTGCAGTTAGGTCGAAGCTGTTTACCACCCACTCTAGAGAACTCATGTGTTTGACCCTGTACGCGTCGTGCAGTATCTTGTTGCCCCCCCACTCTTCGCCCAGGGCCGCTATTGCGAAACGGTCCGTCAGCCAGCTCAGTAGCTCCACGTCGGAGAATATCATTGCAGCCCGCAGCGACAGTAGTTGGCATTCCGGGTGCACGTCGATCAGATGCAGCCTGTCCACCAGCCACCGTGCCATCGCCGAGGTGCCCGTGTAGCACGCCAGCACCAGGGCGTTGTCGTTCATGTAGTCCGAGGTGTTTGCGGTCATGCCGAATTTCGTTATCAGCCACTCCGCAACCTCTGTGTGCCCCCCTAAGCACGCTGCCGGCAGCGATTCCATAGCCTGGTGAAGCGCCGACGCCGTTTTTTGCTCCACCATCGCGGCTATCAGCTGCGCTGTCTGGACGTTGCCTTGGACGCACGCAACCCGCAGCAGCTCCAGGTCGTGCAGGGCTTCGCCGTCTTTGTTGTAGCGCAAGCACAGCCACGCCAGTAGCTGCTGCCCCGTTTTGTTCTCGCACGCCGCGACCATGTACTCGTCCGCGTATTTTATGTCGTACCTGGCTATCAGCCAGATGGCCACGTCCGCCGTGCCGTATTTGCACGCTTGCAGCACCGGGCTCGGCGCTGCTTGCTCGCGCTGGGGCTTGTCTAGACGCAGGTAGTCGTCCTCCAGCCCCTGCATCTTTCCCGGGCCTGGAGCGTACCGGGCGTCCGCCCACTGCGCCGTTTCCAGGTGGGAGTGCGTGCACGCTCGCCGTATGACCGCCTCCGGGGGGGTAGCCCCTGCCATTCCCGAAAGCGCCAGCCTGTCCGGCGTCGAGGTCGCCCATCTCGTCGTTACTGCCGTAGGTTTGTCACGCATGCGCAGCGTCCTGCTGGCTACGTCCCGCCACTGCCTGTTGATCGTCCTGAACAGCCTTAGGTCGTCGTCGTCCGATGCCGCAAATATCTGTTCCAGCAGCTCCTTCATTCTGAAAACTAGCTCGTGCGCCATCGTGTGTAGTGCTTTACTCGTTTTGTGTTCAATTTTCCGTCACGGAAAATGGGTGGCGGCACCGCTTCCATCGCTGTGTGTTTTAAACCGCAAAAAATTGGTGTTTGTGGTGTTCTATCTTTTAGTCCACCACCAACCAGGCACTGCTGTTAGTGCTGTGACCTGCTCCGCTGTTAGAGGGCGACAACGGGCGTCCTTGCCTTTGAATGTTTGGCGCTGTTTAGTACACCAACGACCGAGCTTGACATCTTTGTATGTTGTTCTCTTTGCTGGCAACGCCTGGAACTCACCAACGTACTCGTTGAGCAGCTGTAGCTTGGCTAGCCATTGAGCGTCCAGATCTTGTTCCCACCACCAACCAGGCACTGCGATGAGTGCTGTTACCTGCTCCGCTGTTAGAGGGCGAAAGTTGCCCTTGCCTTTGAATGCTGTGCGCTGGCTATCACACCAACTACCGAGCTTGACATCTTGGTATGTTGTTTTCTGCGCTGGCAACGTCTGGAACTCACCAACGTACTCGTTAAGCAGCTGTAGCTTGGCTAGCCATTGAGCGTCCAGATCCCACCACCAACCAGGCACTGCTGTTAGTGATGTGACCTGCTCCGCTGTTAGAGGGCGAAAGTTGCCCTTGCCTTTGAATGCTTGGCGCTGTTTATTACACCATTGACCGAGCTTGACATCGTTGTATGTTGTCTTAGTTGTTGGCAACGCCTGGAACTCACCAACGTACTCGTTAAGCAGCTGGAGCTTGGCTAGCCATTGAGCGTCCATATCCTGTTCCCACCACCAACCAGGCACTGCGTTGAGTGATGTGACCTGCTCCGCTGTTATATGGCGAAGACCTTTGCCCTTTCCTTTGAATGCTTGGCGCTGGTTAGTACACCAACGACCGAGCTTGACATCTTGGTATGTTATGTTCTGTGTTGGCAACGCCTGGAACTCACCAACGTACTCGTTAAGCAGCTGGAGCTTGGCTAGCCATTGAGCGTCCATATCCTGTTCCCACCACCAGCCAGTCACTGCGTTGAGTGATGTGACCTGCTCCGCTGTTAGAGGGCGAGTGTTGCCCTTGCCTTTGAATGATAGGCGCTGTTTATTACACCAGCTACCGAGCTTGACATCTTGGTATGTTGTGTTCTGCGTTGGCAACGCCTGGAACTCACCAACGTACTCGTTAAGCAGCTGGAGCTTGGCTAGCCATTGTGAGTCACCTCCCAAAACTTGCCCCAACGAGGTGTAGAGGTTGAGCTGCTGCAGTTCGCACTGTTTTTTAGTGTCTTCATCGCAGGTAGACGACGCGATGAATGATATGCGTCCCTCCGTTTGGTTCTTGAACGCCTCCCGCAGTCGTGGCGTAGAGATAACGAGTCTGTTGAGCACAATACGCAATGCGTGCGAATGCATGGCGGGAACAACAACATGAGCTACGGTTTTTCCGCTAGACTTTCGCAGTACCCTTCCAACACACTGAATGATTCGCGAATGCGATGTGCGAGGTTCGGCGAATATACAGGTGTCTGCCGCCGGAATGTCTAATCCTTCGGAGATGGTTTCGACGCTCACAATGCACCGGATCTCGCCTCTCTCTAGTTTCTTGAACAGCTCGAGGCGCTGCGCTACTTTAGTAGCACCACTCATCCAAGCAGATGGAATGCCGACTTTGGTCATTTCTTGTGACAATATAATGCAGTTCTCAACGCGGTTACAGAAAGCAAGAATGCGTTTCCATGTAGGCATTTCTGCGGCCAGTTGCGCAACTGACTGGAAGTAGCTTTGACTGCTTGCAGATGTGTGCCACGTCTCATCACCGAAGTATGGCACCCAGACACAGTAATCAACAAGGTGGTTGTTCTCGATGAGGTCACCAAACGGGATACAGATGTCAGGCACAACACCATCAGGGGGTGTTGCCGTGAAATACACGTGTTGACCTGGAATTTCAGAGCAAGTGCGAAGAAATCCCGAATCTTCGTTATCTTCGTCGTCTGACTCGTCGCCACCTTCGCTGCGACATTTAACGTGTCGAAGGATGTGGTGCGCTTCATCGCCCAGTATCAACCCTGGCGTCTTCTCATCAAGATACGTCTGGATAGAGTTTGCGACAACAATGGTGATGTTCGTCACGTTTTTGTCTCCGCCAATGACGTAACCGAGCGTCAAGCCGAAGAGATTCTTAGCAGTGACAATGTGCTGGCCCACTAGAACCAGCGAAGGGACGATGATGACAACGGGTGTGTCTTTCTTCAGGGACCAACAGACGGCAAGTGCGAGCATGATCCAGCTTTTACCGCCGCCACACCCAATCTCGCAAATTTGTTTTGCATTTCCGTCACCAATACCTTTCCAAAGCTTGGAAAAGGCGTATTGTTGGTACCCGTGCATGCGATACAGAACGTCGCCAAGCAGTTCCTCCAACGTCCTAACAACAGTAGGTAACCCACCACCAGCGGCGGAAGTTGAAGACACAACAACAACAGCACTGTGTACTAGATCAACAGGAGCAGGAGAAAGCTCCTTCTCCTCGTCGTCGGTAGCAAGCACCAAGTCAGCAGCCGCCTCGTCCGCAGCAGCCGCCTCTTTCGCAATAGGCTCTTTTTCAGCAGCAGGCGCCTTGTTCACAGTATGTGCCTTGTCCGCTGCAACCGAATCAGTCACAATTTGCTGCTGTTGTTGCTGCTCAGCAGCAAGATAAGGTGATAGAAGTTCGATCATCTCTTCAGCGTCGAGCGTGCATTCCGTGAAGAACTTCGATCTGTTTTTGCACTGGCTCTTGCTGTAGCCGACCCCGCTGGGCCGGACAAGTAGACGCGTTGTTGCTTCAGCAAACGTCGATGTCATGAGAAACGTAGCCAAGTGCGTGTACGAAATGCGGCTTTTGTCTCCATACCACTTGGCCTGCAAAGTCGTAGACAAGTCAAGGCTGGCACAGTCGGCGCCGATGTCTTCAATGAGCAGGCCTTCCCGTCTGCGTGTCACACCAGTACACCGCATGAGGTTGCGCGTTTCAAGTACTTGTGGTGGCAAGTCAGCCCATGGCACAAGGTCGTATTTGAGCGCGCAGGCGGCCTCGTAAAGGAAGTACTCAGCTTTGCGGTCGGGCGTTCGGACCCGATCTGCGAGCTGTTCAACGGTAGCTAACCCGCATCGCTGGAGGCAAGAACGTGCGTACTCTTGAGCTGCCATGCCCCCCTGTGTGTGTGTGTAAGAATAGTCAACAGCGGTCGGATTCAAATGGGCCCAGAGGATAACAAAGAAACCGCACACCACCGGATGGCAACCACAGGCAACGAAACACAAATATTTCAAGGTACCCGGCAGTTGAACCCAAAAAGTGCGGCGCATTCTAGTAGCTAAAATAACCACCCCTTAAACATTGCCGCACCGCATATCAAAAAACGTCCGGGTTTGGAACGCATGAACATGCGGTCTAGATATAGGGAAATCCTGCGTGGAATATGACGCACCGGCGCGTGTCTCCGCCGGTAGACTTAAGCGGCGTGTGGAAGTGGTCGTCGGTGAAACACACGACGCGCCAAGACTTTGCAGTCGGGGCAGTGTCTACTGCCAGCCAAGACCGCGTGTCAGCGAAGTCGGGGTTGCGAGAGTCTATTTGGGCCCCTTCTTTCGCGACCATAAGTTCCCCTCCAGTCCAAGGATCGCGGCCAGGAACAAGCGGATAGACACACACCGTGATCTGCTGGCCGCCGTTGTCACCGTCGGTGTGCACACCCAGCCCTGAGTGACCGTTGGCGTCGATATCCCACGCTTCGACCTCAACTCGTGCCTCCTGGTCCGGCCTGGAACGGATCAAGTAGCTGAGGTACGACACCATTTTCGGGTCGCGGGCGATAATGGACAGCACCCATGCGCGTGCAGCGTCGTCCTCCGCGAGAATACCCATGTACGTGTGTGATTCTCCGAGAGGGCCGGTAAGCATGTCCAGCACATCCATCATGTCTCGGTCGGCTCCTGCGAAGTCTGGGACGACGAAGTCGTAGACGTTGAACATTGTGAGGGTTTGTTTGCGGGGGGTCTGCGTGTATGTATGTGCTAGGTTTTGCGCGGTATTTTGCTGGCGGTTTGTGCGGGGGCTTGCGGTAGTACTACGACACAAAATGGTTCAAATTTGCGAAACTCTTATTGGCTGTAAAGTAAGCTCATAAGAACCACGCGCAAACCTCAACCTGTCGGTATTGTACACACACTCGTATGTCTATTTCACACATACTATAGAGCTCGTTCCGCACTTTTTGGGTTCAACTAGCTGGCACCTTGAAAAATATGTGTTTCGTTTGCCTCCAGACGCGCGCTATATGCATGGCTGCAGTGCAGGACTGGACTGCGGGACAGCTCTAGAGTACGTTGCAGAAAAGACGCACGAAATCCGTTTGGCGCCGTGGCGCGGACCCCCCAAATGTTGGAGTATATGTTCTACGAAGGTCCCATGGCGGAAGTGCTCAGCCCGGAGGACACGCCCCGAACACGTGTGAGGTAGATTTGCGCGGAGGTGCTGGGCAACGGGCTCATGCTTGAATACGTGCCGTACTACCCAGCAAACAGATAACTAGGCGGTGCAGCAGTGCGTGGGCAGTACGCGATCAACCAGACGCACGAACTGTGCGTGGCCGCCCTACAGCAGGACCAGTGGTCGCTAGAGAAAAACCAGACGCTGGATCTATGCCGGTTAGCGCTTGGGCGGGACGGCCTAACGCCTGGTGTGCGCCCAGACTCCGAAAATTTGCAAGGCATCTGTGGAGCAAGCGCGCCACAACGCTGCCGAAAAACCCGGCCGACTAGCTGTGCGGGCGGCGCAAGCGTCCGTTTTTGCAAAAACGTACGCGGGGCCCTACACGAGCCAGTCTCCGCCGCGCGCGACGTTCCAAACGACGTCCCCGTCGGCGGCGCGCCCCTCGCCGGCGACCGCGTCCCAGAGCAGCGAGTCGTATCCCGGCACAAACGGCACGGGGTATCCAGCGGCCCGCGCGCCTGTCGGCGGGTCCTCGATGGAGAGGTTGTCCATGGCGTGTCCGTACTTTTTGGCAGCGTCCTCGAGCTTGCATCGCGTCTTGGCGTTGATGGGCACGACGCGTATGCGGCGCGCGGGCAGCGCGCGGGAAAGCGCGATAGCCACGGTGCCCGACCCGCCGATAACCCAGATGCAGGCGCCTTCGGGCACGGCGGCCAGGGGCGCGCACGCGGCGCGCAGCGCGCACGCCAGCGCGTCGATGTACTCGTTGTCCAGGAAGCCGAGCGGGCACCAGTACATTTGCATCTCCTTCCCCTGCCGCACGAGCTCGCGCCACTCATCGACAAACCGTATGTCTGCGCCCAGGGACCGGGCAGCGACGACCGGCGGGAGCTGCGAGGGGTCCACAGCCAAACGGCCGCGAGACCCGGGGGGGTGCGGGTGCAGCAGCAGCGTGCACCGGAGCCCGGCGGCCCGCGCGGCGGCGGCGGCAACCACGGGGCCGTACCCGAACGCAGACCCGGTGTACAGAACGTCGCGGGTGTCCGGGGGAAACGACGGGAACGCCCGCCCCTTGGTGCCGAGCGCGAGCCGGTCGTCGCGCACGACGTGCAGCGTGCGCTGGGCGACGCGCACCGGGAAGAGATCAACCGGCGGCGAGGCAGGCGCGGCCTCGGGGGGTTTCATCCAGCTCAGCGCCCAGCGCGTCGCAGGCGGGCGCGCGGCCCCGCGGCCCCGTCCGCGTCCGCGCCCCCGTCCCCTTCCGCGTCCGCGCCCCCCGCCGACGGCATCGGACCGGCTGTCGGCGGGAACGACCTGCAGTCCGAAGTCGGGCCCGGGCCGCCCGCCCAGGCTGCGCATGATGTCGCGGGTGTCGTCGCGCAGCGGTATGGGGCCGGAGCCGGCGCTCGCGTTCTCGACGTAGGCCACCATCCACCCGCCGGGCCGCAGCGCCGCGAACGCCGCCGCGTAGTAGGGGCGCAGAAACGCCTCGACCCAGCGGCCGTAGGTGGGGGCGCCGCTTATGGACTGCTCGCCCTCGCCCTCGCCGCCGGGGGGCACATACACTTCGAGGTCGAAGAACGGCGGGGAGGTGAGAACAATGTCCCCCCCGACTTCCGGCCACGACTCTAGCGGGGCGCCGGCGGGGCGAAACTCGGCGTCGAACTGTCCGTCGTGCAGCGCGCCGGCGAGGGCAAGGTGCGGGCCGCGCAGCGCGGGGTTGGGGTCGTAGCCGACATACGTGCGGGACCCGGCGGCTTTTGCGGCTATGGCGCGGTCCCCCCAACCAGCAGACGGGTCTAGCACCTCGCCGCCCTGTGCACCGAAGAACCGGTATACGGCCACGCCCAGCGCCGGGTTGAACAGGTTGGCCTCACGCCCGCTGCTGTAAACGTGTTCGCGGCGGGCGTATGGGGGCATCCTGTCGAGCTCGGCGCGCGCCGCGTCGTCGAGCGCGTCGAACCGCTCGCGGGGCGACGTCCCCCCGCGAAACCGGGCGAGCACGCGCGCGCCCTCGGTGAACCAGTTGGCAGCGCCGTCGGCTCCCAGAAAGTCGCCGGGAAACGTGCGGCGCACCACGGGGGGCTGCGTGCCGGCGAGGGCCGCGCGTTCGTCGGCCAGAGCGCGCACCATGTCGTCGAACGGGGGCAAAGCATGCTTCCAGTACGGAAAGCTGTCTCCAGACATGCTGGCGGTAATTGGGGGGCGTCGGCTGTTCAAAAGTAGCACCGCGGCGCACTGTTTAGTGACAAAATACGCGTATATAACTGCCGCCGCACAGCCATGTCTACTACGTTCGGGTGCCCGGTGCTGCGCGACGACACGCTGATGGGGGACCAGAACTCGGCGAACGCCAGGTATTTCGGCATGTGTTTGCCGCTGCGTGTGCTCGGGGGCACGGCTATGGCAATCGCGGGCGACCAGCTGCCCGTACCGGTAAAGCACCTGCTGCAGTCGCTCTTAGTGGTTTTGATCATCGTGTTCATATACAGCGGGTGCTGCCACAGCCGTCAGCACACCTGGAAAAACTACGTGCGTCCTACTATGGCGCTGTCTGCTGCCCTAATGTCCACGATCTGCGGCAGGTGGGATATCGCCGGCGCCATCATTGCCGCGGACGGCCTCGTAGGGGTGCAGGGCCGGCACACCGCCGCCCTCATAGGCGCGCAACACGGAGGCTGCGACGCAAACTAGGCCAAAAACACGGGAACGGGTCGGAGGCGATGGGGGCGTTTGCCTTTTTGGGCGCGGCGTGTGCGAAAGGCCTCTAGTTTGGGGGTGCGTCTGCGAGGAGCTGCTCGGCCGTCTCCTCCAGCTCCCTAATGGCGGCGGCAGGCCACTGCGGACAGTCGCCCAACACCGACTCGAGGCACCGAATGTCAGAGAAGTAGTAGGAGGCCACGGCCCTTCCGCCGGCCCGAATGTCTTCCAGGGCGCGGTACAACAACTCCGATATGCGCCCGTGTATCTTCGAGACAGGAAGGTGGCGCTGGTCTTTGCACTTTGGGTCGGACAGCACGCTCACGAACTCGTCGACGAGCTCGGTCGAGCCGCCATAACGACCTTCGCCACGTTTGTAGCGCAACGTAAGGGCATCTGTTAACACCCCGCCGTTGTCGACGACTTCCTGTAAGATGTGGATAGACCGCTTGGTAGTCAGAGCGGGCCACCACAGGCATCCGGTGTAACCCTTCTCAAGCCGACGCAGGCCGTCCAGCGTGTGCTGCAGCGTGCTGGTGGTCAGTGCGTAGTCGCGCATACCTCCATTCATCTCAGGGTCGAGAGCCCAGGGGAGCGACGTCAGTAGCCCAGAGAGCACTCCCATGATGAGGCTAGCGGTGGGACCGACGAAGCTGCGTGCGGCGTCTGGGGTGTTGTCGTAGCACAGGGACGGGCCCGCAACGTCCATGCGGACGGCGCGCCACGGCGCCTCCCGCTTGGGGTCTTTGCTGAAGATGGTTTCGGCCTCCTTTAGGGCGCGTTCGAGGTCTTTTGGGATGTTGTGAATCCACATGAGGCAGGAGGGAAGTTCGGACATGTCTGGTGTTTGCTGTGTATGTTGGGGCAGAGGAGCGCGGGCGCTTGTAGACTAGGGGCAAAACGCGTTCAAAATTGGAGCGCGGGCTGTGGTAAATACACGGTCCGTCTCGATCTTTGCGAGCGTATACACTCGCGCATCGACGCCTGCTACGTCGGAGACATGCTTGGCGCTTCGTAAGAGCCGTGCGGCCCATGCGGAGACGTCGAGGGCGGCGGCGAATGCAACCCGCTGCAGACGCTCCTCATGGTGCTCATCGTAGTTTTTGCCCGCAAAAAGCTGGTGGGTGCGTTTCTGTGGAAGCAGTGCCGCGCAAGTGGCGTCTGCAGCCTAGACGTAGTGGACTTGCGAATAGAGAAAATACGGAAAAAGAACCGTATTTAGGGCACATACTCAATCGTTAGTGCACCACCCCTACTATACGGCATGGCGCTATTTTTGCCCCATATGGGACAAAATTCGCATGCACATGTAGTTGCGTACCGGAGGAAAATTATTAAGGGTTCAGTTTTTTACGGCCTCATATTCAGAGTCTATATACCCGCGTGACGCACCTACACACACGATGTCGACACTCGGAGACATGCTTGGCGCTTCGGAAGAGCCGTGCGGCCCATGCGGCGACATGAAGGTCGAGGGCGGCGGCGAATGCAACCCGCTGCAGACGCTCCTCATGGTGCTCATCATAGTGCTCCTGCTGGTGGGTGCGTGGTTTCTGTGGAAGCAGTGCCGCGCAAGTGGCGGCTGCAGCTACTGCCCGAAGGCACAGGCAGCAGACAGCCAGGAGGGAATGCGGTCGTGGGTAGGGTACGAAATTAACGCTGCAATGCAAGACACCACCAACCCCGTATGGGAGGGGTCCGCACGACCATTAAAGGAAAATGCTAAGCCTGAGCCGAACTACTGGTAAGGTGCAGGGTACAGCCACTATTGCGATGTAGGTGCGCCCGCTGCTATTTTTGAATACTGGCGCATCAGCGTAACAAGCTGAGATGGCAGACTATGCATTTGCGCGTCTTATGAGAAGCGGCACCTTCGGCGACTACCTGGACGCGGTCGCTGCGGAGCGCCGGGACGACTTCGATTCGCCGGTTTCGCTCGAGGACGTAGTAGAGTTGCAGCTGTCTATCGAAGGACGTAGCAGGCCTTTCTCAAATTTGGCGACATTTGTACCCCCCAACTGGGAACGCCGTAAGCTGTTGGATGCGACGCGAATAGCCCACCCAGGAGGTATCAAATACAACCTACTATGCTTGGCCGGTACGTGCATATATGTGGAGCACGATGGCGTTGAGGCCACATTACGGCTAGTGTCGGCCGGCGGAGCAGTGCAACACTGGCTGTACGAACAACCAGAAGACGACTTCACATTCGCGTGGACACCAAAGCAGTCAGAAATAAACGGAAAACCGTTCGATGTCGACTATTTCATCGTCGCAGAAACAGAAGCCGACTACGTCACAATGCAGCACGCACCGCACGACTTTATGACAAAGGCTGCTCAGGTTGCTGTTAACATTGCGCACCGCACCGCAATTGAGCGCGCATCCACCGACACTACGTGTAGTGGGTTCAGTGTAAGCAAGGGAGTGGCAACTACCGTTCTTCTAGACCATGCAGAGTGTACTGTAAGCCTGCGGAGCCAAATAATCCTGCGGGGTCCATACCGTAAAGCAGGTGCTGTTATTTCCGGTTTTGACCTTCCGGTGTCCGCAGTGTACGCCACGCGAAAATGTATTGCAGGCTCCTTCGAACACAAGTTTACCACCGGTGGCGCGTACACCGCCGCCACCGGCCTGCAGATCATCGACACCGCAAATCGTTCCACCACGTTTGCGTTGCGTGTGGCCAAGTACATGACACGCGGCGTGGGCATCGTGCTGCCGGAGATTTCGCCCGACAAGGTGCACGCGGCGCTCAAAGAACATCCCGAGGGCTTTGCGTTAGACACTCTGGACTACCGGCTGCACATACTCGCAGCAGAAGACCAAAAGCGCACAGAGCCGAACATGTGGCGCTGCCAGATCGAGCTTCTCGATGGCCCGAATCAGGAGGTCTCGGGGGGGTCGGACTACCTGGAACAAGAAGCCAATAACGACGCGAGGTGGGAATACAAATCTTTGATGGGTGCTATAAAGTATCTGGGAGGCAAAGACACGACAAAAAAATTCACGCCCCGCATTCGCATTAACACCGGAAGTAACTACCATTGGGTGCCGGAAGAAGTTTTGCCCATACCCGCCACGGTTGGAGACTATCTTAGGCTCCTGGAATCCGGTATCGGAGGGGGCCTTCTCGAACACATAAAACACGAAATACCGACATGCAGGAGCGGGGAGTTTATTGGCGAAATCGCGAGCTCGAAAATTCTTAAAACTGTGCTGGGTATGAGTCCCGAAACTCTGGAGGCTATACAAAACAAAGTGCAAGACGCGTGGGACCACCGCGACCGATGCATAACCGGGATAAACTTCGGCCGCCTGATTTCTCCGTATGTGGAAGAGGCAATAGCCCGCATGTATGCGCGGTCGTCCGAACCCGTAGAGTTTTGGGTGCGATTCGACCCGCAGAGGCAGTGGTGGACAGCATCCCTCAACCCTGCAGTGGTCGACCCGAGCACGTATTACAAGCAGTTCTATAGAGAGGTCGACAGGGCTTTGCGGGCAAACAACGAACTCCTTGTAAACTCGTCACAGCTGTGCGACATGCCAACGCGTGAAGTGCGTGCCGACTACTGCCCCCTGTGTCTAGAACCGGTATACCCTGGAGACAAAAACTCTATCACACTTACGTGCGGCCACACGATGTGCCATAACCTTTCGCCGGATTGCGGGGGCTGGCAATCAGTCGAAGGCCATCTGTGTCCTGTATGCAGGTACGACTCGAGGAAGACTAAAAAACAACAAACCCTTCCCGTGCGTATAGTGCGGCCCAATATACTTGTTCTGTAACGCCTACGGCGGGCACGTTTTTGTAGGACTACACGTCCCTAAATTTGAACCACTGCACCGCAGGTTAATCGCCTGCCGTATAGCAAACAATACAGCATGGATTTCATGGGCCTCATGACCAAGGGCACTTTTGGCGACTACCTTGACACGGTATCTGCGGAGCGCCGGTACGACTTCGATTCGCCGGTGTCGCTAGAGGACGTAGTGCTCCTGCAACGATCCATATCGAACAGCAACAGGCCGTTTCCAGAGCTAGCGGCGTTTGTACCGCCCGGCTGGGAACGCCGCCCCCTGCTGTCCGGACTGGACAACCCGTCGTATACCAAACGCAGTCTGCTCGAGCTGAGCGGCACTCGGCTCTACAGTCAAAGGATCCTAGTCCGCGCGTCGGTGTACCTAGTACCCGCCGGCGGAGCGGTGCGCCAGTGGCTGTACGAAGATCCGACAGACGATTTCGCGTTTTCCAGCGATACCACGACCGGAGGGGGTGTCGTCCCGAACGACTTAGACTATTTCGTCGTCGCAGAAACCGAGAGCGACTACGAAACTATGAAAAGCGCCCCCAACAAGTACATGGCACATGTCGCGGACGTTTTACTGGAAAAGGCGAAAAACGTATTCTCCCGAGAAGTTCAACCAGGGAGTAAGTTCACGTATACATTGTGTAGGGGCGTTGTAACGTTAACACTGCGCGTCGAAGGACGCGCAGTAAAGCGCACGCAGATAATTCTGCGCGGCCCCTACAAGACAGCGGGCGCGGTCATCTCCGGTTTCGACCTTCCGGCATCTTCTGTGTACATCACAGTGGCAGATGATGCAGAAGAAGATCGGGGCGCATTCGAACACAAGTTTACCACCGGCGGCGCGTACACAGCCGCAACCGGCCTGCAGATCATCGACACCGCCTGCCGATCCACCACGTTCGCGTCGCGCATTGCCAAGTACATGGCACGCGGCGTGGGCATCGTGCTGCCCGAAATTTCGCCCGACAAGGTACACGCCGCGCTCAAAGAACACCCCGAAGGCTTTGCGTTAGACACGCTGGACTACAGGCTGCACATACTCCCGGCAGACGACCAAAAGCGCACAGAGCCGAACATGTGGCGCTGTCAGATAGAGCTGCTCGGGGGGCCAAACCAAAAGCGTATGGGGGGGTCTGATTACGATCCGGAGGGGGAACGTCCCGGGCACACATACCCCAACACGTGGCATGCCAGCGCTGTTATAAGAGCCGTCCGAACTCTAGGGAGAGAGGACACATCCCAGCAGTTCAGGTTTTACATACATTCATGCATAAGAGTTCCCAGCAACTACATATACTTCCCCCGCACAATTGGGGAACACCTGGAAAACATCGAACATGTGCTAGAACGTGAGGGGCACACGATACGTACATGGCTAAAATCACTGGCGCCCACGCGTACCTCCGGATACCAAATTCGCAAAATCAAGACGTCGGACTTTCTTCTGGACGTGCTGGGCATTCCCCCCGAACGTCTAGAAGAAATCTACACTGAGGTGAAAGAAGCGTTGCGCGGTCGCTCGTACAATACGAACACGGTCGACTTTAGCAGCACGATTATGCCGTACATCGACAGCGCCATCGCCAACATGCAAAAACACGCCTCCGAACCCATAGAGATGTGGGTGCGACTTGACCCGCAAAGGCAGTGGTGGACGGCATCCCTTAACCCGGCGGTGGTAGATGCGACCGAATACTACAGCCAGTTCTACCGCGAAGTCGACAGAAGCATACTCGCGAGGGGGGGTACATGTGATTGCGTTACAAGCGACGATCCCGAACATCTGGAAACCCGCGTGGTGCAGGCGGACTACTGCCCGTTGTGCCTCACAAAGATTTACCCGGGGGCGAAAAACACCATTACCCTGCCGTGCGGACACACGATGTGTTACATGATAAACGCCGAATGTGGCGGGTGGTGTTCTGTGAGGGGTGACAAGTGTCCCGTATGCAGAACCGAAGTTACAGAATACATTGTCGCAATGCTTCCCGCGGTCGTCAGCAACCCGACGGTGCAGTATCTGTAGCTCGCCCGGGCACATTTTTGTCACGGATGTGTGGTTCGCGAAGATGGCAAAATTGAACACACCAGAACGACGTCATTACCTCCTCAGCAATGGCGGCGTCACAAACTTCTGCAGCGTTCAGCCGTCTTATGACGGTGGGCACGTTCGGAGACTACCTGGACACGGCCGCGGCCGAGCGGCACGACGACTTCGACGGTCCGGTCGACCTCGACGATGTGGCCAGGCTGCAGCGCCACCTCGAATACGCCGGCCTCAGCCGCCCGTTTCCGGAGCTGGCGACGTTCGTGCCTCCCAACTGGACACGCACCCCGGTGCGAACGCAGGAGGAGTTCGACGCCGAAGTGATGGCGCTGGAGGGAGCCTGCACCGACGCTTACTACTTCAACCTCGCGGGGGTCACCCTGAGCGTTTGCGGCCGCTGGGTGCGTCTTGTCCCCGCGGGTGGCTCGGTGCGCACGAAACTGCTCAAGGGTGAGGGGACCGAACTGAAGTACAATACGAACCACGTGCCAGACATCGACTACTTCGTGGTCGCGGAGTCCCAGGAGGACTACGACTGGTTTACGGACGCGTCCAACGAACACATGTCGCAGCTCGCGCGGGACCTTATGGGTCTGCTGGTGGCAAAAGACGGTAAACCGCCGGCGGTCTCCAACAGGCAGTATGTGATTAACCAGGGCGTGATTACGATGCACATGCCGTACTTCAAACAAGCCAGCGTCCAAATTATCCTGCGCGGCCCGTACAAAACGGCAGGCGCCGTAATTTCCGGATTCGACCTGCCGTCGTGTGCGATGTACATCGACAAGGCCGAAGAGCATCCTACGGGCCGAGTGAAGTTCACAACAGTGGGGGCGTACGCGGCCGTCACCAACGTGCAAATCATCGACGTTGCCAACCGATCTACCACCTTTGCGTCCCGCGTTGTCAAATACATGGCGAGGGGCGTCGGAATAGCGCTTCCCAACATATCGACGTCGGAAGTGAAAGAGAAGATGAAGGCCAACCCCGGCGGCTTCACCATTGACACTATCGACTTCTGCCTGCACATTCTCCCAGAGGAGCACCAAACCGGTGTGGAGCCGAACATGTGGCGCTGCCAGATAGAAATGTTGAACGGGCCGCAGCAAAGCAACAAGCTATCCGCGTCAGACTACATGGAAATGTCTGAACCCGTAGAAGTTGACATGCTTAAGGAAAATCCCAGTCTATTCCGCACACTTCCCAAACTCCTTCGCGTCCTGGGACGTCCAGACAGCATCTCGGCAAAGTACCGGTTTAACGCTTTCGGCGGAGTGAAGGAAATGAGGCACCCCAACGTTATTCCGTCAAAGGTGGGCGACATCCTACAGAGGATCGACGATGGGCTAAGGGAGATGTATGGCCCAGACTTCGGCATACGGGTGCTTCTTTACGACCAGGCACATACTGTCCGTCCTGGGCTACTCATCAACAAAATCCAGTACTCTTTCACTATGAAGGACTCTCTGGGCATGAGTTCCTCGGAACTAGAAGAGGTCCAGCAAAAAGTGGCGGACGCATGGAAATGGCGCAAGTCGACAGATCGGTACGTTGACTTTACGAAACTCATCACTCCATATCTCGAAAGGGCCATGAGCTGTTTGATGTCCCACTCAGAGGACGTCGTCAACATGTGGGTGCGTTTCGACCCCCAGCGTCAGTGGTGGACAGCTTCGATTAACCCGGCCGTGGTGGACCCAGCTGACTTCTACACGCAGATGTACCGCGAGACCGACCGGTCTGTCCCAGCTATTGCGGCCTCGGTAGAGCCTACGCCTAGCGCCCGCAAAGAAATACCTCCGGTGTTTCAACGCACAGTCGCATTGACAACCTTGGGGGTGACGGAATAGGCGACACCCCCTCCCATTTTTGCAAAAAGCGGCATCGCGGGTGCTCACGTGCGGGCCGCGCACGCGAACCCGTAAGCCTTGAGCTCGTCAATGGTTCCGTTGTTGTTCACAAAGCGTATGTAGGGGTGGTGCGGGCCACAATCCCCCCCGAACTCTTCTATTATTTCGTCGACGACGGTCTCCGACGGGTGCTCATCCCCGCAGCCGGCACTGTTGCGACGGACAACGAGAAGTAAGCCGCCGTTGTCTAAGATGTACTGCGCCTCGTTGAGAAACCGGACGTCGCTAACGACGACGTTAACCTCATTCGCGTGCATGGCGTCGACGCGCGCGGCGAGGGAGTCAATCCAGAACTTTTCCTGTCTGTGTTTCAGGTCGGTGCACTCCTCGTGGGTGAGCCCGAACATGAGCTGCGCGAGGTCCACCATGGGCCCGTCGAAGGTGATTTCGCTGTACCCGCAGTCCCTGAACGCCCCGGCTAGCGTGGTTTTGCCGGAGTATTTTACTCCGCAGATGCCTACAAGGCTGGGGTTTTTGCGCGAACGTGAAGCCATGGCGTTCAGGTCCGGCTGCAGAATGCATGTCGCAACAGGCGTTCAAATATGCCATATCCGCCTATCTGCGCGATAAGGCTGTGCGGGGAATCGGCGACCAACTGGTCGGCGCTCGCCAAATATGCAACCCGCTTGGCGCAGGCAGCGCACGTCCGCACATAAGCGACCGCGGCGCACACAACCTCGGACACAGCCCCGGAACACGCCACGTAGTGTTCTACGCGCGAGAAGGGGACGCGTTTTTGGCACACCGAATCTTGCCCCCCGCAGACCATACACTCGTCTCCAGAAAACTCGGCGAAGTCGTGTATGGGGCACCCTCCGGGGCGCTCGTTGCACACTATACGCTCTACGAGTCCGGAGTACTCCATGGCGGAATATTTACAAGCGCTGCGTCTCCAATAGGCCCCCGAATGCCCACTTTTGAACAGCCTCACCACACACAACTCCGCGTCAGAGATGGCGGCGATAACCGACCACGTCAATGTGCAAAGGCTTTCCGCCGACTCCGACAAGCTGTGTCCCGCGAGGTGCGGGGCCTTTCTGGTGGTGCCGCGCGAGGGCGCGAACGCCGTCGGCCACGACGCCGCGGCGGCGGTGTCATCTGTGGTGTGCCGCAAGCGCCCCGGCCGCGCGATCCACATGCGCGGCCGGCTGCGCGGCAGGTGGTACGACATCGGCCGCACCCTACCCCGCGGCTTCGAACACTGGGACGGGCCGGGCGCAGACACGCAGGAAAACGAATACGAGGAGATCGTGGTGTGCGCTTTTAAGCCTGCGGACCTTCCTCTCGCTAAAGAGGACCTAGTGCAGCTGGCCGGCGTGCGGAAGCTGCCGTTCACCGCTCCGGCGCTGTGGGCGCAAAACGTGGAGCAGCTGTGCGAGGCGCTGGACCTCCCGCAGTCAGCGACAGGCAAGCCGACTGCCGCCCAGCTGCTGGGATGCGCGCAGGTCGGCACAGCGGCCCGCATAACTGCGCAGGAAGAGGCGTGCATCTCGAAAGCGCGTTTTCTGCGCGACCAAATGGAAGCGGAGCTGGCGCTGAAGGCAAGGGTTCGCGTGACGGTGTCTGTGCTGCAGGAAACCATGACGTCTAAGGGCCTTTCGCGCAGCACGGGCATGAACCGCGGGGGCATGCTGGACGCGCTGGTGTGGGCGCGCCTGCACCCGCAGACGCCGCTGCCCGGGGTGTCGGACCTGGACGAGTACCAGCGCGCGGCGGTCGACCTGGGCGTGCGCATGCTGCGCCGGGCGTGCGGCGCGGAGGCGGACGCGCCCGACGAGCTGGCCATAAGCGCCGGCCCCGGCTCGGGAAAGACCACGACGCTCACCAACTTCCTGGCGGAGGCGATGCGCGCGGTGCCCGAGGCGCGCATCGTGGTGCTGGTGTTCAACGTGGAGGCGGAGCGCGTGCTGCTAGAGCGCCTGCGCCGCATGCTGTGCGGGCAGCGCGCCGGGGAGGCGCAGCTTATCCCGAAGGCGCAGGCGCTCCGCCCGGAGGTCAAGGGCTGCGCGGTGCTCACGTTCGACAAAATGGCGTACCAGATCTGCAACCACGTGGGGCAGGAAGACGTCGCGAACCTGCTGGGCATCGGCGGGGGCGCAGCGCGCGAGCCCATGTCCAGGGTCGTCGGCTCGTCGTTCCGGGACGGCAAAGAGCGCGCGTCCGAACGGCTGCGCGCGAGCCCGCACATGTTCTCGTGTTTCGACATGGTCGTGGTCGACGAGGGGCAGGACGTCACGCCGCTGGAGGAGGGCATAGTCGCCGGCCTGTGCGCCGCGCGCCGGAGCCGCAGGCCTGCGCTCATCTCCAGCGGCGACCCGCGGCAGGAGGTGTGCTCGGGCGCCACGTGGTTCTCCAAGGTGTGGGTGCGCGCGACGTCCGGCGACCAGCAGCCCGGCGCGCCGTCCATCCGCGGCCTCGTGCTCGCGCGCAACTACCGGTCGCACCCGCACATAGTGGAGGCGCTGAACGCGTACAGCCGCTCCGCGTTCCCGACCCTGCACCACGACCAGGTCTCGGCCCGCGAGGACTGCGACGCGGACGCGCGCGCGGTCGCCGTGGCGCAGGTGGCGGCCTGCGGCGGCGACCACGTGTCCACGAACCAGGAGGTGGGCAAACACGTAGCAGAGTTCCTGGGCAAGGCGCCCGTCGGCTCCGGCTACGCGATCGTGCCCGTGACGCTCGACAAGTTTCGCGTGGGCCCGGCGACGGCGGCCGCCCGTCAGCTAATGCACGAGCACCGCCCCGGGGAGCTGACGGTAATGCTCACCGGCGACACGAAGATCCCGGCGGGCGACGTGGACATCCTGGCCACCGCCCGAAAAATCAAGGGCACCGAGCGGCCGCGCGCCGTCGTCTACGGCGTCGACCGCGACTACGACATCATGGTGGACAACTCGACAATGGCCAAGCTCGTGTACGTGGCGCTGTCCCGCGCCCGCGACGAGCTCATGGTCGTCACGCAGACGCTGACGAACCAGCGCATCAAGGACCTCATGCGGCCGTTTATGGACGCGGTGGAAAAGATAGACGCGCGGCACGGCCGCGTGTCCGGCGCGTCGGGGGCGGTCACGGCGGCGCCCGTGAGGTCCAACGGCGTCACGCAGTGCCGGCCGGTCCCGGTAACTGGCGACAACCTGGCCAAAAGCACCGCTGGCATGGGCGTGGCGGACATACCGTACACCGATGCTCAGCGCCCGTGGACAGAGACGCAGCCCGGGGACGCGGTGCCCGCCCTCGAAGAGATGCAGGCGACCCGTTTCGACCACGACTTCGTGGGGCGCCTGGCGGAGGCCCACCTCGCCGCGGGCATGCAGCGCGCGTGGTCGGCAGCGACCGGGAAGGTGCCCGCTAGGCCGGCGCTGGCGGACCCGATCCTCATAGAGGTAGAGGTGGTCCGCAACCGCGAAGAGGTGGGCCTGTTCTTCAGGGTCGACGCCGACGGCAAGCTGCACCAGGTGCTCCGCACCCTCCACGGCATGTACGACCAGATCGTCGCGATGCTCGCGGGCATAGACGGCGAGTCTGCGGGCTTCCTAGCGCCGTACACGCACGCGGTGCTCAAGTTCTCCGCCGAGTGCGGGCGCCCCTGGACGGTCAGCGAGGCCCACGCGTCCGAAGACAGCCTGCGCAGGGTCTGCCGGTCCGCGACGGCGGCGGGCGCGCGCCTGCTGGAGCTAGCGGCGGCGCTGGTCGGGGTCGAGGCGCACCAGCTGGAGGAGCCGGAGTTTTGGAGGTACGGCGCGTCGGCGATGCCCGCGTGCCGCGACGACCCGCGGGGGTGCGCCCCGTCCGCCCGCCCGAAGACCGGCGCCGACTCTGTCGTGCTGTACGAGACCGACGCGGTGGTGCGGCGCGGCGACATCCCCCAGGTGGTCATCGAGTTCAAGTACGTGGCCGAGCTGCAGGACAAACACAAGCGGCAGACGTACGCGTACATGGCGCTCACCGGCGCCCCGCACGGCGTGCTGTACAACGGGCGCACCGGCGAGACCGTGGTGCTGCGCAGCACCAACACCCCCGACGTCATGTGCAGGGAGCTGGTGTGCAGGGCGCGCACCATGACCACGGCGCGCACCGCGCGCGCGTTGTTCCTGCAGCACCTGGAGCGCCACGCGCTGCGCCCGCCGGCGTCTATGCGCGGCGTCACCACCGCGATCGTGGTGGACACCGAGACCGCGGACCCCATGACGCACGGGGGCGCGACCACCGAGATCGGCGCGGTAGCGGTGTCGCTCACCGACCAGGAGATCCTGGGCACGTTCCAGATGCGCATACCGGCGGCGGCGCCGATGTCGACCGCCGAAGAGAGCGGCGGCGCGGTGGAGGCGGTCACGCGTCTGCGCGTGACGGGGTCGCGCGGCGAGGTGCGCGCGCAGTCGTCGAAACTGGAGCGCGCGTTCCACGACTGGGTGTCGAACATAACGTCGGTGGCGCCGCTGTACGTGCACTGGGCGGGCTCGGAGCGCGAGCTGGTGTCGCGCTCCGAGCACCCGGACGCCCCCACCCTCGACGTGCACCGCAGCTGCTTCATGCCGTGGCTCGACCACAAGGCGTCGGGCCGCGGGCGCAAGAGCAACACGACGCTCGGCGACGCCATGGCGCAGCTTGCCCCGATGATACCGTTCGCGCCGCACCAGGCGTTCGAAGACGCCCTGGCGACGCTGGCGGTCCTGCTGATGACGGTGTCGTTCGTGGGGGTGCGCTAGGCGGCGCGCCAGGCGGCGCTCCAGGCGGCGCGCATTTTTTGCGCGGGCCGCCGCGCGTTTTGAACATGCGTCGCGGAAGATAACGGGCCCGTCGAATATGGCGCAAAATAAGGCAGCCTCCAGGAAGTTCGCACGCATGGACCCCGCGTTTGCGAGCGCCCCGGGGCCGCGCGCGGCCCCGCCCCACGAGCGCCTCGCGGACGCGGTGCAGGCGGGGACGCCCGCGTTCGCGCGCGCGCTGGAAGCTTTCGCCACTTTCCTCCCGTGCTCGTGCAGAAGGCTGGAGTGCCGGTTCGCGTCCCCGGAAGACGCGCGCACGCTCGCAGTGGCGCACCTGCGGTTTAACGCCCACGAACACGAAGCGGTGCCGGTCGACATGGACGTCGTGCACGAGACCGTGCGCCTCATGGACCTCGAAGCTTTTCTGGAACCCCTGGGCCCGGAGCTCGTTACGCACTACGCGGGACCCGACGAACCTGCTGCGGAATCCGCAGAGGGGGAGCCGTGCCCGATATGCTACGTGCAGTACCGCAGGGGGGACGAGGTGTGCACGCTGCCGTGCGCGCCGCGCGGGGGGCACAAGTTCCACTACGCGTGCGTGCTGCGCGCGATCATGGGGTGCGCGGTGGACCTGGACGGCACGTACGCGTGCCCCCTGTGCCGCACGCGCCACCGGATGCACGACTGGTCGCTGCAAAAATACCTGCGCCTGCGCGACGGGGGTTTGGTGGCCAATTGATGCGCGCCCGTATATAGCACCGAGACATGCGTCTGCCCGACAGACTCAGAGCCGTTTCCCCGCACGCCGCGGCGTGCATCGCGGTGGCGATGGCCATCGTCGTGCTGCTGGTCGCGGTGTACATGTCCGCGCGCAAAACACGCGCCGAGCCCGCGCGCAAAACACGCGCCGAGCCCGCGCGCAAAACGCGCGCCGAGCCCGCGCGCGCAACGCGCGCCGTGCCCGCGCGCGGCAGAGAGGGCCTCGAACGCGGGGGCCCGCCCCCCGGGCGCGCCGCGGACTACGACCCCGAAGACTTCGGCATGGACGCCCCGGCGGCGCCCGACAGAGCCCCCCCAGCCGAGGAGCCGGACCCCGAAGAGTCCTGGGACCGGCAGCTGCGCGAGGAGATCGGGGGCGTGCCGCGGCACGCGCTGGGGACGTCGCCGCCCGAGCAGCAGCTGCGCATGTCGCGCGTGCCGGCGCCGTCCCCGGGCGCGCCGTCGCGCATATACCAGACCGAGTACGACCACCCGGGCGCAGATATCGGAGACGCGTAGCTACCCGCACATCCATTTTTTGACGCACCGCATGCCCAGGCCCACGCACTGGCCGCACACGTCGAGCGTCGAGGGCTCGAGGCCCCCGCCCGCGCAGAACACCCACCCCTGGGCGGCGGGGCGCGACATGCACAGGCCGCACGTGCTCCCCCCCGCAGAGGCGAACGAGTTCCAGTACGCCGGCGTCCCGAACTGCGTCGGCGACGTCTGCGCGCTGGGCACGAACTCGGGGGCGTCTACGTTGTACGCGGACCGGTCGCTCCCGGAGGGGCTTGAGCAGGAGTCGTCCGGGGCGGGCGACGGCGCCTGCGACAGCCACCCCCACAGCAGCGAAGTCGCCGGGAAGTCCGCGCTCAGGGTCGAAACCATTTCGCGTACGGTGTCGTATGTTATAGCGGGACAGTTTGTGCAATCGGAATACCGCCGCGATGGAAGAGGGGGGAGCAGCGTCTGCAGAGCGCGCGGCCGCGCGCGGCCCCGCGCCGACCGCCGCGATCGCCGAGGAGTTCGCGCACATGCCTGTGTGCGAGATGTTCGGCAAGCTTCGCATTCTCGCCTCCCTGCGCACCGGAGAGAAGCTGTCGTTCGCCCCCATGCGTCTGGACCCGCCCGGCATGAGCAGCTCGCTCGTGCGGTGGTGGAACAACGAGGGGCGCATGCGCACTGTTGCCGGCCTGAGGGCGCTGTACGAACGCGCGCTGTGCCTGGCCGCAGAGCTGCAGGACACGCAGGTTTCCGAACAGCTGTTGTGTCTCATCGAGAGGTCCGTCACGTCCATGGAGCGCCTGCGCGGCACATACCGCGACGACCAGACGACCACGTGCACTCTGTCGGGCCTGCAGGACACGGTGGAGCTGAAGCTGGTCCGCGTCCGCTCGCGCGTGCTGCGCCGCGCCCCTTCCGACCCGGTGGACATACGCAAGTAGGCGTGCGCGATTTTTGGCCATTTGGTGTAACGCCGGACGCGCTATCTCCACCGAGTTTTCAGCAGGCATGTCAGGCGCATACGTCGCGTACCACCCAGCGCTGCGGCACTTCGCGAAATACGCCGGCGTCGCGGGCGTCGTCAAAGTGGGCGAGTCCGGGCGCCTCGCGTGCCGGCTTTCCGACTCCGCGTACACCACCTGCTGGCCCGACGGCTGGCGGTACCTCGCCACCTTCGAGACCGCCACGCGCGAAGACGCGCGGCGTATCGAGGCGTATGTGCTGCGCGCCAACGACAACCGCCGCCTCTCCTCTGGGAGCTGCGGGCGCGAGATGGTCATGACCGAAGTCGACCCCGACGTACACGGCGGCGAGCTCGGCGAAATATTTCTGGACGTCGCCGCCCGCGCCCTCGGCGTGGCAGGCAGGCTGAGGATAGCGCCCGTGTACGAGGCCGAGCCCGTCTCCGCGTCCACCGCCCACGGCCAGAGCGTCTCCCCCCCGGGCCCGTCCCCTCGTCCGCTGCCGCCGATCGGCGGCAACGCGCAGCCCGAAGTGTCTGCGCAGCCCGACCCCCCCGCGGTACCCGAACTGTCTGCGATGCCCGGGCTGCCAGTTCCGCTCAAGGCTCCCGCGCCTCTCGAGACGCCCGAGCGCCCCGCTCCCCCGCGCGACGAAGACGAGGACGCAGACGAGCTCGTGTGCGACCTAGACGGCTCAGCGTCGCAGAGCGTCGAGGTTGTCGAGGTCCCGCTGGAGGAACGGCAGTACCAGACAGATGCGGCGGAGGCGTGCGTGGCGCAGCTCGAGCAGTTCGGACGCACACAGCTAGTGATGGCATGCCGCAGCGGCAAGACGCGGGTCGCACACATGGTGGTGTCCCGCATGTCTCACGGCGAGCGCCGCGCGGTGCTGTTCATAGCGCCGTCGCTGCAGCTGGTGCGCGAGACAGCGTCCAAGCTGCAGCGGTACGGGGCCGCCAGCGTCGCGATGGTCGGCTCGGGCGCGCAGCAGGCGGGCGGCGCGCACCCGGACGCGCGCGCCGGCCAGCGCGCGATGACGACCAGCGTGGACGACACGGCGGCGCTGCTGGCGGCGCACTTCGACGCGCCGCGAGCCGACGCGGCGCCGCATCGGGACGAGACGATGGTGCTGGTGTCGACGTACCACTCTTCGATGGTCGCGGCGGAAGCGATATCCAAACTGGAGCGGAAGTTTTCGCTGGTCGTGTTCGACGAGTGCCACCGCACGTGCGGGGACGATAAGCCGCGGTTCTCCAACGCCGTGCTGCTGCGAAACCGCGAGCTCGCTGAGCGGTGCCTGTTTATGACCGCCACGCCGGTAATGGACGGCGCGGGCATCACGATGCGGGACCACTCTATCTACGGGGGCGTGGCGTACCGATACTACCTGCGCGACGGCATAGACGCAGGGCACGTCAACGACTTCGAAGTGCAGCTGGTTGCGTCCTCCAGGGACGCGTTCATGAGCCTGGGCGTGCCGAGCCCCGCAGCCGCGCCCGCAGCCGCCGACCTGGGCCTCATGCACAAGTTCGTGTCGATGATCCGCCAGCTCGCCGGCACAGAGCATCGGACCCAGCTGGCGGGCGCCATCCGCAGCCGCGACGGGCGCATGGAAGCGTTCTGCGAGGAAAAGGTGCGCGCCGCGCAGATCGGCATGGCGTACTACCACCTAGTGGCCGGCGGAGAGGAGGCCTTCGCGCCGCGCAACAAGATGCTGGTGTTCTGCCGCACGATTTCGGACGCCGAGCGGCTGTGCGGCGAGGTGCAGACGCTGTTCGGCATGCTGGACCGGGCGCGTGCGGGAGCGCACACGAAGCTGGACTGGGCGCGGGTGCGGCTGTTCGCGGTGCACTCGCGCATGGGCGCGGGCGCGGCGTGCGCGCACATACAGCAGCTGCAGGACCCGCACGTGCCTGCGATCGTCTTCAACTGCCGCATGTTCCAGGAGGGCGTGGAGTTCATGCCCCTCAACGCGGTGTTCTTCGCCACGCCCCGGCACAGCAGCCGCGACATAGTACAGTCGATGTGCCGCGCGCTCACCCGCGGCGAGTGGGTAGACGGCGACCGCACGCTGCGCAAGCCGCGGTCGGTGGTGTACATCCCCGTGAGCGGCTCCAACGTACGGGGGGAAGACCTGGGGCGCTTCGACACGCTGCTGCCGTTCGCGGACGCGCTGTGGTCCGAAGACTCGAGGTTCTACGACCACCTCCTGGACCCGCAAAAGCCGTACCCGCTGGGCTGGATAGGCGCCCACGGCTCCGCGGAGTCGCTGCTGCACATGGCCCGGCGCGCGGTGCGGTACGGCCTACGGGCGTCGGGGGAGACCCCTCTGAAGGACCGCCTCACGGTGAACGCGAACATACCGTGGACCGTCGCGTTCGGCGAGCTGCGGCGCATCACGCGCGAGTGCCGCAGGTATCCCAAGAACAACGACGGGTTCAGCTTCGCGCGCGCCCGGGCGCTGCTGCCGGGCGGGGCGCAGGGCGCGGAGCCCGTGCCCGTGAACTTCAGCTCCTGGTTCACGTGGGTGAAGAAGCAGTACGAGTCGTACGCCGCCGGCGAGCGCAGCGAGCTGCAGTACCACCAGGTGCGGGACCTCGAGTCCCTGCCGCACTGGAAGACGCGCGGCCTGCACGGCCCGTACCACCCTCCCGAGTGTCTGGAGCTGTTCGAGCGCATGCTGGAGAAGAGCGGCGGGCAGATGCCCCTGGTGAGCGTTAGCAGCGCCGAGTGGGTGGGCTTCGACTCCACGCCCAACGAGCAGCTATCCGGGTTCTTCAGGGTGATAAACCAGCAGGACGGCAACGGGCGCAAGTTTCGGGTGGCCCCCGCGGTGGCGCGCGAGCTCGACCGCATCTGCGGGCGGTGGGGCCTGCGGTGGCGCAAGGACCGCGTGTTCACGGACGCGGAGCTGCGGGCCGCGCTCTCGTCCATGCCCGCGGGGACGCGCCCCGAGGACGCCGCGCGGTGGCTCGCCGAGCGCGGCGCTGTGGGCGAGCTCGTGGCCGACGCGAAACTGTACAAGGGGCGGCCGACCGCTATACAGGACTCGAGCCGCAGGTTCCACGAGATGGCGAAGGCGGACCCCAACAGCCCGGAGGTGCAGGCGGGCTGGCCGGGCTACCCGCGCAAGCACAAGCACAGCGAGCACGTCGACGTCATGCGGGACGGGCTGGCGCCCCCGCGGTACTCGTCCAAGAAGGGCGAGGCGCCGCGGCTGGTTGTCAGGGGCGGCGCGCCGCGCGCCTAGGCCGCGCGCAAATTTTGCGGCCGCGCCTTTCCGCGCGCAGATACCCCGCGCCGCGCCCGCCCCGCACACAGTCGCCATGCCCAGCAGCACAGCCATGACCAAGGCGGACATCGTCCGCGAGCTAGCCGAGAAGACCGGCTCCACGCAGTCCGACGTCGAAAAGACTCTCGACGCGCTCAAAGAACTGGCCGCCCGCGAGCTCAAGAAGCCCGCCGGCAAGTTCAGCCTCCTGCCCGGCCTCATCACCGTCGAGCGGTACCGCAAAAATGCCACCAAGCCCCGCGACGGGCGCAACCCGCGCACCGGCGAGTCGCTGCGCATCCCCGGCAAGCCCGCCCACGACGCCGTGCGCGTCAAGGCCGGCAAGGCGCTCAAGGACATGGTCTGAGCGCCCGCTCTGCCGTTTTTGGGCTAGCCGCGCGCCCACACGTGGGCGCCGAACGTCGCCGTCAGGCGCACCGCGTCGGCGATCAGCGCCAGCACTATGGCGCGGTCCAGCACCAGCTGCGCCGCGCCCGAGTCCAGGTCCACCATGCCGGTGCCGTTGCTGTACACCACAAACGTCACCTGCGCGCTGCGCCCCGGCGCCCAGAATGTTCCGTTGGACCAGCTTATGTCCTGCGCTTCGCCGGTGCTCACCTCCCGCTCCAGGATCGCCTCCAGCCTCGCCCGCGCGCAGCGCATTGTGGGACGCGGCGCGCCGTCGCCCGCCGAAATGCACATGTACGCGTGGCCGTTGCGCCGCAGACGCCACGTGTACGACGTCAGCAGCTCCGCGTCTGGAACCCGCAGGCCTTCGCGCACAGCGGCGCCCTCCACCGTCCGCGAAACTTCTGTGTCGCCGTGGGCAAATATTACTGCGTCCGAGCCTTCGAGCAACCCCGACTCGGGGACCAGGGACTTGTACCAACCCCTCGCAACGCCGGCGACGTATTCTTCCGCGGTCGGTACCTGCTCGGAACTCATTGCTTAAGTTACAATATTAGGGTTACTGCTGCGTAATGGCTACAGTCGCCGGCGTAGTTCAAAATGCACAACGCCGGGCAAAAATGTGGGCTCGTATGCGGCTATGGCTTTCGTAAGAAGTAGTTCGAATGCGAAACGTGTTCCATTATGTCAAACAGCCTGTCGTCGTCCATAGACATGAGTCCGGCCCTGACGACGAGCTGCTTGGCTTCTGCCAAAACGGGGTCGTCCTTGCTCGTGCCGTTCGGAGTACATGCCGCACAGTTGCACCGCACTCCGCGAATGTACAGCTCGGCGGTTTGCATGTGCGTAGGAATCATCGTAAACGCCCCGGGGTAATTCCTGACCGCATCGTCGTACAGTTCGTGTATGTGTTCGTTGGGCACATACTGGATGTTTTCGCCGTCGTCGCGCACCGCTATGCGGCACAGCTCGAGGGTTTGCATTTCGTCGGGCACAAACATTATCGCCTCGCCGTACTTGCGCACAGCCGTGCTGCACATTTCGGGGGTAACGGTGTAGCCCTCTTCTGCGTCCAGACAGCCGAGGTACTCGGGTTGCTTTTCGAGCACCTTCACTAGAAAGTCTGGGGTGAGATAACCCCGAGGTACCTCATCGAAAATGTCCGAGCCTTGTTTAGCGGCGAAGCATATCGCGAGGGTGCTGTTGAATTCGTCGGGGTACGCTCCGGCCCGTCCGTGCGCCGCGCGGTAGGCTCGCCACCCGTCGGGGGAAAGGTCTGTAGGGGGCGGGCGTGGCATATAGGCGGGCTCCGGGGTGTGTGCGTGGCGCCGGGGTGTGCGTATTACTGAGTAATAACAGCAGGCGCGCCGCCCGCTTCACGGCGTCCCGTCGCACCAGTATTCGAAATAGCTCGAACGGGGGTCTGCGGCGAACGCGGCGTACGTTTCCTGCGGCGTGCCGGCGACGGGGACGATTCCCGCGTCGTCGGTGAGCACGATCTTTTTCTGCAGATACTGCGAAACCCGTTCTGCGTATTTTTCGCCAAAGCTCTCTTTGTTTGCCGTTACTCCGTAACTGTTGCGCATCAGAACGTAGTCCACGTGCTGCGGGATGTCGAGCCCGTTTAATGCCGCGGGGTCCAGGTCGCCCACATCGCCGGACACTTCGACTGTGATGTTTTCGCGTCCAGGGACCGCTTCGGTTATGCCTAGAATGCAGTTCACGACGTCCACGAAGCCGTGCCTGCTGTCACGCACAACCCTTTGCACCGTGCGCGCCGCGTGTATTCTGGTAATGGTCTGGGGAAACGCAGACAGGGGCCCGTATTCTGGCTCGGCGTTGTCTTTTGCGGCGTCCATGTGACTCTGCAACAGCGTCGCGTACAGATTCATGTCTTCGAGGTCTATGGCGCACATCGACCGCTCCATAACAATGGAATCGGACATGAGCCTACTGCACTCTTTAATGCTTTGTATGAAAAGGGCTACGAGCGTACGACGCTCCGCAGGCACCTGCATAATGTCCACCACTTTGCTGAGTTCTACACCGAAGAATAACGGCGACACCAGCTCGCGTATGTGCCCCACTTTGGTATAGCCCATGGCTGGGATGTCTTTGAGCACGCTAAACCGGCCCACACACCGCATCTGAAGCGTATCGTTCATGGCGGACGGTCGTCATGTGCTGTTTACTCCCCGTGTTCAATACGGCGGACTCTCTCGGCGAATTCGTCAGGCGAACGCCGACAAACGCGCCGAAGCCGCGTGTTTTTGGCCGCGCAGTATACAGCCGCCATGTCGGGCGCGTACGTGTTTGCCGCGTTCGCGCTGCTCCTGTTGGTGGTGGTCGCGGCGCTGGCGCTGCGGGAGCGCGCCGCGCGCTCCGCGAGCGGGGGGGCGGAAACGCCGCGCAAGAAAAAAGCGAACGGCTCCGGGAACGTGGTGGTCGACACGCTCAACCTCACGCACTGGCTGGTAGGGCGCGCCCTCGCCGGAGAACGACAAGGGGAGGCGCGCGGTCGCAAGAAGCAGGTGTCGCAGTGCGACGTCGTTGACGCGATCGAGCGCACAGCCCCGTTACTTAAGCGCCGGTTCCCAGGCGAGGTCATATACGTCGTGAAAGACCGCGACAGTGTGCCCAACGACGAGCGCACCCGCGTGGTATACGCCACGGTCGCGCGGCGCTGCGGGGTGTCGGTGCACCTCACGGAACGCACCGGCGACGCGCGGGCCGCGTGGCAGCCGGGCGGGTCGGGCACGCGCACGCACCAGGTGGGCGGGCGCGACGACTTCTACATGGGCTTGCTGGCGTGGAAATACCGGTGCGGCGTGCTGACCGAAGACCGCATGCGCGACTTTCAGGAACTCAAACGTGAGGTGGACCCGTTCAGAGTGCACACCATCGACCACTGGAAACTTCCCCCCTACTCAGCCAGCTCGGTGGGAATAGTTGAACGCCTGCGCCCGGAGCACTACAATCCGGGAGCACGTGACTTTGCTGCAGTTCGGTCTCCGGTGCGCATAGGGTTTGCGGGCGTGTTCTGCGGCGTTTGACGGCTTTCGCGCGCGAAAAGTAGGCCCGCGGCGCGAATGTTGCGCACCTGCGTGCGCCAAAAATTGCAAGCCCAGGCTCAGGCACACCCCACAGAGGTGCATCGCTTCCCGGAAATGCCGGGCCCGTACAGCTCGCAGTGCGTCATGCACTGCGAGCGGGTCATGCCTTCCGGTGCGACGTTGCACTTGGCGTTGCAGGTGGCCTGCGGGCTGCAAGTTTTTGGCACCGCGTGCGGGTCTGCGCGCGGGCCGCCCGAGTAGTCCGACTCGAGCCAGCCGAAGTTGGCGCCGCCGTACGTTTCCTTCTTGTTGCTTACCTCCAGCATCTTCATCGACGCCGAATACACCAGTACCAGTAGGACCACCGCGATCACCGCGATGGCTGTTCCCGAGAGTTTTGTCATATTTGGCTTGTGCGGATGCGTGCGTGGGTGCTGCTGCGCGGCGCTTATGTGCGGCGGCAAAAACATGCGCGGGTTTTACCCGCCACTGTGCGCTCCGCGGTTTGTGCCTGCTTACGCTGCGCGCGGTGCTTGGCCGGAACTTGTGCCTATAAAGTTCCGCCGGAGTTTACGTTCTCTTTACGATATCTCGGTTAGTGGTTTGTTTTCATATGCGTCGATAGCCACAACCGCGAGTGTTGAAGCTGTGACACCCAAAAAACATGTTAGTTTTGCCCGTGTTTCGTGGAGAGGTATTTTGGGAACAGGCATACAGTGTCGGTATCTGCTATCAGGAATCGTTCATGATGTTTTCCTCCTTGGATCGGGGTTTTTCTTTTTGTTGCCGGGCCTGATGGAAATTTACTTCATTGTTTCCTGATAAGCTGTCCATTGTTGTGCGACACGAAGTTTGTGTGGTATGCGGGATGGTTGCAACAAAAATGCCCGCGGTTTTTCGTTGCCCCACCAGTGGCATTAGGATACATCCTAATGCCCACCGTAGATTGTTTTTTCCTTTTCTCGTATTGGGTCTCTTGTTGAGTCTCCGGATAAAGCAAAACACGGCAACTGTGATGGCAATAGCAGTGCTAGAAATGTTGTCATCTCTCGCTATCGGCTACAGGTATAGTTGCTGGACCCAAAAGACGTTGGAAATCGTGTCATGGTAACAGATTCCCACAGACATCCCAAACGGTTGTCGACTACGTCTTGGGGTTCGTCGTACCGTAAGGGACGCCTTGGTCTCTGCTGCCCCTGTTCGTTTCCTTCCCTGGCTTCGAGCTAGGCTTCTTTTTCATATCCAAATACTTGGTAAATCCTGAGTACAGTAGCACCATGAGTACTACCAAAACTACGGCAAGTCCAACCCCAGAGATGCTTTCCATTTTTTCTTTTGGCGCGGTCGAAAGAGTATATACGCAAAATTTTTATGCCTGGTAAACCCGCAGCTATGCAGCAAATTACGCGCGCTCTACCGTGCATGACTAGATTCTACCTACACGCAACTAGTACTTTTAGTAGCAGTCTACACATATTTGGAATGTTACAGTCGGTTTTAGGTTTTTAGTGAACATTCATGTCGCGCATTTCCATATACGCCTAATAAACCAGCACCATAAAGATGGCTGCAATGACTGTAATAGTGTAAAGCTCAGCGTGTATAGTTGAAAACCAAAAATACCGGCTTAATCTGGGCGATAAGAACTTCGGCAGCCTCTACCGGTTATAATGTGACGCCCGCTGCGGCCAACTTTTTCCTGGCATCTGGGTTATTTGCAAGGGCACGATTTATTTGAGCCTTTGCGCCGTCGACCTTTGCTTGGGAGCCCGGAGGCAGATTAAAATTTTCTGTCTCGCCACGGACGCTCATTTCGAGCAGCTTAAAAGATACGGAATAGACCAACACTAAGAGTACCACCGCGACCACAGCGATAGTTACTTTGGAAGTTTTCGCCATGGCTTAATTGTGTCCTGCGAGACATCTATACGTGGTAGCAAAAACTTGTACGGTTTTTATATATAGAAGTTCAACAAAAAGCGCATAGCCTTTCAGTACACACGCCTGGCATCTGGGTTAGCTGCAAGGGCACGACTTATATATTTGGGACTTTGCGCCGTCGACCTTTGCTTTGGCGCCCAGGGGCAGACTAAAATTTTCTGTCTCGCCACGGACGCTCATTTCGAGCAGCTTAAAAGATACGGAATAGACCAACACTAAGAGTACCACCGCGACCACCGCGATAGTTACTTTGGAAGTTTTCGCCATGGCTTGATTGTGTGCTGCGAGACGGCTATACGTGGTAGCAAACACTTGTACGGTTTATATATCTAGAAGTTCAACAAAAAGCGCATAGCCTTTCAGTACACACGATTTGCAAAAATGCTACGAATATTTACGTGCAATCGCAGACGGCATGCATTCGCGCCTACCAATACGGACCACCACCGGGAACGAAAACGCCGTCGGGCACAAGGTGTTCAGCAACTCCGGCTGTTTTGTTACCCTTCCGCACCATGAGATCAAGGTACTTGGTAAAGCCCGCGTACAGCAGTACCATAAACACCACTACGATAACAGCTAATCCAACACCCGAAACACTTTCCATAGTTTCTTTGTGCGGCGCGCAAAGTATACACCTCTTTTTTTTTACCTCCGGAAAAGCGTTTACGCCGCGGCACGCGCATCGTCCCGGCGGGCTTCCGGGTATGCTTCCGCTTGGGCCAGCTCGACAGCCCGCAGGTGCATGTCGTAGGTTGACACGTCGGTAATGCTGCGGGGGGCCGAATACACGGTGTTGTAGTACTTGTTTGCGTACGCGTCGGTGGGAAGCTCTATGTAGAACATGCCGAACTCACGGAGCGTGTTTGCGAAGTCGGATATCGTGTACCGCTCTTTGCGGCTGCGCATCCCAACGAGCGCGGCGTACAAGTCCAAGCTGTATTGCGAAAACTCGAGGTACGGGTGCGGCGCCGAGTATATGCGGTCCAGCGGCTCCTTGTACATGCCGTACATCGCGATAAGAGGCGTAGAAACCATGAGGTTTGCGGCGTAACGCCCCATAAACGACTCATGGGCAGCAACTATAACATCTTCGGGGGACACGAGCTGCGGGGTTTTTACGGTGTCTGGGTGGGTGTGGAAGAAGTAGTACGCGGGCTTGCGTGTTAGCATGTTGATAACTTCTAACGGCACTTCGCCCATGATGCGCAGCGATGCGCTGTCTCCCACCTTAATGGGGCTGGCCACTTTTTCAACAATAGTTGGTACGCCGTTCACCAGGTTTATAAGACCAGCCCACTCCCTGTCGTCTTTCAGCATCTCCGCAGACGCCGCGCGCAGTGCGCTCCAGTCTGCGGGTATGTTGTTTACAGCGTTGGTGACGTCCTCAACATAAGCGCCGTGAGCGGTACGGTCCTCGCGCAGCTCTTCCCAGCTCTCAAACTCGGTCCACCGCCGTTTGGACTTACTCGGTACTCTGCCGCCCTCCGACCCCCCTGTATGGTCAGCACCGACGCGCGGGTTCACCATGTCGTCAGGATGTGTGCGCGTGCTCACGGAGTCCATCAGCGCATTCGTGTGGTGTCTGAGCAGCGCTCCAGTGAACGTGCCGCCGCTGTATGCGTCGACGACCTCCTCCGTCTGCGTCTCGGAGGGGTAAGCGCCAACTGTAGCCGGGACAGTGTCCGCTACCCACCCGCCAACGAATTCGTTGCCTAAATTCTCATGGCTGCGCACTGAGGCCCATCCCGAGGCATAAGCCACAACGAGCGCAGAAACCACGAGCAGCACCAACAGGAGCACGGCCACCAAAACGGCGCAGTTTGCGTATCGGCCGCACATAGTGCCGTGTATTGGGGCACAAAAATTCCCGCCCATGTAATTAGGCGGTCTAGTGGTGCAAATAGTGCATGATTGGGAGTTCAGGGAGTTTGCTGTGAGTCGTAGACTGTTTGGGGTAGAACCTGTGGCAAGTGGTCGCGAACATGCCCGAGAGAATTCCGCTCCCGTCTCCGGTCTTGCACATGGTAGACACGCGCCAGGCAACGAAGAGCAAAACCACCAGCACAACTGCGAGTATTATCTTTTTGATCATCCTGGCCGCCGGTCGCGTATATCTGCCGGGAAAATGTGCCGCTCTAGGGCGCGGAGCCCGGCGCAGGCGCGGCAGCACGCAGCTGCAGGCGGCGCTCTTCGGACGCCGCGACGTGCTCGGGGCGCTGCCACCCTTCGCCGATCTGCGTGCACAGCCACAGGTTAGGGTCGTGCTCCGGGGGCGCGTCCCCGGCGCGCCCCTTCGTGAGCTTGACCTCGTATTCGCGCAGCCCGTCGGTGCCGTCGCGCCGGAGGAGCCACACGTTGAACTCCGTCGGGCCGTCTCCGCGTTTCAGCGGCTCGGTGAGGCCGCGAAACCCGGAGGTTACCGGCGCCAGAAACGCCTCGCGTATGCCCCCCGGCCCTACCCCCGTGCCCGAGAGCCGGGCAGCAGTCAGCTCGGCCTCGGCGTCTTGGCGCGACCCGACCACGACGGCGTCCAGATAGAAATCGCTCATCCTGCCTTGGTTTGCCGCGGCGTCCTTTAGCCTTTCGTAGACCACGACGGCGTTGTACTGGGCCCCCGCGATCGCGACGCGGGACCGCGGCGACGCGGGCTTGGACCGCGTCGCCGCGCGGCGCTGCTTTCGGGTTTTTCCTGTGGGCATTTCGGCGGTCGCGTGTCCTGCGCTCTTTTGGTGCGGTCGCGTGTGCGCGTGTGTGCGGGCGCGCTCTTGCGTTGGGGCCGCGGCATTTTAATTGCCGGGCCCTTGGGTATTTGCGGCATGGGCGCGGTGTGGGCGCTGGTCGTGGTGCTCGTCATCGTGCTGGCAGCGGTCGGGGCCGCGGCCGTGCGCGCCTACGAGTACTGCGAGGAGTTCGCGTGCATGCGGTTTCCGCGCGCGTCGATGGTGGACAGTCCGCCCGCCGCGGGGGACGTGCTGCTGTTCGTGTGCCACGCGCACATGTTCTTCAACAGCGTCATCACGCGGGACGTGTACACGCACGCGGGCATGGTCGCCGAAGACCCGGACACCGGCGAGCTGTGGCTGTCCGAGAGCGCTATCGGGGCCATGTACCCCGCGGCGCACGGCCGCGAGATCATGGGCCCCCGGCGCGCCACCCTCACGCCGCTGCACTACCGCATGCAGCAGTACCCCGGCACCCTCGTGCTGCTACGACTTACCCCCGCGCTCACCCCGGAACTTAAGGACCGGTTGTGGAATTTGGCCCTGGAAACCGCCAAATACCCGCAGGTGCATTACATGGCGCTGCAGCTCGTGGGCGCAGAACGCATGCTGTTTGCGCAGCCCCGACGCCACTGTATGGGGCACGTCGCGTGGCTCATCGACGAGCTCGGCTTGCGACCCGCGGCGGACGCAGTTCCGTTGCAGGGCCGCGGCCCCGTGGGGGTGTGCGCCGCGGTAACCGCTGTGCATGAGCGCGGCGCCTCCGAGTCCGGCCACACGTACGCGCCGCCTGTTGAGATTCTGTACGATGTAGACCTCGTCCCGTAGGGTCCCCGACGTTTTTGGTAGCTGCGCAACATTTGATCGCACACGCGGTGCGTAATCAACAACCAACCATGGACACCGCCCTATACGATATAATTCCACCTGTTGCTAACGCTCTGGGGTACGGCTCTCTAACCCCGGACAAGAGGCTGCAGTATATACGAGTACGCATAGGCCGCGAACACGACCTGTACCTTAATGCGAAGTCTTCTCTTACCCCGGAAGACGTGCTCGACGCCATCGGGTTTCGACGTCCAGTGAGCGACGGCGGTGCCGCGGTGTATTCGCGGCCTTTGCGTACGCAAAGGCCACGACCCGCGTGTGGCTGTATCGCGCCCACGCCTCTCCCTGGCTCAAAAACATACATCGGATGGCTGTGGGACGTCA